>Ga0315310_10002366_pt1 | contig 11804 bp, 11 predicted proteins | sample TDP5_MG_FD_203630 | JGI IMG/M metagenome (GOLD analysis project Ga0315310, IMG submission 203630) | Freshwater sediment microbial communities from Lake Towuti, South Sulawesi, Indonesia - TDP5 | ecosystem: Environmental > Aquatic > Freshwater > Lake > Sediment | place: Indonesia: South Sulawesi... | reverse complement strand
CGTTCGCCCCAGAAAGCATGTCTAAGCATGTGCCCTACATAGTTGGGGTGGCTGAACTTGACGGAGGCCCACGGATCTTGGCTCATCTGATAGGTGTGAGCCCTGCATCCCTCAAGGTTGGCATGCAGGTGCAGATAGTCATAGACAAGATTCCCCCGGACCGCATCATCTACAAGATGAAGCCGGCCTAGCCCAATCATGGACGCGTCGTGACAGTCTTTCCGTTCGATCGGTCGATGGATTGTTCAGAAATGACACCCAGCCTGTTCCAGCGGGCAGCGGCATACTTGTTCCGTTTCAGCACGGTCGCCAGCTTCAACTCCTCTTCCGATGGATTGCTTTTCTTCAACCCATTTGCGCTTCTCTGATATGAACGCTTCACCGCCCCCTCGACCTCTCGGATGTCAACCCGACCGATCTCCCTCTCGAGCGTTGTCACATCGTGCTTGAGGTTTCGAAGCAAAGCTTCCAGACGCGCGAGATCCGTCGTGACGAGCAGCGTTCCGTGGCATAGCGCAGCCTTAGACTTCAGGTATGCCGCCATACCAGAGATTTTCTTTCCTTGAACGCTGATCGAGTTCGGTGCTTGAAACTTCGCGTCTGCCCCGATCTCTCTGAGGGCTTCCACCAGCGGCTTGCTGACGACTTCAAACATCTCCCGTAGACACGACCATCTGGCGAAGACTCCTTTGTCTCTATGAAAGACCAACGTCCAGTTGAGGTTGCCCAGATCCTGATAGACGGTTCCTCCCGCCGTGAACCTGCGTATAATGCGCGTTCCATGCTTAGCCGCGGCGTCCAGGTTTACCTCTCGAGCAACATCCTCCCTTCTGCCCAGAACGATGCAGTTGAGGTTTCTCCACAGACGCAATGTCTCCTTCTCCTGGTCACCGTTCGCTTCTAGGAGCAGCGCTTCCTCTAGAGCCAAGTTGAGGGGTGGGTCGTCGGGGAACTCGGTCTCGACCAGCCTCCAGCTTCTCTCCATGACGCGCTCCCTGAGTTCTATCGGTCCAAGAGGAGATCAGGTTTCTCCAGAAGCTCCTTGATCGTGCTCAGGAACTGGGCTGCAGGCGCGCCGTCAACTATCCTGTGATCAAAGGAGAGACCCATCCTCAGAACCGGCTTGACGACAACTTTCCCCTCTTCCACCATCGGTTCCTCCCTCACCCTCCCGAAGGAAACTATGCCAGCCTGCCCCGGGTTTATGATGGGCGTGAATGAATCGACACCGAACATACCAAGGTTGGTGACGGTGAAGCTTCCACCTTTGACGTCCTTGAGGGAGAGCTTGTCGGCCCTCGCCCTCTCTGCTAGGTCTTTGACGGCTTCGGCCAGCTCCGAGATGGACTTGACCTCTGCTTGATGGACAACGGGTACGATGAGACCTTTCTCGGTGGCCGTGGCAACCCCGACGTTGATGTCTCGGAGGAGCTTGATCTCCTCGCCGTCCAGGGTGGAGTTGAGTATTCTGTGTTGCTTCAGGGCCTTCGCCACAGCCTTCACGAAGAAGGCGTCGTAGGGAACGGTGACGCCGAGGCTTCCCTCCATTTTCTTCCTGCTCAGAAGAACTTTTGACATGTCAACCTCAGTAGAGAGAAAAGCGTGGGGAGTGTGTGTGAAGCTTGAGCTCATCCTCTCAGCCGTTATCTTTCTTATCCCTGCGAGAGGTATCGATTCGACGATCGCCGGCTCGGCGGCCTGCGCCGGGGCTTGAACTGTCTTAACGGCCGCCAGGACATCGTCCCTCGTTATCCTGCCTCCCGGACCCGTTCCCTCGACCGTCGAGAGGTCGAGGCCGTGCCGCTCAGCCAGTTTCCTCGCCAGGGGCGAGGCTCTTGCCCTACGTTCCAGAGGAGCTTGAACCCCTAGTGTGCGCCTTTCGACAGGAACGACCGCCAAGGGCTTCTCAATGGCCTTGCCTTCGAGGCTCTTCTCCGCCTTCTCGACCTCGAGGTCCAGCTCAGCCTCGGAGTCGCCCGTCTCCCGCACAACCGCCAGCACCCGCCCTATCGACACCTCTTGGTTTGGCGGAACGACGATGCGGTAGATCTCTCCGCTCGCCGGGCTTGTGACCTCGAAGCTCACCTTCTCGCTCATAACCTCAACGACCGGTTCGTCCACCCTCACCGATTCTCCTTCGTTCTTGATCCACCGCACCACCGTCCCTGTCTCCATGTCTATGTCCAGGCGAGGCATCACTATCGTCTGCACAGTTTTTCCCCTACGAAAGTATCGATCTTGCAGCCGAGACGATCCGTCCGGCGTCGGGAACCGTAAGCTTCAGGAGCGGTGGGCTGACGGGGATTGGAACATCAGGAGCTGCGACCCGAGCCACAGGTGCGTCGAGATAGTCGAACGCCCCCTCCACAATGGTTGCACAGATCTCGGCTCCCGCTCCACCCGTCTTTGGAGAGTACTCCACGGTCACGGCTCTCCCTGTCTTCTTCACCGAGTTTATCAGGGCCTCTTTGTCGAGCGGGCACAGTGTCCGCGGGTCTATTACCTCGGCCTCCACCCCTTCCCGAGCAAGCGCGGCTGCGGCCTCGAGTGCCTCGGGAACCATAGCCGAGATCGCGATGATCGTCACATCGTTTCCCTCTCTCTTCACATCCGCCTTGCCAAGGGGTATGATGTACTCCTCTTCTGGGACGTTGCCCTTCATCTTGTAGAGGATGTGTGGCTCGAAGAACAGTACCGGTGAACCGTCCCGCACAGCGGCCTTCAGCAACCCCTTTGCATCGTAGGGCGTCGATGGAACAGCGATCTTCAGTCCGGGCACGTTCAGGAACCACTGGGTCGGCACCTGTGAGTGATCGCCCCCGTGCCCTCTGGCATGAGCCATCATCGCTCTTATCACCAGCGGCAGCCTGACCTGGCCACCACTCATGTACCTCATCTTGGCCGCGAAGTTCACAACTTGGTTGTAGCAGTTGGCCAGGAAGTCCGAGTACATTATCTCGACAACCGGCTTCAACCCGGTGGCGGCGGCGCCTATCGCTGCGCCGACAAAGCCTTCCTCGGAGATCGGCGCGTCCATCACCCTCTCTTCCCCGAACTCCTCCAGCAAACCCTTGGTCACGCCGTATATTCCCCCCATGACGCCTACGTCTTCGCCCATGAGTATGACCGAGGGATCTCTGGCCAGCTCCTCTCTCAGAGCCTCGTTCAACGCTTCTCGAAAGGTTATCTCTCTCATCTCAGACACCGCTAGTAGACATCACTGAGGAGATCTTCCTCACTCGGGTATGGGCTCTCCAGGGCGAACCTCATGGCGTCCTCAACCTCCGCTTCAACACCACTCTCAAGCCCCTTCAGTTCATCTGATGTGGCCAAGCCCCTCTTGGTCAGAAGTTCTCTCATCCTTGAGATCGGGCACTTCTTCCTCCACTCCTCCAGCTCCTTCACAGTTCTGTACGAGGTGCCTGGCTCTCCAGCGTGGTGGCCCAACCACCTGTAGGTCTTGCACTCGATCAGTGTGGGGCCTCCACCGCCCCGAGCTCTCTGAACAGCTTCCTGCGCGGCGAAGTAGACGGCTGTCACGTCGTTTCCGTCAACCGTCACCCCAGGCATCTTGTAGGACGATGCTCGAGTTGAGAGATCCTCGATCTTGGTCGATTTCTCTTGACTAACTGAGAGCGCATACTTGTTGTTTTCACATACGAAGACGACGGGGAGCTCCCAGAGGGAAGCGAGGTTGAGCCCCTCGTGAAAGTCCCCTATGTTCGTCGCTCCCTCGCCGAAAGGAGCCACAGCGACATTCTTCGCTCCCCTCATCTTTATGGAGAGAGCTGCTCCCACTGCAAGTGGGATGTTGGAGCCCACTATGGGCGACGAGTAGACGACGCCCTTCTCCATGCATGTCAGACGCATCGATCCTCCCTTCCCCCTGCACACACCTGTCCTCCTCGCGAGGATCTCCGCGGCTAAGCCTCTGATGGGCACCCCCATCATTATGCTGTGGGCGTGCCCCCTGTGCGTGCTCACCAAGTAGTCGCCAGGGACCAGGTGGGCGCCCAGCCCGGCGGCGATGGCTTCTTGACCAATGTAGACGTGCGCTGAGCCCGGGACTGTGCCCCTACGGTATTGGTTCACGATCTCTTCCTCAAACCGCCTCATGAGAAACATGGTTCGATACAGGTTCAGGAGCTTCTCGTGGCTTATGGTCGAGATGTCTCGCCCCTTCAAGCCGGATGCAACCTTCTTCCAGGACTGGCGGCAAATCGAATCATATAACCGTTTGACGACCTGAAATCAGGTTCACGCCAAGACTTGGCTCGGCCCATTCGTGTTCGAACGTGATTGATAGGTGGATCGACCTGTGTCTCCAACGATCTTTCTTTCTTGAATCGCTCCAGATCCTCTGACACTGATCTCTACCAGGGCAGCACCACCACCTTCAACGCTCGTTTGTCGGATGCCGCTTTGATGGCTTCTGAGATCTGAGTCAGCTTGAACCTGTGGGTGATCAGTCTCTCCGCTTCCAAGGTGCCTTCCGCTATCAACTCTCGAGCCTGCCGCGTCTCAAGGTGGGAACAGGAGTAGCTCGAGACAAGCTTCACTTCCGAGAAGAAGAGCCTGCTGGGGTTGAGGGTGATCCTCTCCTCGGGTTTGGGTGGAGCGAAGACGACAACCGTTCCCCCTCTACGGATGCTCTCCATAGCGGACTCGATCGCTTGTGCGCTGCCCACAGTTACGACGGCCGCATCGGCTCCCCTCCCGTGAGTTTCCCTAGCCACTGCCTCTGACAGTCTGTCAGTAGACGGGTCTATGGCCAGGTCGGCGCCGAAACTCAGCGCTGTCTCAATCCTCTCGGGGATGATCTCGCTGACAATGACTCGGTTGATCCCAGCGACCCGCTTGCCGAGCTGGATGTAGGTGAGGCCTATGGATCCTGCTCCTATGACTAGGAGGGTGTCTTCGGGCCTCAAGTTGGTCTTCGCCATGCCCCGGATGCAGCAAGCGGTGGGCTCGATGAGCGTGGCAGCTTCATAGGTCATCGAGGCAGGTATGTATAACGTGTCACCCTCGGCGTTCGCCCTTGGGACGCATACATACTCCGCGAATCCTCCCGGATAGACGTGGGTTTTCCCGAAGCCGTCGCAGAGGGTGTAGTCTCCGTGGATGCAGTAGTGGCAGACGAAGCAGGCAACGTGGTGGTGCACGAAGACCCTATCTCCGACTTTGAGTTTCTCCACCCCCTCGCCAACCTGCTCTACGTCTCCCGCTATCTCGTGGCCCAGCACGAGCGGCGCCTTGGGCCTCTGGTACCAGTGCATCAGGTCTGTGCCACAGACGCCGCAGGCTCTCACCTTGACTAGGAGCTCCCCGTATCCTATCCGGGGTTTCGGGACATCCTCAACCCTGAGGTCGTTCTCTCCGTAGTAGAGCGCTGCCCTCATGCTCCTCGCCCTGGCCTGCCTGGAGTTATGGCTACTTTCACGGCTCTTCCAGAGGCTACCAAGTTCAAGGCCTCTTCAAGATCCTCCAGAGGCTTGACGTAAGTGACGAGAGGCTCCGTTTGAATTGTTCCTGATGTGATCATCTTGAATGCTGTCTGTACTGTTCGAGGTGCGTGGTGGAAGGTTCCCTTGATGGTGATCCCGTCGTAGTGCAGCCTGCTCGCGTCAAGTGCGACCTTAGATCCTGGCGGAGGCCCGCCAAAGAGCACGGTCGTTCCGCCTCGCCTTGTCATGCTTACCGCCGCCTCCCAAGTTGAGGAAAGACCCACGGATTCGATTACGACATCGGCACCTCGACCCTCTGTCAGCTCCTTGGTTAGTGTCACTTGGTCTTCTTTTCCGGCGTTGATTATGCACGTTGCACCCAGGGCTCGAGCCACTTGAAGCCTATCATCTGAAAGATCGGAGGCGATGATCTCTGTTGCACCCCTCTGTTTTGCGAGCTGCAGGTGCAGCAAGCCTATCGGACCCGTTCCTACTAGAGCCACCGCGTCTCCGAGCTGAATTTCTGCGGCCTCATTTCCCAGGACGACGCAAGCGAGGGGCTCGAGAAACGCGGCAGCCTGGGAGTTAACGTTAGGAGGAATCTCGTAGGTGTTGATCCTCGTGATGTGGGACGGTACCTTGATGTACTCCGCGAAGGCGCCCCAGTTGGCCCTCTCCATCACGTGGACACAGAGATTCGGTCTCCCCTTCTTGCAGAAGAAGCAGTCGTTGCAGGGTGCCGTGTTCGCAGCGACGACACGCATTCCTTCGGAGAACTTCTCTACCCGATCACCGACTTCAGCGACTGTGCCAGCGAACTCGTGGCCGAAGATCACCGGCGGCTCTATCAGAGGATGCCCCCTCCTGTACGTCTTGAGGTCGGTCCCACACGTAAGCGCTACGTCAACCTTTACCAACATCTCTTCGGGCCCTGTCTGGGGGATGTCTACATACTGCAGCTGGAGGTCCCCAGGCTGACGAAGCACCATCGCCTTCATCTTGCCCTTCATGTGGATCAGTCTCCTGCCAGCTAGCTTTCACAGCTTTATATGTTCTAGACTCGTCTGGCACCTCAGAGGCTGAGCGAAGGCGGTGCTGGAACCATGAGGAGGAGAAGACAGCATTCACGCGCAGCTGGGTTCAGGGGAGGTTAGCATGAGATGTTTCCGCGGGTAGCCAGGAGGCCAGACCCTCTGAGCTATCTCTTCGCAGGCTTGTTCCTTCTGGTTGTAGGTCTGCTCCTATTGATGGCGCAGCTTAACCGTATGAGTTGGAACGATCTTCCCGCATACCTTTCGTTTGGCCTTGGTGGAGTCTTTCTGCTCGATGCCCTGGTCAGAAAATCTTTCCCTCGCTTTCGAACCCGAACCATCGTCTATTCGGGAACCGGCTACATTCTCCTAAGCGTGGGCATTGTTCTCTTCTTGGGGGCTGAAAGGTTCTGGCCGCTCCTCCTTGTCCTTCTCGGGGCCTTAGCCCTAGTCTACGCGGCTCTCAGGCTTAATGTGAAAGAGCAGGAGAGCTAGAACAACCCCACAAATGATTCGATCAGCGCCCTGGCTAACCGATGACCGTGGTGTGTCGCGACGGTGAGTGGAGTGTCTCTGCCGAATACCTTGAAGTATAAACCCGGAAGACAACATTCTACCAAGTCCTCGATGTTGTAGCGCGGGAAGATGGGCGAAGACACCACAAGCTGCCCCCACTCCCCCCTCCTCAGTTCGTGGAGCATCTTCACTCCACTGCTGGTGATGACCTCGAAGAGGTACGTGTCATAGAAGGGAGTGATGAAAGGGTTGCGGTCGAGCTGTATGGCGAACATCCCCTCTGATGCGCCGTACATCTCGTACACCTCAACGGTCTCACCGAACATCTTCTTCAGAGGTTTCTCGTATGCCTCGTGGATCTGCGGCAATCCCGCACAAAACAAGACCTTCATCTTCCAGAGCTGCCGGGGTAGAACCCTCATTTTCCTCTTGAAGTAGAAGCCCAGCATGAATAGGCCGAAGGGTGAGCCTATAGCCATCGTGATGTCCTTGTCCTTGGTCATCCCGTAGACTTGGTCCATGACGCGGCTCCACTCCCTAGTTGAGAGAGGTGCACCCATGGCGTCCATCTCCCCGACTGTTGGGGCTGGTCTTATGCCAAGGGGTTCGAAGAGAAGCTTGGCGAATATCCCCGATATGTATCCTGCTGGAAGATCCTTGTCTCCGGCCCTCACCGAACCCATGATCGATGGAAAGTGCACATTGAGATCGTAGCCGTCCATGAAGGAGAAGCCTCCATGTGTTGCTGCGAAGTGAGCAAGTGTTCTGGCAGCCACCCGCTTCCGCTCGTCCATGTCCGTCTGAGTGATGGGGATTTGCTTTGGAGGACCTCTTGTCCCTGATGTTAAGGCGAAATAGAAGGGCTCCTCCGGAAGCAGAGCCTGGTAGCGGCCTTGTTGCACGAGTTGAAGGTAGGGCTTGAAACCATCGTAGGTCGTCACCGGGAAGCATTTCCTGAACTCTTCCATCGTCTGGATCCGCTCTGAACCGCGTCGTCTCCCAAGCTCTGTTCTGGAGTAGACCTGAAGGAGGCGGTGAAGCAAATCCTCCTGAGCCTCTCCTGGGCTCTCGACAGCTCGGTACCAAGGGCCCAGAAGTTCACTGCTCATCTTTTCCAGGCTCAACCCAGGCACCTAGTTCGCCACTCCCCTCAGTCTCAAGGCATAAATAACTATGTGAAACACCGCGCAAATCCTGCCGAAACTTTTCTTCTCTTGGGATGAAAACGTTGAAGACGCTGCTGGTGCAGCCACCTTTGAGAGCAGGCGTCTGCTGAGCGACTCTTTCTGTCATCCATGCGAAGGGCTCTGAAGTCAAGGTCATCGATTGCCAGCATCCGACTTGCGCTGGGCTGTCCTACGCAGCACGGTCGACGGAGAGCAGCACGATGTTGCTGGCACCAGACCCTAACTTGCGCGATCGATGTGACATCAAAGATATTCTCACGTGCTAGGGTGGTCTCATCAAAAAGCCTTATTAGCTGAAAAGAGCGACCGCCGGAAGATTGAGACCATGAGTCAGCAGCCACCAAGGAGAAGGGGAGGGCTCTGGAATGCCATCTGGGGAGGCTTGTTCCTCATAGGGCTGGGAATAGTTTTCTATGCAGTCACCTATCTCAAGCTCTCCTGGGAGAACGCCTGGCCTCTAATAATCATCCTCATCGGCATACTGATCGTTGGAGGAGGCGTCAGCAGATACTACTCGGGAGCACCTGAGGCAGGGGAGAAGGCAGACTAGTCAAAGGGATCGAAGAGACAAGCCCCGATCGACCGAGACATCCATTTCAATGATGACAAGACCGACGGATCAAGCAACCCGCTTACTGCCTCTGTGTTGTTCTTTCTTCTTGGGCTTGGTTTTGGTTTTCCGAGCTTTCTTCTCCGGAGGCTTCTTGCTAAGAGCCTCTTCCTGGGGTTTCTTCTTGACTGGGGCACGCTCCTTCACTGGTTCCGGAGGCCTCAACGCCTCGCGGACCCTCAGAGCCCAGGCCTTAAGAGCTACAACGTTCTCCTCGCGCTTGGATCTCCTCCTCAGATCCAACCGGAGGCCGTTCGACCTAGCCTCAACAAGGGAGATGCCGGCCTCCGAGATCTCGCCTCTCGAGAATCCTCTCGCGGCGCGGAGCGCATGGGTTCTGTCTCCTCCCCTCTCAACCTTTGCTTCAGGCATCGGAGAAGTAGCCGCCTCGGGTTCGGAGCGCATGGAACTCAGGCGACGGGCTGGGGGATCGAATACTTAAGGTTGAGGTGGGTTTACCTCTAACTGTGAAGAACCCTTGAGAAGCCTAGCATCGCACCTACCATCGTTCCGATAATTACGATCGCAAGGACAATCAGAGCCTCCATGGAAAGGGGTCGTGAACTGGTCTGAGTTTCCTCTGTGGTGGATGTCACCGTGGTGGGATGTTCAGTCAAGGTCACGCTGGTCCTGGTAGTTGTGGAGGTGGTTGTGCTCTCGCCCACCAGGAACTGGACGGGCTTGCTTACAGCGCCTGAATGTTCCTGATCGCCCCCGCAGCTCGCATTCACGACCCACCTCCCCGCCATGTCTGGTGCGACCGTATCCACAAAGGAGCCGTCCGTGGCGGTGTAGACGATCTCGAAGAAGCGGGACCCGTCGGGCCTCTCGTACCAAACCCTGACCTGCGTCCTATTCCTCGCCGGGGACACATACCCGGAGACGGTTACGTGCCGGTCTTTTGTGAGAAACATCGGATCTACAGAGATTGTTACCGATGAAGGGATGAGTACATTGAGCTCGATCGACGCCTCGTTGTTCGACTCGTCGATTTCTGCGAAACTTTCGCCGGGATCGACGTGAAGCACCAGATAGTTCCTGCCCAGACGCCCAGCTGTATTCCAGGTTCCCTCCACTACGGCGGAAGACTTGGCCTCTATCCTGGGTAGAACACACCTCATAGTCACGGAGCTCCCGTTTCCAACTACCCCTCGGTCTTCGGTCACGTACACGCTGACATTCTCGGCGTCGGCTCCGCCTCTATTATGAATGATCGCCCGGAAGACTATGCTCTCGCCCTCCCTAGGGCGGTCCTCGGAGACATGAAGATCGCTGGACGAGATTTCTAAATCCGGGAGGTTGACATAGTTTGGCACAGACACATGCCTGGTGTCGACGTTGTTATTCAAAGAGAACTCAAGCATCCTTTCCGAGGAGTTGAGAACACCATAGGCATAGGATAGGTGGGATTCATCGACTCCAAAGGCCGAGGTCAAGAGGTTCCTCGCGAACCCGTTCTCATCGCCTGTGAAGCTTCTGCCAAAGACGACGTAATAGTCTATGAGGGAATCGTCTCTGAGAAAGCTCTGCTTAAACTCCAGGGGCCCCCCTAAACGATAGCCTACCTTGTGTCCATCTATCATGCCTGCTATCACTTGAACCACAAGCGCTCTCTGTTCCACGTCGTAGAAGTTGCCCACCAAAGTGTAGTTGAGTGGAGGAGAAGAATCGTTCACCGTCAGCGCCAAGGTTGATGACCGAAATGTCATTTGCGGCCAGTCCTCTCCGAGCACCTCCAGCCGGAGTCCCGGCGAGGTGTAGTTGGTGATCCTGAACCGGTCGTAGCCTGGCACAGATGAGCGGTTCTGCAGGGAGAAGTATGGAGGTGTCAAGCCTCCATGAGAAGTGTTGAGAACGTAGAACTCCGTGAAGGGAGCTCTGTGGCTGTACCAGATTCCGCTCAGGGCTTCGTAGTCGTAGTACAGCCTAAGCCCGGGGTCCCGCACGACTCCCCAACGCGGAGTGCCGTCGAGATCGAATATTCTCGACGCTCTCAACTCAATCACCAGGCTCTTGACGAGGATCCAATTCTCAGATGGGTGGTGGGGAAGCTGAGGGTTATCACTGTGACCGACGTCCAGAACGAAGCCGAGAGGAATCCTAACGATCTTGGCGTCCTTGATCTCGGTGTTGTTTACCTGCAATTTGATCGTCTCCCCTGGGCCAGGGTTCAGCGTCAGGTAGCGACGCCATCCAAGCTCCACCTTCACGGCCCCACAGGGTTCCCCCTCCATTCCTGGTCCCAGGAGATCGCCGGGCCGCCAGTTCACAAAGGGATACCACTGCTCCGCATACCTTGCACAGCTCTCTAGGCCTGTTACAGCCTCTATCAGGGAGAAGGCGATTGCGAGGGCGGAGGCCTCTGGGTCTACGAGATACTCCTGACCTACCAGAGCAAGCCTGGTCGGGTGCATCGGCGAAGGACCCAGGTCTAAGGTTGAATTCAACCCAACTGTGTTTACCCATGCAATGAGCAACGCACCCTCAATGGACTTTTCTGATTCGTGTCGTTCCAGCGCGGGTGAAAGCTCGGCGGCTACGATGTTCGAGGCGTTCTCCTCCCCGAGCCTGCTGGTTGAAACCTCTCTTGAAAGAATAGCGAAGTTCGTCGACACATTCAGGGCTCCGTCGCTTATTGCCCTCAGATAGCGGTCGAGAGAAGCAACGATCGGCTTCAGACCATCCATGCCCATGTGGAGAGGCCCCGGGTTTCCGGCCTCCAGCTCCAGGAACGCAAGCCTCAATTCACCCTCCAGTGGACGAATGCCGGGCTCAAACTTCTCCAGAGGCGGTAGAGGGACGGATGTGGATGCGACCAGCTTCGGGCCTGCGGAAACAGCGCTCGGGGACTCGCTTGAAGCTTGCAGAGTCAGCGCAACAGCGAGAAATAGCACAGCCGAAGCCAGTGCAAATGCCCCAGCCCTACTGGCAGCGATCAAGGTAGAGCACCCCGGGGAATGAGACGAAGGCACTTTTATTCATTCAGCTCTACAAAAACTGAGAATGGGGGCCAGGC
>Ga0315310_10002364_pt1 | contig 11811 bp, 10 predicted proteins | sample TDP5_MG_FD_203630 | JGI IMG/M metagenome (GOLD analysis project Ga0315310, IMG submission 203630) | Freshwater sediment microbial communities from Lake Towuti, South Sulawesi, Indonesia - TDP5 | ecosystem: Environmental > Aquatic > Freshwater > Lake > Sediment | place: Indonesia: South Sulawesi... | reverse complement strand
CGTGAACTGTATCTGGATGGATCGCCCAATCAGCGCATCCCTCAGCATCGTAGATGTCAGCTAAGAGGCTGTCATTCTTCTCTGCTAATTGTCGAATAACAGTATTATAGACTTGGGTCGCTTCTTTACCGCCAACATTGTATGGGGGATACAGATCGTAGGCGCTCATGTGGTAGACCGTTGTGAGAACAGTAACCGGATCACGCGCATCTTTAACGTCAGAGACTATCTTCTGCATGTCCTCTCGAAAATGTTCCGGATGCATCCCCGCCCGCATGTCATTTAAACCGTAGGACAAGATGAAAAGGTCCGGCTTCAAGGCGATCACGTCCTCCTGATATCGCTCTAATGCGCTTGGCTTGGCGGATCGTTCATATCCAGGACTTCTAGGTGAGATCGCATTCGCCCCAATCCCTTTGTTATAAAGCTTAACGGATCTTCCTTGGAATTCGCTGATTAAGTCAGACACGATGTTAACCCAACGGTCACGTTCCTCCGCAACACCTGCGCCAGCAACATGGCTCTCGCCAAGAACTACCATCCTTTCAAAAGGCTTTGGATAATAATCCCGTTTGGACAACTTCATCACTTCCTTACAAGTATAAACAATAAATAAATAACGAAGAATCTACTTTATAACTAGTAATGGCTAAAAAGGAGAAAATGCGGAAGGATGCTTGAGGTATCAGGTTTAAGCGTCGAGGTTGGCGGCAAACGGGTACTAGACGATGTTAATTTAGAAGTTCCCAAAGGGGAAGTACACGTTCTTTTCGGTCCTAATGGATCTGGCAAAAGTTCGCTCATAATGTCTGTCCTTGGATTCCCAGCATACCGGGTTGTATCCGGCGATATAAGGTTTAAAGGCAAAGATATCACGCATCTCCCGATTAATGAAAGGGTTAAACTGGGCATCGGCGTATCTTTCCAGAATCCACCAGCCATACGAGGTGTGAAGCTGAAAGACGTTCTTCGAAGATTGGTATCCGATAAGGACGAGAAAGATATAAAGGTCCATGAACTAGCTGAAACCATAAACTTTCCCTTAGGACTCATGGAAAGAGACATAAACCTAGGATTCTCAGGTGGAGAGGTGAAAAAATCCGAGGTCTTGCAGGTGCTTGCGCAGAATGCCGATTTTGTTATGTTCGATGAACCAGATTCAGGTGTCGATGTTGAGAATCTCCAGATTATAGGCAGAGCTATCAACAAGATGTTGAAAGGCCGATCCGCGCTTCTCATCACTCATCTGGGTTACATTCTCCACTATGTTGATGCTGACAAGGCTCATGTCCTCCTAGATGGAACGATCGCCTGCTCAGGCAACCCGTCAAAAATTCTAAGTCAAATCCTCAATGAAGGATACGCATGGTGTGAGAAATGTCCAGTAGCAAGGAGAGAGCTCTGCAAGCCAGAGACAAACCCGCAGCTCTAGGTCCAGACCTTGATGTAGACGGATACTCAAGGGACTCTCGAGACTGGTCTAATTGTCCCCTCTCATATCTACCAGAGGACATTGTCAAACGTTCATTAGATGTCGGAATGGTTCCCGATGAAGAAGAACGGGCGGCCACGTATTTTCAAATAGACCATTCCGTTGTTTCAAGAACTGTTCAAAGAATGTTTGAAGGGAAGGTTGAGGTCTTAAGTACACGTGAGGCGTTGAAGAAGTATGAGTGGCTGAAAGATTACTGGTGGAATATAATACAGGTTGATACCGATAAGTATACATCTTTGGCAGAGCTCCACTGGGATCAAGGCTACTTTATCAGAGTTTTGGAGGGACAGAAGGTGACTTTGCCCCTCCAATCTTGCCTCTTCATATCCACAGATAACCTTAACCAGAATGTTCACAACATCATAATTGCTGAACCGAGGTCAGAGGTCCAAATAATAACTGGTTGTGCTGCACACTCGAATGTTAGTCGGGGACTACATGTAGGAATCTCCGAGTTTTACATAAAGAGAAATGCAAAGCTTACTTTCACCATGGTTCATGATTGGGCTCTAAACTTCGATGTCCGCCCCAGAACAGCAGCCTCTATCGAGGATGATGCTACCTTTATAAACAATTACGTTTGCTTGAGGCCTGTTAAGAGTTTACAGATGTATCCCGTTGCGTATTGTAAAGGAGTAAATTCCAGAGTCAGATTTAACTCGATTCTTTACGGATCCTCAAACTCCTATCTAGATGTCGGCTCTAAGGTGGTTCTCCAAAACAATGGCAGCAAAGGAGAAGTGATAGCTAGGGCTGTAGCCAAAGACGACTCTAAAATCTACACTAGAGGACTCCTGATGGGAGAGCATAGAAACAGTAAGGCTCACTTAGAATGCCGCGGCTTACTTCTATCCAATAATGCATTGATTCACGCTGTTCCGGAGCTGTTAGCAAATACTGAAGGAACCGAACTTTCCCACGAAGCTGCCGTCGGTAAGATATCCGAAGATCAAGTGCAGTACTTAATGGCTAGAGGGTTATCTGAGGCTGAGGCTGAAGCTTTGATCGTCCGAGGGTTTATGGATGTTAACATCCTCGGCTTGCCCGAAAATCTCAGGGAGAGAATGGAAAAACTGGTGGAGACGACGGCCGAGAGAGCTCTATAGATGGATGCATCAAAGTAACCATGAAAATGAGCTCTCAGTGACACTAACTATTAATTTCTTTCCGTTAGTATCAAAATGGGGTCAGCTTTGGGTTTAGATGTTTCCATTGACTATTCTATCCCAGACTGTTTGCTCAGAGACGGCTTCACCTACACCATGATATAGCAGGAGTTAATCAGAAAGAGACTTAACATCCAGGAAAGCGTCCGTCAGCAAAGCTGACCCCGATGCAAACTAAAACGAAGATTACTGGAAAAACTAGTCCAAAACTGCAAATCACACTAAACTGTTAATTTACACCTCACGTACATCTTCAGCATTTAATGGATTCTCATTCATCTTAAGGTAAACTCTGTTGGGCTTTCGTCCATTTTTCATAGCGTTGTCCTTTTGAGCTTTTAAAGGAAGACAAAAGACTGGCTTTACTAAATTCTTATATCTTTAAATTTGCATCTGATTCTCAATAAGGTGTTATCTATGGTCATGAGAGACTTAGATCCCTTAAAGATTAAGGGGACAACAACCTTGGCGCTTAAATGTGTTGACGGAGTTATATTGACAGCCGATACGAGGGCTACGATGTTTCCGAGCTTCGTCGCGTCAAAGGCGGTCAAAAAGATATACTGGATAACGAGGAACGTCGGGATGACGATTGCGGGTGTTCCAGCTGAGGCTGAGAACCTTTTAGACTTATTGAGGGCGAACGCAAATATTTACCAATTACATAGAAATAGGATTATAGCAGTTCGCTCCGTCGCCGGGCTTGCATCTCGTATCCTTTTCTCTCAGAGGTTTCTTCCTTACATAGTTCAGATCGTAATTGGAGGTTACGACACAGAAGGATATCATATATACTCGCTGGATCCTTTCGGAAGCCTTATAGAGGATGACGTTGTCTCAACTGGTTCGGGGTCGCCCGTTGCATACGGCGTATTGGAGAACGAATACAAAGAAGGCATCAGTCTAAGTGAAGGCTTACTGATAGCGGTGAAGGCAATCACGACTGCCATGAAACGCAACATATACACAGGAGACGACTTCAACATAGCCACGGTCACGCAGGAAAAGGGATACGTAGAACTAACGAGAGAAGACAAGAAGGAATTGCTCAGTAGATTGTCCTTTTAAAGCATTCTATCCAGGAATTATTGCAGATACCTCTTTACCTCGGTGAGTTTTCCTATCTTCTTAACGTTGCTTTTCACTTTATTTTCCCTATCAATTAATAAGGCGGTTAATCCGGCTTTTTCTGCCCCTTCGTAATCGATCTCGAACGTGTCTCCTACAAAGATGGCTTCATGCGGTTGAACATTTAACCTGTTTAAGGCGAAGAGGAAGATCTCCTTGTTTGGCTTCGGCTTTCCAACGGCGTCAACACCGACTGTTGCGTCAAAGTATCTGCTTAACCCAACTCTGGGCAGAATCTCGTCTATGTCGCTTTTAAACCCGTTCGTCACTAATCCTGTCTTAAACTCGTGTTGTCTTAGGTAGTTCAATGTCTCGATTACGTCTGGATAAAGCTCTATGCCAGCGAAGTCCCACCACTTCTCACTTATCACCCTTGCTAAATACGGTAAATCTCTGTGAACCTTAAGTCGCCTAAGTACCTCCATATTCCATTTAAACCAAAATTTATCAGAAGGCAACGCGTAGTCCCCAAGGGTTAATTGGTTATCAATCTCTTTATGCGCAGACACTATATCAGTTATTGGCTTCTGAATTCCGTGTGCTTCTAGGATCTTCCTCAGAATTTGTGGAATAGGAGCTGTCTTAATCAGGGTGCCGCCCAAATCGAATAGTATTGCTTTGAACCTTCCATGCGAGCCCGATATGAGTACTATCCCCAAAAATTTATTTAAGAACTATATATTTATGATTGAGCCCGATGAGTAAAAACAAAATTTTATTGTGAGAGTTTACGGATGCTGATTTTAATTTTGGCAGAATCGGCGCTGGAGACCGTTCCAGAAGATTTATGGGATCATCCGGCGGTCAAGAAGTATTCAAGACGGAGGAAGAAGCATCCAAAACTCACAATTCTTGATAGATCGTATCATCACGTTGCGATGAAGACGCTAAAGGAGAGCGAAAAGAGGGGCAGACCTGATATCGCTCATTTCAGTTTACTCGAAGCCTTAGGATCTCCCTTGAATAGAGAAGGGCTCCTCGAGGTTTATGTGCACACGATTAATGAGTACGTGATTTCGGTGAATCCTGAGACGAGGCTGCCTAGAAATTATGACCGGTTTATAGGACTTATGGAGCAGCTCTTTGAGATGGGAACCGTTCCGAAAACTGGTCGACCGCTCCTTAGGCTGGAACGGAAAACCATGCCAGATCTGATCAGCGAGATCAATCCTACCCGTGTTGTAGCCTTCAGCAGACTCGGTTCTCCCATGACGCTTAGGGATATTACTGCAAAATTTTCGGCGGAAAAAAGGTTGGCAACAATAGTGGGAGGCTTTCCTCGAGGATCCTTCTCTGAAGCGACGGCAAAGCTGGCTGATGACATATTCTCCATAGACTTTGAGATGTTAGAAGCATGGACTGTTGCTTCACGGGTCATCTACGAGTATGAAAGAGCGGTCTCCGTTGACGAGAAGAGGTTGACACGTCATTCTTGACGTCTCGCTGCTCCAGACTTAGACGTCTTAAGTCGCTGATCACTTCTGGGCATTTCTGAATACACTTTTCCACAAGATGGAGGTAACGACTAACCCTTATGCTTTGGGAACTTACCTCCTTAGCTTCGCCTTCGCCTATTATGACGAAATGTTTTGTGGGGATCTTCGCTTTGGTAAGGAAAACCGCGCCGTTAACTGAGACATGTAACATGTTGCAGTGTGGAGAACCGTCAACCGTCAATACAACCATCTCATTAGGCTTCGCGCACCTAACGATCATCGCCAACTTCTGCAGAAGTCCGCTGAACTCCTCTACTTGGGGGCAAGATGTTAAGACTGCCCGGTTCTCAACGAACCTCTTAAGAGTTTCCGGAAATACTGATTGAACGCATTCACCCGCGACGAGGATGGAGGCTTTTCTTAGAAATGGGGCCTTCACATAGGTCTCCATTAACTTCAAAGTTCTCACCTTTCGCTGTTGATCTTCTCATACCGAGTTATTTAAGGAAAGAGAAGAGGCCACTAACCCTATTCCCATTGGAGCCCACAGTCTTTGAACTCTGACTTTACCTTCGCTATGAGTTGCTGATACTCCGAACTCGGCCTGTGGCGTTGTAAGTCGTAGCACTCCGTGATCAACTTACCGGGCTCCGGAGTTGTGTTCTTCATCAGTTTTGTTATGACTGGCTTAAACACCTCGTAAACCTCACTGCGCCTGATCTGCATCCTTATGGCTGCATCTGAGGCATCGATCATGAGCTCGGCGTCGGCTGGAGTCTGTCCACCGTTCATGCGTGATCGGCTGACCCTTGGAACGTAGAGGTTGGCGCCATTCACCGCGGCTTCAACGCTCCTGAGAATCAGCTCCTCAAGGTGGCTATCCGTACACAGTTCAGAGACAGGAATAGGCCAGTGCATAGGAATCCCATAGGAGTTTCGAAGGGTTGCTTGGTAGACCACAGAACGAGCAAAGTGAATGGGAAACATGACACGTTCGACTCCGCTAACGTGGTTGAGATGTTCAACGCCATTGTAGTAAAGGTTATCCCTATAGACAATCCAAGCGATTATCGTCTTTACCAAGCCCTCAATGATGGCTCCCTCAGCGCCTCCGCAGAAGCCGCCGGCGATGCCGAAGCTGCCGCTAATCCCGAAGTATCCGTAGCTCTGAAGCACGGTCGCCACTGTCAGCAGATCGTGTTCCACCTTCACATCAGGCAGGACGGACAGGAGGACACCATCAGTCGGCCTCAACCCAGCCACATGGTCGATTGTGGCGAGGAAGGAGGAGGCTGCGGTGGTGATGGGGTAGTAGACTATGGCTGCACCCGGTCGCCCAGCTCTACGGATTCCCTCTCGGAGCCATACGACTTGGCGCTTCGAAGCGTAGGCTTCTATGGGCGGCCCGTAGATCTCGTAGCCGTCGATCGTCGGGAAGTTGAAGCCCTCTAGGAAGTCGAGCCGTGGAATCATGGCGAAGTTTTGAACGACCAAGTTGGCTAGGTCTTCAGTAAAGGGTGCGTGGTGTCCGGGGGCGATGTTGAGAGGTTCATTACCTTCGATCTTGTGCTGTTTCCAGACCCGCGCGTCTTTTCCTTCGCCTATCAGTACCTTTTTCTGCATTGACTTTATAGCTCCCTTAACCTCATCTTCGGCAAATTTCACTACTCGTTCCCGATTGATGCAGAAGCAACCCGTATCCGTGACGAAGTCGACAGCGGCCTGCCAAGCGGCGTCGGCAAGACCGTCGTCAGTGTTAATCCATTCGGTGGTCTCTTTAGGACACTTAATCTCGTACTCCTTTACGAGTTCGGTCATCTTCCTGAAGAGCGCCATATCCCAATCTCTGCTGCTCATCTTTGGGCCGTTTCGCATGCGGTCGGCTATCTCAATGAGACTTATCATGTTTGTGCGCCCCAACTCAGCTCTTTAACTCCCAGAATACAGGAAAAAGTGTGTGAGAAACTTCGCAGCCCCTAGGTTCTTTGGACTCCTGCCTTCTTCTTTTCCATGAGCAGCATGGCTTCTCGAACTGCTTCAGCCGCGTTGTGTCCGTAGCCGTCGGCCTCGATCTCCTCCGCCCAACCGCGGTTCACGGGTCCACCTCCGACCATGACGATGAACTTATCTCGGAGGCCAAGCCTCTTCAGCTCCTCGATAAGCTCCCTCTGGTATGGGCGAGTCGTAGACATAAGAGACGAGACGGCGATGATGTCAGCGTTTACCTCCTTTGCCTTTGCTATGATCGCATCGCTTCTTACGTCCTTTCCGAGGTCGTAGACATCGAAGCCGTTGGCCTTAAGCATCATCGCCACGATGTTCTTCCCTAAGTCGTGTAAGTCTCCCTCAACGGTGGCGATGACCACCGTGCCCTTCTTCACCTTTGCTGAAGCCTCCTTTGTGAGGGAAGCCTGAAGTATTTTGGCACCCTCATCCAAGACATCGGCTGCCATAACGAGGTGAGGAAGGAAGCACTCTCCTCTGTGAAACCTTTCTCCAACCTCTTTGATGCCTAAGCCTAAGCCCTTCTCCATAGCCTCAACTGGGTCAACTCCAGCGTTAACTGCCTCGTTTGCAGCTTTTCTGACAGCATCAGCATCATATCTCATCACGGCCTCCTTCAGCCTCTCGATTATGACGACTTTACTATCACTCAAGAGCCTAACTCTCCCGAATAATTCATGACTCAATCATCTTGGTTTAATATTTATCGATTATGTTGCTGACGCCCTCAATTTTTGCTTACATGCGCAATCCGGCGCTTCGGCCACTGGACGTAACGCCTTCAAGGTCGAGACCCAAGGATTTCAGCGTTCTCTTCGCCTTAGCGGAGTTCTCAATGAGGGCCTTCGAAGGATTTCCTCTGACGAAGTCGTACATTTCCTTCATTGGCGCATAGTACTTCTCATAGTCTGCGTAGACGAGCATCCTTCTGTCCCCGTATCCGACGAATGGTTTTCCGGCAAGTCGCTCCTTGACAGCGTCATCAATTCTTCTGATCAGATCTGGCAACTCTTCCCTCTTGATTCTCGCCTTAATCGTCGCGTCGGACGCCTCCGCCTCGAACTCAACATGGTATGGTGTTGGGCTTCCTCCTGTGGTGCAGACGAGGTTGGACCCTATAACTGTGTTAATCATCGCCACCCTAACCGTGGATAGCAGGTCAGTCTCGCTTCCGATTCCGCCAACTCCTGAACGTCCTCCGAAACCACCGAAGCGAATGATGTTTGTGTGCCGCTCCAAAGCCCTATGGACCACATACGTCGGCCAGAAAGGAGTTCCCATCCTCTCCTCAGTGGGCTTTGTCTCCATCTCCATATGCCATCGGGATTCAATGAGAGATTCTTGGCTGGAGACAGATCCACCGTACTGCATCTGATCCCTATAGACGAGCCACGCAGCCAAAGCCTTAGCGATAGCCTCGACTATGGCACCCTCCACACTACCGCAGAAGCCGCCTATGTTTGAGTAGCAGCCTCCGTTCACCTTGTAACCGCCGTACCGTTCGTAGTTGAGGGCGATGGCTACGTAGTCGGCTTCCACCTTCATATCCGGTAGAATGGAAAGCAGCAGCCCATCTGTCCTTCTAAGTCCCTGAACAGGGTCGGCTGGGGCAATCATCGGTCCAGCCGACGTGAGGATAGGGTACAACGTGATGGCCATTCCCGGTCGTCCTACCATCCTAACCGCCTCCCTCATCATCTCTGCCTCTCTCTTTGCGGTGTAGACCGCTGTAGGCAAACCGTGAACTTGGTAACCGTCGCATTGAAGCATGTTGAAGCCCTCAATCATATCTCCTCTTTGTACCCGTGCATACGCGGCCTGGGCGATAAGGGCATCCTCCTGACGCCACGGGGTGTGCCCTCCACTGATGATGTTCACGCAATTGCTGTCTTCCATGAACCGTTTTCTGATGATTCTGGAGTCTCGTCCCTCGCCGATGATGATCTCTCGTGGTGCTGCCTTTGCCGCATCTATGACTTCTTCTGTGTCGAAGCGTATCGCCCTGTTTGTCGTTATACAGTATACTCCGTTCGTTGAGAGAAAATCGACGGCCGCCTCGAACGCTTTATCAACGTAGCTGTCGTCCACCTCGAAGAGGGGGTCCGGTCCAGAAAAGGCAAGATTGTGGTCTTTGGCAAGCTGCTGCATCCTGCGAAAGAGGCCCATATTCCACTCCATCTCTTCCATTCTGGTGCCTGTGTAAGCCCTCTCAGCAACCTCTAAAAGGCTGATCATGACTTTCTCCTCTTTCAATCAAGTATGCAGACTAGCAACATACATTTGTGGCGCTTTAAACTATTAAGATTTAAAACGCTAATAGAAATATTTCACAAGAAGTTGATGATAAAAAAGAAAAATGAGTGAGCTGGGCAAAGGGAGTCGAAAGCTCGTTTCCCTTTTTATGTGACTGTTTCTTCGAGCTTATCCGTTTCTATCGCTCTTTTCATCTCTAGGGCTATTCTGTCGCCCATGCTCATTCTCCGCTGATACATAGCGTTTGCATACTGGGAGCCGACGCCCATATGTACGTTTGTTCCGCCGCCATGTCTTAAGGCGACATCCTGTGTAACCGGAACGTGCATGTAGGTCTCTCTGCCAGTTGGCACATCATACAGCCCATATTCAACGGCTGGCCCAGGAATCCTCGACCATGTTATCAACGTCTGGAGGCACCATGCTCCGATTATTCCGGGCGGCTCGTACCGCCTAGTTGCCAATAGAAACGCGTCAGCGTATCTGTGGACATCTTTCAGCAGGGACTCCCTTAGGCTCATGGCTAAGTGACATGTAACCTCGAATGACGGAACCTTTTTTATCTTCTGCTGAATATCTATGGGTAATCTTTTCAAACCATCCAGTATTGTCTCTCTCCGCTCGTCGATTGAGAGAAATTCGTTGGCCAAGTGAACTCTTGCTTCTTCCAGACTTGTCTTGTACAGCTTCGCAAAGGCGTCGTCGGCGTCTCCCCACTCCATCTTGGCGTTCAAAGGCGAGAAGAAGAAGTTGAAGTTGGCGTGCGGACCGAGAACTATCTGCTCGGCTCTGGCTCTTTCAAGCCCCTCTTTAGTTAGGTTTCCAAGTTCAACTTCTTTTCTGACCTTCTCCTCTAAATCGTTTGAATCAGCTGCAAAGATGAACTCTCTCTCGAACTCTCTGTGGGCATGTTCAGCCTTCAACAGGATCGGCTCATCGATGTACTCCTTCGTTTTCAATCCGCTCTCGTAGACATCGAACTCATAGGACTTCGGATACGGGATGCCAGCCTTCTCCGCAAACCAGTAATAGTCCCGTTCTATCTCGCCCCTGTTCTCAATCTTTAATAGCCCCCTGGAACCTAAGATTGGAACCGCAAACTTCTTCTCAATGACACCGCAGTACTCATCTCCCCCAACGTAAACGGCGAAAGCTCTGTTCGGAATCTGGATGCACTCAAGATCAATAAGGTCGTCGACGAACTTCACTATGTCAGAGTATTTATCTAAGACTATAATTGCCGCTTTCCAATCGCCCTTCTTCTTTACGTCCTTAGGGTCTTCAACAACGATAAGGTCTCTCTTCACAAGGAATGGGAGATCTACAACACTTTCTCCAGGGCTGCCGACCATGGGATTCTGAAGATAGATCCGCGCTCGCTGCTTCGTAGTGTAGATTATGCTCCTTATCCCATGATTTCTCTGACCCTGCCACGCGTCTAGAGCAGAGTGAGAACCAAGGTTCAGTCCGACCGGGTCCTCATAAGATTTAACGATCTCCCGCATCTCTTCTCTTTCAATCATCATTCTCACCCGATTTTTCTTCTACTTAATCGTTTATAGGTCTCAATATACTTTTCGATTTCTCAACAGGTGTTGTCTGTTGAAGAAATGAAAAAATGTAGGTCTTGGAAGCTGCGATGGAGGCTATATATAGGCTAATTGGGTTTTCTGTCTGTCACCTCAATTTACTATACGATTTTTACTAACTCTATTGACGGAAAATTTAACCAATAGAGTAGACCCCCGTTATTTTTTTCACATTTTTGAGATTTTAATGGTATTTTGCGATTTTGACTATATATAAACGGTGGCACTCATGACCTTTAACCGCTGATGAAAGAATGCCGCAAAATACGATAAGTAGGCGCTTATCGGAATCGCAACATGAACTCCCGGATGGGAGCGTCCAAAGCCTTATCTTCCTTAACCGCAAGGGGCTTCTTTCAATATAATTCTCCTAGGCGCCTCTTCTTTCTTCTTCTCTTTTCTTTCATGCTTTATGCTGATTCTTGCAACTTCTCCGCCTGGGCAATTATGCTCTTCTGGGAAGCGATGTCTGCTGCAGTAGAGCCCGCTGCATCTCTTGCATCTGAAAAGGATCTGACTGACGGGTTCTAGGCAGTAATGGCAGAAAGAATAGGAAGGCCCAACTATTGTGATATTGTCTAGTGAAAGTTCCTTCTCAGAGATAGTGGAATATAGTTTTGCGGCCAATCTCTTGACTGCTTTCTTGCATACCTCTTCTGGAATTGAGAGGTCTGGCAGCATGAACTGAACCTGTTTCTTGTCACGCTTCACGAAGACCTCAACTCGGTATCCATCCTGCT
>Ga0315310_10002363_pt1 | contig 11811 bp, 9 predicted proteins | sample TDP5_MG_FD_203630 | JGI IMG/M metagenome (GOLD analysis project Ga0315310, IMG submission 203630) | Freshwater sediment microbial communities from Lake Towuti, South Sulawesi, Indonesia - TDP5 | ecosystem: Environmental > Aquatic > Freshwater > Lake > Sediment | place: Indonesia: South Sulawesi... | reverse complement strand
TCATGTGTCATTAACTCGCCGCTAGAGCTGTTAATAATACCGTAGTTTCTTGTGTGGTTGGTTGGGTTTTTGTTCGGAAGAAGAAGTCAACTGGTAGTGTTTTGTGTCTTCTTCTTCCATGTTGAACGAGGGAGAGAAGAACTGTGTGCGCGTCGTCGTCAAACTGTTCTATAGTGACATCATCATCCAGCAATGGGCTGTGGGGCTGTGCTGAGTAGAAGTTGTTGTTGACACCTGTAGCTCTGCCACAACAACAAGTTTGTCGTCTTATGATTACTGGACACTTTTTTGAGTAGCTACTCTTAAATAGTTACCTCAATAAACCATCTGAACCGGTTCATTTGGGGCATGACTATGGACTCAAAGATGGTTTCATTCGTGGCAACAATGGGCGCGCTTGGAAATGCTCTGTTTCTTATTTCATATTACTTAGGACCGATAACCCAAGGTGTTGCCCTCGACTTCTCTCTGGTGGCGGTCGTCATAGCAGCCGTCTACGGTGGTCCGCTTGTAGGATTAGTCACGGGGTTGTTTGCTGGAATCTTTCCGGGAATCTATTTTGGTCCGATGGGTAGTGGTTCTTGGGTGGGTCTTATTGGACTGCCTATTGGTAAAGGGTTGACGGGGCTTACTGCGGGTTGGCTCTACAGAGGTTTAAACATGAATCAGAGAGACCGTCGGTCGATTCTCACGGTTCCGTTGGTGGTTGTTTCATACTTGCCTGAGCTTTTGTTCACGATAGTCTATTTCTTGAATCTTCTGCCTTTTTTTATTGGCGGTGGGGGTCTAGGCATACTCATGTTTGTGTTGCCTAAGGCGTGGGTTGAGGTCATTGTAATAAGTTTTCTGATGGCTGCTTTGGTAGGAAACCAAGGCTTCAGCGACTTTCTGAACGATTTCTTTGCTCGTTACAAGGAAACTAAGGCGGTAGTGAGGCCTTAACCGAACATTAGAGATTTATCTTTGCAGCAAGCACATAGCATCGGTTGAAACGATTGTTCAGATTTGCGAGCAAGCTGAAGACATATGAGATCAACGGGATTAAAATTGGCGGGCAGCCTGGTGAACTGCCTACAGTGCTTGTTGGAAACATATTCTATCAGGGCATGCCTGAGATAACGAACCATGAGAATGGTGAGTTTGATGTTGTCGCTGTCTCCAGATGGTTGAATGTGTCTGACGATCTTTCGGAGAAAACTGGTGTGCCACATTTTCTTGATGTGATGGCTTCTTTTCCGAAGGCTATGAGCAGATACATCCGATTCGTAGCGGAAGAAAGTGGTAGCGTTTTCTTGATCGATGGGGCAACGCCCGAGACAAGAATTGCAGGTCTGAAAACAGTGAAGGAGCATGGGCTGCAGAAGAGAGCAGTGTTCAATGCGATTTCTCCTCAGATAACGCAGGAGGAACTTGTGGCAATTCGTGATTCAGGTGTTTCCTCGGCTATACTGATGGCTCAGAACGACTCGGACTATTCAGCTTACGGGCGAGTCAGCATTCTGAAAGGATTTGAGAAACAGAAAGGGCTTCTCAATATCACAAAAGAAGTGCGGGTAGACAAGATTCTTGTGGACACAATAGTTTTTGACATACCTAGCATTGCTTACGCTGTTGAAGCTATCAAGCTGGTGAAAGAGGAGTTTGGGCTTCCAGCCGGCTGCTCTCCAGCAAATGCCACTTATGATTGGAAGCTTGCGCAGGACAGGGCTTTGAGGAAAGGTTTCGGGGCCTACAACGCCTCAGCGCACACGATCGCTCAAATCAGTGGCGCCAACTTCCTCATTTACGGGCCAATAAAACAGGTCAGAAACGTGATTCCGTCCTGCGCTATGACTGACGCTATAATAGCCTACAATGCCACAAAACAATACGGAACCAAGCCCCTAGTTGACAGCCACCCGCTTTACAAGATCTTTTGAGGCTAGCATATGGCAAAGAAGTTGTAGCTTTCAAAAGATAATAATTGCAAGAGAGTAGAAAAAAAGAATTCTATTTTCTATCTGCTTCATCTTCTGAAGAGTCCAGAAATTTGGGATTTTCTTTTCGACTGTTTGGGTTTGGTTCGTTAGTTTCTCCTCCATATTCGTCAAGCCCAGTTGGGCGGCAAAGGAATATAAACCTCCTTCCATATCTGTGCGCGCGACTTTGATTAACGAAGAAGCCTTAGCGCGCTCTTGCTGTCAAGCACAAATTAACCAAGTAATTTCTCTCTGCTGAGAAGCAGTTCATTATCGAGATATCTTTGATCATGCATTCTTCTAATTCTCAGATAAATCTCCGGTTCTCGGTCATAGATGTTGATTTCTCCATCAAACAAGTCTAGAACCGCACGAACCGCTTGTGGAGGATGCATTTCAGGATCCATCAATGCTAAGGTTGTAAACCCTTTTGCCTTGAATTCTGGAATTAAGGCGTTGAGCCATCTACGGGTTTGAACTGTATCATGCTGTAGCAGCACATCCGAAATGATTTCGATGCAAGCCCTTCTTGGACCCTTTGGCAGCTTATCTGATTCGCGAAAAGCCGAAGACAGGGCAATATTGATTTCTGTCAGGTTTTCAACGCCTCTCAGTTTGAACACATTGGGCTGGCTTCCGATCATCTCATCTGCTTGTGGGTTACATATGAAGAGGAAAAGGTTTGAGGGAAGCTCCTCTGCAGTTGATCTCAATCCGCTCGCTTTTGTGATGATATGAAATGTTGGTTGGCCCTCTTGGGCTCCCGCCTCAAGAAACCTCTTGATCAACAGGTCTCTCTCATTGCATGAACGCGAGGTCAATATTACTGCGTAGTTCTTAGGTATTCCGCCGAACAACAGGTTGTCAAGATCTCCATATCCGGTAGTGATGCGGTCCGGAAGAGACTTTGGAATTCGAATCTCTGGAGGTTCAAGTTCGTCTGCACTCCTTCCTTTGAGCCGACCTCTGGTTTCATTTTCCTTGACCGTTATGGTTATTGGCTCGGGTTCATGGGACTTGTATTTGCCATTCTCGTCAAGATATAATATTCTTGGTTTTAGGGGGAACACGCCTTGGGCTTTTGGCTTTAGAACGAGCCTAACCTCTTCCGTTTTCAACGGGTCAAGTCGCTTTCCCTTCATGTTCAAATAATTGTCTTCAACACGGTAGATCTCTGGTTTTTCCGTCAGCTCAAAACCTTCTGGAATGACTTTCGCCAGTTTAATCAACAGAGCAAGACCCTTTCCAGCATTGACAAGTTCTATCTCAAGGTCTAGGTTTTCGCCCATTTTTAGTTCTCTCTGACGGGTAATGATGTTTGCCTGTATGTCGGCGTGCTCAAATCTGTCTAAGCCAACTGCGTTTTCATGGGTCGGAGTTGGAGTTGAGAAGGCTGTGGTCGTGGAAACAATGGCTGGTGCGTGCAGCACCTCGCTGAGGGATATGGCTAGTTCTCGTTCTTCTTTCACTTTTTCCAGAAGCCTCAGCACTTGTTCCCTTTTTTCTGGATGCTCAGCCTTCATGAAGGAACCCGCCGATGTTTGTAACACCTTCTCCGCCATGGCGTAGAGTTTGGCTTTCTTCTCTGGATCGTCTTCCTTTTCGGCGTTACCCATGTACACGTAGGCTTCGAAGAGCAGTTTAGTAGCTTTGGAGTATTCGGAAGCGTTATGGAAACCCGCTTTCACGTAGTAGTTAGCGGCACTTTCTAAGTGCTGTATAGCGGTAGCTTGCAAAGTTGTATCCCGCGAGTCAGCAAATTTTGTCCCAGCTTCGAGCGCCCTACAAAACCGACTGTGACCTAAAGCCAATGTTTTTGCTCTCTCATTTGGAGTAAGTTCTTTTGCTTCCTCGAAGAGTTGAGACGCCTCTATATAGAGCGCCGGTGAAGTTTCCGCCTCCGCTTGTGTCATCTTCTGCCACGCTCGCGAAAGAGTGGCAATGAGTTTGAATTCCCTCCTATCCTGCTCTGTTTCTAACGCTTGGAGCATTCTCTCGAAGGTTTCTGTGGCTGAACTGTATTTTTCTGAGCTGGAGTAGTGATCACCTTTCTTGTCGAGAATTTTCGCCTCTTCAAGAGCTATTCTTCCAATGCAGTACTCACGACGCAGATCGGTTGCCTTGAGCAGATTCGTTACCATTTGTTTTTCGTCAACGTTTTCAATCTTGCTGAGCCCTGCTTGGAGGGATTTCTTAGTTTCTAAGAAAAGTTCAACTGCATTCTGAAAGGATTGTATTGCTTCTTCGCTTTGCTCCTTTCGGCTCAGAGCTTCGGCATTTTCTACTTGGGCCCAAGCGGAGTAGTTGGGGGTCAGGTAGCCCCATTGTTTTGATGGTTGGTGCAGGTTAGCAGCCTTTTCGTAGTGCTCTCTTGCAGATTCATATTGCTGTCGGAGATGGTGGTGTCGGGCTTTCTCGATTTCGCTCCAAGCCTGCATGTACAGCGCATGATCCTGATACAAGTCTTTTAGTTGAGGAATCTTTTCAGCTGCATTCTTGTAGTCGTTTGACGCCGTATTGAAGTTTTCAGCAGCCTTGAGGTACTCGCCAAGAGTATCGCAGTTTCTCGCGGCTTTCCAGCGGCACTCTGCCACACGGCTGAACATACTCACCTTCTGATATGATAGAGCAGCTTCTTCGTAAGCCTTTGTAGCTCTTCTTTGATGTTCATTGTTATTGGTTAACACAGAAAGACGGCTCAGCCACTCTCCGAAGGTGTATTGTATGTATCCGAGACTAGCAAAGTGTGCTAGGTCCCCTGTTTTCTCAAAGTACAAAATGTGTTTGATGCATAGTTGTATCCCACGCTCCTTGTGTGAAACAGCTTCCTCGACCATTCTCTTTCTGTTCTCGGTGTCCCTCTGAAGATCTGACAACTCAACCTGTAAGTTAGCTAAATGGCTCAATCCCAGACCTAGATTCCAGTACATGTATCGTTCAAGTTCGTCAGAGAGCCTCCTCTCCTCAGTCATGTGCTCCAAAGCTTTTTCTAACAGCTTCCTTCTCTCTCCCAAATTCGTTTCCACTTGCGCGAAACTCGTCAAAGCGAGGCTATTGATCCAATGCACATACACTATGATGTCAGGGTAACCTGTGTCCTCTGCCTGTTTGATTGCGTTATTCCCCTCCATTACTGCCTTTTCCAAAAAATCACGTTTCTTGCTTTGATCAGTTTCCCAACGACCCAAGTAGTAGTAGTATTCGGCATTAGGCGCTCCCGTCCAGAACGCGCCACCACGTGAACTTATGTAGGATATTGATGAGAACTGATTCATGGTGTCTTCGGCATATTGTAGAGCTTTCTGATAAGATTCCAGTCTTTTGTCCGGATCATCAATTCCTCGTGCTTTCCAAAAAATAGCAAACGTTAGCTGATCTAGTGCAGTTCCAATCATAAGTCTGTCCTTGGCCTTTTTTGCGTAGCCTAGTGCTTTATCGTAGTGTGCTAGCCTCTCATCAAAGCTCCACTCTAGACTCTCGCCAGCCATGCTTAGCAGTTCAAGATAGGCGGTTTCTTCCGACAGCTTGTTGGCTTTCTGCCAGTAGTTCAGGCCTTTCTTGTTATGGCTATCCTTCTCATCCATATCAGGAATGAAATACATACTGACAATGGTTAGGTACATGGCTGTTTTCACATAAGCTCTGGCCAGTCCATGAAAGTCACCGACGCCTGAAAGCAAGGAGATTGTGTGGTCTCCGTATTCCAGCGCCTCTTTCGTTATCTTCTCACGAGCTTGAAAGCTCCACTCAAAAGCATACCAATAATATGCGCTTGAGGAGAGTTGATTGTATGTTTTCCCGTATTCCAAAGCATCCCCAGCTTCCTCAAAGGCTTTCAAAGCCTCTTTTGCCAGTTTCCAACACTCATCAAGCAACCTTTTCTTTTCAGACACCTCAGAAGCAAGCCAATAACCCACGTATGCAATCACAGCATCGCAACGAAACATCCTCGGCGTTTTTACCTGTTCACTCAACCTCCCATAGAATTCCTTAGCCCTCTGATAATTAGCAACACTCTGACGCATCCTCTCCCTAAACTCATCAACGCTTTCAGCCTGCATAGCCCCCAGATAAAAAGCGTAACCGATTCTCTCTTGAATCTGTCCCATCCCCAAAAAATCCGTTTCAGACGCTAAGTTCAAGGCTTCCGTGTAAAACTCAAGCGCTCCCAACCAGTCATATTCTCTTTCCCTTTCTGCTGCCTTGCCCAGAATCTGCTCTACACCCAGCCCCTCGGACATGCCCATAAACCAATAGAAGTTATCAATCACGGTTTGAAAAGGCTTTGCATGATTCACTTCGGTGCCTGCGCTTACAGACTCAAAAATGAACTGCTCTAATCGCGGTCATTGGAATAGAGTTCCAGTTAACAAGATTTTCATTGAGCAACATTCTCTAGGGCCTAAGGCTAAGGTTATGATTCCCATTTATGAACCATTAGAAACCTCGAAATGTGAGAACTGTGGAAAGATTATAGCAGAACCTAAAGAACTGATCAATATCTTTAGACGTAGTTAAAATGCCAAAAAGAAACACCCTTAACCTGCGGTCTTGTGAAGTTCAAGTTGCACGACATGGGATTCTCCGAAAAACAACTCTTTAAATGGTTTTCTAGGCCGTGCCGCCGGATTCTCATCTGGCACACCAATCGGTAACAGGGCGACAACAGCCGAGTTCTTGGGAATCTTCAGGATTTTCTTTACTTCATTTTCATTGAAAGCGCCGATCCAGCACGTGCCGTATTCTAATGCAGTTGCGGCTAGAACCATGTGTTCAACTGCAATCATCGGATCCTGCTTGTAAGCAATCCTTGTTGAGGAAAGCTTGTAAGGCAATTTGGCAGAAGAGATACCGGGGTCACAGAGTGCGGCGATGATCGTGTCTGCGTCTGCAATGAATCTTTGATTGTCTGCAGCTGGGGCTAATGCTTTCTTCGTCTTCGGTTTTCTTACTACGATGAAGTACCATGGTTGACGGTTGCCACCTGAAGGCGCGAGTCGTCCGGCTTTAGGATTCTCTTCAGATCCTTTGTGGCCACAAGTTTTGCCTTGAACCTTCTTATGCTTCTTCTTTTCTCGACAACTTCGAAGAAGTCCATAACGATTCCTTTTCCAGTCTGGGCAGCAATTGAACGCGAATTATTTCAATGTTGTTGGATCTTTTGAGCATTACGTTTGGCGATTGAGCAGTTTTTTGATTTTTTCGACCGCTTCCCAGGCATCTTTTGCATAAGCGTCGATGCCATATTGTCTGCGCGTTTCCTCGGAGACCGCTCGACCTCCAATCACTGTCTTGATCCTTTCTCTGAGCCTCCTTTGATGCAATATTTCTACAACTTGCTTTAGAAAAGGCACAGTTTCGTTGATAGAAACAGAAATGGCTATTATCTGAGCCTTTTCCCGAACTGCTGAGTCGATAAAAACCTCCGGCGAAACGTTAACGCCCAAGTCAGTGACAAGAAACCCGGCTGACCTCAAAGTTGCAGCCACTATGTCCTTGCCTAACCCTTGAATGTTGCCTTTAAGCGAGCCTATAACGATTTTCCCTCCAACATGTGCTGGTTTAACTTTCAAGTAGGGTTCAAGAACCTTGACAGCCTCTCGCATGGCAGTCGAGGCTGCAGCAACATCCACTGTAAAGTACTCCTTCATAACGTATTTCTTGTCGACAGCACACATGGCTTCCATCATCTTGTCCAATGCTACACTGGCTGACATTCCCTCGTCAACAACTCTTTCGGCAAGTTTCCGAGCCTTCTGAACGTTTCCACCAACTACAGCATCAAACAACTCGTTTAAAATCGCTCCAGAACTACTCATGGAAGAACTCAACCTCTGTCGTGTCAGGCCTTGTCCAGTCCAATTGAACGTTTGAACACTTCGACATTAATCTCGCCAGCTTTGAATAGCCTACCTGTGTCCAAGTTGAGGACCGAGACCATGGCGGGCGCAAAAAGGTTAGGGTCAATCTTATAGAAATCGTAGTTGGCTTGTTTGAAAATCTGCTGAAACGGCAGACCATATCCCTTCGAGGCAGAGGAAGGCGCCTTCACCACAAATGCCTCAACCTCTTGGTCGCTGTAACCTTTCACGTCATAGTGAGCAAATCCGCAGTACAAGATAGCATCATTGGATCGCCCCATAGCAACAGCAAACTTAGGATGTACAGGAGCGATAGGAGCTAAACCAAAAGCGTTGATCACACGCTTAGGGTCCAAACCTAGTTTCGAAAGCTTGTGCAATCCTGTTTCAACAATTCGACCGGAGACCTGCGTTAAACCTGCCAAGCTGGTTGTGGGTACCAAGATTAAGGATAGATGGTTCACCGAGACGCCTGAATCCTTTGCGATCGTTTTGATCGCCGGCTCTGGTGGTTCTGAACTTGTCTCAAGCACAAGCGCAGTGGCGTCAGCCTTGTCCCGATAATCGATTTCCTCATACAGTTTGCGATTTTTTCTTGCTAACGCTCGAGCTGGTCCAGACCCAATAGCGGTGAACTGTCCCTCTTTTATCTGCCAGTCTGCAAACTGTGAACCCAAAGCTGAAACTGCAGGGTGGTTGGTGTAGACGAAGATTGAGGAAAACACGAGGTCACCGTACGTAACGGGGTTGATTTTTGCCTTTCCCAATCCGCCTAGGCATATTTCCGTTATTATTTTCCCAGCTTCAAAACCGCCTTTAGCCTTTATACCAGCGTCAATCAGTGTGGCACCGTTACCTGACTCTTTTACAATTACCCCGTATTGATCTGCGTTCATGAGTAGCTTGTCAACCAGTCTTAATGCTTTCTCATTCACGCTCAGTTTAGGCTTGGGCAACACAGTAGCACCACAAGCAAGCTTACAGATACTGCTCATAAAACTTCAGGTGTGGATTTTTCGACTGAGCCACGTAAAGCTTGCCTTCACCGTCTTCCGCGGTGTCTCCCAAAAAGAGATAAAACGGGCCAGCAACTTCATCACCGTTGACCTTGACCTTAGCCTTCACACTGTCGATGGTGAAAGTGGGCAAAACCTCGTCTATTCTACCTTTCACCACTATCTTGCCACCAGTCATCTCAGCTCCGGCCCGCGCAGCAGCGTGGCCCATAACAAAAACGGCACCATCCTTCATGTGGATGCCCGTGAATTGAGCACTATTTCCATAAACCTTTATCAGGCCCTTCCGCATGAAGCAGCCAAGCTCGTTTCCAGCGTTTCCATGAACGATAATGGTTCCACCGCGCATACCCTTCACGCTGCCCCGATAAGCAGCGCCCACGTAGTCGCCAGCGCTGCCTTTGACTTCAATCACGCCGCTTTTCATCATTCCGCCGACCCAAGAGTCGGCGTTGCCGCCAACGGTTATCTTCCCACCTTTCATTTCTTCACCTAAGTGAATGCCTGCGTCTCTATAGACTATTATTTCTCCGACGGACATGCCTGCGCCGATTCGTCTGACCTTGTGGACATCGCCGTGAACGTGAATGCTCAGATTTTCTGCTTTTTCTGGCATTTCACCCTCTATTTCAAAGAGTTCACATAGTGTTCGCTGTTTGTTTCCCTCCCAAACTGGCAATTTCTGAATCTCGTCCATGTTTTTGTCTCCAAAAGCGTCTGGCGAGATGGATTCGGCCTCAACCGGAACCTTAAACAGGCGTCGTGGATGCAGGATTACTACGGCGTTCATGATTAGACCTCGGCTTTCACTGGGATAGGATGAGAAACCGCGACATGATGCTCTGGAACGATATAGTTTTCGTACTGAACCGTATAATAGTCTTCAAAAGCCTCTTTCAGCCGCGGCGAAATTTCCATGAACTGACTGGAAAGCTCAGGTTTCACCCAGAAGGTCCTGCCATCAACTACCCTAACAATCTCACCGTCTTTCACCGCAGTCTGTCCACCTTTGATGGTGTAGGCAGCATGCGCGAACGCTCTGCGAACCAACTTATATTGTTTTGACAGGTCCACGTGCTCGGGGTTAACGTTGTATATGGCTATGTCAGCGTCTGCGCCTGGGCCCAGATGTCCCTTCTGTCTCAGTCCTAATGATTTAGCCTGTCCAGCTCTGGTCGCAATTGCCAACTCATAGAGCGTGTACTCTCTATCCATCGTGGGGAGCAAACTCTTGTGCCGTGCCCGTTTGCTAATCTTCTTGATCAGTTTCTCCCTGGCTTTTCGGCTAGTCAGCCACGAAATGATTTTCGGATAGTAGGTGAAGGGAGCAGCGTTCGGATGGTCTGTGGTCATGAAGATTTTCCACGGGTCCTTGATGAGTAACGCCAGTTCGAGTCCTATTGACCACTGGGTGGCGTGGACGAAACTTGTGCGTTTGTATCTGAACGGCACGATGCCAGCGCTGGTTTCGGTTTCAACATCGGTGTTGATCCATTTATTGTGGCTCAGCTGGTAGAGAATGTATTGGAATGGGCCATCAGCCGTCATCGTTGTTGTGTCTGTGAAAACCACCTGCCCCATGTCTGTTGTGACGTGACTGTGCATGTTCACGTACTTCGCGATTTCCTCAGCGCCTGACTCAAAGGTGCGCCAGTCATCTCCCTTAAACGCGCTGAACTGGCAATGCGTAACATGGATAACCGGCCTATCGCCGTTAGCCAAGTTTTCCACGCACTTCATTGTTTCCAAACAGGTCGCGTAATTGCCAGGCTTACCCAAGTTGTTTGTATGAACGTGAATAGTATGCGGCAGGTGCAAAAGCCGATTGACCTTGCAGAGGCCCTGTATGATTTCCCTAGGTGTAATGTTGAAGTGAGGCACCGTGTCGTCTATGTTCCTCACGTTTCTGCCAAAACCCCACGCCTCAAGCCCGCCCGGGTTAACCAGTTTCACTGCATATCCCTTGGTGGCTTCCATAGTCCAAGCCACATAAGCCGCAGCCTGCTCAATCATGCCCTTCTGCAATGGTTCAAGAACAAACCAGCAGTCGCTCAGAAGCGGGAAAGCCGACTTATCAATTATGGGCGTGTCATTCAATTCCTCATGCACGTGACGAGCCATAAGCGGTGGCATCGCAGGTTCCATAACCGTAGTGTAGCCCAATCGAGCGTACCGATAGCCCGTTGTGAAGGTAGATGGAATCGAATGTCCAACGCCTGCTCTTGTGATTTCTGTCTTAACCTCAAAATCTTTGACGTGATCTTCAGGTCGGAGCAGGCGTCCAGCGTTCACTTTAGGTCCGGCGATATGAGAATGTATGTCGACGCCGCCCGGCATTACAACCATTCCAGAGGCATCAATTATCTTCTTTCTGCCGCCGCCTGGTTTCTCAACTATTTTGCCATCCTTCACTGCGATGTCCATTATTTCTCCGTCGATCTTGTTCAGAGGGTCGTAGACAAACCCGTTCTTAATCAATAGGTCAGCCATTACCGCGCCCTCCTTTCTTCCTCAATCGACGGATTTCACGCAGAATCTTAGTCAGTATCTGCTCGTCTGACAGGCAGGCCTTGGGCGGTTGCACAACCTTTTTCAGCGGCAAGGGAACTCGATCCATTCGGTAGGCTGTGCCTTCAACTTCAACCCCGCATACGGCGCTTGGCAAGACTACGTCTGCAAACATTGAAGTGGCAGTTGTCTCTGGGTCAATCACCACCAAGGGGCTCTTTATCATGTTCTGCGCTGCTTCACGGGGAAAATGCGCAACCGGGTCAGAGGCCACAACGAGACCAGCGTCTGACTCACCCCTGCTCAGTATATCAACAACAGACGTCTCCCCAGGGTTATACCTTGGATAACCTTGCGAAAGGTCAACCGCATATGGATAACCCGTCTGCCAAGTCGAAACAATGTTGGCGCCAGTCACGTTGTAGTGGCCACGCATGGGCATGATGATAAATTTAGTGAACTGATTCA
>Ga0315310_10002362_pt1 | contig 11813 bp, 8 predicted proteins | sample TDP5_MG_FD_203630 | JGI IMG/M metagenome (GOLD analysis project Ga0315310, IMG submission 203630) | Freshwater sediment microbial communities from Lake Towuti, South Sulawesi, Indonesia - TDP5 | ecosystem: Environmental > Aquatic > Freshwater > Lake > Sediment | place: Indonesia: South Sulawesi... | reverse complement strand
ATACAAGCAGACCGAAAACAAGAAAAATTCAGGCATAGATAAACCCTTGAGAAACACCCAAATCCGAATCCCATTTAGACCTGTGAGAAACACCCAAGTCCGAATCCCATTTAGACCTGAGCCACGGAGTTCTTTTAGACCAGCATGGTTATAAACTGGTGAGCTTGTTCTACTACAAGAGGAGTAGCATCGATTAGGAAGAGAGCGATATAAATAAAGTAACCGTTAGATTTGAGTGCCATTGCCGTTTATTTTCGCGAAGCAAAACAGCAGGGATTGTGGGATGTAAAAGTGTGGACAGACTACTTTTAGGGTCTCTAACACAATGAAAAATGCCTCCTTGCGAGTGTCAACTCCCGTCTCCCTTTGCGGGAGACGGGAGTGACAAAGAAGAAACTAATTTTCATTCTGTTAGAAGTTATTAGCCTAAACTGATTTTGTAAACGCCCACGGGGACGTACACTCACCTTGGTAGATAAGTTCAGGCACAGGAGAGCCGGATTCAATGAATGGAGGTAGCAGAGGTGAGGTATTATTGTTTTTCAAAATATTCGTTAAGAAATTCGGTCTCCTTCCATGTCTTTCTAATTGTCATTTTATCCGTCTACATTATTGGTTGCGAGAGACAAGTACGCATGCTCTCCGCAGAACGGTTGGCCGATTTCGAGAACGCCGGCCCTTCAGGACCAACTGTAGATATGCAGAGCGTAGTAGGAACCAAGATGGACATGGGTCCCTACAGGGTTATGTCAGGCGATGTGCTGGAGCTAAGCATGCCCATAGTCCTGCAAGTTCCTGTCACTGAGCTGCCTGACTTTCGGGATAAAATCGCTCCATATTTATGCCGGGTCAATGATAGTGGCATTATCACGCTACCAATGGTTGGTGAAATCCATGTAATGGGAAAAACCTTACCTGAGATAGAGTCAGCTATCATTGATGCTTATTATCCTACATATACCAGAACGCGGCCTTCAGTGATTGCTCGTGTAGCAGAGTACAAGACGCACAAGGCCTCTATTACAGGCGCTGTTCAAAAACCCGGTTTCTACGAACTCCGCAGCGATCAGATGTCTTTGGTAGCACTTCTTATGCAGGCTGGCGGAATAATCGACGAAGGAGCAACTCGCATCCGAATAACACATGTGGGCCAGACTAAAGCTCACAGCAACAAGAAGGCAAATTACGAATTATATGGGTATGCTGTTAAACATGGAGTTCAATCAAATGAGGCCGAAAGAGTAAAGCCGGCCTCGCATTATCTCGGTTCAAACGAATCCGACGGTGTCGACGCGCAGATGACGTTCCAGCAGGTGTCACGAACAAGCACACTTGGTCGGCTGACTATAAGGCACGAGCAGACAATCTTGTTCAGCGAACAATTAGATATTACTAACGAGATTCAAAGGTGGACGATATTGGATAAACTGGCAGTGGCGGAACCACGCGTTGCGACAGTTGAGGTAGGAAGGATTTGGGTAAGGCTCTGTGAATTGGCAGAGCTACTTAAATCTGACTCCAGTATGAGCGAACTCAAAGAAACATTTGCAAATGAGTATGTGGCGACAAATATAAATAATCGCATTGGTGATCTAAAGCCAGCCACCAACTCAAATCATATTATAAAAACACTCAACAGCAACTCTGGAGTAGTCGAGACGTATCAAAACATAGCGCAACAAGAAACTATCGAATATGGCACAGATAGCAATGCAGAAATGATTGTTCTGCCTGTAAAAGGACTGAATATTCCCTTTACAGATGTCGCTCTTGAGGCAGGTGATATTGTGGAGGTTGAGCCACTTGAGATTCCGCTTTTTACTGTTGTCGGGCTGGTTAATAAGCCCGGCAATTTCCCATATCCTCCTAATGCTCAGTACAACCTTATGCAGGCGATAGCTTTTGCTGGTGGATTGGACCGGGTCGCTAAGCCTCGCTATGCCACGGTCTATCGCCTGAAGGAAGATGGCAGCATCGTCAGGATGCCTTTCCAGATCATAGACACCAAAAATGGCTCGCAGCTAACCGAGGCGTTGAACATCTCCATCAAGGCCGGTGACATTGTGGTGGTGGAAGACACGCTACGGACGCGTACTAACGAATTTTTGCAGAGGATATTCAACGTTAATTTTGGTGCATACGTACCTTTAATACGTTGATAAAGGAAAACCAAACTAAGTTGATAAACGAAATCATTTGGATAAAGACGTGATAAATGAAATTGAAAATAATAAGCCTGTTCAAGATAGCACTTGGAATGGGCAAATGCTTCCTCCTGTTGGCCTGGCTTCGGAAAGCTTGATTCAAATTATGTGGCGAGGCCGGTGGCTGATTTTGCTGGCTGTGGTTGCTGCTCTAACGACAGGTTTCATTTATATTAGTAAGGCCACACCTATTTATAAAAGTACGTCAAGGATATATGTTGAGCAAACCGGCCCTAAGATTATCAGCGAGACAGAAGAAGGTGTAATGACTCGCTCTCACAATTATCTCTACACTCAGGCCGAACTAATTAAATCTACGCCAATTCTTGCAGCTGTTCTTAATGCCTCAGGGGTAGGGCAGATGAAAACGTTTGCCAACGTAGATAACAAAATTGCGTTCTTGAAAAAGAAGCTGAAGGCCGATGTAGGAAAAAAGGACGATATCATCAGTGTATCACTTGAGTCCCACTGGCCGGCTGAAGCCACACAGATAGTAAATCAGATAGTGGACTCTTACATAACTTATCATGCAACAAGCAAACGAAGCACTTCGGCTGAAGTCTTGAAAATACTCCAAAGTGAGAAACTAAAATGGAATAACGAGCTTGCCGAGAAACGCAAGGCATTATTGGATTTCAAGCTCGCCAACGATTCCATCGCTTTAGAAAGCAGTAAAGGTAACATCATTGTTGAACGGCTTGCGCAGCTATCCGACGCACTCACAAAGGCCCAATTTGAAACCATTGATGCAAAAACCAACTATGAGACAACCAAGACGATGCTTAACGACCAGGAAAAGATGGAACAATTTATCGATGTTCAGAGAGCTAAAGGGGTGTTCACTGCTTTCAGCAACCAGGAAATGAAACTTAGAACCGAAATTGATACATTAGAGAAGCAGTTGAACGATCTCATGTTAACACTTACGGATAAAGCGACTGCTGTTAAGGCACTACAAGACAAGATAGCTGCAGAAAGGGCCCACCTGATAGAACTAGAAAAAGAGCTACAAAATCAATTTATACAATTGCAACTGGATACTGCTTATCAGGAGTATTTGGCGGCCCAGGAAAAAGAGCAACAAATTCGTGAACTCTACGAACAGCAACGGGCACAAACTATCGATCTTAATGCTCAACTTGCAAAGTACGAAATGCTTGTATCAGATTTTGAGCAGACTAAAAAGCTGGTTGATATATTGGATGATCGCATTAAGGAAATCAATATTGTCGAAGATGTCGGCGCACTGAATATAAGCATATTGGAGGCTGCTCGCACTGCCGATAAACCTTCCAAACCACAAAAGGCACGTATCATTAGCTTTCTGCTGGTGTTAGGGCTTATACTCGGTGGAGGCCTGGCGTTTCTCCGCGATTGGCTCGACCAGACGCTACGCTCCGCGGAAGAGATATCGGCTATACTTGGCATGCCGGTTCTGGGCATTGTGCCGACTATGTCCAAAAGGCAAAGCATCACAGAGCGAGGCCAGAAAGTTCGCTTGGAAGCCAATTCCACAGTGGCTGAAGCCTATCGTACAATCCGAACAGCCGTATTTTTTGGTGCACCCAAAGATGAAGCGAAGACCGTGCTTATCACTTCCCCTGCGCCGTTCGATGGTAAATCAACACTGGTGAGCAACCTGGGTATCACCATGGCGCAGGCAGGACAAAGAACTCTCATTCTTGATGCTGATTTCCGGAAGCCTATGCAGCACATTATCTTTGAAACTAACCATCAAGATAAAGGGCTGACTAGCGTGCTTGCAGGGACTATTACGCTGGAAGAAACGATCCAAGCTACAGAGATTGAAGGCTTAGAGTTATTGCTATGTGGACCAGACGTAGTACTTAATCCTTCCGAGATTCTCAATAGTGAGAACTTTGCCAGAATACTGGAGCAGCTCTCGAACAAATATGAACGCATCGTTATTGATGCGCCACCGGTTATTCCTGTCACCGATGCCCAGATACTCGCTGCTATCTGCGATGTAACTCTTTTGGTTCTGAAAGCGGCAAAATCCACCAGGAAAGTTAGTCAGCGAGCGCGAGATGGGCTCTTGAGTGTTGGTGGACGTATCCTCGGCATTATTGTAAACGATGTACCCAGAAAAAGTGGGCGGTACGGTTATTACTATGGAGGCTACGGATACTATTACAGCTATTACGATGATGGCAGGCGCAAGAAAAAAAGACGGCGTGAAAAAGAAGAAGTACCCGTTACAGGCGAACTAAATGATGGACTCATTTTAGATCGTGGATAATTAATGAGATATTCGGTGAAAAAAAAGGTGGTTGACTCTCAAAACAGGCACAGCAAACATAAGCCATTTACTGACATCCACTGTCACTGTCTGCCTGGTCTTGATGATGGACCCCGTACGATGGATGAGGCAATCGCCCTTTGTCAGCGGCTGGCAGCCGAGGGCATAGCTACGGTAGTAGCTACACCACATCAGCTCGGCCGTTTTGATGGCCGTAATGACGCGATGAAGGTCCGAGATGTCACCTCACTGCTGAACGAACAACTGAAGAGAAACAGCATCAGGCTTACTGTTTTTCCAGGTGGCGATGTCAGAGTGGATGAGAGAGTATGCCGGATGCTTGCAGAGGATCGTATCCTTACCGTAGCTGATGCTGGAAAGTACATTCTTTTAGAATTACCGCACCAGATTTTTATCGATGTTGAGCCGCTTTTAACTGAACTTGCGGCTTTGGCCGTCAAAGGTATCATCTCGCATCCGGAGCGTCATAGTGCACTGCTGCGGCAGCCAAAAGTTGTTTTAAGATGGCTGGATATTGGAGCGCATTTTCAAATAGATGCCTGTAGTCTCCTGGACTACAGCAGCCCGGGAGTCCGCAGAGATGCTTGGCAATTTTTAAGCTCAGGTTGGGCATCATTCGTGGCTACAGATGCACATAATACGAACGTACGAAAACCCTATATGAGAGCTGCCTTCAAGCGTATTTGTACCAGACTTGGTAAAGGCTTAGCTCATTTGGTCTGCATCGAAAATCCGGCAAGAGTAGTCGACGGGCAATATGTTGTACCTGTCTCGTTACATCAAAAACAGGAATTTAATTTATGATGGGAAGCAGGAACGACATGAAAATTGTTGATACTTATGAATGTGTTTTCGATAAGATAATCGAATATCTGCTGATATCGCTTTTATTATTCATGCCCCTTGCTTTCGGTGCGGTGGAAGCCTGGAGTGAAGAGGTTGTGATAGCTTTTGCAGCGGCCATTTCTATATGCTTTTTACTCAAGCTTATTATTGAAAAAAGCAGCACTTTTGTTTGGTCCTGGACATATATTCCTGTAGCCATCTTTGTCCTTGTGGCGGTGTTTCAACTGATATCCTTGCCTGTAAGTATTGTAAAAATCATTTCACCAAATACATTTTCAATGAAACAGGAACTCCTTGGGGATTTGCCCAACTCTGATGATTTGTTAAAATCCATGACTTTGAGCTTTTATCCATACACGACCAGACATAACCTGAGACTGATAATTTCGATTTTAGCAGTTTTTCTTGCCGTTGTCAATGTATACCGTCAACCGAAGAAAATAAAGCGGCTTCTGATAGCGATTTCAATAATCGGTGGTTCAATAGCCCTGCTGGCGCTTACGCAGAATATTTTAGGAAATGGAAATATCTACTGGATAGTCCCGACTGTTAAAGGTACAGCCAACTCTGGCACGTTTGTCAACCACAGCCATTACAGCCAGTTTATGAATTTATCTATCGGAGCTGCTGTTGGGCTTTTATTAATAAAAATCTGTGATGGCTTCACGGGCAAGAAGATCACGCCCTTGGTTGTCTCTGAGTATGTTACTTCTCCGATTTTCAAATCGATGTGGTTACTCTTGGCGATGGTGATTATTGGTGTTGCCACTGTTTTTATGTCGCTGAGCCGCGGGGGTATGATCAGTATGTTAATTGCTGCTGGTTTTACCACGTTAGTCCTTAGTTCACGAAGATCTCTTAGAGGTCGCGGCTGGATAATGGTTTTATTGACACTTGGGGCATTTATCTGTGTCCTATATTTGGGTTTTGATGCCGTTTATGACCGACTTGCAACACTTGGACGGTTGCATGAAGCTGAGAGTGGTCGTTGGCAAATAGTCAAAGATATAATGGTCGCCTGGACAAAATTCCCGGTATTCGGTACAGGTCTTGGTACTCATGAAGTTGTATATCCAATGTTCGATCGTTCCACGATATCTACTCTGGCGGCTTATGCGGAAAATGAGTATGCTCAGGCCGCTGAAGAAACCGGCTTTATTGGGGTGGCCGCGCTGGCAATATTTGGACTTATAATTTGGATATGTTATGTTCGTAATATCAAGAGCGCCTTGATACCTGTTTTCTCGGTGGCGTACGGGCTCGGTTTCGGCTTACTGGCTATAATGATTCACAGCCTGAGTGATTTTGGCCAGCATTTACCGGCCAATGCGTTTCTATCGGCGATATTTTGTGCTCTTATACTTGTTCTCGCCGATATTGGGCGCAGCGATATTTCAACATCGAAAGTCACTATCAAACGCAGGTACAACAGAGGTTTGTGGATTGCAGTATTGGTATGTGTTTCAGGGATTTGGGGCTGGGCTTTGCTAGGCGCCAATAACGCACGCATAGCTGAAGCCAGTTGGAAGAAGGCTATTACTGTTGAAAATGATCTGATGGAAAAAGACTGGCAGGCCGAAGATGAGGAATATATCAAATTAATCACGAATGCGGCAAAAGCTTCGTATCACCAACCTGATAATGTCAAATATCAACACTGGCTTAACGTTTATCGCTGGCAATCAATAAGCCGTTTTACCAATCCGAATACAGGTGAAGTTATTATTCCTGAACAATCAATGGAATTTGTAGAACGAATTGTTAAAGAGCTTAATAACACCCGCCTGCTCTGCCCGACTTATGGAGCGACTTATTGTGTTGTCGGCCAGCTTCAAAAATTCACATTGAACGATCCGAAGGGCGCAGAATGTATTAGAAAGGGTTATATGCTTGCGCCATGCGATCCGGTGGCCTGTTTCGTGATGGGGCTTCTTGATATTGAAGAACAGCAGATAGACGCTTCATTTGAGAAGTTCGACAGAGCCATTCGGCTTAACGGGAAGTTGTTCCAAAGTGTTGCCAATGTATATATACATAATTTGAACCGACCGGATTTAGCGGTGAATATCGCAGGTGACGATACTTACAGATTAAGTCTTATAGCCAACGCACTTGCTAATATTGAAGAACATAAAGAGGTTTTTGATAAGGCTCAAGCGAGAACTATGGAACTATTGAAATTAAAATGTTCCGGTACTGATGTCTCGGCTGATGCTCTTGCTTCGTTGGCCAATATTTACAAAAAAGAAAACGATATTGAATCTGCCATTGAAAATTATCGCCGCGCCCTTACTTTGGATTACGGCCAGGTCTATTGGCGATATACATTGGCGAGATTGCTCGCTGAAAAGGATAAAATACCGGAGGCGATCCATGAAGCAAGGATATGCCTGCGTCTTAGTCCGCAATTCGCGCCGGCGGAAAAGCTTATTGCGGACCTGTCGGTTTTGCTTGGCGAGACAATGACCCCTGATTTACTCCCTTGAATAATTTCTAAACGAGAGTGATAATCTTGTTGATCATGAGGGAGAGCACAAGCAGCTTGAATTATTTTTCAGGTGCACTATCGAGAACGGAGTGCGCGCGAGCTTAATAACATGCTTAAACCATATGAAAATCCTTCAATACTATCTCCGGGGTTTGGATCGGTAACCGAACTGGCCGGTACCTGGTGGGTTGCCCGAACAAAGGCCCGGTTTGAAAAGACCTTTGCATGGGATATGTATAATCACGGTATTGGTTATTTTTTGCCGATGAGAGAGAAAATTATTTTTTCGGGCGGGCGCAAACGCCGCATGATGGCTCCGTTATTTCCATTATATGTATTTTTTTGTGGTACAGAGCTCGATCGTTATACTGCGATGACTACCAATCGTATTTGCCAGACGATAGAAGTAGTCGACCAGGACGGTTTAGTAGAAGAGCTTTACAATATCGAAAGGGCGATTTTGTGTAAGGCTGTTATCGAGCAATATCCATCTCTTCCGGTTGGACGTCGGTGCAGAGTGATCTCCGGTCCCATGATTGGAATTGAAGGCGTTATTGTGAGAAAAGACAATGAAAAAGCTTGTATAGTCCTTGAAGTGGCAATCCTCGGTCAGGGCACATTGGTTGAAGTTGATGCAGATCTTCTCGAACCAACGGAATAAGCTTCAAATACTTCATATCTTTATATCTTACGTTAACTGAAATTAAAACATTCATTCAGAGAAATACTATTGAACTACTCAACCGTGACTCTAAAAGCTAATCGCTGTTTATGAATATTTATCTGTCGGTATATCTCGGCTCGGCTGTTCTTTCGTTGTTAATTACGCCATTAGTAATATGGCTGGCGCAGCGGATCAAAGCTGTCGACCATCCCGGTGTTCGTACAGTTCATACTCGGTCGACTCCAAGAATTGGGGGAGTAGCTGTTTTTATTACGTCTGTGTTTATCATTGTCACTGCCGTATTGCTGAATGATATCATAAGGTATGTCCTTCAGGAAATAAAGCTTAAACTAATTGCTCTGTTGTTCTCGGCTTCATTAATATTTCTAGTCGGGCTGATCGACGACTTAAGGGGTTTGCCTGCCAGGTTCAAGTTCCTGGTGGAAATATTAGCTTCTTTAATTTTATGCCTTGCAGGAATACGCATATCATCTATATCGCTTACGGATCAATACATTTTACGATTTGGTGTAATGGGAAATCTGCTTACTATTCTTTGGATTGTTGGTGTCACCAACGCGGTTAATCTAAGCGACGGTTTGGATGGTCTTGCAGCCGGTATTTCGGCTGTGGCTTGTGGTGTGATAGCCATTTTTGCTATTTATGACGGCAATATTGTTATGGCCGTATTGACGCTTGCTATGCTCGGCAGCCTAACCGGCTTTTTGTTTTTTAATTTTAATCCGGCCAGAATATTTCTTGGAGACTGCGGCAGCTTGTTTATCGGTTTTATAATTGCTTCGTCAAGTGTTTTATGTTCAATGAAATCTTCTGCCCTTGTGGGACTTGCTTTGCCTGTTTTAGCTTTAGGAATTCCCATCTTTGACACTCTTTTTTCCATGTTAAGACGTTTTCTGGAACGTCGCTCGATGTTCTCGCCGGATAGGAGTCATTTCCATCACAGACTTATTGATATGGGCCTAAGACAGCGTCATGTGGTTTTACTTATTTATATAATGACGGTTCTCGCTGCCGGGCTTGGACTGTTTATGATGGTAACGCGTGATATAAGTTCCTTGGTAGTATTCTTCTGTATATTGTTATTGCTGCTGCTTGCGTTTTGTGTAGTAGGCTCGGTTCAACTTCGGGAAATAGTATCTAGTCTACAGAAAAAATATGAAATTGCCAACCAGCGAAAACATGAAAAGATGAATTTCGAACAGGTTCAGTTATATTTTCGCGGCGCGTGTACATATAAGCAATGGTGGGATGCGGTCTGTGAGGCTGCTCGGAGAATGGATTTCGCCTGGGTATCGTTAAAGACGAAAGAACTGGACGGCACAATCCGTACTGAGGTTTGGCGTGCGGCTGATTCAAATTATGACCTGTCGAGGATTGTTGTGATGACCATTCCGATTAACGGTAACGGTGTAGAAAGATTACACGAATTCGAGATAGCAATTTCCGTCGACAGTTCATACGAATCCGTCGGCTATCGAGCCACACTGTTTAACAGACTGATCGATGAGCACACCATAGTATACAGTTAGTGTTTGGATAAAGGATGGATGTAGTAAATTTTTCCCCCAGCGTGGTAAAGCTGGAGATACTATTTATATGATTATTTAGATTAACATAACGGAGACGGACGCAGTCCCCATGATGCGTTTCATTTCGAGCAGTGGGCTTAGAAATGCGAGGGTATAATTAATGAAACATTTGTTGTTAATTCTGTTTGTCATCTCATGCATGACTACATGCGCTAAGACAATTTCTTTTTATGCGGCTGTCTCCAAAGACGAGCTTTCTACGATTATCGTCGACCAAACGGTCACAAGTGATGGAAGCCGGCGTTTCAGCAGCATTCAGCAGGCTGTAAATCAGGCCAATGCAGGCGATATAATTCTCGTGAAGAAAGGCACTTATCACGAGACAGTGACCATTCGCACGGAGGGTATTACAATAGCGGCGTTTGATCCCTCTCACCCGCCGGTCATTGATGAGGCCGACCAGACGTTTGGCCAACCCTCCTGGAGAGGAAGATGGCTTCGTCTGGGGCACAGTGGCCTAACAAATGAGATTTGTCAGAAGAAGAATGAGGAGGATTAAAATAACCATGATAGCCTACATAGTGAGTGGTAAACGGGTGGCAACGGGTCGATTTAATGGGTCTCTTGCGCCGGTTTCTTCAGTCGAGTTAGGCACGATTGTGATTAAAGAGTCGATCAAGAATTCCTCCATAGATGTAAATGAAGTCGATGAGGTAATCATGGGCAATGTGCTACAGGCTGGGCTTGGGCAGAATCCTGCACGGCAGGCTGCTGTCAACGCCGGATTGCCCTACCTTGTACCTGCCTTTACGGTCAACAAGGTTTGCGCATCAGGATTGAAGTCTGTAGCGCTCGCAGCACAGGCAGTTGCTTGCGGCGCGGCAAATGTGATTATTGCTGGCGGTATGGAGCATATGACAAGCGCCCCCTATCTACTCAAGCACGCTAGGTGGGGGAAGCGTATGGGGCACGGCGAAATGTTCGATTCTATGATCTGCGATGCGTTGTGGGACAGTTTTTATGACTGCCATATGGGAGTCACCGCAGAAAACATTGCCGCGAAATATGGCATTTCTCGAGAGGAACAGGATGAGTTTGCCGCAAGTTCACAGCAAAAAGCCGAGAAAGCAATAAGAGAAGGCAAGTTTAGAGACGAGATCGTTCCCGTGATAATTAAACAGAGAAATGGAGAGGACATCCTTTTTGACACAGACGAACACCCCCGTGCTAACACAACCGCAGAATCGCTCTCAAAATTAGAGCCTGCGTTCAAGGAAGACGGAACAGTCACGGCCGGAAACGCCTCTGGCATCAATGATGGCGCAGGTGCGGTGGTCGTCGTGTCAGAAAATAAAATGAGAGAAATGAGACCAGACTGGGCATTTGAAATCATTGCGTCACATTCCGTTGGGTTGAGTCCAGCGTATATGGGGCTAGGTCCTATAGGTGCTTCACGAGTCGTGCTTGAGAAAGCAAGATGTACGATCAGCGATCTTGATTTGATAGAAGTCAATGAAGCCTTTGCTGCCACGTCGATACAAGTGAACCGTGAGATGGGGTGGAATCTGGATAAAGTGAACGTGCTGGGAGGTGCAATTGCACTGGGCCATCCTGTAGGCGCCAGCGGGACAAGAATTCTTGTGACTCTCTTGCATGAGATGGTACGGAGGAATGTTTCACTTGGCCTTGCATCACTTTGCGTTGGGGGTGGACAGGGGATGGCGATGATTGTTGAAAGGGTCAAATAAAGCAACCAAAGGGTCTTTCTAAAGTGCCCTGA
>Ga0315310_10002361_pt1 | contig 11816 bp, 13 predicted proteins | sample TDP5_MG_FD_203630 | JGI IMG/M metagenome (GOLD analysis project Ga0315310, IMG submission 203630) | Freshwater sediment microbial communities from Lake Towuti, South Sulawesi, Indonesia - TDP5 | ecosystem: Environmental > Aquatic > Freshwater > Lake > Sediment | place: Indonesia: South Sulawesi... | reverse complement strand
ATACCCGCCGGGATTAAAGGGGTGACACTTCATGAGCCTCTTGATCCCGAGAATAAACCCTTTCCCTGCCCCATATTTCTCTATTGCCTGATAAGAGTATTCAGAGCATGAGGGATGGAACCTGCACGAGCGGAGGAACAAAGGAGAAACAAATGCCTGGTAGCCCCTGATGAGGAAAATGAGAATGTGCTTCATTGATGGACTGGGAAAATACGCCCCTCGATCTCCTTGCACACCTCGGCATATTTGAGCCCCACAGAGCCCTTCCTGGCGATGATGTGGACATCAATCGGGGGGCCGAATTTGTCTTTGTTAAGACGGAAGAACTCCCTCAGCAGCCTTTTAATCCTGTTTCTTTGGACCGCATTGCCTACGCGGGTGCTGGCCGTGATCCCGAGGCGGCTGCGTCGTGTGGGACTAATCCTGGTCACAATAATGAAGTGCTCTGTATGCGTCTTTTTTCCGGTGTCCCTGAGCTCATTATAATCAGAGCCCTTGACCAGTCTTTCGTCCCTCCCGAAGGAGGACCCTCCCATTTTCTTCTCAGGCACCGTGACGCGCCCATTTCTCACTGACAGTCACCGTGAGCCGACGCCTTCCTTTGGCCCTCCTTCTCTTGAGGACCCTTTGCCCGGCTTTTGTTGACATCCTTTTGAGAAATCCGTGCGTCCTTAGCCTGCCAAGATTATGGGGTTGATATGTTCTTTTCATCCCTGCAATTACTATAAGAATATGCGGGCTTTGTCAAGGTAGCCTCCATCCTGTAAGATTGAAGATTATGAATAGGATCCTGATTATGGGAGCTGGGGCTATAGGCTCCGTGGTGGGGGGGTTTCTGAAGAAATCGGGCCAGGATGTGACACTTTTGGGCCGTCCTGCCCATATTGAGGCCATAAGGAGGGATGGCTTACGGATCTCAGGAATATGGGGAGAACACTGTATCAGGGACATACCTGTCGCATCCCGGACCGAGGAACTCAAGCCCCCCTATGAAATAGTGCTCCTCACGGTGAAAGCCTATGATACAGAAAGTGCCGCTTCGCAGGCCGAGCCTTTAATGGCCACGGATTCCCTGATGGTGTCCTTTCAGAACGGTCTTGGCAACATGGAGAGCATTGCTAAGGTTGCCGGAGCAATGCGGACAGGAGGGGCGCGTGTAATCTTCGGGGCCGAGCTTGAGGATTATGGGTCTGTAAAGGTCACCGTTTATGCAGAGCCAGTCATGATCGCCCCATTCAAAAGGCCTCCTCAACCTTCTGTAAAGGAAAAGATCGAAAGGCTCGTTCAAGCATTGAACGGGGCAGGGGTCCCCTCTGCCTATACTGACGATGTAACACCGTTCCTATGGGCCAAAGTCTTCTATAACGCACCCCTCAACCCCCTGAGTGCGCTGCTGCGCTCAAGCTATGGAGAGCTTGCGGACAATCCTTTTACAAAGCAGCTGATGGATAAAATAATATGTGAAGCCTTCGAGGTTGGACAGAAAAAAGGGGTCGCACTTTTGTGGAAAAGCTGTGAGGAGTTCCTTGAAGTTTTTTATCGCAAGCTCATTCCTCCCACCTCGGCTCATTACGCATCAATGCTCAGGGACATAGAGAGGGGGAAAAAGACAGAAATTGATGCAATCAACGGAATGGTCTGCCGCTACGCAGGGGAACTCGGGATTAAAACCCCGATCAATGAATCCTTGGTTACATTGATTAAATTCCTGGAATCCCGCAAGAAACCTCTTCGCTAAAAAATATTTGATACAGAGGCAGGGGAGGGCAGAAGGGCATATGGAGCTTGAGAGAAACCGCATTTAGTTTTATGATGAAAACAGGCTCCCTTCAGATGGAGAAGATCGGACGATACGAGATCATTGAAGAGACCGGACGAGGGGGGATGGGCATAGTATATAAAGCCCATGACCCCATGATCGGACGGTCTGTATGCATCAAGCTCATATCTCTCCCCAATCATCTCAAGGGCAAGAAGAGGGATGATGTCCTCAGGAGATTCCGTAGGGAAGCCCAGGCAGCAGGGCGGCTGTCCCACCCCAATATTCTCACGATCTACGATGTCGGCGAAGACAACGGCCTTCCCTTCATTACAATGGAGCTCCTTTCAGGGAAAACCCTGGAAAAATATCTTGAGGAAAAAGGCAGGCTTTCAACCGAGGAGACAAAGGGGATCCTCGCCCAAACATGCAACGGCATTGAGTTTGCTCACTCCCATGGGGTCGTCCACAGAGATATAAAACCGTCCAACATCTTCTTAACGGTCTCCGGTCAGGTCAAGGTCATGGATTTTGGCATAGCTATTATCCCAGATTCAGAGGCCACGGATACATCCAATCTCCTGGGCTCTCCAAGCTATATTGCACCTGAATATATTAGGGGCGATCTTGTTGACCATAGGGCCGACATTTTCTCACTTGGCGTGGTGCTATATCAGATCCTCACAGGGGAGAAGCCTTTTAGGGGTGAAAATATGGCAGCCATCCTTCAGAAGATCGTGGCTGAGGACCCGATCCCGCCGAGCCATTTGCGTCCGTCCCTTCCGGGGGGGTGCGACATTGTTGCATTGAGGGCCTTGCAAAAAGACCCGGCAAAGCGATACCAGAATGTTACTGAAATGGCCAGGGACTTCTCAGGGGTCGAAGAGCTGAGATCCAGGGCAGGGATGACACTTGAGGTTAAAGCCATTCCTGTCCATAATGAAACCAATTATCAAAGTCAGACCGAGAGGATATTTAAAGAAGTTACGACAAAGGTGCGCAGGTCAAAGAGCCGTATTCCTGTGGGATTCTGGAAATGGCTAAAATCATATTTTCGTTTAACCAGGAGGAGGGACAATGGACGACGATGAAAAGACGGTCTCCGGAGAGAAAACAACAATCGTAGAACGGAGAGAGGATGCTGTAGACCTGAAGATCCCCCTGAACCAGAAGATCTCTCTCGAGGTGCTGGAGGGGCCCGAAAAGGGTAAAATCTACGAGTTCCCCAAGGGCAGGGTTGTTGTGGGACGGAGCGGCGCAGATTTTATCCTAACGGACAAAAATATATCCCGGAAGCACTTCTGCATCGAGACCTGGTCCCGCGATCAGGTCTATATCCGGGACCTGGCGAGCACCAACGGCACGCTCCTCAACGGTATGAGGATCGCCTCAACAAGGCTCAAGAGCGGCGATACCATCTCGGTAGGAAGCACAAAGCTCCGCTTTGTCGTGGAGGATCTGAAGTAAGCCTTCGTGAGCTGTTCTATAAGATTAAGGCATGAAGAGGAAAGGAATTAGAGTCGCCAGAAATTTGTTTGCTGCACTCGTCTTCCTCATGGGATGCGGACGGGAGAACCCTATTCGGCCAACCTACTGGAGCCAGGAATCAATAAAGACAATTAACGACCTGGCCTTTGTAAGGGTAAACGGCATGCCGTTTTTCGCTATCGGCGTGGACACAAAATCAGAAGGGCCGTGGGACGGCGTCTCAGGCCCCAATCAATGCGCAGACGGGAAGGGCAGACTGAATAACGCTCCGGAGATGTCTCAGCAGGCAGTGGACGCAGGCGCAAACTTTATCTATGTCTGGGGAGTTTCGGATGAGGTCAACCTCACCATGATGGCCACCAAGCCGCAGGTCTATGGACGCTGGACCGACGATTGGGGCATAAGGCGTCCAAAAGACAAAGACACCATCCCGATCATCTACAACGGCGGCGGCGAGAGAGACATGCTTGATCGGGTGCATGTAAATCCGTTTGATGTTGCCAGTGAACTGGCCGCCGATTTCCAGGATTTCCAAAACCGCATTGGCAATTATTCTCTATCGGTCAAACCAAACCTTCCATCATACGAGGAGATTCCATGGTTCTCCTGGCACCCGACCTGGCGCATGAGGGGGGCAGGGGACGGCACAGGCGAGGAACTAACATCCGAAGAAGCCAATGCTTTTGCAATGGCCACCAATATGATGATCGGCGACAGCTACACTTATGTGTGCAACCGCTTTGACGAAAGATACAACTCTCTAACCGGACAGAAGGGGAAGCAGGGAGAGTGCTACAATGACTGGCTGACAAAGGACGATCCCGACCACAAGGAGTATTTCGACGCGGCCTGGGGCCTGGCGCATTCCATAAGGACACGCTCATATCCCGATACGGTAATCTGGATGTGGATGCAGGGCTATGCCTTTGATGACGGTATTGGCCTGGGAATCTGCGAAAACGGGAATTCCGACTCTTGGGCCATGGGACCCTTCCCGAGCATGGTCTACCTGCGAAAGGAGATCTCCTCAACGATTGCCGCAGGCGGGACCGGGATCATATTTTTTGGATACATGTATAACCGGCCTGATACTGCTGTTAAGGTCCGAAGCCTGATGAGGGCGCTGTCCCACAAGGATGTGTATGACCCGGCCCTGCTCAGCCCCCGGCTCGACCTTGGGATTGACCTTACCAACTATGGGAAGGGAGGACGCGCCCACCTGATTGCAAAATGGGATCAGAAATCAAGGCAGGCATTCTTGATCGGCGCCAATCCCGGAGGCCGTGCTACAACCATCCCAATTGATTTCCCCTGGACAATTGGCAAGGCAGAGCTTCTTGACTGGGATGCCCCGGGTTTTGTTCAGAGCAATGAACTTAAAGTTTCGGACAGGCGGCTAACTTACACCATCCCGCGCGACGAGGGCTTCATAATCCGCATAACCCCCCTGTTTGATCCCCAATAAGCAGGGTAATTACTCTACATTTATTGGTTCAACTGTGTTTGTAACCGAAGCGTGAAAAACTGAGCCGGCCACACCGCCTCCGATATTCATGGCGTTTGATCTTGCTATTCTCACATATTGGTTATCTCTTGTCTGGTTAAAACAGAGATTCCCGGGAAGAAGATAGCTGCCGCTATCTGCTATTACTGGCATTCCATTCATCCAGCTCCAGCAATCTCTTGTCCTTATCTCAATATCCTGCGCCACACTCGTTCTCTGCCATGTCGTAGTAAAAGTCTGGTTGAGGCCGATGGTGCCGTTCTGGAGCGGGGCAGTGATCTTGTGAATATCTGGCCCAACAAGCTGTGCTCCCTGGACATTATCAGCCCCTTTAACTACGGAGAGGGTGTGGAACATACTATATCCCGCATAAGTATAATCATAGTCGCCCGGGTTTCCCTGATTCTCTGCCAGAGTGAATGTTCCAAGGGAGGTTGCAATTTTTACCGTTGCGCCGCTCACGGGCTGACCGTTCTTTTCCACCCTAACCCAAAGGTGGGTTTGGAAATTCACCGGGTTGTTGTCACCATTTTGGTTGAAATTATCCGCATCAACATACGCCTGGACATCAAGGGTCATGCTCCCTGTCCCAGGGCTATTGGATGGGGTTCCGCTGCTGCTATCGCCGCATCCGGGCGCTCCGCCTAGGAGCAGGACAAATGCCAGTGATAATAGTATTTTTATTGTTCTCATGTGTTCCTCCTTTCCTCTTATTTTACTACGAATTAGACGATGAGGTGTATATATGGTAACAGTAAATAAATGGGCGCTGTCCCTAATTATCACATTGTTACAGCAGCCATTCAGATGAATGCCAGGCTGGCAAACGTGCAAGCCAACCTGGAAAAAGCAGACAAACTGACAGACGAAGCCTTTGCCCGGGGGGCAAAACTTGTTGTGCTGCCGGAGTTCTTCACCTCGGGTGTTGCCTTTCATCCATCAATGATCAATGCAGCGCTGCCGTTTGAAGGAAAGGCCCTTGAGCTTCTCACAACCAAGGCGAAGAAGTTTAACGGCATGGTTGGAGGGTCTTTTCTGGCAATAAAATCAGATGGCGAGAGATACAACACCTTTGTCCTGGCCTTCCCTGACGGCAGATGTGCGGCACACGACAAGGATCTGCCAACAATGTGGGAAAATTGTTATTACACAAGGGGAAAGGACCCCGGGATCCTCGAAACTCCCCTTGGGCCGATAGGGGCTGCACTGTGCTGGGAGTTCATCCGCACACAAACAGCAAGGCGCCTGGAATCCAAAATAGATCTACTCGTTGGAGGCTCGTGCTGGTGGACTGCGCCTGAAAAGGGTTTTTCTTTTCCTTTCAAGAAGACCCTGCGCTCGATGAATTTGGAGATCATGAAGCAAACACCGTCAAGGATGGCCCGCATCCTCGGCGTCCCGGTTGTTCATGCTGCCCATGCTGGAGAATTTGAAGGCTATGTCCCGTGTTTCCCCGGTTTAAAGATTCGATCGTATTACCTCGGTGAGTCCCAGATTGTGGACAATAGCGGCAACATCCTCTCAAGAATGTCACGGGAGCAGGGCGAGGGGGTTATATTTGCAAAACTGACGCTCGGCAGGCGCCAACCATCCGAGCCCATCCCAAAAGGGTTCTGGATACCGAAACTCCATCCGATATTTAAGATATTATGGCATTATCAAAATTTCCACGGCAGGCAGTATTACCGGCTGATGAAAAAGCAGCGCGGGAAATAAATGGGCGCTGTCCCTATTTAAAGCCAATAAATTTTTATTTCTCCTTCCAGTTGTTTGAATTCCTTATCCCCTGTTACAAGCTCGGCCTTTTTTAGGCGGGCGAGGGCTGCGGCAAAACAGTCTGCATAGGCCATCCTTTTTAGGTATTTGATGCGGGCAGCCTCTCGCGTGATGTCCTTAGTGGCCTCAACCACCGTGATCGGGAATGATTGGACAAGCCTCTCAATCTCCTGGGCTCTGGGTTCCCCAAACCGCCGTGCGATCTGGTAGTATACCTCTCCCCAGTTCACCACGCACATCAGGAGCGGTCGTGATGATTCGCTGGCCTTCTCAAACAACTCTATGACCTTTTCGAATCCCGGCTCCTGATCAAGGTAACAGAGCAGCGCCCAACTATCTAAGACCTTTGTGCCTGCCAATTTTTTCCTCCTCGCGCCTTAGATCCTCTGCCCTGGATTCTTCCAGCGCTTTAACCAGTCCGGTTCCTTTCAGGATACCGCACATTTTTTGGAAATATTCTCTGGTCAATGGCCGAAGGATGACCTCTCCGTCTCGTTCCTCAACATAGAGTCTTGTCCCCTTTTTGATTCCCAGACGATGTCTGATCTTCGCTGGGATCACCACCTGTCCTTTAATGGTCACTGCTGTTTCCATAAGCTCCTCCTTCGTATTCTTTCTTGAGATATGTATAACATAACATTAAAGGTATGTCAAATATTTTTTTGTAAGACTTCTCTTGATATGGAATTACATCATCCTACTTAGATCCCTGTCAAGGCTGCGGTATTGGATTGCCTCGGCAATGTGGGCCGCCCTGACATCTTGCTCCCCCTCGAGATCGGCAATGCTCCTTGCCACCTTGAGTATCTTCGTATATGCCCGCGGGGACAGCCCAAGTCTGTCCATTGCCTTCTCCAAAAGCCCTCTCCCTTCTTCGTCAAGCCCGCAGAACTCCTTTATCAACCTTGTTCCCATCCGCGCATTGGAGTGGATGCGCTTCCCGGCAAACCTCTGCTCCTGGATCGCCCTTGCCCTGTTCACCCTCTCCCTGATTGAAGAAGAGGGCTCTCCCTCGACCTTGCCCATCATCTCCCGCGAGCGTATTGAGGGCACCTCAATGTGAATGTCAATCCTGTCAAGAAGTGGACCAGATACCTTTGAGCGGTATCTCTGGATCATGGGGATGGTGCAGTTGCACTCGTGAAGAGGATTGCCGTAATGCCCGCAGGGGCAGGGGTTCATTGCAGCCACAAGCATGAAGCGGGCAGGGAAGGTGAGGCTCATCATTGCCCTTGAGACAGCGATCTTCCCGTCTTCCATTGGCTGGCGCAGGGCCTCGAGAACATTCCTCTTGAACTCAGGCAGCTCGTCAAGGAAGAGAACGCCGTTGTGTGCAAGGCTCGCTTCGCCGGGCCGTGGAGACGAGCCGCCGCCAACAAGCCCTGCATCGGAAACAGTATGATGGGGAGAGCAAAAGGGCCGGGAGCTTACCAGGCCCTTATGCTTAGTGAGAAGCCCTACCACGCTCCACACCATCGTGGTCTCAACTGCCTCTTCAAAAGTCATCCGTGGAAGGATGGAGGGAAGCCTCATGGCAAGCATGGTCTTGCCTGTGCCGGGAGGGCCAATCATCAGGACATTGTGGCCGCCTGCTGCTGCCACCTCCAGGGCCCTCTTGGCGTGCTCCTGACCCCTCACCTCGGAGAAATCGCCCTCGCCCTTCCACCCCTCCTCAAGCGCCCTCTGCCTGTCCAGCGCCACGGGCATGATCTCCTTCCTCCCGGAGAGATACTCAACTGCATCAGAAAGGGTCTCTACTGGCCGCACTTCCAGGCCCTCCACCAGGGCGCCTTCAGCGCTGTTCTCCTGTGGGAGCATAATTCCTTTAATGCCTTGCTCATGGGCCATAAGGGTCATAGGCAGAACCCCCTGCACAGCCCTCACCTTTCCATCCAAAGAAAGCTCTCCAATGAGAATATGCGCGCTGAGTTTGTCATGAGGCATTGCCTTGCTGGCTGTGAGGATACCAACAGCCATTGGCAGGTCAAAATGCGTCCCCTCTTTGCGGATATCTGCGGGTGCAAGGTTCACTGTCACCTTGCCCTGGGGGAATTCATAGCCCGAGTTGCGGATGGCTGCCTTGACCCTTTCCTTTGCCTCCTTCACCATTCCGTCCGGAAGCCCTACCGTGACAAACTGGGGCAGGGCAGGGGACAGGTCCACCTCCACCTCAACGCATCGCGCCTCAACCCCGAGAAGTGCCCCTGAAAGAACACGCACTGGCATTACTGCCTCTCTGACATAGCGCACACACTAATAATGTGATCCTGAAAACACAACCACCTAAAGGTATTGAGAGTCATGGCACATGCGCCGCCCATGACCGCCTGCTGCAGCTACCTCCAGGGCCCACTTTGTGTGCTCCTGGCTTTTGACCTTGGAGAAGTTGCCCTCGCTCTTCCTCCCGGCCTCCAGCGCCCCCTTTCTGTCCGCTTCCATACAGCGGGCCTCCACCCCAAGAAGCGCCCCAGAGAATACCCGCACAGGCATGGTACCCACCATGACAAGTTGATAATAAAAACGCAATCGTTTTAAATACGAAAACAAATTTTTTCCTAATGTTAAGGAGAACTATGGAGGGATAAGCCTGTAGTGTAGTACCTGTAGAAGAAAAGAATGAGAGATGATATAAAATGTATGAAAAAGATTTTAAGCTCAGAGATACCTAAATCACCGATTGCTACCAAAGATAAAGACATTACTTCTCTGGTAAAGGAGACCTGATGCCTTTCTCAAGGGGGACACTTATCCACACGTTGGAAATCCTGAACCAACGCATTCGAACACATGCAGACTTTGATATTTTCCTTATCCGATTTGGCCTTGAGAATATAGCTCCAAGTTCTCTTGGTGGACTGCAGAGGCGAGGAGCCGCCCTCTTGAAACATCTTGTGGCTCATCCGCAAGCACAAGGGCCATGTGGTTCCAACCTCGCCTACGAAATCGTCGAGTATTTACTCACGAACATTCAACAAGGCCTCTCCCGCAACTATGGCAGACAAACGATTGAAGACATTTATCCGGAACTCGTGAATTCCCTCCGACAGGATGGATTCGTGATAGAAAATGGAAGGCTTGTCCGATCGCTCCCCGAGGAACTCCATATAGCCGACTCCAGAGATGAGATTCATCGGCTTCTGGTGCATTTTTCCTTCAGGACGGCCGCGGGACATCTGGATCAGGCCATTGCTGCCCATGCGCGCGGAGAATGGGCATCAGCAAATGCCAATCTTCGAACTTATATGGAAAGCCTCTTTGACGACATCGCCCATTACCTGTGGCCCACAGAAGCAAGGACCCGTGGGACAAGCCATGGACGGCGTGAGCTCTTGGCCCAAGGTCACAATGGTGAACATCCATTCTTCTTAACCGACCTTAACGAATGGGTTATAGGTAACAGAGGGGGTTTCATCCACGGCGTGTGGAAACGCTTGCAACCTCAGGGGTCTCATCCTGGCCTCTCGGACGAAGAGGATAGTACCTTTCGACTTCACTTGGTGTTTCTTCTCTCGCGTCATTTGCTCCGCCGACTTATGAGTCGCTAAAGAAGGCCTTAGAAGAATAACTGGGCGCCATTCAAAGAGAATTTTGTTTCTGGGAGGACTGAGGCGACAATATCTCCAATAGATCTTGGATTCTTAATATTTATGCAAATCCTTATTTGTTTTCTTTCTTTAATATGATTCTTACGAAACCACTTTTTGAAACTGTTGCAATAAAGGGTTCTGGATTCTTGATTGTGAGTTTTATCATGTCTGGGAGTGCTTTAATAAATATTCTGGCCATTTCCTTTCCTTGAAGATCGCCTGCTCTGAGGACAAATGCTTTTACTCCAGCTTCCATAAGTGCAGAAAGTTCCGGTGTTCGATAGCGAATTCGTCTGTCCTTCGTCAAAACTATCCACCTCTTCTTCCCGACTTCACTAAGCCACTCCTCATCTTTTGCATCCGACCGGAAATGATCATCGTGAATCTGCACTTTTACTTCGGCCTGTCGGAGCTCTGTTGCTATAACTTTTTTCCCAAGAGATCGATCGAGGAAGAAAACAGGGGGGCTATGCGGCTTCGAGCTCGAGCTCGCACCTGATTGCTTCTTCAATTTTTAATTGTTCGCAGCCATAGTCCTCTGATAGTGCTTCCATCGACTCTCCAGCTTTATATCGTTCGGCGACGATGGCTGTTGTAATACCGGTCCCAACCAGGACCGGACGGCCGAATGAGATATAAGGATCGATCACAACCGCCTTTGGTTCTTCAGGATCACGTTTTCTGGTGAATGGGAAAAGCCGGGTTGGGATACCTTGTGGATCTCGCTCTATACGTCGGAGATGAGCCAAAAGCAACTTTCTCATAGCCATTTGTCCATCCTTCGTAAGACTGATAAGTTGACCATAATATGGAATAAATAGGTCCAATCCGTCTGTTTCGAATCTTTGATCAACCAAGGGATATCCAGAGCGAAAATGTTTGGAAAGATAATCAAGGGCCTTTCGAACTTTTTGTAATGAGATTTCATGTTCCCGGCGAATCGCATCAAGAACATGGGCTTCTATCAAATTCATGAAGGAAAGAATATGGTTGCCCTCATCAGCTGGATTAATAATTGGCTTAGCAAATGTCTTACCAGTCCCAATTTTATAATGTTGGCCAAGAACCCAGTACCGAAGGGTCGTTTTGGGTATTCTAAGGTAGTGTGCCGCTTCACCAATTCCGTAAGCTGGCAATTTGCGTATATCGTTTTTTGTTCTTAATCCTTGGAGCATTTTCCTCATGATTTTATCATAACATTATCATTACTTACCTTATATTTAGTCATATTCCGTTTTTCCCTCCTCCAACTTTTTAGTGGTTACCTGGCTATCGTTTCCCCTTCTTCTTTTTTATTTCCTTCATCTTGAGCCAATCTATAACACTTGTTCTCAAAAATCTAATTGTTCCTCGTTCCCCATTAGAAATAGGAATATATGGAATGTGGTTGTTTGGATCTTTTAAAAACTTCCTTAACTGACTTTCAGAGACACCTAATAACACACAACATTCTTGGACATTAAGAATTTCTTTAGGCACTCGTCACCTTTTTCAAAATATCACTATGCAAAAAACTTGTCAAGCTATAAAGCGTTAATAACGCTTAATAACTTCAATCCAAAAACAATCTTTCATAGCGAATCTTTATAACATTGGAATTGTGGCCGCCTGCTGCTGCCACCTCCAGGGCCCTCTTGGCGTGCTCCTGACCCCTCACCTCGGAGAAATCGCCCTCGCCCTTCCACCCCTCCTCAAGCGCCCT
>Ga0315310_10002360_pt1 | contig 11816 bp, 10 predicted proteins | sample TDP5_MG_FD_203630 | JGI IMG/M metagenome (GOLD analysis project Ga0315310, IMG submission 203630) | Freshwater sediment microbial communities from Lake Towuti, South Sulawesi, Indonesia - TDP5 | ecosystem: Environmental > Aquatic > Freshwater > Lake > Sediment | place: Indonesia: South Sulawesi... | reverse complement strand
GTCTATCCCCATGACCTCAGCGGCCTGGGCATCATCACGGATGCACCTCAGGGCAATGCCTAAGCGGGATAGAGAAACCTTCCACAGCGTCAGAACAGAGAGGATCATCACTCCGAGCATGACATAGTAACTGGTCATGGGATCATAAATGGCCGACAGATGAATGCCGAAACTCCCGCCTGCAATCTCCTCAGGAAGGTTCGCAATGATAATTCGAAGGGCCATGGCGCAAGAGAAATTGACAATGGCAAAATAGATCCCTCGGAGCCGGAGCGTGCTTGCGAAGAGAAGAGAGAGAAGGATGCCTCCGCCCCCTCCAAGGAGGATTGATGCCAGGATGGGGATGCCGAGACGACTCCAAAGGACCGCGGTGAGATAGGACCCAACCCCATAGAAAGCGACGTAACCAAAAGGGAGATATCCGGTAAATCCGTAAATCAGGTTGAAGGAGACGGCCATCGTGATCCATAACATTAGGTAGAAGGTAAAAGAGAGCTGGATAGGAAGCCTTGGTCCCAAAAAGAAGAAGAGAAGGCTTAAAAAAAGAAGGCCGGCGATGATCTTGGCTCGATGAGATGAAATGCCGGGCATGATTGCTTACCTCTTGAGGGTTCTCCTCAATTGGACTCCCAGACCTGGCCCTTCCATGGGGTCGATCTTTCCGTCGACGAGTTCAAAGGAAGGATCGATGATCTCTTCCTGATGGAGGAAGGGACCGATGGCGAGGTCACAGGGGTAGAGGATATTGGGTGTTGAGAGACCGAAGTGGAGGCTCGCGCTCGTTCCAATCCCCAGTTCCAGATTGCTGCCGATGGTGCAAGGGATGTTTGCCGATTGGGCCAAAGCGGCTATCTTCTTAGAGGGAAGGAGTCCACCCACCTTACCGACCTTGATATTGACGATATCAGCCGCCCGATGTGAAATGACCCTGAACGCATCTTGGAGATTGAAGACCGATTCGTCCGCCATAATGGGAATATCAAGAGCGTCTGCCACCCTCTTCATGCCATCAATGTCATAGGCAGGAACAGGCTGTTCAATCGATTCGAGGTTGAAGGCTTCCATCTCCCGAAGAATCTTTACGGCCTGGTCAGGTCGGTATCCCTGGTTCGCATCGACCCTGAGCCGAACCTCATCTCCGAGCTTTTCCCGAAGCAGGCCAATCTTCTTAAGATCTTCTTCAGGATTGCTACCGATCTTAACCTTGATCGTTTGAATTCCCTTGTTCAGGTAGTATTGGGCTTCTTCGATCGCCTTTTCGATGGTCTGGATGCCGATCACCCAACTGAGGGGAACTTTCTCTCGCACCTTTCCCCCGAGAATCTGGAAGGTAGGGATCTCTAAAATCTTTCCAAGAAGGTCATGAAAAGCGATGTCGATCGCAGCCTTTGCTGCTCCGTTTCCATGAAGGGTCCTCTCCATTCTTAGATGGATGGCTTCAAGGTCGAAGGCATTCAATCCTATCAACGGAGGAGCAAGGAGATGGTTGATGATATCGACAATATGCCTTCCATCCTCTCCCATGAAGGCCGGGGCTGGCGAGACTTCTCCCCAACCGATCATCCCGGATTCTGATTCGACCTCGACCAGAGCATGGTTTCTTTCTTCTGTCCGGTAGAGAGAGATCTCCCAGGTCTTCTTCAACGGAACGACAATGAGAAACGCCTCGATCCTCTTAACACTCGTTTTCTTGATCATCGTGACCTCATACATTAACGTAGGTTTCGATCTCCCAGGGATGCACCTGGGTCGAGTAACTTTCCCACTCTTTCCTTTTATACGATAAGAATTTTTTAAAGAGATTGGTTCCGAGAGTCGCTTCGATGACGGGATCCTTCTCTGCTTCGTCGAGGGCCTCTTTCAAACTCCCTGGAAGGGCCTCGATGGCCCTCTTTTTCCTCTCTTCAGGCGACATATGGTAGATATCTTCTTCGACCGATGGAGGAGGAGTCAGCTTTCTCTCGATCCCGTCCAACCCGGCTGCCAACATGACGGAGTAGGCCAGGTAGGGATTACACGATGCATCCGGCGAGCGCGATTCAACGCGGAGGGCCTTCGCAGATGATGCAGGGATCCTCAGTAGGCTTGATCGATTGTAGTGTCCCCAGGAAATATGGACAGGAGCTTCCCACCCCGGGACAAGTCGTTTGTAAGAGTTGACAGACGGATTCGTGATACCCGCAAGCCCTCTCGCATGGTCCAAAAGACCGGCGATGAAGGAAAGTCCAATGGAAGAGAGCTCCGCTCTTCCGTTCTTTGAAAAAAGATTCTTATTCCTTTTTTGGTCGAGGAGGTTCATATGGACATGCATGCCTGTTCCATATGTTCCGAAAAAGGGCTTGGCCATGAAAGAGGCAATGAATCCTTTCTCATGGGAGATATATTTCACCACCTGTTTGTAAGTGACCGTAGCGTCAGCGATCGAAAGGGCTTCCCCATGCCTGAAATTTATCTCGTGCTTCCCCTTTGGGACCTCATGATGATTTTTTGCGCAGGGGATTCCCATCGATTCGAGGGCACGACTCAATTCCTTCCTCAACTCAGCGCCTCGGTCATAAGGGGGGATTGAGAAATAGGTGGCCTGGTCGTGAGGGGCGAAAGAGCCATCTTCTCTCTTGATCAAGAGATAGAACTCCATTTCCGGAGCGAGAATAAATTCAACTCCTTGGCCCAATTGGCGTTTCATCTCCCTTAAGGTTCGACGGAGCACAGCACGGGGATCTCCATCAAAAGGCGTCTTTCCGTCCCCGAGATAGACATCGCAGATGACCCGTGCCGTTCTCTTCTCTTTTTCTCCCCAGGGTAAAATGCGCAGGGTCGTGATGTCAGGCCTGAGGGTTAAGTCACTTTGGTGAACGCCGACAAATCCTGCAGAGGATCCGTCAAACGTACATCCTTCATGGAGGACGTCTTCAAAATCCCTCCTTGGAATGACTAAGCTTCGGATACCCCCGAGGATATCTGTGAACTGGAGGCTGATGAACTGAATCCTTTCTTTTTCCAGCGTCCGCATAGGTAAAAAACGTTTCAATTTTGCTTCCATAGATTTTCTCCATCCATTCTGAGAATCGAATCGAGGAGCACCATGCTCCCCATGGCGATATCTCGTGGATCTGTCCACTCCTCTTTGCAATGGCTGAAACCTCCCCAGCTTGGGACAAAAATCATACCGGCATCAGTAATCGATGCGATATGGTTGGCATCATGTCCGGCCATGCTAAAAAGCTCCAGTGCAGGCAGACCCAAATCCCCTGCGGCTTGACCGATGGATCGAACGACCTTTTCAGAAAATCGGATTGGAGACTGAAGCAGGGTTGTTTGCGAGATGATCTCAATCTTCCGCCTTTCTTGGAGCTCTTTCAAGGCCTTCTCAAATCGTACCTCCATCTTTTCTAAGACCTCAGATAGAAATGACCGGAATTCAATACTGAGCGTGACCTCACCTGGAATGATATTGACCTGATTGGGCTTTACCAGGATGCGACCGACTGTGGCTGTTGCGTCTTCATCTCCTTCTAAAAGGGCGCACTGCTCTGCAACTAGGATGGTCTCGGAGGCAGCCATAAGGCCATCTTTGCGAGAGGCCATCACCGTTGTTCCGGAATGGTTTGCCTCCCCATGAATGAAGACCTGCCGTCTATGGATCCCCGTCACCCCTAAAACGACGCCAATGGGGATTTCTTTCTTATAGAGACGTTCCCCCTGTTCCACATGTAATTCGATAAAGGCATGGAGTTTTGGCGGCTGATAATCTCTCTGAAGAGAATCCCAGTCAATACCTGCCGATATGAGGGCAGAGGGAAGAGAAGTTCCCATTTCATCCTTGAGTTGAGACAATTCACCAAAATTCAACCTTCCTGAAAGGCCCTTGCTTCCGAAGGCAGAAATGCCGAAACGGTTCGGTTCTTCTGACGTAAAAACGATGACCTCGACGGGATGAAGGGTAGATATCTCTAAGCCATTAAAGGCATGAATGGCCTCCAAAGCAGCCAACACACCGACGGCTCCATCAAACTTTCCTCCGTTCTGAACCGTATCCAGGTGGGAGCCAGTCATGATGGGAGGGGCGAGAGGATTTTGTCCGGTTCTCCGACCGATGACATTTCCGAATCGGTCGGTCCGCACTTGAAGGTCCAAATCTTCCATCAAAGAGATCGCTTTCTGTTTGGCTGCCATCTCTTCTTGACTCAAGCCGGGTCGGGTGATCCCGCCCTCTGGATCTCTGCCAATGGCTGAGAACTCTTCGATCCGTTGCGCGATTCTTTCAGGGTTGATCACTTTCTTAATGAGTTCTGGATCGATTACCCTCATCTTCATTCCGAATAAGAAATCGAACGCTTCTTATATTTATGAATTTTTATTTGTATGTCAAGGCTTTAAAAAATTTGCCGAGCGTGCGCCTTATTGAATTTTTGGATTCCGTCAGATATATTTGGAATGACAAAAATAACAAATTTTTTCTATCGAAAAAAGGAGGGATACCATGGGACATCTTACAGGGAAAGAAGAGATCTTGAAACAATTGCAGAAGAGACTTCACCAGAATCCAATTGGACTTCCAGAGCACACGTCTGTTTATGAGATATTGTCGATCCTTTTTACCGAGAGGGAGGCGGGGGTAGGGGCTAAATTTCCGCTGGGCTTGGTGACCTTCGAGGAGCTCCAGCGTGCTATGGGAATCCAAGGGTCTGAGTTGGAGGAGATTCTGAAGGGAATGGTAAAGAAGGGGTTAGTGATCACTACCAAGAAAGATGGGAAGATCTACTACCTCCTCTCGATGGGGATGACTGGATTCTTTGAGTTCACCTTTATGCGAACCGATGAATCCCTTCCTCTGAAGCGGTTGGCAGAACTCATGCATACCTACAAGAACTCACCCGAATTTGTCCAAGAATTTTTTGCACCCGGGACGAGCCGGGGTCGAGTCTATCTTTACAGTGATACCGTTCCCCTCGTGAGTAGTGAGGTCCTCCAGTTTCAAGAGGCTGCAGAATATATCAAAGGGGCAGGAAGGGGGAGTCTGGGCAAATGCTATTGCCGACATGAGGCGTGGCATTTGGGACGAAACTGCTCGGCACCCATTGATGACATCTGCATGACCTTGGGAAGTTCCTCTGATTTCTTGGTTGAACAGGGATTTGCGAGGAGGGCTTCGGTCGAGGAGCTACTGGATGCGCTCAAGAAGGCCGAGGAGTTAGGATTGGTTCATATCGGGGATAATGTACTGGATCAAACGACCTTTATCTGCAACTGTTGCGGATGCTGTTGCGGGTTTCTGGAAGGGATCACCAAACATCGTTTGAAACATGCCGTTACAACTACCCATTACCTTGCCAAAGTTGAAAAAGACGAATGCAATGGGTGCGAAATATGTGCGGATCATTGCCAAATTAAAGCCATCAAGATGGAGGGAGATTATCCCGTGGTGGATGAAGAGTTCTGTATTGGATGTAGTGTCTGCGCCCACTTCTGTCCGAGTGGGGCGATGAAGATGGAGGAAAGGGAGAAAAAGGTCATTCCGCCCAAGACTTATAAAGACCTAATGATCCGCCTGATGAAGGAGAAAGGACGCCTTTAAGATACTGCAAATCTCAAATGCCAAAGTTCAAATATCAAATTAAATCCAAGGCTCCAGCCTACGGGCGGGCAAGCAAATGGCAAGAACGTTTTGGATTTTGGATTTGGACATTCGTTTGACATTTGGATTTTTGTTCACCTAGCGGTAGCTTTCTTTAAAGATTGGTGCCTTGTCCGTCACTATTCCTACCGCCCTCTGATGATTTATCTAACCATGGAGATATACTCCCTTTTCTCTTTACAAATCCCGTGCGAATGCGTAAAGTCAATGTAAAGAAGCTAACATTTAAACGATGCAGTGAGGAGGCAAAAGATGGGTCAAATCAATGAATCCGAGCCGGAAAATGTTGTAGAAGTAAATTGGGATAATTACCTGAAGGCCTATTACGGGAAGCCTGGAAGCGCCAAGACTTGGTCGGGATTTGATGTTAAGGAGATTTACACCCCTGAGGATAGGGAAGGGAAAGATTATGATAAAGAGACTGGCAACGCAGGTAAATATCCTTTTACCCGAGGGATCCACAGCAACATGTTTCGGGGTCGCTACTGGACACGGCGCGAGGTGATCGGCATTGGCTCACCCGCCGATACACACGAACGCGTGAAACTTCTTACGGATCACGGTGGCTCGGGCTTGAACACCATTGCTGACATCACGTATGAGATGGGGCTCGATGCAGACCATCCCTGGGCTATGAGCGAGGTGGGTCTGACCGGTGTCAATATATCTCATATTAAGGACATGGAGACCCTAACCGAAGGAATACCCTTGGATAAGGTGAGTTGGTCGCTCATCACAGCCTCGACGGTTGCCTCTGTGACTATGGCCCAATATGTCGCTGTCGCTCAGAACCGAGGGTATGATATCGAGGGGCTTCGAGGCTCTGTTCAAAACGACCCGATCCATTTTCGCTACTGTGGCTTTCGACCCGCCTGTCCTCTCGACCTCTCCATACGCCTTGGCTGCGATGTGATGGAATATTGCACTCGAAACATGCCCAAGTGGTATTACACCACAGTAAACTTGTATGACCTCAGAGAGCAGGGGATCACGGCTCCCCAGGAGGTAGCCTTTGGGTTCGGAATTGCCCTGATCTACATTGATGAGCTGGTCCGCCGTGGCCTATCGATCGACGAATTTGGTCCTCGTTTCACCTTTTATGTCTCCTGCCATATAGACCTCTTCGAGGAGGTGGCAAAGATACGTGCAGCCCGCAGGCTCTGGGCTCGTCTGATGAAGGAGAAATACGGGGCAAAGGATCCACGTTCGATGCAGTTTCGCTTCGCCGTCCACACAGCGGGCTGCTCGCTCGTCCCTCAACAACCGCTGAATAACATCGTCCGGATCTCTTACGAAGCGTTGGCCGCAGTTTTAGCCGGTGTGCAATCCTTACATTGTTGTTCGTACGATGAACCCGTCTGTCTGCCCACAGAAAAAGGGCATCTTCAAGCACTTCGAACTCAGCAAATTCTGGCCTACGAGACCGGAGTATGTAATGTGGCAGATCCCCTCGGCGGGTCTTACTACGTGGAAGAACTGACAGACAAGATTGAGCAAGAGGCGATCAAGATCATGAAACAGGTGGAAAACATAGGGGGGATGAAAGAGGCGATTCGAACAGAGTGGCTTGACCGCGAATTTGAGAAGGAGGCCCTCAAGCGGCAGAAGGAGATCGAGGAAGGGGAGCGGTTGGTCGTCGGAGTCAATATCTTCACCAGCGGACCGGAGACCCAGACTCCATTAGGAGTCCAAAGAATCCCCTCAGAATCTGCACGGACTCAGATTGAAGAGACTCAGGAACTCAAACGTACCCGGGATAAAAAACGTCTTAAAGACCGAATCAAGCAGCTCCGTGAAGATGCAGAAGAGGGACGAAACGTGCTTCCCGCCATGATTGAAGCAACCAAGGCGTTTGCGACCACAGGGGAACTCATGGGGACAGTACGTATGGCGATGGGATACTCTTATGATCCTATGAACATCCTTGAGTGCCCATTTTAGGGGAACCTGAACCTTAAGTCGCCATTCTGTTTGGCTAATCTAAGGACGGAGAAAGATTTGAGGCAACCATGGCAGAACAGAAAAAGATCAAGGTGGTAATTTCTAAGGTAGGGCTTGATGGACATGACCGTGGAGCTAAGGTGGTCTCTTCATTACTGAAGGAGGCGGGGATGGAGGTCGTCTACCTCGGGATGTACCAGATGCCAGAAGACATTATACGAGCGGCCATAGACGAGGATGCGGATGTGATCGGGATAAGCTACCTGTCGGGCGAGCACCTTGTCTTTACACCGAAAATCGTCGGTGAGATGAAGAAACATGGTCTTGATGATGTGCTCTTCATTGCAGGAGGTGTGATTCCTCCTGAGGATATCCCAGCCCTGAAAGAGATGGGAGTGAACGAGATTTTTGTAGCAGGCTCTCTCACGGAGCCTTTGGTTGAGTACATCAGCTCACACGTAAGGAAAAGATAGAGAACAGATAACGTAGACCATTATGTTTCTCCCCAAGGAAAGCATCGAAGAAACCGTCCAGAAAATTTTAGCTGGAGATCGGAGAACGGCAGGACGTTTGATCACCCGGTTAGAGGATGGAGACGAGTGGGGTAAGGAGGTCATGAAGGGTCTCTTTCCTCGGACAGGTCGCGCCATGACCCTCGGTTTGACTGGAGCTGGAGGATCAGGAAAGTCAAGCCTCCTCAACCACCTGATCCAACGCTTCCGGAAAATGGGCAAGAGTGTGGGAGTCATTGCGGTCGACCCGAGCAGTCCCTTTTCTGGTGGCGCTTTCCTGGGCGATCGAATCCGCATTCAGCATCATACTAAAGACGATGGGGTCTATATCCGGAGCATGGCATCACGGGGCTACCTTGGGGGGCTTGCCCGTGCGACGACCGAAGTTCTCCGCTTGATGGAGGCTATGGGATTTGATGTCGTCATGGTGGAGACCTTGGGCGCAGGTCAAGATGAAATTGATGTGATTCGATTGGTCCAGACCTGCCTTCTCGTAATCACACCTGGCATGGGGGACGAGATTCAAGCTCTAAAAGCAGGGATCATGGAGATCGGGGATATCTTTGTACTTAACAAATCGGACCTTGATGGTGCTACCCAGGCCCTTCGCAGCATCGAAGCCATCCTCTCTTTGAAGGCTTTCAAAGAGGGAGAATGGAAGCCTAAGGTCATCTCAACCGTGGCTACCAGTGGCGAGGGAATCAACGATCTGGTGGAAGGGATCATGGCCCATCAGGACTATCTCCATAACAGCGATGCCATGGAACGGGCCGCTTTCCAGCGAGTGGAACAGGAGCTCGGCCTCATCTTCAGAGATGAGCTGGAACGGGTGATCTTCAAGGGCCTCAGGGGGACGGGTAAGAAGAGGCGTTATATCCGGAGCATTATCGAGGGGAAGTCTGATCCGTATACAATAGTTGAGGAGATCTTAGGAACTTTTCTAAAAAGGGAGTGACGGATGGTTACTGCTCAGGGTCTGCGTCTTTTCATTCCGAACTTTCTTTTCAGGCATCTTTCCTCCCCTTCTTGTTTCGTTCCACCACCTTTTTAGTGCAGAAGGCGAGGATCATCTCTCTCAAAATGACCGAAGCAGTAACGGAGGAGATCTGGGTCGGGTCGTAGTCGGGGGTCAGTTCGACGATATCAAACCCGACGACATGAAGAGGCCGAAGTTCTTTCAGAAGGGAGATGAATTCCTCGAAAGTGATCCCTCCGGGTTCGGGCGTCCCAACAGCAGCGAGAAGACTGGGATCGATCACATCGAGGTCGAGACTGATATAGGTAGGTTGGTTCCTGAGTCGCCTCACCATTGATCGGAGAGCATTCCGATCGGTGGATACGATCGATCGCATCTTTCTTGCCAATTTGAATTCTTCTTCAATTCCAGATCGGATCCCAAGCTGGAGCAACCTGCGTTTACCTAAAAGTTCGATCACTCTTCTCATCACGGTGCTGTGGCAGAGGGTTTCGCCCAGATAATCCTCTCTCAAATCGGCATGAGCATCGATCTGAATGAGATGGAGATCGGGATGAATTCGAACGATCTCTTCCACAATTGGAAGGGTGATGAGATGATCCCCACCCAAGGAGATGGGAAATTTCCTTTCGGAAAGGATCTTTCGGATGGCATTTCGGATCAAACCGAAAGAGACCTTTTTCTCTCCAAGAGGAAGCTCCAAGTCTCCCATATCGTGAATCCTTAATTGGCCAAGATCACGTCCAAAATAGGGACTGAAGGTTTCAATTCCCCATGAAGCCTTCCGAATCGCAGACGGTCCGAATCGAGCACCCGGTCGAAAAGACGAAGATCCATCATAGGGGCATCCGAGGATCACCCCACTGCCTCTTTCAAAGGAGGCATTCGCTGAAATATAGTTGGTTTCTATAAAAGGGAGTTTCATGAGTTGGAGTTTACAGTGTAGAGTTTAGAATTGAGAATTCAGAGTTTCATATTTTGAATCAAAAAATCATCAAGGGTCATTAATCATTCACACCTTATAATTCATAATTTTTAATTCATACTTCATAACTGCTTGATTATCCCCAAAGTACGACAGCCGCAAGGGTCGCCCCGATCCTTTTCACCTGGTATTCACTGACGACCGTTTGAAGGTCCTTGATCTTCCATCCCCGAAGCTTCATCCCCTCGACGGCCATATTTCGGACGATTTCCTCGATCTTGCGCCGCTCTCCTTTGGCCGAATATTCCATGATCAACCCGTTCTGATTTTCATCCTCTGGAAGAGCTACGGCGATACCAGCCGAGATGATCTCTCCGGGCACATCGCTGATCAAGGCGGCATAGGCTGCGGGGACCAGGGCCCCCGGAGGAAGAGGGATGGGGGCGATCAGTTTGCAGCGGGGCGGGACGATGCTCGACATCTTGACGATGTTCGTGTTGCCGATGCCCGCCTGGATGAGGGCTGCGTCAAAGGCATTCAGAGGTGTGTAGCCGTCGGAGGCTCCAGAAGCCAGAAAGTATTGGGTTGGAGTCTTAATAATCACAGCGCTTCTCCATCATCTCTCGCCCTACCACTTGCAATTTCGAGCCTCCTTCCCTAATAAGATGCTATGCGCAGGGCGCTAAGCGCTTAGCGTTTAAAAAGAAGGGGGCGAGCTGATCCACAGGATCACCACCTCCTTCGAGCCGCTGTTATGGAGCCAATGCTCCTTCTCGGCCGAAAGGTAAAAGCATTCCCCTTTTTTTAGCTTCAGAATCTCTCTCCCAAAACGAAGGGTGACCCTCCCCCGGAGGACGAAACCGAACTCCTCCCCTTGATGGGGCTTCTCTTTTGGCGTCGACTCCCCTCTTCGGAGAGTCAGGAGAATGGGTTCCAACCGCCGATTCGTCGAACCCGGGACGAGAAGCTCAAACTTCTCGATCTTCTCTTTCTCAATCGCCACCCGATCCTTCTCCCGGTACACGATCTTCTCTTCGGAGGCCTCCCGGAAAAAATCAGAGATATCTTCGTCCAGGGCATCGAGGATCTGAATCAGGCTGTCCAGGGAGATGGAGGTCAGATCCCGTTCGATTTGGGAGATAAACCCCTTGGTCAAATTGGCCCGCTCGGCCAGTTCCTCCTGGGTCAGGTTGCTCAACTGTCTCAAATTCCGGATGCGTTCCCCAATCTTCATAAAACCCGGAGCACAGTATACGAAGAAATTAGTTTAATAATGTGTAAGACAGTATAAAAAGAAATCAGTTTAATAAACTAAACTAAAAAATTATAACGCCTTTTTTTGATTTGTCAAGGATTTTTTTGAGATTTCTGAAAGAGTTCCGAAATCTCTGATTACACCCCTGCCTGCCCTGCACCATGTTAGGTTCAGGGCCTGCCGGTAGGCAGGGATTATGAAGCGATGACTAAGACAGGAAATGCATCTGACCAGCCGCGTACGGGGGACAGAGAAGAGGAAAGAAAGGAAGATGGTCTCATTTCATTTTTTTACACAGGGTTGCTTTTAAGTTAATTTTTCTTCTGAAACCTGTCCAGTATCCAGTGAATGTCATTCACCGCCGAAATGAGTAACAGTCAAAAGCAGACTTAACCCCTTCTTTACCGATCGATACTTACTTATTTATGCCTGACTCAAGCCCACTTCGGCTCTGTGGTAATGAGTTGGGGAATTGATAGGTTTGTGCGTGGGATGGGGGTTGATAAGATATTCGAAGGGGAACTTTGGAAGTTAGAAGGGTCGATCACAATAGGAGCAAAAAAAATAAT
>Ga0315310_10002359_pt1 | contig 11819 bp, 8 predicted proteins | sample TDP5_MG_FD_203630 | JGI IMG/M metagenome (GOLD analysis project Ga0315310, IMG submission 203630) | Freshwater sediment microbial communities from Lake Towuti, South Sulawesi, Indonesia - TDP5 | ecosystem: Environmental > Aquatic > Freshwater > Lake > Sediment | place: Indonesia: South Sulawesi... | reverse complement strand
GAACGACAGGATAGAAGCGATCGTAGAGGGAAGAGCGGATTCATTTGAAGCATTTCTACTCAAAACATCAACGCTCTCCATAGAGGTGAAAGACAGCCGGCTCGAGACCCTTAAGCAGGCGCGCAGCATGGGTGCCTGCCTTCGCACCATCCACAACAATAGGCTCGGATTCTCATACAGCTTTAGACTCAACCCCGACTCCCTGAGGACAATGGTGGACAATGCCCTTCAGGGCGCCAGAGGAACCGACCCTGATCCTGCGTATGGATTCCCAGGCGAAAATGGCCTGACACCGACCCTGAGGATCTATGACCACTCCATTGAAAACATCCCAAGGCAGAAAAAGTTGGATATTGTCAGGACCCTTGAAAATTCCACCCGCTCATTCTCACGAAGCGTGAAAAGGGTCAGGAAGGCGACCTATTCTGAATACATTATGGATGCCTCGGTGACGAACTCCCTTGGCCTCAGAAGGAATGGCAGATCTACAATTATCAGCTTGTCCGTGATGGCTGTCGCCGAGGAAAGGGGTGATTCCCAGATGGGATGGGAATCGGATTTCTCTCATTTCCTTGCCGACCTGAACCCGGAGAAGATCGGCCGAACTGCAGCAATGAAGGCCGTTTCTTCACTCGGCGCCAGGAGGATCAAAAGCCTCTCATGCCCTGCTGTATTTGACAGGGAGACTGTTGCAGACCTTCTCTCTATCCTCTCGCCATCACTCTCGTCAGAATCTGTCCTGAAGAAGAGATCATTCCTAAGGGGAAAAGAGGGCACACAGGTATTTTCCAAAATCATGACGATAACCGATAACGGCCTCAATGAGAAGGGAGCAGCCTGCTTCCCGTTTGACGGCGAGGGTGTAAAAAAAGGGAGGACAGAGCTTGTCAAGGAGGGAACGCTGCTCGGATTCCTATACGACACCTTCTATGCAAGAAAAGCTAATACATCCTCAACGGGCAGTTCTTCGAGAACAAGCATAAAACTTCCACCTGGGGTCGGCGCCTCCAACCTCTCCATTGAGCCCGGAACCCGATCTTTGGAAGACATGTTCAGGGAGGCGTGGTCAGGCCTTTATATCACCGAGCTCGTGGGTGTTCACACAGCCGATCCTGTATCAGGGGACTTCTCGTTAGGCGTCACCGGCCGATGGATAAAAAGAGGGAAGCTGAGCTTTCCTGTCAGGGGAATGGCCGTGTCAGGAAACCTCTTTGAATTGTTCCGGGGCGTGAAATTCATAGGGAGCGATCATCGTTTCTACGGACCCTGGGGCTCACCAAGCATTCTGCTTGAAAAAGTGAGCTTAAGTGGTAGATAATCGCAAATATGGCAAAAGAAGATAAAACTGCCATCATTAAAAAGGTCGCCAGCAAAGGGAACCTGCCTGATAACATCCGAGCAGTCCTGGTCGTCCTCGAGGGAAATCAAGCAGGGATTCGGCACGAATTGACACGGGACAATATGGAGATAGGACGAGGCAACGATGTGGACATAAGGATCCCAGAGCAGGGCATTTCCCGCAGACACTGCCTAATTTTTTACAAGAACAACCGGTTTTTTGTCCGCGACCTTGAGAGCACCAATGGGACATTCCTTAATGGCGCAAAGATAGAAGAGATGGTCCTCAAACACGGCGATAAGCTTCAGTTGGGCGAGTCCACCTTCCTTTTCCTCATAGAGGAGAAGACAGGAACAAAGCGCGTCTGGGAGATCTGAAAAATAATGCGGGTCACTTCATACGGACAGAGCGATATCGGAAAAAAGAGGAAAAACAACGAGGACAACTTCCTCATTGATCACGATATTTACCTCTATGTTGTATGCGACGGAATGGGCGGCCATGCAGGAGGAGAACAGGCAAGCGCAACTGCTGTTGAAACTATCGGCGATGTCCTTAAAACATTATCATCCTCCAGAAATCTGACATTCTCTTACTCAGAGAAAGACTTTCCCGAGGCCGTCAATATGCTCAAATATGCCATCAAGAAGGCCAGCAACCTTATCTACGAGAAGAGCAAGAACGATCCTATCCTTAAAGGAATGGGGACAACTTGCACGGCGCTCTGGCTTAGAAACAACCAGGTCTACATTGCCCATGTTGGAGACTCGCGTGCCTATCTCGTTAGGGGACGGACAATCCAACAGGTCACCGAAGATCACTCCTGGGTAAGGGAACAGGTCAAGGCTGGTCTTCTCTCGCTTGAGGAGGCGAAGCTCCATAGCTATAAGAATATAATCACCAGGTCTGTCGGATTTGAAGAAGATGTGAAGATAGACACCTTCACAAAAGATATACAGCCTGGGGACACCTACCTTCTGTGCAGCGACGGCATGTCAAACAATGTGAAGGACGAAGACATCCTGAAGATTATCACAACATCTCCGGTCAAAGAAGCCTGCCTGCGCCTGATCTCGTCCGCCATAGAAAATGGCGGCGACGACAATATCACTGTCATCGTCGTCACCATAGAAGCATAACCACAATTATCTGGATAGATTTTTGAGATTGCGCCTGGCAACCTCGTTCATGGGATTAATCTGCAATGCACGCTGAAGGCTCCTGTATGCCTCTTCTCTCTTACCCATTTCAAAATAAAGGACACCAAGGTTCGTATAGGCACCATCGTTCTCCGGATTCAACGAAATGCTCATCAAATATGCGTTCATCTCCCGTGTGCGATCGCCAGTCTCGTAGTATGCCATGGCAAGGCTGTCATATATCTCGGAATACAGTTTTGTTATTATTTCTACTGTTGTCTGACCATAGATCATTTTCATGACATCCAGATATTCCCTGGTGATGGGATAGAGCCTCAGCACCTCTACATACTTTTCAATGGCCTTTGAAAACATTTTCTTCTTAAAGTATGCGCGACCCAGATCAAGGTAGCTGGTTATTATGGCTTCGTCAAAATCAGCTGCCGGGGACGGAAGGGATATCGCCTTGCCAAGCTCCTCAATGGCGCCATCAATATCACCCGAATCCATATACGCCCTGGCCAGGACACTGTGCGGCCTTGACTTGCGAGGCGATTTGTCAATTGCGTCGGAAAAAAGAAGATATTCGTCTATCCAGAATCTGCTCCTATTAAAGGTCAGTGCTGAATTGAGCAAGACTATAGATATGAAAACCGTAAAGAAAGCGGGGCGATGTCCAAAATCCTTTGCTTGTCTCATTGGCCCATAAAGGCCTTTGATTTCTTATCAACAAGACGAAGCAGATCTCCCATTCCAAGATTGTAGTCAACGATATGGAGGCCAAGGGCTGATGCTATCCCAAGGTCATCCTGGGTCATAGGGATTTCCCTTACATCCCCAGGCCCCTGCACTGTTCCAATCTCAAGGTAACTGATCCCTTTATAGTCTTTGGCGCACCTTGCTGTATATAAATTCCTGTAAAGGAGAAACGGCGTTGCTACATCTGTCATATGTGTCCCTGTTACACCGGCAAAATCAAATTCGTTTGGAAAATAGACAGCGGACAGGTATTTCTTTTCACCGGTGAGATCCGCAGGATTAGTGCAGGCGGCATCCGTCCCCTCCAGATAATCAGACATCAATCCACCTGTTGGGGTAAATCCCTCGCCATAAGACCTGTAGGAGATGACACAGCCGGTCTCTTCCTCAGAGGTACACAAGGGGATCGCCTTAAAAGTCTCGCCTACAACATCTCCCTTGGGAACAATCACATCGCCGCCGACAAGAAGGGCAACAACCATCCTGGAAAGAAGCGCCTTGTTGTTTTCTATTTCTCTCTGGATGAGCATGCGGATCATCATTGAGCCCTGGGAATGTCCCATGAGGACAAAGGGCCGTCCCGCATTATAATGCCTCAGATAATATTGGAATGCCTCTTTGACATCTTCGTAGGCAATCTCCTTATATTTGTCAGCCTGTGGATTGCCAAAGGTGGCAATTGTGATCTGCCGGTAAAGCGGCGCATAGACTGTGCATATTTGGTTGAACCACGCAGCCTGGTTCATGATGGGAAAGAGCATGGGCGTCACATCTGAAAAATCAGTATGGTTTCCTATATTCCCTGTCAGATCAACCGTGGGATAGATGTAAAAGCAGTCAACATCGGTCCTCTGTGAAGGTTCATGGTTCCGAAGAACGCGGCTGGTATCCGGAAGAATCTCTGTCGCTGTAAGGTCGTCGAAGCAGTAATCATGTGTCAATCCCGGCTTGCAGAGCCAGAGAGAATTGTCTTTATATTTGTTGCTATCCTCAACCCCGGAGCGGCACCCTGCTGCAAAGATCGCACAGACAATAATTCCAGCCATCAAACAAATTGTTCTAATCTGTGTCATCCTACATAATCAGTAATTCAAGTGTGAGCTTTTGTCAACTTCATCAGGCAAGAACGGCCTCGCTGGCACGGCGGGGAACATCAAGCGAAGAAGCAATGAGTGATTTGAGATCTTCCAGACCCTCTCCGGTGAGGGCGGAAACAGCCACTGATGTCGGAAGTGTCATCCTGAGTGAATGGAGCAATGCTCTTTCCTCCAACAGGTCTATCTTGTTAAGGGCATAGATGATAGGGGTGTGCTTTACCCCGATCTCGTCAAGCACAATATTGACAGCCTCAATCTGATGTGAATACTCGGGATGACTCACATCCACGATATGAATGACAAGGTCGGCGTTCTCAACCTCTTCCAGGGTAGCCCTGAATGCCTCAACGAGCTGATGGGGAAGCTTGGAAATGAACCCAACGGTATCCGAAAGAAGTACATTTCTTCCGTTCTCAAAAGCCATGAGCCTGACAGTGGGATCCAGGGTTGAGAAAAGCCTGTCTGCCACCATTACGCTGGAGCCTGTCATGGCATTGAGCAGCGTTGACTTCCCTGCATTTGTATAGCCCACAATGGCAGCGGTTGGAAAGAGGCGTTCTCTCCTTCTCTCTCTGTGAACCCTCCTGGTCTTCCGCACCTTTTCCAGCTCACGCCTGATCTTGGCAATCCTGGCCCTGACTTTCCGCCTGTCAACCTCAAGCTGGGTCTCACCAGGGCCCCGTGTTCCTATTCCACCTGCAAGTTGAGAGAACTCTCTGCCGCGACCTGTCAGCCTTGGAAGCATATATGATAGCTGTGCAAGCTCCACCTGGAGCTTGCCTTCCCGCGACTTGGCCCTCTGTGCAAAGATATCAAGGATTAACCTTGTCCTATCAACTACCTTTTTATTGATAAGATCCTCCAAGTTCCTCTGCTGGCTCGGGCTCAGTTCTTCGTCAAAAACAACCAGATCTACATCCTCATCATTGACCATGTGAGCGATCTCATTAGCCTTTCCTCTTCCCACATAATAATTTGGCGTGGGCTCCTGTAGTACCTGATAAGCCTTCCCTGTCACTGTTGCACCTGCGGCCTCAACAAGACTCTCCAGCTCCTCAAGGGAGCCCCTTTCCCCATCCAAAGGAATGCGACTCTTGGGATGCACTCCTACAAGGAAAGCTTTTTCCCTGGGGACCCTTAGAGAGTAGGGAAGAGATCTTTTATGGGGCTTTCCGTTCCCTATCATGTCCCTTCTGATCTTGTGGAGCATCTCCACCCTCTCCAGTGGTTTTCTTCAACAAAGGAGTAATGACAGATACACTGTGCTTATATATCAGCTGCTGGCGGGTATTTTCAATAATAATGGAGAAATTGTCGAACCCCAGTATCCTCCCCTTTAGTTTCTCTCCCGAAATAAGCTGAAGCTCCACATCTATCTTTTCCCTCCTCAAGTGATTGAGGAAAATATCCTGGGCATTAAAGGGGACTTTCTTGTTTCGTTCCCCGTGTCCCTCATTAGCTGGCGGCACTGTGTTGGCTTTCTTTTCGCTGAGCATCTCTCCCACCTTGTATTTAAGCGTCATGTCACACCTCCCCTATCTATCAGAACTCTATAACTCCGGGCCCAAGGAGATCCTCAACCTTTTTCACAAGTACATCGCTTGGATCCAGGCAGTAGGCATCAGGAAGCGAGAGGATCGTCTCGCTTTTCTCTGGAACGATGAGATGAAGTATGGTTTTGCTCTTTCCCCGGTGCGCAAGGATGATCTCCCTGAGTTTCTCCAGGTTGTCCTGAAACGAGGGTGAATCCGATATTTTGATATGGACAACCCGTGCCAACATATATCGCGCTTCAGAAAGAGGAACAATATCCATTGCGAGAAGCTTGGACTTGTCTTCACCCCTGTTTGTCCTGCCTCTCACAATTATGGGAGCATCTGTTCTGAGGTAATGGCTGGATTTCCTGTATATATCTGCAAATACAACCACCTCGACAGAACCCTTCAGATCCTCAAGGGTTAAAAACCCCATCCTCTCCCCCTTGCGGTTGATGATCTCCTTGAGAGCTGCCGGAAGTCCACCAATGCAGGCTTCTTCCCCGTCTGGGAGCTCATGGAGATTGGAGGAGTCTGCAGTAATGTATTTCCCGATCTCATCCGTATATCGCCTTAAAGGATGCCCTGTCACATATGTACCGATAGTATCCTTCTCGAACTTCAGGATCTGTTCCTCGGCCCATTCCTCAATATCGGGAAGCTCGTGTGCAATTGCAGATGGTCCGGTTGCCTGAAAGATGTTCAATTGCCCCGCAGCCCTCTCTTTCTGCTTGTCATGACCCATCTCCATGGCATCGCTCAGGACAGCCATGAGCTGGCTGCGCCTTGCACCGGTTGAATCAAAAACCCCGCACCTTACAAAGCTCTCCAGGGCCCTCCTGTTGACCTTCCTCATCTCCACCCTTGCACAGAAGTCAAAAATGCTGGTGAATGGCCCGCCTCCCTTTCTTGCACTGATGACAGCTTCTACTGCGGCATCCCCGACATTCTTCACTGCACCAAGGCCAAACCGGATAGTCTTGTCAGCAACAACAGTGAAATCCTTGTCGCTCTCATTGATGTCCGGAGGGAGCACATTGATGCCCATTCTCCTGCATTCATAGATGTATGATTTGACCTTGTCAGTATCTCCTATCTCGCTGGAGAGAAGGGCGGCCATGAACTCCTCCGGATAATTCGCCTTGAGGTAAGCCGTTTGGAACGCTATCGTTGCATAGGCAACGCTGTGGCTCTTGTTGAAGCCGTATTCGCCAAAGCTCTCCATCTGTTCGAAGACCCTCCTTGCTGCAGCAATGGGTATGCCCCTCTTGACCGCTCCCTCAAGGAACTTATTTTCGTTTTTCTTCATGATGTGTTTCTTTTTTTTGCCCATGGCAGACCTGATCGTGTCTGCCTCGGCCAGGGAAAAGCCCCCGATCTTATTGAATATCTGCATGACCTGTTCCTGGTAAACCATGACACCATAGGTGTCCTTCAAGATCTCCTCAAGGGCAGGAAACTCGTATTCCACGGGGACCTTCCCATGCTTCCTCTTTATAAAATCCTCTATCATCATCATCGGGCCCGGACGATAAAGTGCAACTATGGCTACAAGCTCATCAAAGCGTTCTGGTTTGAGAGACACTACAACATTGGTCATCCCCTGTCCCTCGAGTTGAAAGACACCCATTGTTTCTCCAGAGCACAGGAGGGCATAAGTGGCTGGATCATCATGGGGAATCTCATCAATGTTAATCTTGATTCCCCTTCTTCTCTCAATAAGATGTTTTGCCCTTTTAATAAGCGTGAGGGTCTTAAGGCCGAGAAAATCAAATTTCACCAGGCCGATCTTCTCTATTGCTTCCATATCATACTGGGTTACAGTCTGACCGTCCTTGTCCTGATAGAGGGGAAGGTGTTCGGTAAGCGGAGAATCAGAGAACACCACTCCTGCGGCATGGGTTGAGGAATGCCTATAGAGACCCTGGAGTGAGGTTGCTGTCGCCAACAGCTCTGCAATCTTTGCATCCTTATCCTGAAGTTCCTTAAGACTTGGCTCGCTCCTCAGGGCTTCTTCAATGTCTTTTGCCCCTAATGGGATTAACTTGGTTATCCTGTCAACATCCCCAAATGCCAGCCCCATTGCCCGGCCGACATCCTTAACAACAGCCCTTGGCTTCAATGTCCCAAAGGTCGTGATATGCGCCACCCGTTCCGAGCCATATTTGTCCACGACATACCGAAAGACCTCCCCCCTCCTTTCTTCGCAGAAATCCACATCAATATCCGGAAGGGTCTTCCGATGAGGATTAAGGAACCTCTCAAAAAGGAGCGAATGGGGAATCGGATCGATATCCGTGATCTTCAGGGCATAGGCCGTGAGGCTTCCTGCAGCAGAGCCCCGCCCTGGACCAACAGGAATGCCCTGAGAGCGGGCATGCCCGATCACATCAGCAACAATGAGAAAATATCCGGAGAAGCCCATAGATTTTATGGTATCCAACTCCTCCCTTAACCTTTGTCTATAGAGCTCCTCCACTTTCTCGGGCTCTTTTGGGTTCCGCGAAAGTATTGCCTTCATTCTCTCCTCAAGGCCTTCTTGGGCCAGCTTCTCAAGGTAGGAGTCCACGGTCTCACTGCTCGGCAAAGGAAACTGGGGAATATTAAACTTACCAAAGCGAAGGTTGAGCGTGCATCGCTCCGCGATCTCCCTTGTATTCCGAACAGCCTCAGGCAGCTCTGCGAAAAGAGCCTCCATTTCCTGAGGAGACTTGAAATATAGCTCCTCGGTGGCAAAACGAAGACGGTCTTGATCCTGACGGGTCTTCCCTGTCTGTATGCAAAGCAGGACATCGTGGGCTTGGGCGTGTTCTTTAAGCAAATAATGGCAGTCGTTCGTGGCTACAAGAGGGAGTCCGAGGCCTTTCTTTATCTCCAGGAGTCCGGAATTCAACCTGTCCTGGTCAGGAAGCCCGTTCTTCTGGAGCTCGAGATAGAATCTGTCCTTGAAGATCTCGGCGTATTCTCCGGCAAGAGCCTTTGCTTTAGAGAGATCTCCATCCAGAATGCTGCGCGAGAGAATTCCATTGAGGCAAGCGCTTGTGGCGATGAGCCCGGAATTATACTTGCTTAGAATCTCCTTATCCACCCTGGGTTTATAATAAAAACCCTCCAGATGTGCCAGGGTGGAGAGCTTGATGAGATTTTTATAGCCATCTTCATCCATAGCAATGAGGATCAGGTGGTTCGTCCCCTCAAAGGAGTCTATGCCCTTCTCCCTGTCATGTCGGCTCCCTGCAGCCACATAAACCTCGCATCCAATTATAGGAGAAACCCCGTGATCCTGGGCCGTTGTATAGAAATCAATGGCGCCAAAAAGATTCCCATGGTCTGTGATCGCAAGGGCATCCATCTTAAAATCGCTTGCCTTTTTAAACAGATTGTCAAGACGGTTGGCGCCATCCAGAAGGCTGTACTGGGTATGGACATGAAGATGAACAAAATCAGAATGTTTCATTCCCACTCTATCGTGGCAGGAGGTTTTGAGCTGATGTCATAGACAACCCTATTGACACCCTTCACCTCGTTGACGATTCTCGATGACATGTTTCCCAGGACATTTTCAGGAAGCCTGGCCCAATCCGCTGTCATACCATCCACGCTGGAAACCGCCCGAATTGCAATGGTATATTCATAAGTCCTTTCATCACCCATCACCCCCACACTTCTCAGTGGAAGGAGAAGCGCAAACGACTGCCATAGAGAGGAATAGAGACCGGCTTTCCTGATCTCTTCCTCTACAATGGCATCGGCCCTCCTCACCATTTCAAGGCGCTTCTCTGTAACCTCCCCAACAATCCTTACTGCAAGTCCTGGGCCTGGAAATGGCTGGCGCGAGACAATGTCCAAAGGAAGTCCGAGTTCAAGTCCGATAGCCCGGACTTCGTCCTTGAAGAGGCCCCTCAGCGGTTCAATAAGAGCCAGCTTCATCTTCCTTGGAAGACCGCCAACATTATGATGGCTCTTTATCGTAGAAGAGGGGCCGCGGCGCGAGCCGGCCGGGCTGCTTTCTATTACATCAGGATAGATCGTTCCCTGAACAAGGAAGTCTCTGCCCGATGCGCGTGGTTGGGGTCTTTTTCGCCCCTTGAGCTTCTGGATCTGTTCCTCAAAAATCCTGACAAATTCCCTCCCGATGATCTTCCTCTTCCTCTCAGGAGCATAGACACCCTTCAAGGCCCTCAGGAACCTCCTCCTCCCATCAACGAAGATCGTCTTTGGAAAAAAACCATTGCTTACAAGCTTGCGAAGCCTTTCTGCCTCGCCTTCCTTTAACAGCCCATTATCCACAAAAATGCACGACAGCCTACTTCCTACTGCATGATATGTAAGAGCCGCCGAAACAGATGAATCAACTCCTCCGCTCAAAGCAGCAATGACCCTCCTCTGACCCACTGTAGTTGCTATTCTCTCAACCTCATGTTGTATGAACGACTTCATGTCCCATGTGCCTTTGCATAAACAGATGCGAAATAGAAAATTCTTCAGGATCGCTTTCCCCTGAGTGGTATGGACAACCTCGGGATGAAACTGAAGGCCAAAAAGCCTGCGAGAATCATCTGCCATGGCAGCAACGGGTGCATTTGTGCTTGAGGCAATGCTCCTGAAACGGGGGGGAAGAGATTCGATCCTATCCCCATGGCTCATCCACACGACGAGGGGGCTGCGCCCCTGGAGTCCGTCAAAAAGAGGCATACTGTCATCAATAGTAATTTCAGACCTGCCGTATTCCCTTCTCTGGGAATGCACGACTCGGCCCCCCATAAGATGCGCCATGAGCTGCATCCCATAGCAGATTCCCAATACTGGGTATCCCATCTCAAATATCTGAGCGGAGCATCTGGGAGCATTCCGGGAATAGACGCTGAATGGACTCCCCGAGAGAATGATTCCCATTGGTGCAAAACGCCGGATTGAGTCTAAAGAGAGGAAATACGGATGGATCTCGCAGTAGGTCCGTAATTCCCTTACCCTTCTGGCGATTAGCTGTGTATATTGTGAACCAAAGTCTAATATTAGTATTTTTTCTTTAAAAAGATCTTCCACCATTATTTATTGCACTACTCGAGGCGGTAATTCGGAGCCTCCCTTGTAATTATTACATCATGCACATGGCTCTCCCTAAGCCCAGCATTGGTGACCCTGACAAACTTGCTCTTTGTATGAAGCTCGTGAATCGTCCTGCATCCTGTATAACCCATCCCTGCCTTCAGACCGCCGATGAGCTGGTAAATGATCGCTGATAGAGGACCCTTGTAGGGAACCCGGCCTTCAATACCTTCCGGAACGAATTTAACCTCATCCGCCTCGTCCTGAAACTGGAAGTATCGGTCTCCGCCCACACTCTTCATCGCCTCCTGAGAGCCCATACCCCTATATACTTTCCAGGGGCGGCCCTGAAAAAGGACGGTCTCACCCGGACTTTCATCTGTTCCAGCAAAAAGATTTCCAACCATTACAACATGGGCTCCAGCGGCAAGGGCCTTTGTGATGTCTCCGGAGAATTTAATCCCCCCATCAGCTATCAAGGGTGTTTTCCTCTTTCTGGTCGCATGTGAAACCTCAAAGATCGCTGTCATCTGAGGAACACCAACGCCCGCAATAACACGCGTTGTGCATATAGAGCCGGGGCCCATTCCGATCTTGAGTGTATCAGCACCGGCTTTTGTAAGGGCTTCGGCCGCCTCGCCAGATGCAATATTACCAGCAATGAGCTGACAGTCAGGGAACCTTCTCTTTATCCCTTTCACGGCGTCTATAACCGATCTTGTGTGGCCATGGGCTGTATCAACAACCAAGCAGTCGGCCTCGGCCCTAATCAGCGCTTCTGCCCTTTCCATGTAGTCCTTGCCCACACCCATTGCAGCGCCAACCATCAGCCTGCCCTGAGAATCCTTTGTTGCAAGGGGATATTTTATGGTCTTTTCAATGTCCTTGACTGTGATCAAAC
>Ga0315310_10002358_pt1 | contig 11822 bp, 10 predicted proteins | sample TDP5_MG_FD_203630 | JGI IMG/M metagenome (GOLD analysis project Ga0315310, IMG submission 203630) | Freshwater sediment microbial communities from Lake Towuti, South Sulawesi, Indonesia - TDP5 | ecosystem: Environmental > Aquatic > Freshwater > Lake > Sediment | place: Indonesia: South Sulawesi... | reverse complement strand
GAGCCAGATGGTATTTTCTATGGTCACGTTGAAGCAGAAGATGCCGCTGAGATTGTAACTTCTCACCTCCAGAACGAGAAACCAGTGGAACGACTTTTCTACCGTGACCCGGTCACCGGTCAGGCTGTGCCCTATTACGCCGATATAAACTTTTACCAGAAGCAAGAACGTGTGATCCTGCGCAATTGCGGACACATTAACCCTGAGAAAATCGACGACTATCTTGCTCGTGGTGGCTATGAGGCTCTACGAAGAGTGCTTTTTAACATGACACCGGAGAAGGTCATTGAGGAAATTAAGAAGTCCGGATTGCGTGGGCGCGGCGGGGCTGGATTTCCTACCGGGGTTAAGTGGGAGTTCTGTCGTAATGCTCCCGGCTCACCCAAATATGTAATCTGTAACGCTGATGAAGGCGACCCGGGTGCCTTCATGGACCGCTCTATTCTCGAGGCAGACCCCCATGCCGTTCTGGAAGGGCTGACGATTGCTGCCTATGCAATTGGTGCTAGTGAGGGGTACATCTATGTCCGAGCTGAGTACCCTCTAGCGGTTAGTCGACTTCACACTGCCCTAAAACAAGCTCAGGAGAGAGGATTCTCTGGCAACAATGTGTTAGGCTCAAGCTTTAGCTTCCCGGTGTATATTAAAGAGGGGGCTGGTGCTTTCGTCTCTGGTGAAGAAACTGCCTTAATTGCTTCTATTGAGAGTCGACGAGGCATGCCCAGACCTCGGCCACCCTTCCCCGCTCAATCAGGATTGGATGGCAAGCCAACAATCATCAACAATGTAAAGACGCTGGCCTCGGTCCCGATTATCATTGAGCGAGGTGCCAACTGGTTTGCCAGCATTGGTAGTGAGAAGAGTAAAGGCACGGCAGTGTTCGCTCTCACTGGCAAGATTGCTAACAGTGGTTTGGTGGAAGTGCCAATGGGTACGTCATTAGGTCACATTATTTATGAGATTGGTGGTGGCATCCCGAGGGGCAAGCGGCTTAAAGCGGTGCAAACAGGTGGCCCATCGGGAGGCTGTATTCCGGCCCGCTTCATTGACCGACCGGTAGATTACGAATCATTAACTGAACTGGGTTCGATAATGGGCTCAGGTGGTATGGTGGTCATGGATGAGACCACCTGCATGGTGGAGGTAGCTCGTTACTTCCTCAGCTTTACTCAAGCCGAGTCCTGTGGCAAGTGTACTCCCTGTCGATTAGGAACTAGACAAATGCTGGAAATCCTAACCAGGATTACTGAAGGCAAAGGGCAGGACGACGATATTGACACCCTGCTCGCTATAGCAACAACCGTCAAAGAGTGTGCACTATGTGGTCTCGGCCAGACCTCGCCTAACCCAGTGCTTTCCACCATTACCTATTTTCGGGACGAGTATGATGCCCATATAAAGGAGAAGAAGTGCCCGGCGGCTGTCTGCGATGCTCTGATGATATCGCCATGTCAGCACACCTGTCCGGTTGGAATTAACATACCAAAATATGTTGCCCATATCGCCGCTGGTGAATACCAAGAAGCTATCGATACTATCAGGGAACGCAATCCTTTCCCAGCAATCTGTGGTCGAATCTGCCACCACCCCTGTGAATTCAGATGCCGCCGCGGTGAACTGGATGAACCAGTAGCTATTAGGGCGCTAAAGCGTTTTGCTGCTGACTGGTACTTCGAACGCGTGACTGAAGAGCCGAAGCCATATCCTCGGACTCACAGCCAGCGCACAGGTGTAGTCGGAGCCGGACCCACCGGACTAGCCTGTGCCTACTTTCTGGCTCAGATGGGCTATCCGGTGACTGTCTTTGAAGCGCTCCCTGTAGGTGGCGGTATGCTCTCGGTAGCGATACCTGAATTTCGGTTGCCGTGGGAAGTCATTCAAAAAGAGATTGATTATATCGCGAAACGAGGGGTGGAAATAAGATATAACACCCCGATCAATGTAAATTTCACCATCGAAGATCTCAGGAAAGAGGGGTTTGACGCAGTATTCATTGCTGCTGGTGCTCAGAGAAGCCAGCGCATAGGTATACCTGGCGAGCTGGAGGACGTTGCTGGCTTCTATTATGGGCTAAGATTCTTGAGGGATGTAAAGCTCGGGAGACAGGTGAGAGTTGGTCGCCGGGTGGCTGTCATCGGGGGTGGTAATGTGGCATTAGATGCAGCTCGTACTGCTCTTCGCGTTGGTGCCACTGAAGTAAACATCTACTATCGCCGGACACGGGAGGAGATGCCAGTAACTGAGGTAGAATATGATCAAGCTGTTGCTGAAGGCGTTCAAATCAACTTCCTTGTCAGTCCAACAAGAATAGTTAGCCAGAACTGGGAAGTGAGTGGCCTGCAATGTATCCGAATGAGGCTAGGCGAGCTTGACCAGAGCGGACGGCGTCGCCCGGTACCGATCACCGGTTCTGAATTTTCTGTCGAGGCTGATACCGTCATTACCGCTGTTGGCCAAGCTCCCGACCTTTCCTTCCTGCCTCCAGATAGTGCCCTAGAGCGGACCCGCTGGGAAACTCTGGTCGTCAACAGCAATAACATGGCAACTAATGTTAGCGGGGTCTTCGCCGGTGGTGACTTTGTTACCGGGCCAGGCATGTTAATAGACGCCATTGCTGCTGGCAGGCGGGCGGCTATCGCTATAGACAAATATCTCAAGGGAGATACCTCCAGAGTAGAGATATATGATCTTAAAGCTGGAGTTATTGGCGAGCTGTCAAGCCAGGAGGTTGAGGAAGTCTGGGAGACGCAGCCAAGACAGGCGGTGCCGATGATACCCGTACAGGCGAGAAAGGCAAGCTTTGCCGAGATAGAGCTTAGCTTTTCTGAAGAGAGAGCCAGGCGAGAGGCCAAGCGATGCTTAAGATGTGACCTAGAAAAGTAGCTCGTGGGAGGCTTACCATGAAGTCAATAACCAAAAAGAAACCGCTGGACGAAATTAAGGAGCAGTTAGTCAATTTTGACAGACCTTTTATTGTTGGTTGCGGTGCCTGCACTACCATGACCAAAACTGGTGGGATTGACCAGGTTCTCGAGATGAAAGAACAACTTCAAAAGCTAAACAAATGGGTTAGTGGCTGGACAGTTGTCCCGACAGCCTGTGACGAAATGACTCAGGTAGCACTCAAAGAAAACAGGCGAGCGCTTGAGCACGCAAGCTGTATTTTAGCAATGACCTGTGCTTTAGGGGTGCACCGTCTAAGCCTATATATCGACTGCCCAGTCATCCCAGCCCTAGATACCCTGTTCATTGCGGTCGAAGATGCTCCGGGCTATTTCCGTGAGGCGTGTGCCCAATGCGGTCGGTGTATACTCGGTGAAACCGCAGGCATCTGTCCAATTACTGCCTGTCACAAAGGATTGCTAAACGGTCCCTGTGGCGGCACCAATAACGGTAAGTGCGAAGTCGATAAAGAAAAGGACTGTGCCTGGACTCTTATCTATGAGCGTCTAAAAGCCCAGGGCAGGCTCGACCTAATGCGCAAGTACCACCCGCCACAGAATTTTCAGGTAGTGCCTAGACCAAGAGCAGTGAAAATCCAGTGAGCAAGGAGGTGAGGATAATGGCGTCGCTCTTCAAAGATGCCCTTAACTCTGGCAAGTTTGTCATCACCAGTGAGATTGCACCTCCGAAGGGGACAAACCTTGAAAAAATGCTTCACCACATTGAGCTTCTCAAGGATAAAGTAGATGGGCTTAACGTTACTGACCACCAGAGCTCGGTAATGCGGTTCCCCTCTATTGGTGGCTGTCTCCTTATCAAGGAGCATGGTGGCGAGCCTATTTTACAAATGACCTGCCGCGATCGCAATCGCTTGGCTCTTCAAGCTGAGCTTCTCCTAGCATATACCAGAGGGATAAGAAATATTCTTTGCCTTACCGGTGATGCTGTTGTGGTCGGTGACCATAAGGAGGCTAAGGGTGTCTTTGACCTTGACTCTGTTCAATTGCTGAAGACGATCCGATTAATGGAAACGGGGCGAGACATGGGAGGCAACGATCTCGATGGAGCTATGGAATTCTGCGCTGGTGCTATTGTTACCCCTGAAGCGCGACCGCTCGAACCTCAGCTAATCAAGTTTGAAAAAAAAGTCGAGGCCGGTGCCCAGTTCTTTCAAACACAGGCGATTTATGACCTAGATAATTTCGGCAAATTTATGCAATACGCTCGTAAGTTTCCAGTTAAAATACTAGCTGGGATAGTCCTGCTATCATCAGCCAGAATGGCAAAGTACATGACCGAAAACGTTCCTGGTATCTTTGTGCCCCAAAGCCTAATTGACGAATTAGCTAACGCACCTAAGGGCGGGGCATTAGCTAGAGGCATTGAGATTGCCGGACGAATGGTGGCTGCTTTGAAGAAGGATTCCCTTTGTGACGGGGTCCATATTATGGCCATCGGCAGAGAAGAAGTGGTTCCCGACATCCTAGTTGCTGCTGGACTTTAAGCTATGCCGAGACTGTGGCGAGAGCTATTGGCAACTTGCTTTTCATCACTTTGAATCCTTTGATGAGCACCTGTTCGCGCCTCCTAGTATTGCCCGCTTGGGGGAGTTATGACTCAGATTTAACAATCCATCGGAATATTACTCGTAGGCTATCGGGGGACACAAGGCTAGGTTCCAGAGCAGACAAGCTATTCACCCATAATTTGGCACATTCCCAGATAGAGGTATTATTGCACTTGGTTCCAGAGGGTGCTAAAGATTCATCCAAACGGGGGCGCTAAACCTTCTGGACAAGTAACCACAGTCGGTACTGAGCTGTAAGATGGGAAGACATTCTCTAGCCAAACCTGGTTGGCCTGATAAACCTCTTTATCAGCTGAGGACTGAGCATCCAGAAGAAGTGGCTGAACCTCAGGCTACCGATAGGTATTTATCGGCAATTACAGGATTTAATGCACTTAAATGCATCAAAATGAAAAAAGTTTTCGCTCCAAAGTTGGAGCCGAACTTCCCTACTTCCCGATGCATCAAAAAATGAGGAAATTGCAGTCCTTTCGACCTAGCAGAAACGAATATTTGCCTAGAACGCCCGCATTACTCTTTTTGGAGTCCTCAGTTACTTTGACAAGATGGCTAATGTGTGGCATCATAACAGTTGCCCTAGGTGACCGACGCAGTGGTGACAAACCATGAAATCGGCGAGTGAGTAGGTCATTCTGAAAGGAAGCTAGAGCAACCGAAAGGGCGCTCAGGCAACTGAGTAAGCTTCACCGAAAAGGAACTGACAAGTGGAATGTCCGGAGTGCAAAGATCGCCTAGGGCATATGTTTTTCGTCGACAGGTGTGACTCAGGCTTAGTCTTTTTGGCGAGTAATTTCCTCCGTTGGTGATTTCTCTAAGATAGGAATGGCAATAAACGGCAGGTTCCGATATTCTTCTTTGTAATCCAACCCATAACCAACGACAAACTCATCTGGTACTTTGAAGCCGATGTAGTCAAGGGGAACATCAACGATGCGGCGGGCACGCTTGTCAAGCAGAGTGCAGGTGGTCAGGCTGGCGGGGCCACTAGCCCGCAAATGGTTAAGAATGTGATTCAGCGTGATGCCGGTGTCCACGATGTCTTCCACTATGATGACGTGACGGCCACTCACAGCGAGGTCAACGTCCTTGATAATCTGGACGACGGAACTATTGCCACCGCGGTAGCGAGATATAGTCATGAAATCGATATCAAGGGGAATAGTAATCTGCCGAATCAAGTCAGCCATAAAACAGAGGAAGCCACGCTGCACTCCAACCATGAGTGGACGACGACCCGCGTAATCCTTGGAGATTTGGACAGCTAGCGCTTGCACTCTTTCATTAATTTCAAGAGCTGAATAGAGCACGCGGCTAATGCCATGAGCACGAGTCTGTGCAAGTGGGCCACAACCATACTTTGCCAGCAAACGGTCATAGTCATCCTTGTAAAGTAAGGTTATCTTCACTTGAGGGTAAAGTTGTCTTAGACGCCGCAGCTTACGGTTCTTCTCGGTGACTAAGCTTTGCTTCAGAGTAGTCAGTTCAACATAGAGGTCAAGAGCGGGTAGATAAAAGTCAGGGGCGAACATTTCTATGACCCTATCACCCTTCCACCGTAGCGGAAAAGACCGTGGCTCATAAACCCACTCGATATTGTAGAAGTCTAATAGTCGGGCAAATTCCTCCTCACTGGGATGAGCAAAAGTTACTGACCGTGCTTGCCGTAACGTAGCTACTTCAACTGAGGCGGGGCCCTTTACCTGCTCTGCCGCTTCTTCCTCTCGCGATGGAGGAGTTGTACTCAAAGCAACTCCGGCCACATTGGCCATAGTCGTCACAAAGCTGATATCCTGATTGCTGAATTCATGTGGATCGCTAGTGTAGATCCTGAGACTACCCACAACTTGACTACCGAGCATTATTGGCACACCCAACACGGAAGCAATACCCGCTTTGGTTGCCATGTCCGGATATTGGATGCGACTGTCTTTACTTACGTCAGTGACGACTACGGGCTGTCCAGTGAAGACTTCAGAGAGGCTCTTGCTGGCATCCAGTATGCCCTTTCGCAAATAATATTGGGGTAGCCCCCAGGAGGAGGTATGAATGAGCTTCTGCCTGGTAGAATCAAGCAATACTATTGAAGCGCCACAATTTATTGACCTGGCCGTGCTTCTAACGATGGCAGATAGCTTTTCCCTTAGGCGCGCAGTGGAATTGACTACTGCCACCGCCCGACGGACTGCTTTATAGTAGGTGCGCTCCTTACTCAAAGCCAATCTCGTTCTCCAATGGCATTCTAAGGCGAGAAGGTTTATCTGTCAATGATTAGAACCAGCAAAATCTTGGCTAGTAAGTGTTTGAGCTAACCTGAAGTAATTGCGATCGTTAATTGAAACCAGAGTACAGCCACGCCTCCACGCCTCTCCTCTAGACATTATACCGAGAATTAATCAGCTAGCCCAGTGGACATGTGCCTCGGAGGAAAGTGCCAGACCAAAGCGATTGGTATACAATGGTATAGGGAACGGCGATTTGTAAAGCAATGCCTGAACCATGAAGATTTATCTTGACAATTCTATCATCGGTCGCCTGGTCGATATCGCTCAGGGCGTCGAGGCCCCGGAGCGAAGGCTTGAACAGGATATGGCTGTTCTGCCAGACCTGCTCGCCATGTGCCGCACTCATGCCCACGTGCTCTACATTTCTGCCGATGCCCAAACTGAAATTACCAGGGTCGGAAGGACTGACAGGCGCAAGGAACTATTGCTGAAGCTTAAGGGGTTTATGCTTTTGCCCCCTGCAGATGAGCAGGATGAAACCAGTTCGCTTGTCACGAATTTGGAGCAGTTTCTGCTGTCCAAGACCCGTATTAACAGGACCGAGAAAAGGGAAGCCGTGCATTGGGATGCGGCACACCTGGCCTCCTGCCGAGCGAATAGCTGCCATGTCTTTTTGACCACGGATTATGGCTCAATATGGGCCTACCGCCGTGCCCTGAAGCGGCTCTACGGAATCAATGTAAAAAGGCCGTCCGAACTCTATCAAGAACTCACAACGGCAGTTGTGAAGATGGCATTGACTAAAAGGCGGGGAAGAGCCCGTGAATAGGACTGATCCCGGAGTTAAAGAAGCTCTACTTTATGAAAAAGTAGACAGCAAGGTGAAATGCCTGACCTGTGAAAGGCGTTGCCAAATAGGGCCAGGCAAAAAGGGGTTTTGTCAAACCAGGAAAAACATGGATGGCAAACTCTACACATTGGTCTATGGCGAGATTGCCCCTGGTATTGACGGCATTCGAGCAAACCCTATTGAAAAGAAGCCTCTTTTCCATTTTTGGCCGGGCACAATGTGCCTTACCATTGGCACCTGGTCCTGCAATTTTGTTTGCCCCTGGTGCCAGAATCACCATATGAGTAAACGTTCCGATAAAATCGGTAGCGGGTATCTCCTTCCGCCAGAGGAGTTCGTCAGACTGGCGAAGAAAACTGGCTGCCAGGGCACCTCCATCTCGTTCAATGAGCCGACTCTCCTTTTTGAGTATTCCTTAGACGTATTTGACCTGGCAAAGAAGCAAGGATTATACAATACCTATGTTACCAACGGTTACATGACAGAGGAAGCCTTGAAGGTGCTCATCGACCACGGGCTAGATGCAATGAACATCGACATTAAAGGTGATAAGGAAGCGGTCACCAAACATTGCATGGCAGATGTCGAGAAGGTCTGGCGAAATGCCAAGACAGCAAAGGAGAACAATATTTGGGTGGAATTGACAACCCTGGTGATACCGGGAGTTAACGATGATGAAGAATGCCTGGCAGGAATTGCCAGGAGAATTGCGGATGAACTTGACGTGAATACTCCTTGGCATGTAACCGGGTATTATCCAGCGTACAAATTTGCTTCAGAAGTATACGTTCCACCTACTTCGGTGAGAGCTTTAGAGAAAGCGAGGAAGATAGGCAAAGAAGCGGGACTAAACTATGTTTACCTTGGGAATTTTCCCGGTCATCCTTACGAGAACACGTATTGCCCGAAGTGCAATCGTCTTCTAATCGAAAGATACGGATTTGATGTCACAAAATATGCTCTTACCCTGGATAAGAAGTGTCCAGGTTGCGGAGAGAAGATTCCAGTGATAGGTGGGTATGACTCAGTTTCCCTGTTCGGCTACAATGTAATCGCATGAAAGAGAAACAGCTTATCAGGGAAGAAATCTGGAGAAAGCTGACCGACCTTGGACTTTCTTACTCTGCCTTCAATAACATACCTCCCTTCAAGGGACAGGAGCAAGCTGCCGAGCGAGTAAGAAATCTCGAGGTGTACGTGGGGGCACGGAGAGTCTTTGTCCCACCTGACTCTGCCCAGTTTGAGGTAAGGCTGAACATTGTTCGCGACGGAAAAACCCTGGTTATGGCGACGCCCCGCCTTAGGGACGGCTTCTACGGGCTTGACCAGAACATACCTCAACACCTGTGGATTCAGGCTACCCGCAGCTACGGAATACGCAGATGGGGCAGAAGACTGACGACGAGTCGGGACCACGTCGGTAAAATTGACCTCTTGGTCACAGGCGCAGTGGCGGTAAGCCTCGGTGGTGAAAGAATAGGAAAAGGGACGGGATATTTTGACTGGGAATACACGATATTGAGGGAAATTGGCAGCGTCACTGCGGAAACACCTATTGTCGCTGTAGTTCACGATCTTCAGGTTTATGACGAGCTGCCCTGGGAAACCAAAGATATCTCAGTAGATTTCATCGTGACGCCGACGCGGACGATTAGGATCCAGTCGCCTCGGCCCAGGCCTTCGGGTATAGACCCACGTCAGCTTGATAAGTACGTCGTGGCAGCGATGCGACCATTAAGGGAGCTTGCCCAGCGATGGAGAGGAGAGTGAGGGAGAAATATCCGAGGTTTGTTGTGCCTGGCTTTACGCCCTTTGATCCCGTGAAGCTGATAGAACAGACACAAAAGATCGTGTGCTCAGGCAACAAAAGAAAGTACACTGATTTCTATGCCACTGGCGTGTATGGGGGCATCGCCACCGGTTACACTGTGGGCTGCTGCCTTCGCTGTATCTTTTGCTGGGTTGACCTGAGCCGGGAATATCCTGAAAGATACGGCCGGTTCTATTCGCCTGAAGAAGCCTTTGACGAGCTGTCAAGACAAGCCAAAGAGTATGGAACCATGAAGCTGAGAATTTCTGGCGCTGAGCCGACTCTGGGCAAGGAGCACCTGCTGGGCTTGCTCAGCCTGGTCGAGGAGTCAATGTTTAAGCTATTCATTCTGGAGACAAATGGCATTTACTTCGGTGTCAAAGAGAGCTATGTCAAGGAGGTTTCGAAGTTCCAAAAGGTGCACATTCGGGTATCGCTGAAAGCGGGTACCCCGGAGGACTTTATGAGAAAGACTGGTGCCCAACCCGAGGCGTTTGAAATCCCCTTTAATGGCATCAGGAATCTCATCAAGCATAAAGTCAGCTTCCATGTAGCGGCAATGAGTGCTGACCCACGGATCATGAGCCCTGGCGAGAGAGCGGCACTCATAAAGAAGCTGCATGCCATTGACCCCACCTTAGTAAGAAGTTTGGAGGAAGAGATAGTCGATCCCTACAAAACGACTTTTCTCCGTCTGGAAAAAGCAGGCTGCCCTCTGGACTGGGAGGGTCGAAGATGGATTTGAAGGAGCTCGGGAATACTGGTGTAAGAGTGCCGGCTGTAGGAATGGGCACCTGGGGGATCGGTGGCTATTACTCCCCTGACACTACCCAGGATACAGAAGCTATTCAGGCTTTAAGAACAGGCATTGAATTGGGAATGTACCTCATCGATACCGCCGAAATGTACGCCGCCGGACATGCTGAAGAGATCATCGGGGAAGCAATCAAGCCTTTTTCTCATAGTAAAGAAAAATCAATGGGGACTTTATCCCCTTTTCCTGCGGCTGTAGTAGCGCCTCTTACCGCTTCTCTTTTCCCGTGGGTAGTGGTAAAGGGTCATAATCGGGTCTGAAAGCTCTGCCATAGTTGCTCTCTTTCCAGCCTCGGTGAGCCGAAAATAGCGGCGTGGCGGTGCCGGTGGATAACTTTGCTGGACCAGGGAGGGCTCTTCTCTGCCAGTTTCCTCCACGTAGCCCAAACGCTTTAAGTGTGCAAAGTATCTGGTAAAACTGGCGTACCTCATCCTGGTGAGCTTGTACGGAATACGTTCCAGGTAATACTGTGTTCTTTCCTCAGCCTCTTCTATACTAAATGGAGGCAGTCCCTTCCGTAGCCGCTCTTCTTCGTCCAGAGCTACCATGTCCTCGGCCCATACGCGGTGGAGTGCCTCCTTATAGGCGCGGTAGATGTCTACTTGAGGAGCACCTACGTTGGGGTCTATCCTGGGAGAGCCCGCGGGACCGTTGCCCTTGAGATGTTCAATGATGAACCAAGCTGTGCTAAAGGGCCTGAGAAAACCGCCTTTTGCTTGTCTTAGTGGTTCAAGCACCATTTCGCTCCTTCCAGAGTCTCCGCTACCACTCTTCCCCCCAAGAAAATAAAAAGGGCGCTGAACTCAATAGAGCTCGTGCGCCCCCGTTTTTAAATAAAAGAGCGCCAAACCTATTTATCGGTTTGGCGCTCTAGATATTGCTGTATTTGTTGTAGCTTCTCGGCTTTATGTCCGTCAGAGCTGAGGGCTTGCTTTAGTTGACCCACCGTCTCGCCGAGAGCTATAATTTGGTCTAAAAGTTGTGGTACCAACTGCTGGATAGTGGGTTGCGACGCCTGTTTCGTAAACCGCCGGTCGTCGGTTCGAATCCGACCGCTGGCTCCACTTTTCCATATCTGGTCCGGGAAACACTATACTTCTTTTTTCTAAAAATGGTGGGAGTAAGTTTAATAGTCTAGTCCCTATTAGTAGCTCAAATAGGCCTTTTTTACTTGTCCACTGCGCAATAAGTCCTTAGCCGCCCCTTGCAAAACGATGCTTCCTGTCTCTAAAACGTAGCCTCGGTGAGCAATCCTGAGGGCTAGCTGCGCATTCTGCTCCACTAATAGGACGTTTGTCCCGCGCTGATTGATATCAAGCACGATTTTGCCTATCTCTCGAACCATCACTGGAGCAAGTCCCAAGGAGGGCTCATCCATCAGCAGCAGCTCTGGCCGGGACATCAAAGCACGGGCAATGGCTAACATCTGCTGTTCGCCACCGCTTAAGGTTCTTGCCTGCTGCCTCTTTCTTTTTTCCAGCACCGGAAATAGTTGGAAGAGTTCGTCTAAATCTCTATCTACCTGTTTCTTATCTTTCCGCCGGTAGGCACCCAGCCTGATATTTTCCAAGACAGACATATAAGGGAAGGGCCAT
>Ga0315310_10002354_pt1 | contig 11826 bp, 12 predicted proteins | sample TDP5_MG_FD_203630 | JGI IMG/M metagenome (GOLD analysis project Ga0315310, IMG submission 203630) | Freshwater sediment microbial communities from Lake Towuti, South Sulawesi, Indonesia - TDP5 | ecosystem: Environmental > Aquatic > Freshwater > Lake > Sediment | place: Indonesia: South Sulawesi... | reverse complement strand
GTTCTAGGAATCGTCTTTTCATTGTCAGTTGCTTTTTCTGTTGGTAGCGGTCGTATTGTTCTCTCCAGTAGGTTAGGGTTTGTTCTGCCGACTCGAGAAGTTTGCTCACAGATTCTTCTTGGCTTAGAATGCGGCTTAGTTTTCTTTGAGCTTGCAAGACGTTTTGGCGGTAGGATTCAAAGCCCACAGCGGCTTCAACCATCTTCAGCTTTTCCTGGGGCGATAAGATTGTGAATTGTTCAACCATGTTTTGGTGCATGATGATGAGCATGTTTTCAGGGTCAACTCCAAGCTTTGATAAAAGCCTTGTAACCTCAGCCTTGGTTGCAGCCCTGTTTTCCAGTTCAAACCAGTATTTTCCATCTCGTCTCAGAATCCTTGTTAAGAAGATGTAGTCCTTTTTGATTTTTGGAACTGGTCGATACCCATCTCTAGTAGAGTTGTCCAGAACCAGTGTAACCCTTGCCTGGTCTTTTCCCCATCGAATAAGGTCGCTTAGCTTCCTAGAGCGTTCCGTATAGGATTGCCCCAACGTGACAGATACTCCCAGAAGCATAGACGATTTACCTGAGCCGTTGGGTCCACAGACAACGTTGACTCCTGGTTTAAAGGGTATCCTAGCATACTCGTAGGACATGAAGTTTTCCAAGATGACCTCCCGAATCAGCATTCGCTACAGGCCTCTTAACGCGTTAGTAAATAGAGACATTTTCCAATATTAAAGCAATTAGGGGATCGCCTGCGCCTAGTATGCACCGTGACTGCGCCGAGAATGTTGGATAGTATATAGGGGGTCTAGATAGGCATCTATCTACAGAGAGTCTGTCTGCACCGCATCGCAATTATATAGTGACAGCATGTATATCTGCAAACAGAAAAAATATGTTATCTATTTTTGTTCTCTTGGAACCCTTTTTGTATTCCCCAGTAATAGCCCCAACAAACAGCTAGGACTAGCCCTCCAAAAAAGAGGCCTAATGCTATAGTTAACAAAGCTTTTTGGGCGGAAGAATCAACCATTTGAGAGAAAAACGCCAAGTAGCTTGACAACGCGAACAGAATTATGGCGGGCAATACCGTGATTGCTTCAGTTCTATATGCCATAAATGAAAACTAGCTCTAAACTACTAAAACGGTTTATGACTTTGAAAAATGTTTTCAAAATCAAGATTTTGGATTCTTACGCGCCTCAATAGCCCGCTTTTTTCATGAGTTCTTTCACTGAATTGTAGGCCGAGGATGAAGAAGGCAAGTCAAGCAAAGATTTCCCAGAGAAAACATAATTTTCAACTTCCTTGTCATAAGCGATTTTTCCTAGATATTTCAGCTTTATTCTTTTTTCAACCTCTGCTTCTAAGCCCTCTGGAAATCTGTATCCTCCGACAACGTAGAAATTTCTAAAATCTATCTTGCACTCTTTGGCAACTCTGTATGCCCTCTCCACGTGATTGTATGATTTTTGGGAAGGATCTATTATGTCAAATATGTCGTCTACTTCGGAGGCTACTCTTCTATTCAAGTGTTCTAATCCAGCTGGAGAATCGATGAGAACATGCCTGTAAGTTTTCGCTAAACCTTCTATGGCTTTTTTCAAGGCTGCGTCTGGTAAGCAGTAACAACCCTCTATGAATTTTGTTCCAACGGCAATCATGTCGAAGGAGGCGCCTTCGTAGAGTCCCCTTTCCCAAATTTTGCTTTCTATCCTTTCTGAAGGAGGAACTCCAACAGTGGTGCCTCCTCCCTCTATAAAAGTTTCAAGCAATAGTTCGGATATGGTCTTCTTTCCCTCTTCTTTAAAGTCTACTCCAACAACTTCTCCGAGGTTTTGATCCGAATCTACGTCTATGAGAAGCAGAGGGATATCGCCCACCTCAATGAAGTACTTGGTCATGAGGGCAACAAAACTTGTTTTGCCGCTTCCTCCTCTGCCCATAATCACTATCTTTTTCATGTAGCCAATCCTCTTTTCTTCTGATTCTGAGCTGGTTTTTTACTTTGTGCCTAACTGAGTTCTAACCTAGCAATAAGGGTAATGGTTTACTTACCTAAACCGTGGTTTTTATCTGTAGCTTAGGCACATGCCCTTTAAGCCACCAGTACCAAATTTATATCTTCCCCTAAGAAACTTTTTACACTTTTGGAAATTCGTAATGGCATCTCGGGCACATAATCAACTTACAGAGTTTTCCGAAAAAACACTCTTGACATCCCCTGGCTTCTTCCCAACGGAATTTGTAGCCACACATGGGACACTGGTGTGTTTTCATACTTTTCTGATCACTTTCCGCCTTCTTAGACAACATTCATCACCTCAATCCAAGGTAAGGAACCACGCGGTAGGCTATTCCTCCGATGACTAGGGCAAGGATTATAGTGAACGTCATGATGAGCAATGCGTTTCTCCAGCCCAGTTCTCTTCCAAGAACCGCCACTGTTGCAACGCAAGGAATATAGATAGTGACAACCAAGGCAAAAACGAAAAGTTGAAGGGGTGTCATAAAGATCAAAAGGTTGCTAGCGCTTGGGCCATACTGCACCATGGCTAAAGCTACCAACAACTGAAGAGTTAACTCCTTGCGAAGAATACCTAATATTAGACAGATTCCAGCTACGGCTGGGAGCCCTAAAAGTCCTTGCACAATGGGGCTCATGGGATTAGCAATTGCCCACAGATAACCCGTCTCAAACAAGGCTCCAAGCCCTAAGCTCCCTATCATCACTATTGGAAAAGCCACAAAAGCGAAGTCCTTGAATCTATGCCATGTTTTCTTTATGGTGGCTAAAGCAGAAGGACGCCTAAGAGGAAACATCTCCATAACCAAACCAGATGATTCGCCAGGTAGAAGCCTGTGTAAGCCCCAACCAACCAAACCAATGAGTCCAACTTCAATAATGTAAATTAGAAGGGCGTAGTTCCACCCCACAAGATAGGCTACGGCGCCGAGAATGACCGCTGTTCTTGCACTGCAGGGTACCAAAACAATTAAGGTGGACGCCAAAATTCTTTCCCTTTTTGTCGTGAGGACACGGGTGCCCATGATTGCTGGCACGTTGCAACCAGCCCCTGTAAGGATTGGAATGATTGATCTTCCGTGCAACCCAAGCTTATGCATAATGTTGTCCATTAGAAAAGCCATGCTGTTAAGGTATCCACTGTCCTCAAGCAAGGACAAAACGATGCAGAAGGTTAATATGTACGGTACACCAACGCTGAGCCACGCCAAGACCCCTTTGTCGAAACCCCAAAGAATTATCCTTGCTAACGTTTCATTCTTGATAAGGAAAAAGATCATCCCGTCCATAGACGGGGAAACAAACGACCCCCACAAACCATCAACAAATTGGCTTAATAAGCCCCCAACATAAAAAATGAAGGCAAAAACTCCAAGGAGAGCTACAATCATTAAGGGAATACCTGTGTATGGAGACACCGTGTAATGTTTCAGTTTTTCAGAGAGGGGAGAAGGCTTTTCAAGTTTCGTTTGAACCTCATCCGCAATTGTTCCAGCCAATCCGTGCCTTTCCCGGGCGATCCTTATGCTCACCGGCTCTCCATGCCTGTTTTCAATTTCTCTGCTCAAGTCAGCGGCCAATTGCAGAATTTTGTCTCCATCTAGTCTTCGTCCTCTCCATCGGTGTCGTTTTTGACGTTGCGGTTGTTGTCCTTTTCTAATCATGCCAATGAATTCCTCGTCTCCTTCGAGGAGCTGAATGGCCAAGGCTCTTGCCGGTAGATTGTAGGGCATTTCTTGAAACGTTTCGTTGATGGCTTCCATGAGCGTTTGAATCGCTGTCTCTACGTCGCGACCATACGTAATCTTGGGTCTCTCCATCTTTAGCCTTCCTTGCGTAAGATCAACAACAGCGTGGATCAGTTCGTCGATGCCTTCTCCTCTAACCGCTACTGTGGGAACGACTGGAACGCCCAAAATTTTGGAAAGTTTTTCATGATCTATTCTTAGTCCTATTTTTGCCGCGTAATCCACAAGGTTCAAGGCCACTATGACTGGAGACTCCAGTTCAAGAAATTGCAGTACCATGTACAGGTTTCGTTGCAAGTTAGAAGCGTCTATCACAACAACTACTACGTCTGGTTGTCCCTCCAAGACGGCTCTCCTAGCTACCCATTGGTCGTCTGAAACCGCGCTGATACCGTAAGTGCCAGGAAGATCAATTATGCCAATTTTCAGACCATTATGTGTCGTAATCCCCATGTTCAGTTCAACGGTTTTGCCTGGATAATTGGCGGTGACCACGCTAAGGCCGGTTAGTTGGTTAAAAACACAACTCTTTCCAACGTTCGGATTTCCTGCTAAGGCTATCGTTAAATCTGTTTTTTCTTTTACCTCCTTTAAAGCCTTATGACAAGACAATGCATGTCGACCTTAAGATTAGGATTTCTTTATCCAAATGACCGAGGCAACATCATGACCTAGAGCGTAACTTGCTCCCCTAGCCTTCACCATAACGGGACCGTTAAAGGGTGCTTTCTCCTCAATCTCGACAGATGTTCCAGGCATAAGACCAAGTGAAGCCAAATACTGCAACATTTCATGTCTCTCCTCTGTTATTTTCACTATGATACCACCTTCTCCCGGTTTTAGGTTTGTTAAAAGCTCTGACTTTTCCTCCATGATTCCTCCACCGTTTGTCGGTATGGGATTTCCATGTGGGCATGTTTTTGGATGCCCCAATGTTTTTTCTAGAGGTTTGATGATTTCTGGTGCGATAGCGTGTTCAAGCTTGCATGCTGATTCATGGACCTCGCTCCAATTTAAATGCAAGATGTCCGTTAGGAGTCGTTCGGCGAGGCGATGTTTTCTCAAAACGTTTAAGGCTAGTTTTCGCCCCTTCTCTGTGAGTTTTACTCCTCTGTAAGGTTCATGTATGACTAAACCCCGCCTTTCTAAACCCTCTATAGTGTTGGTAACTGAGCCGGCTACCACCTTCAATTGACTGGCAAGTTCCATAGTCTTGGCAAAACCTGTCTTCTTCTCTAGGCGGTAGATTGCCTCAAGATATTCCTCAGCTTCGCTGGAGACTGCTGCTTCTTGGGCTTCCATGATTTTTCACCATAGGAAAGTACGAACCCTCGTAGTTTATTATAACGCCGTTATAGATAAGCTTTGCTCCAAAATGCATTATAAAAAGAGAAAAAGATTGGATTGCCGCTCTTCTTGAGACGTTTAGTGGCCTACTTCCCTTTTCATATTCCTTTTTCTATAGGTTTTTAGAAGATATACGCCTACTACTAGCCAATACCCGATGTATACAAGAACTCTTAACCACTCAGGATTGCCATCATAACCAACTAAAGCTTTCAAAACGGAACCGACAGCACCCCTCTCATGCAACAACGGATAGGTTCCATCCGGATTCATTGCAGGGTTGATGTTAAACGCCTGTTGACCAAGTATTCCAAATTCTATTCCGGCGCTTTCTCCAGCCTCTATGAGCTCGTGGACGCCATAGCCAGCTAATCCAGCCGCGAAAATTGTCAGTATTACGCTCGTATACTTGAAGAATTTCCGAACATCAAGCTTGTAAATGCTCTTCATCAAAAGCATTGTCAACACTATTACAACCACGAAACCCATCAATATTCCAATCATCGCACCCGCCGCGTCTAGGAAAAATGTAGCTGTTAGGAAAAGGACAGTTTCGAGGCCCTCTCTAAATACAGCCACAAAGGCTAGAGTGGTAATTCCGAACAATTGTCCCTTGGTGATTGCGATGTCGATTTTTTGTTGCAGTTCACCCTTTATCTTTTGCGCGTTCTTCGCCATCCAAAATACCATGTAGGTTAAAACCGCCGTAGCCGTGAGGGACGCCGCTCCCTCAAATGTTTCCGCCGCTATTCCACTAAGTCCGCCGTAAATCACTTGGACGATCAAAGCTAGAATTATGCTTGCTACTATAGCAGCGCCAGTTCCGATGTAGAGATATCGATTTAGATTTGCTTTTCCTAATTTTTTAAGATAAGTAGCTATGATTACCACTAGTAGGGCTGCTTCGAGCGATTCTCTGAAAGCCACCAGAAAGCTTGGAAATAAACCTTCGTACACTGTTTTTCCTCATCCAATTTTGATTATGGATTGCCTCCAAGAGAGAGTTAACATTATGATGCTTATGATGCCCTTTATTTCACGGCGACAATCACCTTCACAACATCAAAAACGAGATTCTTCTCTTTAACTACCTTAAAACCAGCATTCTTGACGTTTTTCACCGTGTCACGATTGATATTTTCGCCTCCCAACCGAACGGCGACAGGGTTGAAAGCATCCATAAGGCGACTTAAAACTGAGTTTTTACTCCTAACATGCTCAAGCATTAGGAGTTGCCCACCCCTTTTCAGCATTCTGTGGATTTCCCTTAATCCCTTAACTGAGTTCGTGACGGAACAGAAAACACAAGACGTAAAAACTGTGTCGAATCTTTTCTTTTTAAAGGACAAATGCTGAACGTCTTCCCTTCTCAGTTCCACTTTTCCCTTATAATATTTGGCTCTCTTGACAGCTACTTCTAGCATTTTGTCGCTTATGTCAACAGCGACAATGTCCATGTCAGGCGGATACGAGTCAAAGCTTTTTCCAGTTCCAACGCCCACTTCAAGGATTTTTCCCTTTGCAGTGTGCAGTATTTCTTTTCGGCACTTGGAAAAATAGAGTTTTTCTCCCACGTAGTTGAAGAAGTCATAAAACCTAGCATTTCGATTGTACAGTGTTTCAGCCGGGTCTTTTTCAACCTTAACTATATCCATGGGATTCCCCGCATGTTCAGCTACGAACCTTGATGATTCTTGGAAACGGTAACAGCATTGGCACTTTACTCTTGTATTCTCTGTACCTTTCTCCAAATCGCGCTTCCATTTCCCTTTCCTCTTGTTTGGCCAGCCTATAATAGAGAATGAGTAGAATAGGCCACATGAGTGCGGTGGGAATCGTGATCCACTGAACCATCATGCCGAGCGTTAACATCAAAATTCCCAAGTATTGTGGGTGTCGAACATAGGCATAGACTCCAGTGGTAACGAGTGCATCGCGAGCTGTGTGGATTTTTTCCCAGCCAAAAACAATGAGGAGCATTCCGACTAACATCATTATGTTTGATAGAGGATGAATTAGCGTGAAGAACAAGTATTCTCCAATTATCGGGGCAAAGATGTGCCCCGAGATGTGCGTTAGGGGATTTTGGTAGCCCATAAACCATGTGAGAATGTAGATCGTCAATGGGAAACCATACATTTCGGTGTACAAGGCGACTATAAAAGCCAAGTAAATGCTTGTGGGAAGCCTCTGTACTTTCTTTTTGAAGGAAATGAACAATATGAAAAGACCGAAAATGATGATGTTTAGAACTACAAGATTCCAGTAGCCGTAATCATCCATCCGTTTTGTCCCCGCCACAAGTTTAGTCGTACTATCGTCTCAGCAAGAGTAGTAGCAAAAACAGGAAGAGAAGCCCTATATAGAAGTACCAAGCCGCGCCTCGAGCTGGCGCTCCACAACCTCCGACGCCACAGTAACCTCCATGATGGCTTGCATGATGCCCTCTCGTTTCCTTTCCCATGTATTTTTCTGGATCTTTGCTGAATTCTGTCTGGCAAGAAGGCGAGCAGAAATAGTAGACTTTGCCTGCCTCTATGGACTTGTATCTGGCTGTTTTCTCGTCCACTTCCATACCGCAAACAGGATCCTTAGTCATGTTTTTCACCTTTTACAACTTTTTTGAGAACCTTTTTCTCCTCTTTGTAGGAGTTAGCGCAGTGCACGCAACAGAAGGTTGTTTCTTTTCCATCGATTACTTCTCGGTAGCCTCCTTCGTAGACCTTGCAGCCGCAGTGGGCGCAGACTTCGAGGCTGGGCTGAATGGCGATAGAGATGAGATTGGCGAAACGCTTGAACAAGCGTGTGCAGACCTCTCTTCCTTCATTGGTGAGTTCGAAGACTTTCTTTTCTTTCTCTCCCACTGGCTTGATTATGTGCTTCACCAAGCCCTTTTCTTCGAGTTGTTGAAGAAACGGGTAGACCAAGCTAGGGCTGACTTCTTTTCCCACTCTTCTTTTGAAATGGCTGAGGATGCTGTAGCCGTGGGCTGGGCCTTCGTATAGTATGGTGAGTATGTAGAAGCGGCTGAAGTCGGATAGGAGTTCTTTTATGTCTTCGGTTTTTGATTCGCCAGTCATTTACGTTCTCCAGAGGGTATATGTGTTGCGAAGGATATAAATATTATCAATAAAGATATATCTAAAAAAGATACATTTATATCTTAGATTCCTATCAAATACTTAGTGGAAAAATAAGACAGGAAGTGAAATTAGGTTGCCGAGAGATCCTGTATGCGGCATGGTTGTCGACGCTGATAAAGCTATTAAAAGAAAAATTGGAGACCGAACCTACTATTTCTGCAGCGAAACTTGTGCCCGAACATACGAGCAGCCTGAGCGAGAATTAAAGGCTATGAAACGCAGAGTCGCTCTGGCACTTGTAGGTGTGGTAAGTGTTGCTGCCTTGCGGGTTGTAGCTATGCTAGGCCTAGCTGTAGCTATCATGACATTCAGAATAGTTGGAATTTCAGCGTGGGACCTAGCTTTCTTCATTCTGTCAACGCCAATTGTCTGGATAGCAGGATGGAGCATTCATTACGGAGCCTACAAGGCGCTCAAAAACCGATCCATAAACATGGATGTCCTCATAACCACAGGCGTGTTAGCTGGCTGGGGATACGGGGCAGTTAGCGCCTTTTTCCCATGGTTGGGATCTGAGGGATTCGGCTACATGGAAATCGCCATAGGAATTCTAGCCTTCGTGTTGCTGGGCAAATTTATTGAGGAAACTGTAAGAAGGAAATCGGCTGCAGCCATTCGGAAATTACTTGAACTCCAGCCAACAATTGCACGGGTTTTGAAAAATGGACAGGAAGTTGAGGTTCAAATTGACGATGTTCAAGTTGGCGACGTATTCGTTGTTAGACCAGGCGAGAAAATTCCAACAGATGGCATGGTTGTTGCTGGTTACTCTTCAGTTGACGAGAAAATCATCACTGGAGAGAGCATCCCGGTTGAAAAGAACGTAGGGAGCGAAGTCATAGGCGCCACAATTAACAAGGCAGGTTTGTTAAAGGTCAAGGCAACTAGGGTTGGCGAAGACACAGCCCTCATGCAAATTGTGCACTTGGTAGAAGAGGCGCAAGCCTCCAGTGCCCCTGTTCAAAAGTTCGCAGACCGCGTTGTCGGGTATTTCGTCCCAGCCGTTTTCACAGTCGCAGCAATAGCCTTCTCATATTGGTTGGTTTCCAGAGGGTTTTCGTTTGCTTTTCTCGTGTTGTTGGCCATACTTCTCATTGCCTGTCCATGCGCCTTAGGTATAGCAACGCCAACCGCAATTTTGGCTGGCGTTGGCAAGGGCGCCGAGTATGGAGTACTGCTCAGAGGCGGTGAATACGTTGAGAACGCCAGAAAATTGACTACGGTGGTGTTTGACAAAACTGGCACTCTGACAAAGGGTGAGCCCTCAGTCACCGATATCCTAGCGTTTAAGGGTTACAAAGAAAACGAAGTTCGGGAGTTTGCCGCGGTTGCAGAGAAGGGTTCAGAACATCCGTTAGCCGAAGCCGTCGTCAAGGCAGCAAACAAAGCTGGCTTTAGTATTCCCGACGCTGAAACCTTTGAGGCTGTACCCGGACATGGAGTCAAAGCATCTCTTGGGGGCCATGTGATTCTCTTCGGAAATCGCAGACTCATGAAAAAGAGCAAGATTAGCATTGATGAGTTGGCAGAGTCTCAGCTAACGCAACTTGAGGAACAAGGCAAAACTGCTATGCTCCTTGCTGTAGACGGAAAAATCGCTGGAATTGTTGCGGTTATGGATACGCCTAAAGACAACGCGGCTGAAGCCATAAAACAACTCAAAAATATGGGACTCGAAGTTGCCATGCTCACGGGCGATAACGAACTCACAGCCAAGGCAATCGCCAACCAATTGGGCATAGACACGGTTATCGCCAACGTTTTACCATGGGAAAAAGTGAATGTCATTAAGAAACTTCAGAGCGAGGGCAAGGTTGTTGCCATGGTTGGCGACGGCGTCAACGACGCTCCAGCCCTTGCCCAAGCCCACATTGGCATAGCCATAGGCAGCGGATCCGACATTGCTAAAGAAACTGGCGGCATAATCCTAATCAAAGATGACCTACGCGATGTGGCACGAGGAATCCTGCTTAGCAAGGCCACCATGAGGAAGATTAAACAGAACCTTTTCTGGGCCTTCATATACAATACTGTCTCCATTCCAGTCGCAGCGGTCGGTTTGCTTAGCCCCATAATAGCTGCTGGAGCCATGGCGTTTAGTTCCCTCTTTGTGGTGAGCAACTCGGCAACTCTAAAACTACTTAAACTATGAAGGTGAGATGATTGGATTCGGAAGAACGTTCCACTATTGCAATCGTTCTATCCCTTATTGGCGGATCGTTCATGATCTTAAGTGGAATCATGATGTTTATGATGCTTACGTATGGCTGGATGAGCTTCGGGATGATGAGAGGCTACAGAGGTATGATGGGAAACATTGGAATCTCCTATGGTTTCATGGGTGTCCTCTCGCTTATAGGAATCGTATCTGGGATACTTGTAATCATAGGAGCGGTAATGCTCAGTTTCCATCCGGCAGAACGTATGGCATGGGGTACAATAATACTAGTCTTCTCAGTAATCAGCTTCTTGGGCATGGGAGGGTTCTTGATAGGAGCTATACTCGGCATAATTGGCGGAGCTTTTGCACTAGCTTGAAACCGCAGCCAAGCATAAAAATTAATGATCATATTTGGCGCCGTAGCCAGTTTTAGGTTCATTTGCGCATGCAAGCTTCGGAACAGAATTCACGTGGCATCTTTAGCTCTGCGATAAAAGACATTAATAAGTAATCTATGTAACACTAATTCCAAAATGGAGGAAATCTGCGGTGGTTACTAAAATAAGGGAAGTAGAAGAAGAAGACATAACCCGGGCGATCATTCAAAAAGCAATGGAAGACTGGATCAATCTCATTGAAACCGACGTAATAGTGGCTGGCGCTGGTCCAGCCGGCTTGACAGCTGCCATGTATCTAGCGAAGGCTGGATTGAAAACCGTGGTTTTTGAGAGGAAACTTTCTTTCGGGGGTGGCATAGGCGGCGGAGGAATGCAGTTGCACAAGCTGGTGGTACAATCTCCCGCGGACAAAATTCTGAAGGAAGTGAATTGCAAGTTAGAATCATTAGAGGAAGGAGTGTATGTTGTTGACACGGCGAGTATGATGGCGAAGCTGGCTGTGGGAGCCATTGACGCAGGCGCCAAAATAATCCTTGGCGTCGTTGTGGACGACTTAATCTACAGAGATTCACCGCCCAAAATAACTGGGGTAGTAGTTCAATGGACATCGGTCATAATGTCCGGCATCCATGTTGATCCGCTTGGCATTAAGGCCAAGGCCGTTATCGACTGCACAGGCCACGACGCCGAAGTTCTTGCCATAGCTTCTAGAAAGATTCCGGAACTCAAAATTATGGTTCCCGGTGAAAAATCCATGTGGGCTTCCCGCGCCGAACAACTGACAGTTGAAAACACTGAGGAGGTGTGTCCTGGACTTTTCGTTGCGGGAATGGCTGTTGCGGCGTTGCAACAAACACCTCGGATGGGGCCAATATTCGGAGGGATGCTCCTAAGCGGAGCTAAAGTGGCTCAGCTGGTTGCCGAAAAAGTGCTGGGCAAGAAGGCGCCCAAAGTGGTCTCTCGGCCGATCTAACCGCCATCTTTTCGAGAAAAATTCGGCGGGAATCCAGTGACAA
>Ga0315310_10002352_pt1 | contig 11827 bp, 13 predicted proteins | sample TDP5_MG_FD_203630 | JGI IMG/M metagenome (GOLD analysis project Ga0315310, IMG submission 203630) | Freshwater sediment microbial communities from Lake Towuti, South Sulawesi, Indonesia - TDP5 | ecosystem: Environmental > Aquatic > Freshwater > Lake > Sediment | place: Indonesia: South Sulawesi... | reverse complement strand
TTTCTTTCAGTGAGATTATTGATATGGTTTTTTCGATGCCTTTTTCTCTGGAAATCACGTTCTTCACGACATTAAAGTATTCATCCTGATCTTTCGTTCTAACTTTTATGATTAACTCCCATTCTCCTGCAACTATGTCCACGCTTTCAACTTCTTTTTGTTTGGCCAAGTTGGCGGCAATTCTTTCTGGATCAGCGTACTCGGTAGGAGAAAGAGCAATGAGCATGAACGCGCAGAATCCTTCACCTATCTTCTTGTAGTCAAATGCAGCTTTGTATGTCTTTACCGCGCCTTCTTCTTCAAGTTTTTTGATGTTGTAGTGTATGGTGGCAGAGGGCTCATCTATCGTTTTGGCTATTCGAGAGATTTGTGGTGTACAGTAGCCTTCTTTGAACAGTCTTATAAGTTTGGGTTTAATGTCTTTCATGATATTGAATAATGTTCAATTTCTTAAGAGTTTTTTGCTGCATTTTCGATTTTTCTTCAGTCACACAATTATCGATGGTGAACCATAGAGATTTTCAGAACAAAATTGGAGGATGATTAGTATGGGAATAAGATCTAGATTGGGTGTAGAAGGAAAAACCCCATTAAAGGCCATCGCAAACCTGGGAGCCACCATAAAAAGAGCCACTAATGCCCTTTTACCAACCTCAAGAGAAAGCATGTCCTTCGACATGCTTGCCTCAAATTGCCTTCCTTATCAAGCCTCAAAAACCTATGGAACAATCATGACGGAGTCTGACTGCAGACGCGCACAGACCATTGTAGAAGTGGAGCGATCATTGCGCCGCGTCTAAGATAGAATGCAGATTCATCAAAGGACATCAGAGATGCGCGCAAGAGAAGTGAGGCGCAAATCGACTCCGTTCATGCTTCCAACGAATACAAGATGGGGTGAAACAAAAAAAGAAGAAGCGTAAACACATGCTGTAAAACAGGAAATGCCCTTCAAAACCTCTCTTTTTTTGATAGAATTTCTATCCAACCAACCGATAAAAACGAATGGTGACACGCTAGCTCAGCTGCGGGCGTGCAAAAAACACACACGCATAAACCGCAAAAAGCAAAGAGCTATAAGGAAAAACGGCGAAAAACGCTATCTATGAAAATCGAAAGTCTCGTTGCAGGGATGTTCGTCATATTTTTCGGTGCAATCTTGTTTGGTGATGCCGTCCAGACCACTTGGAACCCAGCCAGTTGCTTTCTACCAACGATGTCAAGGGCATTGTGGGCTTCATTCTGATAGTGATCGCAATATTCTATTTCATAGAAGCCAGAGAAAAGAAGTAAAAATCCCTTTTCTTTTTTCCTCATTTCTCCTAACCAATTGCCAGGCGCAGTTTTCTCAGTGGCTATCAGCGAAGAGGCAACATAGGTCGCTTCCCGCGAGATGAATTGCGCGCGCTGGCTCACAACTCCTGTTCTTGTCTCCTTAGCTCGCACTTTTTCAGCGGCTTTCCAGATTCTGGCATGACAGAAGCATCCAGCTATACAGCATTTAGAATCAGGCTTTGAGTTCGTTTGCGATTTCAACGGAAACAAAATCTTCAGAAAACGTAAATGACAGACTACTACTGGGGTGTTGAGTTGGCGATGTTGAAATGGACTGGGGGGATTTGAACCCCCGACCTCCTGAGTGCAAGTCAGGCGTTCATACCAAACTGAACTACCAGCCCTCCTAACTTCTTGGAGAAGTCTTAAGTACTACGATTGTTCTACCATTTGATAGTGACACTAATGACAAAGGAAGAGGTAAAGGTAACCAGAAAATACCAAGTCACAATACCTGAGAGTGTGCGCTCCAAGCTCGATGTAAAAATAGGCGATAAACTTATCGTAAGGTCTGATGGCAAACGAATAATAATGGAAGCACCTCAACACGTTTCTAATCCTTCTGATGTTCTCTGGAATCTCTTCGGCAAGCCTTTGAATATTGACGCAACCAAACTTGTTGAAGAATCTTGGAAGAAGACACAGCTGCCAGAACTCACAAAACTGCACAAGAAAAAACGGAAGGAACACGAAGAGTGAGTTTCTACATAGACACTAATATCTTTGACTATTCCGCTCTAGCACATCCGGTGTATGGCAGGGCGTGTAAACACATAATTGACGATATTCAAAATGAAAAAATTGAAGCCTATTGCAGTTTTCTCGTTCCAATAGAACTCCTCGGCTCTCTCGCCCAAATAGACACGAAGAAAGCATCAATAGCCGTAGCTGCATTCTTCTCACTGCCCATAAACATGATACAGATTGACGAATGGACCATTCGAGACGCCTCGAGCATAATGCTTGAATCAGACATCAGCTATGATTCCATCCACGCCGCATGCATGCGAAGAAAAGGCTTAGACACCATAATAACTGAAGACAGTAAACACTGGAAAAAAATCAAAAACATAGAAATCATTAGACCCCTCGAATACACCAAGCTAGTCAAAACTAAGAAATAGTCACGCAAGAACCTAGTGGACTGGGGGGATTTGCACCCCCACACCAGTGGCGATATCACCCGCAACTCCCCTCTTTTTCTGTGCTGCAAGTTGGTCCTGAGTTTAGCGCGCGCTATACTCGTAGTAAGGCAGCATAAGAATTCTATCCAACCAACGCGCGCTGAAACTAAGTATCGGGGAGTGCACGTTTTTGTTGTTTCCATGATAGGAAGACGGCGACACGCGCGCGCAATACAGAAACGCAAACCGCTGTTACCAACCCTATTGCAGCGACGATCCAATTTAAGAGCAATAAGAAGCGCGTTCTTAAAAATAGATGAGGGAGATCTAAGCTTTTAGCAGTTTCTTCTTCGCCATTGTTCTTTCTATGTCTTTTCTGGCGCCCATTTTTTGGAACAGTTCTAGTGCCTGGCTGAGGAGGTTGTGAGCTTTTTCTCTGTCGCCCTCTTGGTTTCTCTCCAAATAAACTTGAGCGTGTTCGTAAAGCACTTGGGCGAGGCTATAGGGACTCCATCTCTTTGCTTTAATAGTCTCATACACTTGAAGGCTCTTTTCAAAATAGTCGATAGATTCTTCCCATTTCTTCTCGTGACGGAGCAATATTGCTTTCAGCGAATCCAAGGAAGCCATGAGACCCTCATTCTTTCCTTGCAAAGCGAATTCGGACATGTTGTCAATTAGGTTCTTAGCTCTCTCATTCTCTCCAAGCTCTATGTACGTCCAAATAAGACTCTGGGAGGCAAAGGCTTGAGAAGATTTATCTCCAGCTTTTTCCAAGGTAGAATTCAGTTTTTCAAGGAATTCTTTTGCTTTGACATAATCTCCTTTATCAAAATGGGACCGTCCAAGATAGTCGTAGCCGCCAGTGATTGCTTGAAAATCGTTCAGTTTACGGGAGATGCTCAAAGCCTCATTGAAGCACTGTTCACTCTTATCCATTTCTCCCAGTATTTGGTAGGCATACGCAAGAGCACTTATGGAAGTGTATAAGTGAAATATGTTGCCTGTCTTCCTATCCAATGCTACAGTTTCGTTGGCTATCTGAACCGCTTCTGCAATATTCCCCATGTTAAATTTCATGCCAGCCAAATTGAAGCCAAGCAGAGACTGGTTGTAAACATCTCCTACTTTTTTTGCCAGTTCCAATCCCTTTTCGTAACATTCTAAGCATCTTTCGTTTTCCTCCGAAGTAAGCGCTAATGGTATGTTGTTGTATGCACGCAGTGCTGTCGCCATGTAGCCGTTGTCAAGTGAGATTCTCAATGCCTTCTCCAAGTATTCAACGGCTTTCTTGTTTTCTCCACTGTAAGCAAGAGCTGTTCCCAAACTTGCGCAAGAGCTTGCAATTACTTCATGAGCATTCAGTTTCTCAGCGATTTCGAGAGCTTTCTCAGCCGAGGATATGGCACGGGTCATGTCTTCAGTGCGATAGCACATGTGAGCTATATCCTCGTACAGACTCGCCAGTTCAACGCTTTCAGACTCCCCTTCCAAAATCCTCAAAGCTTTTTCATGGTGCACTCTTGCCTTTTCTTTGTCGCCCATCGCATCCCAAAGCACATTTGCCATCTTGCGATGCGCACGTGCACTTATCGCCTTTCTCAGGGCTCTAAGCTTCATGTCTCCTGTTTCGGTTGTTTCAGTAATCTTATCAAACATATCCTTGGCTTTTTGATACGAACCGACGGCCTGATAGATATCTCCCAACGCCTCCAGGGCGAAGAGCTTTTCATCAGATTTTTCAATGTCATCTAACACGGTGTTCAGCACGTAATTGAAATAGTCAATTGCCTCTGGATTGCTGAATCTTTTCCGGGCGTACTCGCCTGCCAGTAAGGCGTATTTGACGGATTCTTCTTTTTTTCCTGCTCGCATGTAGTGAAAGGCGAGCTCGTTCACGGGTATTTCTCCCTTGATCTGCGCGTTGTTCTCTATTGTTTCGGCAAATCTTGCGTGATATTCTCTTCTCAATGGTGACGGAAGCTCTTCATACAGAACTTCTCGGAATTTTGCATGTCCAAATCTATAGACGCTATCTGTAGGGTTGACCAGCATCGTGGAGTGTGATATCTTATTTAAATTTTCGAGAACGGCGAGTTTGTCCATGGAAAACGCCAATGCAATCAATGTAGCATCGAAATTCTCTCCTGCAACAGAAGCGAAGTCGAGTAGCCTTCTTTGTGTTGAATTCAGGAAGTCTACTCGCCGCAAGATGACATCTTTCACTTTGTCTGGAATCCCCACTTTATCTCCCGTAAGGCGCCACCTGCCGTCTTGTTTGATGAGATTCCCGGATTCTGACAGCAATCTGAGAGACTCGATCGCAAACAGTGGATTGCCTTGGCTTTCAAGCGCAAGTCTCTCAATCAAATCGTGATCCATATCCCCGCTTACCATGGATTCAGCGAGCCTTTCAACTTCTGACTTGCTTAGGCTCGAGAGTTTAATCTCAACATGCAGGTCTTCCCTACTCATCAAACGTAGAGTCTCCACGAGTGGATGCGGGTGCCTTTCTGAATCAGGGGCAAGTTCCTCACTTCTGAAAGCCCCAATTATCAAGACTCGCGACGAAACCACGGCACGCGAAAGATAGTGTAACATCGACAGGGAAGCAGAGTCAGCCCACTGTAGATCGTCTATGAAAAGGATAATTGGCTTTTCTGCGGCATCTGACACAAGTGCTTCGGCTACAGCCGCATGCGTCATGTTCTTCCTCATTTCAGGGCTTATTATTTCGGGTATCTCGGTTTCTTCCGTGTGCTTAGGGCCTGTCAACCAAGCTTTGATCCCTAACTGTCCAACCTTTGTCGGTTCAGGTCCCTTCAGCCAACTCACTATTCCGAAATGATCGGAAGCGACGCGCTTGGTTCTACTTTTTCCTTCAGGCCCAAAGTACGCCCTAAAGGCTTCTATGAACGGGAAATAGGGCACAGTGGATCTGCCAAGACAGTACCCCACGATTGTGTTCACGTTTTCTTTCTTTACACATGTTATGAATTCATTTACAAGTCTCGTCTTGCCAGCTCCAGCCTCGCCTGAAATGAATACTGTCTTACCCTTTCCATGAAACACGAGTTCCAAATGATTCTCTAGCATCTTGAGTTCTTTATCTCTACCTGAGAAATGAGGTTCGGCTAGAAGGAAAGCCTTCAACCCGGACCACCACAATACTGATTGATGATTTTAATTAATTAATGTTAGCGCCGTGCGCAGGAGGCGTGCAAGCTAGTTGAAGCTGGATTCGAGTACGTCTGCGACTTCAACAGAAACAAGATCTTCAGGAAACGCGCATGATGACCACTACAAGAAATCTTAAAGTGGATTGGGAATCAGTGGTGGCGATGTTGAAGTGGACTGGGGGGGATTTGAACCCCCGACCTCCTGAGTGCAAGTCAGGCGTTCATACCAAACTGAACTACCAGCCCTTCTTGCTCGTTCTCGTTGATTCATGATTTAACGTTAAACTAAACCTTTTCGATGAGGCTCATGCGTGAAACTTAAATGTTCTATGATCTTACACGTAACCGAGTAGGTAGGTTTTGACCCGAATTCCCAAGATAACATTTACAAAGCATGCACGGGAGAAATTCGAAACTATCAAACATTACGGCTTTGAAATATCTGAGACAAAAGTCTTGGAGACAATTCAAAAGCCGACTCGCTTGGACAAAAAGAACGCTCAATATTTTGCTACTAAACCAACCGACACAAAATATGCCTTAAGAGTGGTCTATGAGAAAAGAAAAGACTATCTACTCGTCATTACATTTTATCCAGTGAGGCGAGAGCGGTATGGCGTATAAGGTAAAGTATGACCCTGAAGCCGATGTCCTCACCGTTGTGGTAGCCGAGAAGGGCAGACTTGCGTACGCAGAAGAGGTAGGTGACATAATAGTTCATTTCGACGAAAATGGAAAACCGCTCTTCATGGAAATCCTCAAAGCAAGCAAAATAATACCGCTAATGGTTCAGGGCTTAGCCAAGAAAGAAGTCACAATAGTGTAACCTGCATCCTCTAACTCTCCGTTTTCTTCAAGAAGTTTAGCCGATTTCAGAGCTTTTTCAGCTCTTCCCAAGGATGCTTCCACGAATCTTCTTGAAGACTCCTCTGTCATAGAGTATCATGCCCTCTTCTGACACAGTTTTCATGAATGGAGAACCAAGCTTGGCGTAGTGCTCTAGCTCTTCACAGGTCACGTACACTAGAGCGGTGAGCGAGTTGTTTTCTAGATCCACTTGCGTCCTAGTTTTTGAAATTTTGCCATAAAGACCTCTTTCATCGTCTCGTGCTACGACTAAGACGTCAATGTCGCTTTCGTCACTAGCCGTGTTTTTGGCAATTGAACCGTAAAGAACAATGGCGTCTATCTTATCTCCAAGCTCTTACCAATCTATCCCTCAGTTGTTCAACCGCCTTAGCGCAACTCGCAGTCACCGCAAACACCATGCTCCTACTTCTAATACAGTGAAAGTCATCAAAATGGTTTAAGCAACCTCCTGAGTGCAAGTCAGGCGTTCATATCAAACTGAGCTACATACGCTTTTGACTTTGACTGACAAAGCCTGTAATAAGTTTATTGATTACCGATTTTTTGAAAAATCTTCCACCACTAGTTCAATTGCCTTAACTAGGTCTTTTGCCTTCATACTGATAGAAACCGTGTGCAGTCCAGCGTTAAAATTCACCAATTCATTCTCCAACACTGACCTGTCCAAAAACGTCGGGAGACCAAACAGGTTTCCAAAAGGATGCACCGAACCAACTTCACAACCGGTTAACTTCAACACTTCCGCAGCAGAAGCCAACTCCAGACTCTTCACGCCAACAACCTTCGCCAACTTCTTCAAATCAACTCTCTTGTCCGCTGCAACCAACCCTAGAATAAAACCCTTCACATCACTCTTCAGAATCAGAGCCTTCACACCTGTTTTCAAATCAACACCACGAACCTTCGCCGCCTCCTCAGAAGTATAAACCGCCGCATGCTCAGACACGTCAAAACGAATCTCCCTGCGCCGCAAGAACTCCTTCAACGACCTATACTCAAGAACACCCATCCACCACACAACCCAAAACTCGAATACCACAAAAACCCCCATTAGAATGTTACCGTCCCCCCAACAAACAACACCTCACCCTGACACATACAAGAAACCGTCACTTTTGGCAACATTCTAACTTCACGCTAACCATGTTGCAACTTCACGCTAAACAACATACAAAAACACGTCAACCCCACCAAAACAAAGCCAGAAAACACAAACCAGACACAAATCAAACCCAAAACACAAACAGAAAGGCTTCAGTCTGACCTCAAAAATTTTTTCAGCACCCATACTAAGCCCACCCACAACCCCTAAACAACGAAAAACAGAAAAGCCAAACACCTATAAAACTTGTTAACCAGAGGAATCATAAACATGCCAACCTATATTCTTCTCTCAACCCTAACCGACGAAGGAAGAAGGACAGTGAAAGACAGACCTGAAAGAATCCAAGAAGTGAACAAAGAGATCGAAGCATTGGGCGCCAAAGTCATGGCTCAATACGTGGTGCTCGGTCCCTACGACTTTGTCAATGTGGTTGAGGCACCTGACAACAAAACAATCGCCAGAGTTTCAATGGAGCTGGGCGCCCGAGGAACAGTTCAAATAATGAGCATGGCAGCCATACCTGTGGCTGAATTCATCACCAGCATGAAAACAGCAGCGAAGAAAAAGTAGACAGCGTCTCTGCCTTATTCTTCCTTCTTTTTATTTCTCTAACCAAAGCCTGAAAAAACTGACTTAGACCACGTAATAGTCTACAACTTTTTGCATTCGCTTGGGGGCAAACGTCCGAGCAGAAAGCTTCTTCAAAATCCTGATCATCTGAGGCTGGAATCTGGCAACATCAGTTAAAGTTATTAAGCCCAGAAGCCTCCCTTGCGGTTCAACCACAGGCAGTTTCTTGATCTTCATTTTAAACATGAGCTTCGTTGCTTCCTCAAGGTCCATTTCGGGTTGGCCAGCTATCAGTGGCTTTGTCATGATCTCTCGAACCCTCGTTTTCCGGGGATTCTTAGACTTGGCTATCACTCTCTTCAATAGGTCGCGTTCGGTTATTATTCCAACGGCTCTTCCGCGCCTAGTCACGATCAGACATCCTATTTCGTTTTCGTTCATGAGGCTGACAGCTTTCATCACTGTGGCATCGGCGTCTATGGTTACCACGCCCTCAACCATGACATCCTCAACTTTTAGTATCAAAGACAGCACCAACAAATAGCTAGTTAAGTACAAGCCTATAAGTTCACGGAATGCCAAATCAAGATTATCGATACAAATTATTATCAGATTAACTTTTTATGATGAAGAATCAGTGTATCTAAGAGGTGGGAAACTCATGAAGAAAGTAGGCGTTCTTGTGGGTGGCGGCGACGCACCAGGATTAAACGCAGCACTCAAAGCCATCGTAACAAAAGCAGACGAGTTCGGCTACGAAGTGATCGGAATAAAGAGCGGATGGGCCGGTTTACTTGAGCCTGACACACAACCCCTGAACACGGATACAGTGGAAGAGATACACGCACGCGGAGGCGTCCTGCTATACACGTCTAGGACCAACCCCTTCAAGGTTAAAGAAGGTCCGACGCGTGTCGTGGAGAACATGAAGAAACTCAAAGTCGACGCCTTAATTGTTATGGGCGGCGAAGACACGTTGGGCGTCGCTCAGCGTCTACATGAAATGGATGTGCGCGTTGTGGGGGTTCCAAAAACCATTGACAACGACCTGGCAGGCACCGATTACAGCATCGGTTTTGACACTGCTGTCGCGATAGCAACAGACGCCATTGACAGGCTCCGCACAACAGCTGAGGCGCATCACAGAATCGTGATAGTCGAGGTTATGGGCAGGCACACGGGTTGGATAGCTCTCCACGCAGGTTTGGCTGGAGGCGCAAATCTGACGCTTATTCCAGAGGTGCCCTTCAGTCTGAACCAAGTTTACGAGTTGGTGAAGAAACGACACGCGAACGGTAAAGCCTACAGTATAATCGTGGTGGCTGAAGGAGCCAAATTGCTCCAAGAAAAAGACCAACTTATTGTGGAAAGCCAAGAAAGAGACGAGTTTGGGCATCCTCGATTAGGTGGAATCAGCCGAGTATTAGAAAAACTGATTCAAGAGAACACTGGCCTGGAAGCGCGTTCAGTCATATTGGGACACTTGCAAAGAGGGGGCTCACCCACAGCCTTTGACAGAATCCTCGCCATGCGACTCGCAACCAAAGCAGTGGAACTTGTAAAAGAGAGAAAATTTGGTCAGATGGCTTGTTTTCAAGCATGCGAAATCGTTTCAGTCCCTTTGAAAGAAGTCGTTGGAGAACGCAAGAACGTGCCTTTAGAGCTTTATGAAATGGCAAAGGCATTTTTTAAGTAACGGAGTCTCAAGCAAAAGAGAAAGAACTTTATTCTGAATCCGCTCTTCTACTTTAACCTTATGAAGATTCGATACTACGGGGCTCCTGACGTCAAAGAACTCGTCGAACGAATAGTTTCAGAGATAGGCTTCAACCACATCGAACTTAAAGGAATCTACTGTTTCCGAAGCGCAGGGTCAAAGTCTAGGCGCACCATAGCTCGAATCCACAGCTTGGGCAAACTGTGGCAAAAAGCCCTAAACACTCAACCCAGCTATTTGATTGAAGTTATCTCCGAACGTTACGACAGGCTGAGTCGAGAGGGGAAGGAAAAAGTCCTGATACACGAGTTACTTCACATACCTCAGGGCTTTTCGGGAGGATTTAGGCCCCACAAGAGACATATAACCCGAAAGAAAATAGACCGTCTTCACGAAAAGCTTGTGTCCAGAAAGAAGCGTTAAAGTGTGGCTTGCGTCTGTAGTGACATGAACGTGGCTTTTACTTCTTGAATGCCCCGCATACCTCTTATTCTCCCGATCAGTTCCAACACTCTTTGGTGGTTTCCTTCGGCTATGAACACTTCTAGGCAGTATTGTTTGTTGATGTGTCTGTGAACGTTTTCAACCACAATGTCGTCAAACTCGTGACGCACTTCGCTCATTCTCAGATCGATGTCCCTTCGGGCGTATTCACAGGTGATCATCATCGTAGCAGCTACACTCCCGGTTTCGAGTTTGGCAACTTCTGCCTCGGCTATCAGGCTTCTTATGGCGTCGCGGAAAGCCTCAGACCTACTGTAGTAGCCTCTTGCCTTGATGAACTGGTCAAACTTCTTCAAAAGTTCACTAGGCAACGTTATGCTTACAACAGTCATCAACAGGCACCAACTATTAATTTAATTAGATATTTGTATTAACTCATTAATATTTATTACGCAATTTTTAGCACTAGGTTAATATCAAATTATTGGCTATCGTTCTATTTGTCTTGACCCAAATGAAAGAGCCAACAATGCCCGCTGAAGAAAACGAGCCTGAGGACCAGGAACGTAAGCCATGGCTCTATCTGGCTTTGACGCTGGCTACAACCATAATTTTATCCACGCTTCTCGAGTGGTCTGCGGCTGGAGTTCCCTTAGGGTTCAGTCTGCCTCTGATCAACGAGTCCGTCACAGTCTCAAGACTACTCTATCAGGTTGTGGTTCTTTTTACAGCAATTTTTGTTGGATATATCGGGTTAAAGGAATTAATAATAGAAAAGCGCTTTTCGGTGGAGTTTTTGATGTCGGTAGCCGCGTTGGGCGCCACCTATCTAGGGTATTTTTTCGAAGCCGCCACGGTTCTTCTGCTGTACTCGTTGGCCGAACATTTTGAAGACTACATTGAGGATAAGGCGAGAAAAACCGTGGAAAAACTTTCCACATACATGCCTGAAAACGCAAGGGTTGTAGAAAACGGAAAAGAAAAAACGGTGAAAGTTGCCCATGTGAAAATTGGTGACACCATACTGGTTAGGCCTGGCGAAAGAATCCCCTTGGATGGAATAGTTAAGGCAGGCTCTTCCTTCGTCGACCAATCTCTGGTAACGGGTGAATCAGTGCCAGTTTGTAAGAAGGAGGAAGCCGCTGTTTTTGCTGGCACCTTAAACGCAGATGGAGTTCTCAAAATCCAAGTTGCCAGGGAAGCAGGTGAAACCTTGGTTTCTAAGATTTCGAGGTTAGTGATGGAATCCAGAAAGAGAAAAGCTGTTATGGAGCGCTTAGTTGACAGATTTGCCCGTTTTTACGTACCTGCTATCGTTGCTTTGGCTGTTTTTGTTGCTTTTGCCATGCCCCGAATTATTGGCGGCACATTCGAACCATGGCTTTACAGATCGCTCATACTTCTCGTGGTCTCTTGTCCCAGCGCGTTTGTGTTGTCCGTGCCTGCAACATTCTTCACTGCCATAACCACAGCCGCCCGAAAA
>Ga0315310_10002351_pt1 | contig 11833 bp, 6 predicted proteins | sample TDP5_MG_FD_203630 | JGI IMG/M metagenome (GOLD analysis project Ga0315310, IMG submission 203630) | Freshwater sediment microbial communities from Lake Towuti, South Sulawesi, Indonesia - TDP5 | ecosystem: Environmental > Aquatic > Freshwater > Lake > Sediment | place: Indonesia: South Sulawesi... | reverse complement strand
AGGCTCGTGCGCACACACACAAACACGCAAAAACAACTAAGTTATGCTCACGTTCTGTATCTGAAAATACCTCTTAGCCAAAAAACGAATACGCTCAGCGTTACGCCCATTCTTACCAATAGCCACACCCTTATCACGAGGATTGACAGCAACAACCGCAAAAGACTTCCCATCCGGACGCTCAGTGATCCTGATCTCATTCACACGCGCAGGCTTCAGAGCGTTCCGAATAAACTGAGCAGGATTCTCAGAGTGCTCAATAATCTCGTGCTTCTTACCAGTCATCCTCTCCAACAACCGTATGTTCTTCCCACCCCTCCCAATAGCGACGCCGATGTCACCCTCCCTAACAATAAAAATAACGCGATTGAGCTCATCGTCAACGATGCAATCCTTCACAGCAGCACCCGTGATGCTCTCAAAAAGCGCGATATAACGCATCTCCTTGCTCGTAAACCTAATACCACTATGCATCGCTTTCCTCAGCCGCCTCAGACACCTCAGACTCTTCCACTTCTCTCCCCGCCTCAACAAGCCTCAATATATCCGAATCACCCGGCTCCCGAACAGTCAACACCGAAACCGCGAAGGGCTTTCCACAAGCCGCACCCAAATCTATGCTGGAACCATTATAAATAAATACTGGAACCCCAGAGAGACCACCAAAACGCTCGATGTCCTCACGAACATCCACAGGACAGTTCGAAGCCAAAACGATAAGCCTAGCCCTCCCAGCCTTCACGCTCTTCAGAGCACCGCCCGCACCCAACAAGACTTTGCCAGTCTTCACAGCAGAGCCAACAGCCTTGTTCACATCGATCATTCGGTTCTTCCCCTGGCAGGCGCCGACATGTAGAGATCAACCAAACCCGTGCCGATCGGTATAGACTGCCCAACAATCACGTTCTCAGTCACACCCCTCAGCGGGTCGCTCTCACCCCTTATCGCAGCCTCCACAATGTTGGGAACAGTGATCTCAAAAGCAGCCCTAGCCAAAACACTGGCTTTCTCTCCGCTTATTCCGTGCCTTCCAATCTGGCGCACCTCACCGGTGGCGGTCATAATGTCAGCCACAAGCATAACATGTCTGATATCCACGTCCAAGCCCTGCTCCTCCAAGACGCCCATAGCCTCTTCAATAATCACGTTTCTCGCAGCCTCAATCCCCAACGTCTTGGCGGTCTCATGAATGTGATTGGTAACAGTTCTCGAGGGATCCACACCGAGAATCTCAAGCACCTTAGGGAGGTTGGAGCCATCGGTTCGTATCACCCACTCTCCCTTCTCCTCTGTGACGAGCACTCTGCGAATGCCAGGTATGCCCTTCACATGATGCACCGAAACCTTGTCCAACAGTTTCCTAAGCTCCATCTTCTTGGGCTTGAGAAACAGCTGATCCCCTCTGGTTCTCAAAGTGACGTTGGGCAGACGCAGGCTCTCCTTCAAAATATCCATTGTGACGCCTCGATCTTCCATCATGGTTTGATCAAGCTGGACCACAACCTCGCCTAGTTCATGGTCCACGTAAACGGCTTTAGCGATGTCTTCCATGCTGGTGGAGATAACCTCTCGCGCAACTTGGGTTGCCTTGTTCTTGCTCTCCCTGTGCTCCTTGTCTAGATATATGGACATGATGGGCGTCGACGGCATCCTACGAGCGTCCACAATCTCTATTAGACGAGGCAAGCCGAGTGTAACGTTTTGCTCCCTCACCCCAGCGTAGTGGAAAGTCCGAAGAGTCATCTGTGTGCCGGGCTCACCTATCGACTGCGCCGCCACAATCCCAACGGCCTCACCAGGTTCAACTAAGGCGCGCTTGTAGTTCTCCAGCGTCAGTGCGATGGCTTGGTCAACGCCCTTTCGAGTCAACTCTGCCTTGCCGAGGTTGCTCTTTAGCTCCTCAACCAGAAGTGGCGTAAGCTCGTCTTTCACTTCTTCGGCGCATTCCTTGATGTACTCTCTGAGTGCTGGCTTGCCCTTCTCAACCATAATTCTCACCTGCTCGGCAAGTCGGCTGACGTTTACCGCCTTTCCATGGTCACTTTTAGCAGGGTCAACCCCGTCCTCTCCGTATTGGAATTGAACGATGTCGCCGATGGAGTTTCGAACAGTTCCGTCGTACTCAATGCGCAGGTGTTCCAGCGCGTTAATCAGCCGCCTCTGCATGTATCCACTCTGTTGAGTTCGCACGGCAGTGTCAACCAGTCCTTCGCGCCCACCCATAGAGTGGAAGAAGAACTCGACAGGGTCTAACCCGTCTCTGTAGGAGGAGTAAACGAACCCTCTAGCCTTTGGAGAGGGATCTCCCAGCTGGAAGTGTGGAAGAGCGCGTTCGAGGTATCCTCGCATGACGCGTTTTCCTCTGACCGACTGCTGCCCAACTACCGCAGTCATCTGGCCGATGTTGAGGCTTGACCCTCGAGCTCCAGTCTTCGTCATTATCATACCAGAGTTGTCTGTGGCGAAGTTGTTCTCGGCGGTTCTTCCAGCCTTGTCTCTGGCTTCTGCTAGCTCGTTCATCACGTATATTTCAAAGGAGTCTGCCAATGTCTGACCTGGAAGTCTGGGCAACGTTCCGTCTTGAAAGTCCTTGATCAGTTTGCGTATTTTTTCTTCAGAGTCCTCCAGCATCTGTTGAATCTTGCGCTGAACAGAATGTGACAACTCCAACTCGTCGAAGGAGTATGTGAAGCCCCCCATTGCCATGAAGAGGTTGAGCAGTCTGCAGATGCGATTTAGAAACTCTCGCCCCACAGCCGCACCGTAATCCTTTATAATTCTGTGAAGAAGTGTTTCTGACTGCTCTGCGCCAATGGCGTTCCTATCAATCACGCCTGACTTCAAAACTCCGTCTTTGATTACCACATAGGCGTCGTACGTGCACTCTTCACGGTCACAGTGGGGACACGCGACGCACGTTGTTGCTTTAAAAGCGTAGTTTAGGTCTTTGGGAATGAACAGACTAAAAACTTGTTTTCCAGTCCAACGTGGCTCGGGTTTTTTGATTTCAGGCTCGGGGATGGGACCCTCATAGCCAGCCGTGAGCAACAGCTTGTAGACTTGTTCCTTCGTTAGAATGGTAGATTTCTTGGTCAACAGGTAGGCTGCGGTTATGAAGTCTGTTTTGGCTCCTATTATGGGGCCACCAAACCTCGGCGAGAGAATTTGGTCTTGCACCTGCATGAGGAGACGAGCCTCTGTCTGCGCCTCCTCGCTCTGCGGTATGTGAAGGTTCATCTCGTCTCCGTCGAAGTCCGCGTTGTACGGAGGACAAACGCAGAGGTGGAGGCGAAAAGTCTTGTGGGGAAGCACACGAACGTAGTGCGCCATGATGGACATCCGATGCAGCGAGGGCTGCCTATTGAATATGGCGATGTCGCCATTTCTCAAGTGTCGCTCGACTACAAATCCGTGTTCCAAAGCCTCTGCGATTTTTTCTCTGTCAGTTACAAACTCTAGCCTAACGCGCTTGCCGTCTGGTCTGACAACGTAGAGCGCACCAGGATAGTTTTCGGGTCCGTTGGTTATCAGTTTTCGCATCTCTTCGATGTTCCAAGAAGTGACTTTCTCTGGCATTGAGAGTCTTATGGCTACGTCCATTGGAACGCCGACCTCGCTTATGTCGAGGTTCGGGTCTGGAGATATGACGGTTCTTGCAGAGAAGTCAACGCGCTTTCCAGAGAGGTTGCTGCGAAATCTTCCCTCTTTTCCCTTGAGACGCTGAGACAGAGTTTTCAGTGCTCTGCCAGAGCGATGACGAGCTGGAGGAATGCCAGACGCTTCGTTGTTGAAGTATGTTGTCACGTGATACTGAAGCAGTTCGGACAAGTCCTGAATAATGAGGGTTGGGGCGCCAGCCTCCATGTTTTCCTTCAAGCGCTGATTTATTCTGATGATGTCAACCATCTTGTGGGTCAGGTCGTCTTCGGAGCGGATGCCAGACTCCAACGTTATAGAAGGCCTCACGTAGACTGGCGGAACTGGAAGCACCTGTAGAACCATCCATTCCGGTCGAGCGCTTTTGTGGTTGAAGCCTACCAGTCCAAGGTCTTCGTTGGGTACACGCTCTAGTCGCTCTCGAACCATACTCGGCGTTAGACGCTGCGCTCCCTCCTCCGAAATCTCGTGAAAGGTCGTGGGCTTCGTGAATTCTAATTTATACTGAGGGGCCCCACAGTGGGGGCACTCCTTTCCCTTCGCCTCGTGCAAAACCCTCTTGTAGAAATCTCCGGGCACCGCCCCAAGCAACTTACGGACTCGTTCAATCCTAGTCCTTATCCGATTAAGCCTCTCATCTGACAAAAGTATACGGCCGCAGTTTCTGCACGTGGCGCCCAACAAGTCGTAGACTATCTTGGTGAACTCTACATGGATTATGGGAACTGCCAGTTCTATGTGCCCAAAGTGGCCTGGGCATCGTATTGCAGTGTTGCCGCAGGTCTTGCATCTCTGCCTCGGCTCAAGTGTTCCCAGACGACCGTCCATCAGTCCAGACGTTATAGGCGCTCCGTCTTCGTCATAGGTGTCGGCGGTTTGTATTTCTGCAACAGAGAGTCGACGTATGTCCTGTGGAGATAGTATGCCAAAATAGAGTTCGTTCACAACTTTGTGCACGGCTTCTTCCATTGCCATTTCAAGCCTTCTCCTTTAGCCTAAGCCTTGGTGTTACGCAAAGGCTCATCAACTCTTGCAGAAGCAACTTGAAAGCGTAGGAAACAATCACAGGGGAAATCTGTGCCTTGTCTTCACAGACTCGGCACTCGTACTTGCGCTTCTTGATGTCGTAGAACGCGATGTAACCACAGTTCTCACACACATAGAGCATGTACTTGTCCGACTCTTCTAAGAGTCGATCTCGCAAAAGCATGGACGCGCCGTGTCCAATCAGGCAGTCGCGCTCCATCTCTCCGAATCTCAGACCGCCGCCTCTAGCCCTTCCCTCTGTCGGTTGTCGGGTTAACATTTGAACTTGCCCGCGGGCTCTGGCGTGAATCTTGTCAGAAACCATGTGATGAAGCTTTTGATAGTACACTACTCCAGTGAAGATGTTGGCCAGAAATTTCTCTCCAGTTATACCGTTGTAAAGCGTCTCTCTTCCGGTTTGGCTGAAACCCAAATCAATGAGCATCTGTTTCAGTTCCTCGGGTTTCTCGTTGATGAAGGGAGTTCCATCGACTGGGCGTCCTCTTGCGGCCGCCACTTTTCCCGCCATGGATTCGAGGAATTGTCCGATGGTCATTCGCGAGGGAATAGCATGAGGATTGATCAAGATGTCGGGAACAACACCGTCCGAAGTGAAGGGCATGTCTTCCTGAGGAATAACCATCCCTATGACGCCTTTCTGTCCATGACGGGAGGCAAACTTGTCGCCGAGTTCTGGAATACGCTGATCCCTTACCCTAACCTTCACGAGTTTGCTTCCCTCACCTGTTTCGGTGATAAAGATATCGTCTACAACGCCTGTCTCAGAGGGTCGCATGTCTGTGGACGTGTCCCTCATAGTTGGACCCTTGACTTCAAACTCCTTGTATTCTTCTAGGAACCGCGGCGGGCTGGTTCTTCCGATTAACACGTCGCCGCCCGCGACGTCTGACTCTAGGCTTACAACGCCGTCTGGTTCCAGTAGTCTGTAATACTGCTCGCCTCTGTACCCTCTGATGCCCGGCTCCGGTGCAACGAAGCGGTCTTTCAATCCGCCCAGGTATTGGCGGCACTCGGCTTCGTATATTCTGTAGAAGGTGGAGCGTCCTAAGCCTCGTTCGATGGAGGCTTTGTTGAAGATGAGGGCGTCCTCCATGTTGTATCCTTCAGAAGATATGACCGCAATGACACAGTTTTGGCCGGATGGTCGAAGGTCGTAACCGATGATGTCCATGGGGCGTGTGTCGACTAGGGGCTTCTGTGGATAGTGAAGAATGTGGGACCGTGAGTCCGCTCGAAACAGAAAGTTAGTTGTGTATATGCCCAACGCTTGTTTCGCCATGGCAGCCTCGTAGGAGTTGCGCGGTGACTGGTTGTGCTCTGCGTAGGGGATGATGGAGGCGCATATTCCCAAGATGGTGTAAGTTGTTATTTCGGCGTGTGTGTGTTCAGGCTTGACTTCTTCGAGGTTTAAAGCGATGAATAGATTCTCCTCTTCCTCCGCGTCTATATACTCGACGATTCCCCTTTTGACGAGGTCTTCCCACGTCCACTCTCCCGCGCGAATCTTGTCGATGTGTTCAGGCTGTAGTTTGGGCTGACCATTTTCCACTATCACCAGAGGTCTGCGCACGCGTCCACCGTCACAGTTCACATAAATCTCTTCTTTTTCCGCCCCGTAAAGCTTTGAAAAATAGGCGATGTTTACTTCGGTTGATATTTCGCCTGCTCTGCGCTTTTTCCTCACCTCGGCTGTTAGTTCTTTTGGCGACAGGCTGTAGCCTATGAGGCAGCCGTCTGCGAAGACTTTTGCGCTGGATTCTCGCAGTGTTTCGTTTGCTTCTTGGATTGGAATCACGCCCATCTTGTAGAGTGTTTGCTTTGTCTTTTCTGGGTCGGCGCTGACGGAGATGGAGGATGCTAGTGCAAGGTTTTTCACCAAGCCACAGTTTGAGCCCTCTGGTGTCTCGTTTGGACAAAGCCTTCCCCAATGGGTGGGATGAAGGTCTCGAGCCTCAAAGTTGGGTTGGCTGCGACTAAGTGGCGACTGAAGTCTACGAAGGTGGCTTATTGTGGAAGTGTGATTTGTTCGGTCAAGGAGCTGGGTTATGCCCACTCGCCCGCGTCCCCAGTTGCCAGTTGCCAGCGCGTGCTGAAGCCGTTCTGTGATGATTCCGGGGCGAACAGCGACCGAGACGGGTATAGGAAGTGGTGTTCGCTTCACGCCCATGCGTTCGAGTTGATATTTTACGTCGCGGCACAGGTTTCTGAAGGCTACGCGGAAGAGGTCCGCTAACAATGGACCTGTCAGTTTTAGGCGCTTGTTTTTGAAGTGGTCTTTGTCGTCGGTTTTCCTCTTTCCCAGGGCGAGCTCGATGCATCTGCACGCCATTTCACCGAGGAAGAGTGCCTTGTCTCTGCGTTTATCCGGCGTGCGTCCGATGTGAGGCAGAAAGTTTCTGTCGAGAATGCTCTCAGCCTTCTGTCTGCGGTACTCCTCAACCTGACCGTGCGCCACGCGGCTGCCGATGTACATTATGGCTTCGGTGACGGAGTCTATGCCCAGGGCTTTTTCGAAGGATGGTTCCAGCTCGTTTTGTATTATCCTTTCGGGCGAAATGGCTTCAGCGATTTCTCTGTCGGATTTGAGTCCAAGGGCGCGCATGACGATTACGAGTGGGATTTCGGTTGGGACGCCCGGCATGGATATGTAGAGGGCGCCGTCGGATTTCAGGCGCAGTTCGATGCGGGCTCTGAAGCCTATCGTGGTTGAGAATATTTTTGCTTGATAAACTGGTGTGGCGCCTCTCGTGTCGATGTCGACTAAGACCCTGTTGGGCGCGAGGTCTTCGAGGGCTACTATGACTCGCTCTGAGCCGTTCACTATGAAGTATCCGCAAGGGTCGTTTGGGTCTTCCCCGTGGCTGATGAGTTCCTCTGGAAGGAGTTGGGAGAGCACGCAGAGTTTTGACTTGAGCATGACTGGCAGGTCGCCGATTAGAACGAGTTCGGTTTCTTGTTCTCTTCCGTCTACGATTGGCGTCATTTCCAGTGATAGCGGGGCTGCGTAGGTGAGATTGCGGAATCTTGTCTCTAACGGGTAGATTTCGTGTTTTGTTCCGTCGACCTCGGTCATGTATGGGCCGGTGATTTTTGATTGCGGGTCGATTACCCATATTTGGCCGAGTTTTATCTTGTATGGAGCCTCGGGTACCTCTATGTCGATTTCGCCAACCTCGTTAATGACCTCTTGCAGTCCACGGTCTATGAACTCATTGTAGGAATCCAGGTGTTGCCTGACCAAGCCTTTTTCTCTGAAGAAGGACTTTTGGAGCAGGAGTAAGTCGTCTTGGGAGATTTCCATTATTCGATTCTCCATAAAATTACATTTAAAGAGCCCTCAAATGGGGCGTGAATGCGGTCTATACGGGATGCTCTCAAACTCGGAGGTTCCTCCAAACGGGCCGGTTTTCATCCGACCCGAAAAACCGGGTCTTCGAAACTGGCTTTCCCATTTATGTTGGGGTGCTAAAACACAAACCACACATCGAACTAATAAACTTTGCTAAGTGGTTTTGCGCTTTACCCGTAGATACTGTTGGCTTTCTATCTGTTAGTGTGGGTGTGTAAAAAATTTTTTGTTTGGTTGGGTTTCTTGGGTGTTTGTGTTTTGGGTTTTGTTTTGGTTTCTAGTGGTGTTTCTGGTTCTGTTTGGGCTTGGTTTAGCGCACTTTCAATGTTGTCAAAATCGACTTTCGATGTTGCTGAAAGTGACGTTTACCCGGATGCTGCTTTGCTGTGGCTGGAGAATGAATTTCAAAGGAAGAAGGGAACGAATCCCTTTAGCCTTCTTCTACTGGATGTTCCATTATGATGTTGGTTTTGTTTTGGTGTAAGCGTCTTGTATTGCTTTGGTCTGTGGGGCCGTCAACAGAATATTCTTGAGGGATGGGTCTTTGAGTTTTGATGCTGTCTCTTCAACAATGGTTATTGCCTCAGCGTAGTGTTCATTGGCTTTCTGCGGGTTTCCGTGCTTTTCGAGCAAAAGACCGAGGCTGTAATGGGTCTGCCAGAGTAAGGGTGGATTGCCCACATCTTGCGCCAATTTCAACGCGTTCTCCATCCGCTTGACAGCTTCTTCTATTTTGCCCATTTTTGCGAGCACTTCAGCCTTCAACTTCAAGCCTTTGGCTATGTACTTTTTGGCGTCTGCCTTTTCGGATATGGCTAATGCGTCTTCGGCAAGTTTTAGTGCTTGTGCGTAGTCGCCTTTCGCAAGTGATATTTCTCCCTGACCTAGGAGTCTGCGGGTTTGGTTGCGCCACCAGGCCCCTGGATGTTGATGCATCAAGTTGCTTACTTCTTTGAAGTATTTCTCTGCGTTCTCATAATCATTTTTGTATAAATAGTCCATTCCTAAGTTCATTAAAGACACAGGCACTCCGCCTGATGCAATGCCTTTTTGATGTACTCTAGCAATTTCTATTGCTTCGTTATTGTATTCTATAGCGAGTTCGATACTTGATAAGTCGTGATAAATCCAACCGAGAGTGTTGAGGACCATTGAAACGTTAGACCAGAGACCAGAATCTCGGGCAAGTTGGAGACACCTTTGTCCAGTTGAGATGGCATCGTTGTATTCTCCATTACCAGCGAGAACCATGCTCAAACAAAACAATTTGAATACCATTCTAGGGATGACTCCCACTTCCTCATCTAATGCAAGCGCTTTTTTGAGATTTTCCTTAGCCCGATTAAATTCGCCTTTCCAGTTATAGCACATTCCGAGCGACGTGAGATGACTAGCCTCGGTGACTTTGTCACCTATCTCTTTGGCTATCCTATAAGACTCTTCGAGCCGCATGCGGCCTTCATCCATAGTATCTGGAGTTGCACTCCACATAAGCGTCTCGCCAATCGCTCCTAAACTTCTGGCTTCCAGAGGTTTATTGCCTGTCTTCCGAGCCATTTCTAATGCTGTTGTAAGATGGCGCATAGCTTCGTCCATTTCTCCAAAATATGGTTGATAAGAGATACCTAACCAATAGTGCGCTTCTGCGATCACTGATTCGTCGCTGATGTTTGTCGCACTTTGTAGCATCAAATCGAAATCGTTTCTGGCTTTTGTCCTTTCATCTTGGCGCAGCCAAGCCATGCCTCTGAGTTTGTAGATTTTGGCAAGGTTTTCACTTGTTGCAAGGCTGGGTGCTTTTTGTGTTGCTTCTAGTGCCTTGTTTAAATAATCTATTGATTCCACGTTTGCGTAGATATTCACAGCTTTTTCGCCAAGCTTGACAAGGTATTCAAACGCTTTTTCAGGCACTCCTCCTTCAACATAGTGAAGGGCTACGTCTGCTATGTAACCGTCTGAGATTTTTTCGGCGAGGACCTGTTCGAGACAGCTTGCAGTCTTGAGATGATAGACTCTTCTTAGTTCGCTGGGCAAGCTTGCGTATATGGCTTCTCTTACTTTGTGATGTGTGAACTCGAATGCTGAATCTGTTAAGCGGATTAGTCTGTGTCTCTGTTCAATTTCAACCAGTGTCCGCAAAACTTTGGCTATATCTAAAGCCAGGGCTCTACTTAACGTGTCCGGGCGGAAAGAAAAGCCACAAACAGCGGCTAGGTCAATCAGTTCTCTCTCTTCACGTTCCAGTCTTGTAATTCTTTGAGCGATGACCTCTTGAACTTTGGAGGGTATGCCGATTTTCTCCAATGGAGCCGCTAGTGTCCACTGACCTTCTTTTTCCGAAAGTACGCCCTCTTCTACGAGAAGGTTGAGTGTCTCAAGAGCAAATAGAGGGTTCCCTTCGGTTTCCTTATAGAGCTTTTTCACAAATTCTTCATCTGCTGAAAAGCCAAATATTGACCTGAAGAATTCGGGGAGATCATTTTGCTTTAAGCGGTCTAACTCCATTTTAACTAATAGGTCTTCACGACTCATTGAGAACATGGTTTGCTCAAGAGGATGAAGTCTCTCCTCCTTGGTGCGAATCAGCTCTTCCAGCCTATATGTTCCTATGATGAGGAGCCGAGAGTTTCTGCACTTTCTAGCTAAGTAATGAAGCAGGGCTAGGCTTAGGTGATCCGCCCATTGCAGGTCGTCTAAAAACAGTATTGCGGGTTCATTAGCGGACAGTTGAAGAAGCGTCGTTACTGCTGCCTCAAACGTTCTGTCTCTCTCTATTTCTGGAGTTGAAAAGAGTTCACGCGTCTTGGACTCTCTCGCGATTTCAGGGCCTCTCAGCCATCCCGTGATTCCCAGATGCCTTTTCATGGCTGTTTTCGCTTCGGCATCGCTCACGGTCGATATGTAAGTGTTGAAGGCTTCAGTGAATGGAAAATAAGGGACAGCTGCTTCACTTAAGCACCAGCCTGAGAGAATTTTTGTCCCCTTCTTCTTCGCAAGTTTCAAAAACTCTGTGACCAGCCTTGTTTTTCCAACTCCAGCTTCTCCACCAATAAACACTGTGGTTCCCTGACTACTCAAGGCAGAGTCAAGGTGTCGCACAAGCTGTTCAATCTGCTGCTCCCTACCGACCATAACCGGCTCAGCCGGGAGCCTAGGCTTCAACACACATCACGTCCAACAACTCTATGAAACGGGAAAGGGATTTTAGTGTTTTGTTCCTCATAAAAATGAACCCAATGAAATTATCGACTCCAGAATATGAAGCGAAATCTTAATCTCAATGAAGTAGATTACTAGGTTTCCTAAAAATAACTATTGCAGAGACTATAAATGCCAGAGTTCTCACGGTCTAGAAGGCAATTACTGCAGCTACTTTCAACAGATGAAATTGAAGCCATCCACAATGATTCACTGGGAGTCTTAGAGAAAACTGGAGTCAATGTGAAAAACAATGAGGCATTGCACCTGCTCAAAAATTTCGGATGCGAAGTTGACCCCGACAAGAAAATCGCCCATATTCCACAGCATATCGTAAAAGACTGCTTACGTAAACCACCCTCAATAATAAGGTTGTATGGTCGAGACGGAAAGCACCAACAGATTGTTGGCGGGAACAACACAATCTTCAATCCAGGTTCGAGTGCAGTCTACTTCATCGACCATAAGACAGAGGAAATAAGACAGCCGCTTTCACAGGATCTAGTTGACCTTGTACGACTAGTAGATTCGCTCAGATACATTCAAGCCCAGAGCACAGCCATGTTGCCGTCGGAAGTGCCA
>Ga0315310_10002350_pt1 | contig 11834 bp, 18 predicted proteins | sample TDP5_MG_FD_203630 | JGI IMG/M metagenome (GOLD analysis project Ga0315310, IMG submission 203630) | Freshwater sediment microbial communities from Lake Towuti, South Sulawesi, Indonesia - TDP5 | ecosystem: Environmental > Aquatic > Freshwater > Lake > Sediment | place: Indonesia: South Sulawesi... | reverse complement strand
TAAAACTCGGTGGCCGTTAGCTATTCTAACATAATCAGTTAAAGTTTCTTGATAAGCGATAGCCACCATGCCCCTAAGCCAGCTTCTGATACCCTCCTCGGAGTGATAGTCGTCAGTGTACCGGTGTTCTGGTCCATGAGTCGTTAATCCTCCGTCCATCCTATCATGAACAGAATCGCCATGTATTTCCTCATGTATTATTCCGTGTTCTCTTAGGTAGTCATCAAATCTTAAATGAACCCGCCTACTAGGCAAAAATCATCCTCCCATACTCTAGAAGAAAAATACTGTATATGCCTTTCACGTTATAAATTTTCGCTAAATGAAACAAATAAGAGGGATAACCTTTCTCTTTTTAAGTCGCTCAAAACGGAATACTTTTAAACCTTCATTCGTTTCGTGTGATGGGATTGATTGCCTAAAAGAAGAAAATCTAGAGGGAAAAGGAAGGTGTAATACTTGTTAGAAGCGCGCACGCGAAACATTATACAATGCGCACAATCTGCGGGTTTAAGCATAAAAGAGGTTCCGGACGATCAGAATGACATTCATCTTATCATAAAACAGGAACCTCAAGGGATTCCAATTCACTTAGTTCATCGGCTTAATGAAAAGTTTATTGTACTTATAATAGGGGTAAAAGCGCACCCAGGTCACATAGAAAAGATAAGTAAATTGCCGAATGAAGAACGTGATCATCTGTTTTGGGATTTACGTCTCACTTTGTTGAGAGCAGATACAGATTTTTCATTCGAACCTCCAGATAATATTTATAATGTTACAATAAGCAGAGTTATTCTCCTTGAAGAATTAAATTCAAAGGTTCTTTTAGAGGCTTACCGAAAAATAAGAACAGGCTTTCTCACCTATTTATGGTATTTAAATAGAAAGTTTGGTACTCCTGAAGAGCGAGGACAAGCCATCTATATATCAGGCGGTCGCGATATTTCCGTCAGTCGAAATATTAGAGTTGAAGAACAAGGAACAATCAATCCTAATGACAAAGAGACCCCTATACAAACTATTGTCTCTTTTGACTTGCCATTTTTAATCCATAGATTGGGGACGACAGTCGAGTTTAACATTGGAGATAAAAAACTTCGAATAGAAAGAAGGATAATTCCTTGGCAAGAGATCCGTAATGAGCCCCTTAAAAGATTGTATGGAGACTCAAAGATAGAAAACGTGACTACGCTGGCCGATCGCTGGGGAAAGTTTTCCTACAGTGAAGTTAACGTCATTTTTCCGCAATTGATAGATCCTCGGGAGACGCTTGGAATAAAACCAAATGAAGAAATTGGACCTAGCTTCGACGCAAATCTTTCTCAAGAGGAGAGGAATATTAGATTTCACGAAGAATCTGAACGAAGAGCTTTGAGTCAACCAGAGTTAAAAGCTCTTCATGATGCCTTGGAAGTCCTAAATTACTTCTTAGATATGTATACGCTCATTACAGGCATAAGTAATGTTGGAAACGTATCCTATGATGACATAATTAATTTCTCTATAACTCATCAACAGGGTGCTTCATCGCGGAGATTCTATATAGACAATAGTACCCGGTATCCTATCTGTCTCAACTGTACCCTCGAATTACCTCGGAAGAAAATGGAAGAACTTGCTAAGTATGTAGCCCAAGAAAACAAGATCGAATTATATGACTATCTGTCAATAATTGCTGAACGTCTAACGTTTCAGGGGCGTTTCGGTCTGGATGTAGTCATGGCGGAAACCGGATTCGAGGTTTTTGTTGAACAGTGGTTACGCAAATCAATGTCTTCCAAGATGACCCCAGAAGAGATCGATAAAAAACTTGAAAAGGTATTGCATATTAGAACTCGCGTACGTAAACTAGTAGCTGAAGAAAGGGGTATTCCTCAAGAACAATTTGAGAAATTTCCTGAGTTTGTTCAATGGGATTCTGAAGATCCTTCTCAACTAGGCGCAAGAAAAATTCGGAACGATATAGCGCACGGACACCTGAGCCCTTCTGAAATTACGCGTGAACAGGCTCTCGAGGCATTTAGGCAAATACGATCATTGCGAGATCTGATTCTAAGCTAGGTAAAGGAATAATACTATATTAGGGCTTTCATTTCTACATATAGGAAAGTTTTACCTCAGTAATGCGCGATGGGGGTAAATTAGGTGAGGATAAAGGAAATCATCAAGAGTGAAAGGGTAAAGGAGTTAATCCAGAGTGCAGTGGTAGCCTCTTTAATTTCAGTAGCCATTTCAGGCACTTTCCAGTGGTATATTCATCAACAGTATATTTATCAACGCCAGGCAGAAGCAGTTTATACCAGAATCGAGGAGACATATCTTCTAAATGGTCTTTATCAGATAGAGTCTCAACTATCGGTTTTTGGAACCGCCACTACTACTGCTTTAATGGATATAAGGCGAGAAGTTAGTCGATTACAATCAGACCCAGAAATAATTGTGAAACTAGAATCAAAACTTAATGAGATAAGTAGAAGAGAAGCCGTCTCTGCTCTTATTAATCGTGATTATGGATTTTCAGCGCAATCATTCCCTAGACTTCAGAGATTTGGTATGCCTCTCTATAATGCTATCAAAAGGACGTTTTATTCATATAGTAGATGGCTTGAAGATACAACTGATATAAACTTTTTAGAAACTCAAATTTTGGATATGGATGAATTTTTAGGTGAAAATAGGGGAATCAATGCTGTAATAACAATTCTTCAACAAATGGAAGTATATTTAGAAAGAAGACTGAGACAGCTTGACGACTATGTATGGAGTAGAAATTACCAAACCTATGAAGATTTTTTAAAAATAACTGAGGAACCATCCTTCCAAAATTTCAATTCAGAACTTGAAGATTATGTTGAAAAGCTCGATTCATGGAATGAATCTTTAGGAGGGTCGGCTGAAGAAAGAAAAAAAGCCTCCTTAGAATTAAATACGTGGTTAAGTGAACGCATTGATGTAAATCCTTTTACGAAAACGTAACCATAAAAGAAATTTTAGGGATGCATTTCTTTCTTTATTAACCAGCAGTATGAACTAGGAGAAAGTAAATCTTTTCTGCGCCGAACACCACGTTTCCTCTATGAAGAAACACAGCAAGAAGAGTTGGCTCAGATTTCTTGCGTTAATCTATGGCATAACTTTCTGTTTTCTTCTTGTAGCGGCTTTAGTGACTGCTTACATAGTGTCACATCCCGAGCTTGGCTTGGCAGAAGGGAACCCTTCTATACATGTGTTGTATCAGAGTATGGGCTAACAGTCGGCCTTCTTCTAGCTATTCTATACAATTCTGCGATCATCTTCCACGCCTGGCCCTTCTTCATTTCATATCTCATGCTCAAGGACATGAATGGAAAAGAAGCCAAGAAACATCATTAACCGCATTTAATAACCGAAATATTCGTTGGCTGTGGCGAAGACCCCCTCCTCGATCCTCCTCTCGACCACTCCAGGACCGTCCGGTCCATGGTGATGGATGTCGTGCTCCGAACCAAACCCGTTCCCCACAAATAAAATTACTTTAATCACAGTTAATGGAAATATTTTTATGATCAGGAATCCCACAGCCGCGCTAGGGGGAAGGTGGAACAAAATTGAGTGAAGAGCCGGGGTTATTCGTTTTATGCAAAACGGTAAAGGGCTAAAGCGAATCGACGCGTGTCAACTCAAACCCGTCGTCCTTAAATCGAAACTTAACATAGTTATCCGAAGGGGTATTCCGAATGTCCCTCGTTAAAGAGAGGCCCTTGAGAGACCGGCTCAAGAAGCGGCTTGGATCACACGGTTCCGGGTCTCCGGTCACCCTCAAGGAGATCTATACGAAGCTTACCCCTTCGAGCGCCAGATGCTGATGAGGATGCTCAGGGAGCGCAGGATCACCGTAATGGACATCGCCTTTGTGGAGGTAAGGGACGTCCTCGAGGGCATCCAGAAATACGTGAGAGAGCAATATGAGGCGCTTGTAGGCAACTCAAACGCCCCCGCCTTTCTTGGATGTGAAACTTCTTTTCAACCGTTAAGTTCCTGATTTTATCTATGTAAGCGTTGTCTTTGAAGGCCATGTTTTTCCAACATAACACTCCTTCACTTTGCTGCCTATTCTGTGGGCGACGTACCAGTATGGTCCGTGTGGGCATTTGGCGCAGTTGGGTTTCCCACATTTCTTCATGACGAATCGTTTAGTGCCAGGGCGCCCACATTTCGGGCATGTAACTCGGTTTGGATGTTTTTCTTTGTCCATGTCTTACACAACACACGCATAGTTAGGCAAGACTCCTATATAAACCTTGCGGAAGTTGTGTAAGAGGTGGCACCTTTAGTTCTTCACCCCAAAAAAAGAGGGTTACTTGGCTATCATCGTTTCACCCAAACGTGCCTGATATCCGTAGCCTTTCAGTGTAAATCGTGGAATAGGCTTTTCGCCGCTCATAACCTTCTCCAGCCATTTTAGGATCTTTTCCTCTTCATCTTCGTAGCCGAAGCTGATTTTGGTGCTGTGGGGACTGGTATCGTAGACTTTGCGTTCAACGGTGAAACCCCAGTAGTCATATTCTACGTTACCCCACTCGTCTTTTTTGACTGTTCGCTTGTGGAATCGCACGCTTATTCGATACGGCTTATCTTCCTCATCATAGCGGAAGTCTATAGTCATGTCCTCCGTACGAACGCTTTTGAATTTTGGGATTTCATGTGCAAGCTTCTGCAAAACCTTTTCAAACTGGTCTATGGTGAATGCGCTTCTCATGGTTGGCATTATTACACCCCAAAAAAAGGGAGAAGTTCTATCTTGCGTTGGATTTAAGCCATTTAATGTATCTGCTTAGCTCGAATCCGGGAACCTCCACGAACATCTTTAAGAACTCCATCCACTCTCCGATCTCTTTCTCCGTACCGTAGATTGTTCCATGGAAGACGCCCTCAACGATTTTGCCCTTCACTCTGCCCCGGCCAGAGCAGGTTATGTGGACGTTATGAGTTGGAACTTCATGTCCGAATCTGCTGAGATATACCTTTACTCTTTCAACGTCTTTGTTGAAGTACAGACTCTCCATAAAGGCTTCAATCAGAATTTCTGGCGTGATCCTGATGTGCACCGTTTTAGACTTCAATTCTTCACCCCAAAAAATTGTTAGGACTTCATCTGCATGTAGCGCTTGAATGGAGGCGTCGGCTTCCAGTAATAATCGGATACATCTGGTGGATCCCAGCGATTACCGAGATCCCACAGCCTGCTTGCAGGACCCGACTTTTCAGGGTCTAATCGTAGAGCGTCTGCGCAGATGAGGCTATACGGGTGGTTAGAAAACATCGCCATATTCACCAAGCACGCTCGATAAAGCGCGAGATTGATTTCCACACCAAACAGAATTAACGGTGCCTTTGGAAACAACATGCTTGCCTCTATCAAGAAACGACCTGTTCCAACACAAGGTTTTAGCTTTAGTGGAGTGCACTAAAGTGTCTAACTGTGTTGTAACTTTCTTCGGTTCCTCTCCGTATGTCATTTGTATCATCAGGTCAACTACGCCTTTGGGAGTCATGTCCTGTCCTGGTTCGACTAGCCCAAGTTTTGTGTAGACTTCTCCGATGTAGTCCCATGGCTTATTCTTTGCTGCAACATAGTAATGTCTGAAAAGGTCCAAGCTGTTTATGTGCTCGAAGAGGTCGCTGTCTCGTTTCATGTCTAAACCATCGAAGGGCTTTAACGGTCCCATGCCTGCCAGGGTCAAATCCACGTTGAGAACCAGCCACTTCGCCAAAAGTTCAACTAATATCTCCCAGTTCCGGTGAGAACCGTAATGTTTCTTCATCTCGATCTCATGTAGAATGTGGTACAGCAGCTTCTCTGGAGGACTCTCCGCATACTTCTTCACTTGTATCTTATGCCATAAATGTCTGAGATCCTCACTCATTTTACACCCCAAAAATTAGGTGTTGGCTTCAATGTACGCTTTAAGTGAGAATCCCCACTTCTTTGGACCTCGTTTTCCCGTCTAAGATGCAGCCGACGTAGTAGGAGAGGAAATGATTCTTCATGAACCATTCCTGCTGGCTCTCTCCCTCCCATAGAAGGTCTTCAACGTCTTGAGGAACAAGGGATTCGAGGTAGCTCTTGTTTTCGTGGTATGTAAGAGAAAGATCTATCAACTGGTAATCAAGCCCATATTTGCGGCAGAACCTCTTTAGATGCCACAGTTGTAGAGCCTTCAATCTCACACCTCGCTTTTTCTGGATTGAATGTACTCCGCGAGGCGGAAACGCCACGGCGGGCCCTCTCCTTCAGGTATCTCTTTATGGGCGACTTCAGGTGGGAGATATTGCAGGCATAGACAAGAGGAGCAGAGCAGCAACATTCTCTTCGTCAGTTTTTCGTCAAACTCGTCGGGCAGGTACTGCAGATCCACGTTGTTGGGTCCCAACCCCGCCAAAACCCCGAACTGGCTGATCGTGTTGAACATCCACATGGCGATGCCGATGAGGTGCACCGCGTTGTCGGCGCCGTCCCAAGCCTCCTTCTCCTGCTTCAGAAGCCTCTCATACCATTTATCGCCGATAGTCGCTCTGTGGTGTTTAATCCATTCGTGAAAGGCTGAAAACAATCCCTGCTTGAACTGACTGACAAGATGTTCCATATTCACCCCAAAAAAGCTAGCAGAGACCATACATGTAGATGGCTCTGTCAGGAATAGGTGGTTCCTCTTTTAAATCCCAGGCTTCGACAGCCTCAAGATAACAGGTGGCTGCTTGAGCTATCTTCTTTACCTTCTCTTCAGCCCACGAAAGTCGATCCATTATGAATCTCAGGATCTCCGTATATTTTTCTCCGGTCCAGTAGGTTCCCATGTCATAATCTTGTGGTCTTGGGCAGTCCTGATATAGTGGCTCCTCTTCATAGATTTCAGGCCACCCGAGCTCATTCTCAATGTTGAGATACCACGGGGCACATCTTCCGGCGTAGCGCACTATACTTATCGCCAACTCCGCCTGGCCTGGCACCGTTCACAGATTCTGACATGCTGGATAAACCACAGGTCGTCAGTGAGCTCCTGCAGCATCAGCTTAATTCTCTCAAGCTCCGCCTTCCTCCACTTTCGGGCTGCTATCCGATTCAAAAGATGTCGCAGTTCCTTGCTTGGCTTCGGCGGTTTATCGGTGGCCGGCGCGAAACGTTGTATCCGCCGCATGAGAACTTGCAGTTCCTTGCTTGACATTCTTCACCCCCCCAAAAAAAAGAGAGGGCGCCTCTACCCGACGACTCTCTCGAATACCGGGAATCGCATTACTCCATTTCCTGTGGTCTTGTAGTATTTGACCTCGGCCTTCATCTTTGTCTTGACGGCCACGTAAGGCTCCCCTATGTCGAATGGAGGATTAACTCTTGGCGCGTCACTCAACAGGTCTTTGATTTTCCTTAGCTCCCAATCGCTGAATCCGCTTCCGGCGCAGCCACGGAACTTCCCGTTTCTCGCTAACACTAGGCTCCCGAAGAACCAGCTCCTCGCGTTTTTTCCAGGCGTGTATCCCACGACATCACAGATCTCCCTTCTCCAGTTCTTTATCTTTAACCATTCAAGCGATCGCTCATGCTTGTACGTGCCGTCAGCCCTTTTTATGACGATTCCCTCTTCCTGTCGTGCCTTCGCTTCCTCAAAGAACTGTTCAAGGTCGAATCGGTGCGGAACATACTTGATCCTGCCTTCGCCTGGAATGAGGTTCTTGAGAACCTTCTTCTGTTCCAGATAACGCCAGTCCTCCATGCTCTCGCCGTTTAAGCTGAGGAGGGACCAAGTGAAGAAATGAACGGTGATCCCGTTTTGCATCAACATGTATATCTTGGTGAAGTCTTGTGTCGCGCAGCGTCGTTGACAAGGCGTAAACTCGATCTCACCCGTCACCGGGTTAATGTAAACTATTTGGCGTCTATTAAGCTCTACTTAAATAGATTTCACCGTCTATCGTGAAGTTTCCGGGGATCCTCTCAGCGGCCTTCACTAACTCTGGCATACGCCTCGTATAGTCTATGCCGTGGCGGTTCTGAATCGTGACTATACCGTTCTCCTTTATGATGAGTGCTCTTGAACCGCCGTCGTACTTCATTTCTCCAACATACCCGTGTCTCCGGAGATCCTTAAGGTCACCAGTTTCACATAGCATGGGTTTGATCATTTAACACCCCAAAAAAGAGAGAGTGTATAGTACACTATACACTTGGAAGCTACTTTTTCTTCTTCTTTGTCCCTACGAGTGCCTCTATGGGTGGAAGCGTCTGCAATGTCGGCGGTTGAATCTTTGGCTCTTTGATTTTAGCGGGAACCTCCATTAGATGACTGAAGATCACCTGCGTCTGAGTCAACTTCAAGACCCAAACGAATTTTCCGTCCTTCAATACGGGATACACAACAGCATAATATTCTGCGGATACTACTTCTTTCTAGTATCCTTTGCAGAAAGCCGCGTCCCCACGAGAATAAGGCTACTCCCACGATGTCTTCCTTGAGGTAGCGTTCAGCCTCCTCGTATAAGGCGCTGACTATGCTCTCTTCCACGTGGAAGAGCTCGTAAACGCTTGTTTCGAGCATGCCGTTCATGGAGGTTGCCGGAACTTCTTGGATGATCCTGATTTCGCTGGTTCTGTCGAAGGGTCTAACCTCCACTTCAGAACCGTCCTCCTTCACCTCGAAGTATTGAACGTCTTTTTTACTTACTTCCCTGCCTTCCTCGTCAACGTATTTTTTGTTGTAGTGCTCAAGGATTTCCAGTGCTTCATGGCTTGGAACAGGCTTCTCCGTTTCAGGGTCAATCAACTTTGTCTGCGACGCAAGTCTCTTTCCGTTCCAAAGAAACGTCTTGTCGGCTACCACCCGCTTCTCCTCAACGAGTTTCCCTTTCGCCCTCATCCTAATCTCTGGCCGTGGAACAAGTTTGGAGGTTTAACAGCTGTGCTTCAGTACAAGCTATTTAAACTTTCTCCACGCTGACTTTCTTGTATTTGACTTCCACCGCGATATTAGGCGTCACTAAACGCATGGGCATGTTTACACCCCAAAAAAGAGGGAATTGTGCTACGCTTTGTTTGGATCCTCAAAGACGTTCTCTACAGAGGCAGCGTGAAGCATCCTCCCCACTTCGAGTAGCTTGTCCGCTAAGCCAACCACTCTTCTGTGTCTTTCCGTTAGCTGCTCGTTTGGTTTTTCTCGTAGCCTATCCTCTAACGTCACCTGCTCATCATACAGGTCAAGCAGCACTTCATCTATCTCTCTGATTCCTGTGTAAGACATGGGACACCCCAAAAAAGGGAGGGGTTAGACCGTGTATGTGTCCTTTTTGCTTGATGTCCGTTTTATTAAAATCTCGACGTCATCACCGCACCTTAGAGCATCCATAAGCATATCTCTGAAAGATTTAATCCAGATGCCCTCAACTGCTTTTATTCCTTCATCGTTTGGTGGCACAACCTCGTCCATCTCACGCTCTCCATCGTCATCCACAAACTTAGACTTGACTCTCAACATCAATCACCCCAAAAAGAGGGAAGATGGTTAAATGTGGTAGATGATCCTCGCTTTTACTTCTGCTATTTCCAACGCCGTTAAGGCTTGTCTCGCTGCGAGCTCACCCATGAAACGAAACACCAGCGGAGAGTGGTCTACTCCTTCATGGCTGAGGCGGAATCTTCTGAAGGCACGCTCTGCTCTCTGATAATCTTCGCTGTGCTTCAACTGTAGTCCATACATAAATTCACCCCGTCCTACTCCCCACGGCATGGACGGCGAATTTTCCTCTAACTAGGAAAAGTTGGGGTGCCGCTTCGGCTAGGAAGCCTCTCTTGCCGCCAACCATCCGTGGGTATGCACTGATTTGTTTGAGGCTTTCTAGTGGGCTGAGTTTCCTAACCTACACTTCATCGTTGGCACTCAGCGTAGTTTCCCGCCCTCTCACGCTGTTGATAATGGGGGAAGCAGGCGTCGTGTCCCTGCTGACACCGAGACGTGCTAAGACGTGCTAAGTTCTCTCAGTGTCCTCTTATACCCACGAACTTGTGAGTAGCCCGCCGACTACTCGCCTTTGCTTCTTTCCCCAACAGAATGAGAAGTAACCAGCCTTCTGTGTTTTAAGCAGGTATCCTACCATCTCTGCGTGCATTCCCCGACTTAAAGGAAGGTCTTACAAGTCTCTGGGGTGTTTCCACTACGCAAAGCGTAGCTTGTTATCTACAAGGTGCACTTGCTACATCATTGAAAGCCTCTTATGAGTAGGCTCCGTCTAGTGGGTTTGTCTCCAGCAACCCGTAGAAGGCGTGAGACTCCCGTCTTTTAGCCTGTTTACCACCCCCTGTTTTCCCCTACTCCCCAAAAACCCACTCAGGCTAAAACTGTCGGGTTGGCTTTTAGAGAACCCACTGTTGTAGCCTTTTTCTGTGCCCGACGGGGTTTTCCGCTCGAACGGATAGCCTTTCCATGCCGTCGCAGGCTTTCCCTCACGACTTTGGCACAAAAAAGGAAGGGAAATGATGTAGATTAGCGATGCGAAGACTACTTTTTGGCTGCTTCTAACGCCTGCTTCACGAAGTCGGATAGTGAGAAGCGGGGTTGAACGGGGGTTCCCAACTCTTTTAGAGCGTCGGGAATTGCTACCGTGTCGAGGAAGCGCACTGCCCTGCCCAGCGGGTTTATCTTCTTCCTGAAGGGTTCCTGAGCTTCCTTCACGACCTTTTTGGCTTCCTTCAGCTCACCCATTTTCTCGTGGTATCCGTCGATGTCGCTTTCCGTTATGAATTTTTCGAGGTTGTCGGTGATGCTCTTACGTATCTCACGAGCCTTCTTTCGTTCTTCCGCTGTTTTCTCGTTCATTTCGTGCTGAGTGAGTTTCCTGCCCAGCCAATAGCCCCATCGCTCGCCAACCAAGTCCCTGAATCCTCGTAGGTTGGTCATTTCTTCCTCTACTTCCACAGGCACGGTTACGGCTTGTGGTTGTGGTTTAGGCAAAAGAACCATCTCCCTCACTGTGGAAACTAACCCGAACGGCTACTTTCCGTCGGTTTGCACAAAAGGCTTATTCTCCCCGCCGTCTAATCCAGAAATAAAGGGAAGGTTTAGGGCTTCAGCTAAGCGACGGTGATTTCGATAGACGTGATAAAACCGCTTCGATTTAGAAGCCTTCAACAGCATTTTAATAGCGGTTTTATCCCTAATCCTCACTACTGCAACGTCTTCAAAATCCTTCAGGGGAACGTCTGCGACAAAGAGATAATCCAAGCCGTGCGACTTCGTGAAATGCCCTGCGATCTGCTGTTTAATCGTTGAAACGCTGACGGAAAGCATCAGAAAGTTACATAAGCGACACTTGACAACGTATAACATAGCCTTTACCTCTTTGGAGACAGCGGTTTAGAGAAGCCTTAGTTAAGCAGTAGAAACCAAATTTTAAAGGGTTTATTTTGCTTCAAGTGGTTTTTCGCACCCTCTCCTATGCAACCGCCACATTACTTAGGGATTCGGCGGTTTCCACAGCCGAAACCACTTAACCCTTTCGGTTGTGGCATAGCCAACAAATGAACAAATGCGACAACCGCAAACCATCATTATAATGGTCTGTTTCGCTGGTTGTCGGTTCGTTGATTTATTGCCTATGTTGTGTAAGATAAAGGAAAAACTCACTTATAAATGTTGTGTAAGATTTTAGCTAGCGTAATTTCACAACGTGTAAAATTCTTTATTTCCATTAATAACATTTAATAGCAAAATTAAACACGTAGTTTAATTCATTTTTCAAAAAAATAAAAAATTCAAATTAAGCGATATTTTCTTTTTAAATCCTCAAGCTCTTTTTTCGGGTGA
>Ga0315310_10002348_pt1 | contig 11836 bp, 16 predicted proteins | sample TDP5_MG_FD_203630 | JGI IMG/M metagenome (GOLD analysis project Ga0315310, IMG submission 203630) | Freshwater sediment microbial communities from Lake Towuti, South Sulawesi, Indonesia - TDP5 | ecosystem: Environmental > Aquatic > Freshwater > Lake > Sediment | place: Indonesia: South Sulawesi... | reverse complement strand
GCCATAATCGAAGCCGAAATCGTAGCCATAGACCCAGACACAGGCGAAATGAAACCCTTCCAAGAACTCATGCACCGACGCCGAAAATACGGCATACAACAAGCCATGCAAGACTACCCAGTTGCCTTACACGTCTTCGACGTCCTATACGCCGAAGGAAAAGACCTAACCCAAACCCCGTACCCAACCAGACACCAAAAACTAGAAAAAACAATCATCCAAACCGACCGAGTAAGACCAGCCGAATACCTAATCACCAAAGACCCAGACGAACTCGAAAAATTCTTCGAAAAAGCCATAGAATACGGCTGCGAAGGCGTAATGTGCAAAAGCCTAACCCCAGACTCCATCTACCAAGCAGGCGCACGGGGCTGGCTCTGGATCAAATACAAACGAGACTACAAGAGCGAAATGACCGACACCGTCGACCTAGTCATAGTCGGCGCCTTCCACGGAAGAGGAAAAAGAGGCGGAACCTACGGCGCCCTCCTACTCGCTGCCTACGACCCACAAGAAGACGAATACGAAACCGTAACCAAATGCGGCACAGGCTTCACCGACGAAGACCTAGCCAAACTACCAAAAATGCTGGAAAAACACAAACTAGTCCACAAGAGCCCACGTGTTAACTCAACTCTCGAAGCCGACGTCTGGTTCGAACCCGTAACAGTCATAGAAGTAATCGGAGCCGAAATCACGCTCAGCCCAATCCACACAGCCGCCATGGACAAAATAAGAAAAGGAAGCGGCCTAGCCATCAGGTTCCCAAGGTTCACAGGAAACTATCGACTGGACAAAGCCGCCGAAGACGCCACAACCACTCAGGAAATCGTCGAAATGTACCAGAGACAACTGAAGAAAGTCACGGAACAGCCTACGGTTGAACCCGTTCCCTAGACGTCCACGCCGAAGAAGAAGCCGAAGCCGGAGCAGAGACGCCGCCCTTCAACTCCTTCAAACGCCTAGAAAGAACAAAGTACAAACGATCGCGCAAAGTGTTCCCAGAAACCTTCAGATTACGCAAGATCTTGATCTCACCCGCCAACCTATCATCACCCAACGTTTGGGATATCCACTTCTCAAAGTCCTCACGGAACAGGTGAAACTCCAGAGACTTGATGTCCACGTCCTTAATCTTCTGCAGAAACTCATCCAAGGAAGCCGCGCTTACGCCGGTGTAGTTGCCGATAGAAGTAAAGAAATAGAATGCCTCCTCTCGCAACACATTCCTCAACGCTCTTGAATGGGAAACAGATATAGACAACTCCCCCTAAATTTTCGACCGCAAGATATACAGCTCTTTTCTAATAAGTTATTCCTTTTCCCTTAAGGCATTTTCTCTAGCAAAAGGGCTGAAGCGCTCTTCCTTATACTTTTTAGTCACAATAGCCGTGCGAATCCTCAAAACACCAGTCAACGGCGCAATCGACCTCGCAATGAAATCATGAAGCTTACCCTGATCCTGGGCAACCACCTTAGCCAGAATGACCAACTCCTCAGAGAACGAAGTCGAAACCTCAAGCACCTGCGCAAACTTAGCCAGACGCTTCGCAATGTTCTCGGTCTCCTTCGGATCAGTCGTAATAGTCATCTGAGCCGTGATCTGCGACAACCCCAACTTATCAGAGTCAATCAACGCCTCATACTTCTTGATGACACCCAGCGACTCCATCTTCTGAATCCTGTCATAAACCGTCGAATGAGCCACGTTCAACCGACTGCCAATCTCAGTATACGTCTGCTTAGCGTTCTCCTGAAGTTGCCGCAGAATCTGCAAGTCCAAGTGGTCTAAGGCCGCCGCTTCACCCTTTAACTTCATGCCGTCAAACCCTGCTAGATTTTGATTTACTATATGAATGATTTATTGTTTGTTGTCGGAAAAATGTAGAAAAAACAGCGAATTTTCCGTAAAATTTCTGGATTATCAACAGCTGAAAAATTGTCGACGATTGGTTTTGTTTTCTTCAATTCTTCAAAAATTCTCCCCTGCAGCGAAAAAATTGCTCCTTAAGTGTAGAATACGTTTAAATTTTCCGAATAGAACTTACCTCTAGACAATTATTCCAGTGAACAGAAGTGACAGCCCCGAAAGTCTGGGACCTAATCTGCTACTTCAAAAACGAATGCCAGACCCAGGGCTGGAAGACCTCAGAAAACGAAGACTGGATCCTCGTAGACAACGAGTACCACAACTTCCTCTGGACACGAACCATCAACCCAACAACATTCAAGAAAATAGCCAAGACCTCAAAATGCGCAGTCCGAGAGGGCGTATCCTACAGAGTCGTCGACGTCAAATACACCGCTTGGCTGTTCTCCGAACAACCCCAAGACGAAATCATGCAAACAGTCGCATACGACGAAAACCTAGCCAAAAACACAGCGGTATACGATCTAAGCAGTCTGTACTCAAGCAAACCCACATGCGTGCGACTGAACTCAACCCAGAGCAAGGTCTTCAAAGAATTCGAGGAGTTCCTGCAGAAAAAATTCGGCGTCAAATTCAAGTCAGCCCAAGACGTAGTAACAACCCAAGTTTAGCCCGCTTCTCTATTCGGCAAAGGCAGTCTCGTTGTAGAAAACGTCTCGTCCGGCGAAAGAACCGATATCCCAGCAAACTTACCAATAATGTCTACGCGGAGAATCTTGTCCGGGTTCGTCAAGTCAACCTTTTCATCAACGAGCTCAGCCAACTCTCTAATAATGTCAATCCTATGATACAATGCGTAGCGACGCTTCTCCACGGTCATACGCCAGCGCTCACCCTTCCCAATCCTGTCCCTAACTGCATCAACAGCCGCCTTCATCGATTCAATGTCCGAGCCAGTCCACACGTCAACGGGCACCCACTTCAAAGTATATTGAAAGCCACTAGGATCCTCATTGAAAAAACCCCGTAGTCTACGAACAACCTCTCTGGGGTCCAAGCGTGTTTTCACACCTACGATTCCTCGGGCCAGAGTGCGCTCAACAATCGGCTCCTCATCGCCGAGTAAACGGATGAAGTGAATTATTTCGCGCCTTGCCCTACCAGTCAGAGTCCAAGGACACGAGACAAGCAGGTTAAAGTCGTACATAACCAACAAGTCAGAACATAGACCGTCTGATTAATAAAAGCTGGTCGCTTGACTAGCTTAACGCTATTATACGAATAAGCCCTCTTACCATTTAGAAGGATCGGTGCACACGTCTTGAGCAACGAGAATGAACAACGAGACGAAGACAGAATACGAAAAATGGCAGAACTGCGAACCACGCTTGAAAAACGCGTCAAGGAACTGCAAGCCGAACTCGAACAACTATCAGCCCTGCTGGACTTTGTCAACTCGACCTTGCTGGAACAAGGCTTCAAGAAACCAGAAATAAAACCCTCTGCCGCACCAACACCGGTAACAGAAGAGATTGCACCCCCAAGCCCACAACCTGCTACAGCTGAGGCTGCTCCGCCGTTCCTGGAGTATGCCCAAGCAATTCCCATCAAGACAGCAACGGGTGACTTGCTCGCCAACTTGTACACAGACGACGAGTCAATGCGCGTGGTTCTCTCCCAAGACAAACAGTTCACGATTGACATTCCACCATTCATGGCCTTCCTAGTCGAACGCGTACTCGCGAAGATGCAGGAAAAAGACCGCGAAGCCGCGAGTGCCGGCGAAATACCACCCGACAAGATTCTCTCCTACGAAATCGTCAAGGACGGCGACGTGATACGTGAACTCGCCATCAAAAACGTAGGAGCCGACAGAACAAGGGAACTCAAGTCAACTATACGCTGGACCCTAGAGAAAATGCATGAAAAAATGAAAATGACACCATAAAAAGAGGGCGCCTCAACCTCTCAAAATCGTGTTTGGAACAATTTTCCTAGCAACCTGCAGAAACCTCTTCATCTGAACCGGAGAAAACGGCCTCACACTCTGAAACCTTGGATCAATCGTCTCGACTTCGGACTTGAAATTTTGCAGAGCGTATTTTCTGCAGCTTTTTATTGCGCGACATATGGCTTCCATGTCTCCAGTCTCATGCAATGTTGGGACCAACGTGGTCCTGAACTCATATTCAACAGCTTGATTGAGCAATATTTGAACGGTTTCCTTAATCTTTTCAAGAAACGCCTCAGCATTGACACCGCAAGCAGCTGAATACTTCTCCGTTGTCAGAGGCGCCTTGACGTCCAAGGCAACGTAGTCCACAAGCTTTCCTTCAATTAGTCTGCCAAGCATCTTTGGATTCGTTCCATTCGTGTCCACCTTAACCCCAAAGCCCGTTTTCCTAATGTCCTCACAGAGCATAGGCAAATCATTTTGCAGAGTGGGTTCTCCACCGGTTATGACGACACCGTCAATCCACTGTCGCTTGGTTTGGAGATAGTTTTGAATTTGCTTCAGCGCGATTGTCGGCATTTTTCCAGGTTGAAGAACCAGTCCTCTGTTGTAGCAGAAGGGACAACGTAGGTTGCAGCCTGGCAGAAATATGACTGAGGACACCTTGCCATCCCAGTCGGACAGACTCACGCCTACGAAGCCTTTGATCTCCATTCAACTAGCGCCAGCCTAATTCTCTGTGCGCGTCCATATTTGTTGTTTACTAGAATGCCGCTAGAAAACCGCGTATACAATCTTTCGCCGACTGATAGAACGTGTGCTTAATCTGTCGGGAAGTGTCAAACTTTTCCAATCGCTCAATTCGGAAGTAAATCGGCGGGTGCGGATCCCAAGTTATCCAATCTTGGATCCTGGAGGAAGGATTACGTTCGTACTGAAGTCGACGAAACCCGATTTTTCGGAGCGCTCCAGCCAAAACCTTGGGGTTGCCCATCTTGATGGCGGATTCCAAGTCGGCTCGAGCCTCAAAAAACTTGGCAACGAAGTAGATGACGCCCAAAATGAAAATCAGATAGAGCAAGCCGAAGTATTGAATGTAAGGCCACAAGATGAAAACTCTGAAAAGATATTCACCTGTCACCAATCCAGTGAGAACGAACGGATCGCGCCTGTTGAGGTGGCTTAGCTCATGTCCCAGAACCGTCAGAATTTCTTGCTCGTCCAACTGAACAAGTAAACCCGTTGTTATGAGTACGAGTCCATGTTTTGGGCTTGGTCCAGTTGCCGCAGCGTTGGGAACCATGGTGTTTGAGAGCACTATCTTTGGCGTGGGCAAGCCGTAGGTCTTCGTTGTCTTCTCCACTAGGTCATAGACGTTGATTGTTTTCGTCGCCATGTTGTTAGGCGAACACTCTAAACCATATTTCAGCATTGCCTCGCGGGCTGCCTCGCATTCAACCGGTTTGCCGATAGCAATTGTGCGGTCGTAGATTTCTTTCTTCATCTGCAACAGTTTTTCCCGGCTGTATTTCTGAGTAAACGTTGCTCGTTCCTGAGCGGGCAGATGATACTGCAGTATATGCACCGTAGGATTCTGCGCGGAAATGGTCCAGTCGCCCATGTTGCCTATGATCTTGTTGGCGAACAACACCATTATAAGTTGGCCTGCCACGAGCACGATTGCCGCCCAGATCCCAATCAGAATGAAGAGAATGATGCTGATCGCGAACAGGAAGGCAAAGAGGAAGAGCATGTTGCCGAAAAATATTCTCTCAACCACTCGGCCCCGCCTAAACGGGGACTTCTCAGGCACAACGTCTTTTCCCTGAACCCAGGCAAAATATAGTGTTGACCGACGAACAAGTTCCTCAAAATACTGAAAAACGATTATTAAGTCTTCTTTAAGGCGGTCTAAGACGGATTCAGGCACGCTTGGATCGCTTGGCATCAAAGTAACTTGGATAGGTTTCCCAGTTTTCACGTTGACCGCGACTCGCCATCTGCCCTTGGAGTCAAGAAGGGAAAAGTCAAGAACGTAATCACCATCTACTGCAGCCTGCTTCACGTTCGAAAAACGCTCCGGCGAAGGTTGGAGATAATTCTTGTACGTGTACTTCAGCAATTCCTCATAGTAAGCAGGCGTTACCTCAGTTTCAACGTTGAAGGAGACCGCAGTAGATTCCTGCACGGAAAGCATCCTCGAAGTAGATGTATGTAGAGTGAGCGTTTCTCTTTAAAATTGCGGAGAGAACCCAAGGCAGAAGTGAAAACAGATTTGCAGCTACTTTCGGACGCCGAGGATTCCTGAGACCCTGCTTTATTTGCAGGCAGCTTGTCTGTTTTTGTCAATATGGGCACGGTTGACTTCTAAAACTTTTATAAGGAAGAAGGTTCGGTGATAGTAAGCATGGTTAGCATTGGCGGTGCAGTGATGGAGCCTAGCAAGAAACCTCTTAACGTCCTGACGAAGCGTCTTAACACTTACATTGTAATCACTTTGAAGAACGGCGTGGAGTATCGTGGAACAATGGTGCGCTGCGACGGCTACATGAACATACTGTTAGACGGCGCCTCAGAACACGTGAACGACACTCCTGTCGCCAATTACGGCAACATTCTGGTTAGAGGGAATAACATACTCTACATAGCCATTGATGTGCCGCGCAAATAGTCGGGTCAACTTCTAACAATTAGTTGGGAAAAAAGAAAGAGAGCTATTTCTGGAGTTCTTTACCTTTATCGAGAAGTTGTAGAAAGAGTGATGGGTTTAGTAGAGCATTGGTGGCAGTGGTTTGTGCATAGTGTTGGCGGCTGCTCTCGCTTCTTCGATGATGGGCAGTACGGCCTTGAGCTCCCTGAAGTATTTTAGAACGGTTGTGCCTCGTTCGGTTATTGCGTAGACTATTCGTTTCTTTCCAACGGTTTTCTCTTCAACAAGGTTGTTGGCGATCAGGAAGTCTAGGTACTCTTTTAAAACGCTGCAGTTTACATTTGCCTTATACATGATGTGGGTTAGCTTAAGTGGTCCATGTCGTGCTAAAACCTTGAGTATGTCGATGTACATTTCGAGTTTGGATCGACGCACCCTTTTCATTCCACCTTTTTGTCTCTTATTTTATCTCCCTATAAATGATTTATGGATTCAAAATACGTTTTGTGCGGGTGTACCGCCTTGTTTTTGCCTCTATTTTGACGAATAGGCTTATTCTGTTGAGGAAAGCCGTGACGATGTCGTCTGCTAGGACTGTCTGTAGGTCTTGGCTGAGCTTCTTCATTTCGTTTTGAAAGACCTTCCTCATCCTGGTTTGCAGCTGTTTTCTTTGCGCAGGCGTTACTGTAATTGCTTGCATAAGAGGCTGGTCTCCTTTTGTGCTTGACTGCATGTTTAACGGGTTTGTATTTAACTAATTTATGAATTCAAAATACACATTCATTTGGAGAGCACGGGTATCGGACTTCTGCGTCGTCATACCATGTCTGATTTATCGAAAAGCATGTTGATGAATTTGCATCCGCGGTTTTCTGGAGGATTGTAGAAACACATTTTGCTGGGTTCTTCCTTCGAGAATCTTAGACAACCCCAACATTGGCTAAACAAACGAACCTTGTGCTTGTCTCTGTGCTCTCTGCATAATTCAATAGCCTTCTTTAGGGGAATTGAGTTAATGTCTGTCATGGGGCAACGTTTCTCGCCGGAAGTTTAAATCACCTTTGGTTCTGAAAAGGTGGGCAATTCGGGTGTGCGTGCTAGAATTTCCATCAAAACAACCATGCTCGATGCGTGTTCTAAAGCTTAGTACTATAAGCGACTGCTTCCATCAGTTCCTTGGAGTGGGAGTTTTGGATAAAAGGCCAATTCTGCTTGTGGGTGTTCTCTTGGTCACTTTCATCATCGTTTCTTCATATCTGCTGGTTGAGGTTGCAAAGTTGAATGAGGAATTAACTGAATTGAAAAAAGAGACAGCCACATTGAAAAGAGAGGCTGGCGAGTATTCTTATAATTCGGACTGGGTTACCAGGTTTGTTGGGTACAACCCAATTGCATCAGCAGCAGAAGCAAGGCAACTCTACCTTTTGCTCGTCAATAAAGCTCCACGCAGAAGTTATTGGATTTTTTATTTTCCAGAGGATAATGGCTTACCCTTGGAGTTGGAATCCTTGGAATCGGGTAGCTACTATGAAGTAAACGGCACTTTTCGTAACTACGCTGTGAACTGTCCAAACGCGAGGCTCACGATTGTGTACAGTGTTTTCAAGAATGGAACAGCAGAACTGAAAAACGTCAAAACCATATGTCTTGGATATGAGCAGCAAGAGTATCCATGAACAGACAAACCCTGAATTTGGTATCAACAAGCTAATGAGAAATCTTCTGTACCTAAGAAAAAGAGGTCAAAACGCATCCGTAAACTACCTTATCTCTGATGCAACAAAGGCAGGAACATCAGGGGTTTAGTATTCGTAGAATCCTTTTCTCGTCTTTATTCCTAGGTGTCCATTCTTAACCTTCTCAACTATGATGGAACAGGGCTTGAATTTCTCTCCGAAGGCTTCGTGTAAGTGTTCCAGAACTGCTAAGGCGACGTCGAGTCCCACAAAATCCGCAAGCCGAAAAGGACCAGCCGGAAAATTCATACCCAGAGTCACAGCTTTATCCACATCCTCTATCGTCGTCTTCTTCTCCTCAAACACTAACTGCGCTGCCTCGTTTAACATGGGCAAAACAAGACGGTTAACAATAAACCCAGGCGAATCTTTAACGGTCACGGTCTCCTTGCCCAGTCCACGCACGAAGGCGTCAGCAGTCTTCCTTGTTTCCTCGCTTGTCTGCTCTCCCATCACGACTTCGACGAGTTTCATCGCGTAGGGCGGGTTGAAAAAGTGCACGCCGATTACCTTGTCAGGTCGGTTGGTCGCCTGCGCCATTTCAGTTATGCTGAGCGCAGACGTGTTCGAGGCTAATATTGCGTGTGGCGGGCAGTTCTCGTCGAGTTTCTTGAACACTTCCTTCTTGACCTTGATGTCCTCGTAGACGGCTTCAATCGCGAGATCGGCGTCTTTAGCTGTCTGGGCAGTGTCTGTTGTGCCCTTGATCTTGTTCAATATGGCCTCTGCGTCTTTAGGCGTAAATTTACCCCTGCTGACTCCTGTTACAATCATTTCTCGGATTTTGCCTATTCCCTTCTTGAGCAGGTCCTCGTTCACTTCGGTAAGCGAAACTTCTTGACCCTTCATGGCACAAACGTAGGCGATGCCTGAACCCATGTTGCCAGCGCCTATGACAGCGACCTTTTTTATCTCCAACTCTTAGCCTCCAACGACTCTGATCCTCACTGTAACAGAATTACCGCAGTTCTCCTTTTAACGCTTAAATGTGTAGAATCGAGAATTCTTGGGCATGGCGCAGCAGAAGGGCAGGATAACGCGTGTTTGGCTGACAATGATTAACGTGTCTGACATGGACAGAGCTTTGAAGTTTTATCACGAGGTCTTGGGGTTGCCGATAGCATTGAACGCCAAAGAATTCAACCACGCCGAAGTTGGTCCCGACGAGCCTTTGACTAAAATAGGCTTGCACGTTACGGGCAAGAAGCACAGAAGAAAGAGAGTTACCGGCATCGTCCTCGATACAGAGGACATCTATGCTCTTTATGAAAGGTTTAGGAAGAAAGGCGTCAGGTTCACTCGCAAGCCTGTTAAACGGCCTTGGGGCGGCATAGTCGCAGACTTTGTTGACCCAGATAACAATGAATTCGAAATCGTGCAAGACCCGCAACACTATCAGAGGAAATATGCGCGATAGCTTAAGCTTCCATCATAACTGTCGTGACTAGTCTGCCCAAGGCGAAGGCTTCATGTCCTGCGCCCAACAGCACAATTTCCCAGGTTTTCATGACGTCGCCCATGCGTTTTCTTCCTGTAAACGCTTCTGAAATGACCTTTGACGAACCCTTGAACGTCAGGTCCGGCGCTGGGTACACACCATCTTTAACCTTCATTTTTCCATCTGCGACTAGCAGGTAGAATTTCTCTGTGTCGGTCTCAAACTGTATGACCTTGCCGTAGTAGTGTCCTATCCACTCTTTCATTATGCGTTGCCCATCGTTGCTTCTGTTGGCTTTCATGGCCACAGCTTCAAAGAACCTTTTGGCTGCTATTGCACTCATTGTGTTTCCACATCCTCAACCCATGCCTTAACAGCTTCCAAAACGGCTTTCTCCACGTTAACGTGTGAGATGTTGCCAAATTTTTTTCTAACGGCTTGCAAGAACCGACCGTAAGCATCCTGTTCCATTAACAAGTGAACCCTGCCCTTTCGATTGTCGACCAGCGCCTGCGAAACGTACTTTGTAAACTTGAAGGACTCGTGTTCAATGTTGTCCAGCTTGAGGTCTGGAAAACCTAACCATTCGCCCGCTGGTTGCTTTCTATATTTCGGCGCTGCTGTGCTCAATTCACTGCTTCACCTCTGCCAGTTTAGCTAGGTCTTCACCCTTGACTTTTGTCAGTCCAGTAAGGAAAGGCCACTGCACTACAAAGTACAGACCGCTGCCCTCCCGCCATCTGCCAGTGTAAATTCGCCCACCAACAATAGCTGCAAACTGTGAAAGTATGATCTCGCACGCACGTTCAACTGGCAGGTTGGCATCCTTGGCAATTTCCTGCATCTTCTGCTTGATTTCCGGAGTCAATTCGATGTTCATTTCGTTTTCTCCCCCTTCTCCCTGAAAGCCAAGCGTCGATATGGGTTGCCCCAACGTTCAGCGTACATGACGCCTTCCATCGGGAAACGTGATGGTCCGAGCATTCGTTTCTCTTTTGGCACACCGATGCACAGAACCCCTATTGGTTCCCATGTTCTGGGCACGCCTAGCTTGTCGCACAACATTTCCTTATGCCTGTAATCAGAAATAGCCAAAGCCATCCATCCACAACCATAGCCCAGTGAATGCGCAACCAACCACATCTGAAGCATGCCCATTCCCACGACCACTGAGCCGAACAGGTGCATGGCATACGGTAAATGTGTGTCGTGAATGAATTCTGAACCGAAGCCAATTATGACTGTATCAGAGTACTTCGGATAGATGAATAGAGAGCCATCGCGTATGTTCTCGAACTCGGTCGGTCTTGCATGGTCGGGCAGGTACCACAGTCTACCTGCTGTTAATTCATATGGCTGAGCACCAAAGACCTGCCGAGCAGTCTCCATTGAAACTTCAGCTATCAAGTCTTTCATCTCCTGGTCTTCACGGATCACGACGTAGCGCCACATCTGCAAGTTTTCCGGCGAAGGCGCATAGCGAGCAGCGTCTAAGATCATCTCGATGTGCTCATCCGGAATGCGTTCACTCGTGAACTCTCTGATGCTCCGTCTTGTTTTGATTGCCTCCAACAGATCCATCACAATTCCACTCCAAACTACGTGTTATTCACTATTGCACTTATAGAATTAGCCATGCCATGCCCAAAACAATCGGCTCTACCGCATCGGAAGCACAAGGCGCAGTAGGAGCCAGATGATGTCGCCGTACAAAAGCGCAACAATCAACCCAGCCGTAATGAAAATAAGAAGAGGAAGCCCAGGCGTTACCCACACTCCGTTCTGGATCTTTCCCTCGCGTCCAGCTGCAACAATCCGCCCCACAATCGTCTCCTGCGTCTCGTCCTTTGGAAGCACAAGCAGTCTCCGTTCCTCTGGGCCCGTCTCTTTCGCTGAGATGTCTTCAAGAGGATAAACGTGCACCTTCTTCTCTAACGTGGTAATATCGATCTTGTAACCAGTCACTAAGACCAAGATTTTTCGCCAAGCCGACTCCTTTTCAAACCCAGCAAAGAGTTTCGCGCCCTTCCGAAGTCTCCAGAAAGAATTGCGGAGAAGAGAGTAGACAACGGTTAACGCCGCAAACAAGACGGCGTTGCTGAACACCGAGACAGGAAAAACAGGCGAGTAGAAAGGGGCTCTGGTAAGGAGATAAACTGGGTAATAGGGCAATGCCAATGCAAGGCAC
>Ga0315310_10002345_pt1 | contig 11840 bp, 11 predicted proteins | sample TDP5_MG_FD_203630 | JGI IMG/M metagenome (GOLD analysis project Ga0315310, IMG submission 203630) | Freshwater sediment microbial communities from Lake Towuti, South Sulawesi, Indonesia - TDP5 | ecosystem: Environmental > Aquatic > Freshwater > Lake > Sediment | place: Indonesia: South Sulawesi... | reverse complement strand
AGGCTGCGTTTTAATGGTTTTGAGAGGATGGTCTCTATTTCTGTTGATGCTTTTCGTGCTAGGCTGACGGAGCTTTTTCTCGTTGCGGCGAAGATGAGTGCTTGTCCGCCTGTTTTTATCGTGTGTAAGGCTAGGTTGATCGCGGGGCTGTTTGAGTGTCTTTCGATTTTGATGGCGTTGCCGTCTTTGAATTGGATTTCGTTTTGTTGGAGGACGCCTTCTTTTAGGGTGACTGGGCGCCATTCGGTTGTGATTGAGTTGGCTTTGAGCCATTCTGCGGCTTCTTGGGCGTTTTTGACGGTTGCGCTCAGGGCCAGGAGTTGTGCTTCTGGGTTTATTTGCATGAGGCGGGCTAGGACGACTTCGAGGGTTGGTCCTCTTTCGCTTTCGTTTAGTAGGTGGATTTCGTCGGCTATGACTAGTGTGATTTCGTTCATCCATTTGGCTCTGTGTCTGAGTAGCGAGTCGGTTTTTTCGTTGGTTGTGATTATGATGTCGTAGCGTTCGAGCCATGGGTCGCTGCTGTCGTAGTCGCCTGTGCTGATGCCGATGCTTATGCGTCTTCCGTTTGTTTTCTTGATTGCTGTGTATTTTTTGAATTCGTCGAATTTTTCGTTGGCTAGTGCTCGCAGAGGTGTGAGGTACAGGACTTTGCCGTTTTTTTCGATTATGTGTTTGAGGGCGCAGAGTTCGGCTACTAGGGTTTTGCCTGATGCTGTTGGGCTGGCTAATACTAGGTTTTTGCCTTCTAGGGCTCCGGCTTGTATGGCTTCTTCTTGCGGTGGATAGAGGTCTGTGATGCCTGTGGCTAGTATGGTTTGTTTCGCTTCGTCTGGGACTGGGAGGTCGGTGATTTTCAATGTTGGTTGGCGCCTTGTTTATGTTAGATGTCTGGTCTTCTCTATCTATTTAGCGCTGTGAAAAATTTTTTGTGGTGAAGGCTGGGTTTTTCTGTTTGTGTTTGGAGGTTCGTTTGGGCTTTTGTATGGTGTTTCTCGCGCTGTTTGACGGTGTTTTAATGGCACTTTCTATGCTGTTAAAAGTGACTCTTAATGTTGGCAATCGTGGCTTTTCGTGTGTTGGTTGTGTTATGTTTTTTTGAGGTACCCTTCTCTGGGTCGGTATATGGTGCCTTCTCTTTCTAGTTGTGTGATGAGTTTTTCGGCTTCTTGTGCTGTCATGTCGCGTTCTCTGGTTAGTTTGTCTATGAGTGCGGTTTTTTCCACCATGCCTGTCTCTTTTTCCATTTCGATTATTGTGCCGAGTATGATTGTTAGGCGGTCTCTCATGCTTTTTGGTTTGCCGCTGTAGATGAGGTCTATGTCTGTTTTGCCTGTTGTTACGTCTACGCCGACTTCGCCCAGTGAGCGTTTCATTATTGCTATGGCTGCTTCTGCGTCTTCTGCTTGGATCTCTTTTCTTAGGGCTACGCGTGCTCTGGCTTCGGCTATTCTGACTAGGCTTTCGAGTTGGCGGGCTGTTATGGCTATGGGTGAGGCTTCGCTTTCTCCGCCTGCTAGCCGCATTTCTAGGTAGAAGTCTTTTAAGCGCTGCAGTGCGGGTTCGCTGAGTTGGGGTCTGATGTTTTTGGCGTAGCTTATGTACTTGCGCAGAAGAGTGGGGGGTATCGGTGGCTCTGCTTGGCCTATGCTGCCTCTTCTATGGAGTTCAAGTATGTGTTCGCTCATTCTTGTGTCTGTTTCTTTTTCGGGTTCGTCTTTCAGGACGAAGATTAGGTCGAATCTGGATAGGATTGTGACTGGCAGGGTGATGTTTTCGGCTACGGTTCTGTACGCATCGTATCTGCCGAGGGCGGGGTTGGCGGCTGCTAGCAGGCTGGTGCGGGCATTTAACGTTGCTACTATTCCGCCTTTTGCCACTGAGACTGTGTGTTGTTCCATGGCTTCGTGTATGGCTACGCGGTCTTCGGGTCTCATCTTGTCGATTTCGTCTATGCAGGCTACGCCTTTGTCGGCTAGGACGAGGGCGCCGGCTTCGAGTGTCATTCCGCCTCCTCTTTCTCTCAGTACGGCTGCGGTTAGGCCGGCTGCGGTTGTGCCTCTGCCGCTTGTGTATAGGCCTCGTGGTGCTATTCGGGCTACGTATTGGAGTAGTTGTGATTTTGCTGTGCCTGGGTCTCCGACTAGTAGGACGTTCATGTCGCCGCGTATGGTGATGTCGGGTAGTTGTTTTGGTACGCCGCCGAAGAGCATGTACATTATGGATTCTTTGATGTGTTCGTAGCCGTAGATGGATGGTGCTATTGAGCGGATGACGTTTCTGTGGACCCATGCGTCTCTTGCTATGTCTAGGATTTTCTTTTCTTCCTCTGGTAAGGTGATGAGTGCTTCTGGTTCTTTGCTTTTGACGTCTATGTGGTTGGCGTCGAGGTTGAGGCGGAACACTCGTTGTTTGCCCACTCCGGGCACGGTTGGTGCTTCGGCTCTGACCGCGCCGACTACTGCTACGTGGTCGCCCGGTCTGGCTAAGTCGACGATGTCTCTTCCGGGCATGCGTATGTTTAGCCATCTTGGCAGTTGGCCTGGCGGGAGGTCTTCGGGGCGTTCTTGTATGCGTATGCGTTGGAAGTCGATGAATACGGATTCCTCTTGGACGAAGTCGAAGGGTCCTTTACTTCGGCAGGCTGGGTCGGCGCAGGCGAATGGTGCCCGCAGGAAGGGTGTGGTTTGGTCTATGTGTTGGATGGTTTCGCAGCGTTTGCATTTGAAGGCTGCGCGCATTACCATCGGGTTGACGGGTGACGCTCTGACGATTATTCCTTCAACCATGACTAGTTTGCCTATGTGGGCTGAGCCTAAGAAGCGCAGGGGTGTGGTTTCCGGTAGGCCTCTGAAGCGTACGGTTACCTGTTCTGTTTCTTCTGCATATTCTGGTTCTTCGATCTGCAACTGTGCGTAGGCGGCTTTGTTCGCATGTTGCATGTGTTCGTCGGGTTTGTCGACTAGAGTTTCGGCGAATTGTGAGTCGTAGGTCAGCAGGTCTTCGAAGTCAACTGTGATGCTGTGTGTGCCTTCGACTGCCATTTGGCTTAGGAGTCTGCGGTATTTGTCCGATTTCAAGAAGTCTTGAAACCGTGACTGTGGATCGATTCCTGTGACGGTTTCCTCTGTCAATGTTCGATGAGGCTCCTCTTTTTCGGAGAAGTGTTAGTGTTGGTTAATGAAAAGGGTTGTTGGCAGATTTAAAGTTAGTAGTGGAAATGAGGGTTGAGCTTTGATGAGGCTGTGACTGTGCGCAAGAAGAAGAGGAGACCGCCTTAGCGCCTTCTTCTACTGCTTGGTGGTGACTAATCGAGCTTAGTGCCATCATCATCCAATTTGAGGTGTGTGACTGCTGTGTTGAGGTTGGATTTGGCTGTGGGGAAAGCATCAAGAGGCAAAGGCAGCTAACATGGAATACTGATAGTGGTCTGAGCGTGTGTTAAATCGAGCGAGGATGCGCGTGAATATGCTTGCAGCTGAGTATGCAATTGTTAGACCTGTGCCTGATTGCTACAATCTTTGTGTGAGGACAAGCGCTGCGGAAATCGATGTCGCGCTTGCAAGAAGGCAGCATAGGGAATATTGCGAGGTTTTGAAGAAACTCGGGCTGAAGCTCATTTGGGTAAAAGGTGATGATACTCTTCCAGACAGCTGCTTCGTCGAGGACACCGCCGTAGTGCTTGGTGGAAAGGCGGTTATCTGCAACATGAAGTTGAAGTCTCGAGCCGCAGAAGTGATTGAAGTTGCACGGGTGCTAAAGAGACTGAAAGATGTTTGTTACATCAAGTCACCGGCAACAATTGATGGCGGAGACGTTCTCAAGATTGAGGACAAGATCTTTGTTGGGCTGTCCGCTCGAACCAACCTGTATGCAGTGCGTCAGCTAAGGGAGATTGTCCGAGGTGAGAGCTTTGAGACGGTACCAGTGAAGGTTCGCAGGGTGCTTCATCTGAAGTCGGCTTGCACGTATCTCGGAGACAATTGTGTTATGGTTGCTGAGGGTTACTTTGACTCAGATTTTTTGCGAGATTACCGGAAGATTGTGGTTCCGAGAGGGGAGGAATATGCTGCGGACTGTCTTGCTGTAGATGGAACTGTTTTGATGGCGAAGGGTTACAGCAGAACAAGGAGATTAATAGAAGGCGAGGGCTTCATGGTCAAAGAGTTGGATGTGTCAGAGTTCCGCAAGGGAGACGGCGCGTTAACATGTCTTTCAATACTGTGCTAGTAGAGTCCTTGAACGTTAGACTTCATTTGTTTCTTTGAGCATGTTATTTTCCATTCGTTTATCATTGCGTAGCGCTTGTGCCATAGTGCGCCTTCTTCTTTGGCTAGGTCTTTTAGAGCTTCTCGGAAAAGGTTATCATTTTGTTTTGGAAATCTTGGATATGCAAGTGGGAACCTTGTCAATATGACTCATCATTGGGGATATGTTGGTGCCGTGGCCGCTGCCGTTTTGTTCGGGTTGAGTTCAACGCTGAACAAGATCGCTTTGGCAGACGTTCATCCGCTTGTTGTTGCTGGTCTGATCTATTTCATTGCTGGTGTGTTTCTTTTTGTTGTTCGTCTTTCTCCGCTCCATGAAGTAATCCTTGGCTGGTTGGAGACTCCTACGAAGGTGGAGCCAACTATGGAGGGAAGAGACTACGTTGTGCTCTTGTTGGTTGCGATTTTTGGTGCAGTGGTGGCTTCTTTTCTGTTTATCTATGGTCTGAGCCAAACAACGGCAGTAAATGCCTCTCTGCTCCTTAACATGGAGTCTTTGTTTACGGTTCTTATAGCCTTCGTCTTTCTGAGGGAAAGAGGAGCGGGAAAGGATTACTTTGGTATTCTGCTGTTGATCTTTGGTGCCGTGTTTATAACTACGCGAGCTGAGTTTCAGAGTCTTACATTGGCAACAGAGTTCGCCGGAAATTTATTGATTGTTCTCGCCTGTCTATCTTGGGGAATTGACAACAATCTGAGCAAGCTTTTGAGCAAGAAACGTGATTTGCCTCATCTAGTCGCTTTAAAATGCCTCATTGGTGGTTCGATAGTGTTGCTTTCGGCGTTGCTTCTTGGAGTGAGCTTCAGAATTCCAGTTCTTTCTTTACCGTACTTGTTCTCTGTTGGAGCCTTCAGCATTGGATTCTCTATTGTCTTGTTTATGTTTGCTCTAAGAGAAATAGGCTCCATGAAAACTGGGGTAATATATTCAACTTCTTCTCTTTTTGGAGCTGCGTTTGCTTTCATTGTGCTCAGAGAACCCTTAACTGTGGTTCAGATAGGTGCTGGCATAGTTATGTTTCTAGGTGTATACTTTCTTTACAAGAAACCCTAGCTCTGCAAAAATGGCATCGCGATGATCCTTGTCGTTTATGTTTGTGTTTAGGCCTCGACTCAAATACAGAATCAGCTTTCATAATTCTCTTTTATGATTTCTGTTTTCCATTCGTTGATTATTGTGTAGAGCTGGTTGTACAGTGTTCTTTCTTCTTTGGCTAGGTCGTTTAGGGTTTGGCCGGTTTGTTCTGGTGAGCTGGCTAATGCCACTATTTTGCGCAGGCGTATGTTGACTATGTCTCTGGCTACGCCTTCGGCTTTGCGGTATTCGGCGTTTCTTTCTGGGCTGCTGTTCGCGGTTTTTTTGAGGCGGTTTAGGAAGCGTCTCAGGCGGGGGTAGAAGTCGGCTTGGAGGTGGCTGACTTGTCTAACGTGTTGGACTTTTTCTTTCCAGAGGATTTTGTCGAGTTTTCTGATGTCTAGGAGCTCTTCTTCTCTGAATCTAGCTATGCCCGCGCGTTCAAGTTCGCTGGCTATCCAGTATTGAACCTCGTAGTCTTTTCCTTCTTCGAATGGTCCAACTGTTAAGCCGGCTAGTTGGATTTCTGGGCAGTTGCGGTTGACTAGGATTCTGACTGGTGTGTTTTCGAAGGTGAAATCTTCGTCTTGGATGGAGGAGTTTGGTTCTGATGTGGTCAATGTGGATGGTTTCTCTCCTTCAGCATTGAGAAAGACTGACTAGAAAAAGGGTGGTTTTTGGATTTAAATGTAGCAGAGGAAACGAGGGTGAATGGTCTCTACGGTTTTTCTTTCGGCAGAGCGCTGGTTTTTGACCTGTCCCCTCTAGGCCTTTGCAACGAATTTCTACCGAACCAAAGGCCCGCTGAGATCGTTATGCGCCTTGTTAGTTATGCTTAAATTCAGTGCTCGGCTATGAACAGTGGACTTTCCACGATGATGTCTTAGATCTGTGATTGTCGTGTGTTTAGAGTTGGAGGTGTCAGCAGAATGGACTCGGTACTGGAACCGTTTCTTCTGAGCCTTATCGCAGGATTGGCTACAGGGATCGGTGGGATAATCGTCCTAGTGCTCAAGAGAGTCAGTGATAGAGTTGTGAGTTTTTCTCTGGGATTTGCCTCTGGAGTGATGCTGCTGGTTGCGTTTAACAGTCTCTTCCTTGAAGCTGCAAAACTACTCACACATTTTCAGTTGATTGTTATGTTCTCATTGGGCGCCTCTGTGATGATAATTTTCGACCTGACCATCCCACACATTGAAGTGACGACCAAGATGGGAAATGGCAGGAACGTGAAAATGCTGAGAACGGGAACGCTGATAGCCATTGGCGTAACACTTCACAATTTTCCTGAAGGGTTCGTTGTCTCCGCGGGCTACAGCTACTTGCCTAGACTAGGTGTGATAATCGCCATCGCAATAATGCTTCACAACATACCTGAAGGGGTCGCTACTGCCATTCCTTTTACAGTGGCTGGGGTGAGACCCTTAAAGACAGCAGTTCTTACGTTTCTTTCAGGAGTAGCCGAACCTATTGCGGCGTTAATTGGAGCTGTTGCGCTTTCTCTTGTCGCAACGAAAACTGTAATAGGTTTTTCACTTGTCTTCGCAGCTGGAGTGATGACCTACATCACGGCTGATGAATTGATCCCAGTGGCGCATGAGTACGGGCACAAACACACGGTCTCCGTCAGTCTTTTGCTCGGCATAGTGTTCGCTCTGTTGGTGGATGTCGCACTGAGCTGAGTGGCCTTCATCACGCGCTCGCGCGTCCAGAGCAGTATGGAAAAATCTTTTATCCCAAACCAGAAACAGTTCAGCTCGGTGATTTTTAGCTTGAGCAAGACAGTAATGGAGTTGTGTTTCGGCGTTAAGGGTCAAACGGCAATAGTGACTGGCGCTTCTAGCGGATTAGGCGTGACCTTTGCCGAGACGCTGGCTGAACGCGGAGTTAATCTTGTGATCGCTGCAAGACGGCTCGACAAACTCACCAAGGTAGCCCAAGACCTGTCCAAAAAGCACAGTGTAGGTGTTGTTCCGGTCAAAACAGACGTAAGGGAAGAGGAGCAGGTAATCAGCATGGTAAAGACTGCAATACAAAACTTCGGATCACTGGAAATTTTGGTCAACAATGCCGGGATCGCGGCGCTAAGCCCAAGCGTGGACATGAGCCTCGAAGAATGGAAAAGTGTAATAGACGTCAACCTGACAGGCGTGTTCCTATGCGCCAGAACCGCTGCACGTGAAATGATCGGGGAAAACTACGGAAAAATAGTGAACATCGCCTCAATCTACGGTGCCGTAGGCGACATATTCCCAACGGCACCCTACTACGCATCTAAAGGCGCGGTCATAAACCTAACAAGAGCTCTTGCTATAGAGTGGGCGCCACATAAGATAAACGTCAACTCCATAGCGCCAGGATTTTTCCCGAGCGAAATGACGGAGGGAGTCTTCAAAGACGAACAAGCCTTGAAACACATATTATCGAGAACGCCTTTGGGAAGAACAGGCGAACCATTAGACCTGAAGGCGGCTCTTGTGTATTTGGCCTCTCCAGCTTCAAATTACGTCACAGGGCAGACATTATTCGTCGATGGAGGATGGACCGCCCTCTAAACGATTTGCTAGGCAGGCTGAGTTTGAGGCTGAGAAAGGTGTCGTGCCAGTGTCTGAGAAGGGCGGTCGATCGTAGCTGTCTTTGGCGCATTCGTGGTGTTCTGTTTCATTTGTACTTCATCTTGAACATTAGTATGATGAAGGCCTGAATAAACACTAGAGTATTTGCTATTATGACTGGTGGATTGTTGATCAGAATTCCGTAGGTGGACCACAGAAACACGGCGGTGCAGAATATCGAAAACATTCCTAGGGAGATGTCTCTGGTGGATCTTGTCTTCCAGACCTTCAGCAACTGAGGAAAGAATGCGATCACGGTGAGTGCTGCTGCTATGAAGCCTATTGCGTCTATGTAGCTGATTTCCATTGTGGGACCTCGTGTCACGTCTCAAATCGTCTCTTCGGATTTATTTGTCTTGATGGGGTTGGATTAGTTCACTTTTAGAAACAATTGTGTAGATTTTGGGTTGTCTAAAACTTATTTTCCTCTGCGATGGAGTATTATCTTGAAGTGTTTATGTTGCTTTCCTTCTATGCGTCGGTTCGCTGCGCGCGAAAGAGGAACTATGCTGCGAAGATGGCGGTCTTTGTTGTTGTGGTTTCGCTTTTGTCTGCGGTTTTCGGGATAAGTATAATTGCTGTTCTTTATGGTCCTGTTGCCGTTCTTTCCTTTCCGTTTTATGCGTTCTGGGAAGAGAAGCGATTCCCTCTTTCTGCGCCGTATGAGGTTTCTCAGCGGATAGTTGTGTATGATATTTACTTGGGGGGTGTGCCGGTGTCTTCGCTGGTGCCTCAGGGTCGTGTGGTCAGTGACGTTGGGGGTGGTGTCGGATATGTTGACGTGGCTAGTTATGAGGTCACTTTTTTGGGCGTGGAAGTTGGTTCGGTCCCCGAGTCGAGCATTGGCCCAATTGTTTTCTTGAGCCTTTACCCGTTGCTTTTGCCGTTGTGGTTTTTCATGTTAGTCAACGCTGTGGGAGCTCTGCTGGGCTTCTTAGCGAGCAGGATGGCAGGAGGGATGCCTGTGTTTCAAAGAGGGGAGTTGAAATTGATGAGTTCTCTTGCGTCGGTGATTCTTGGTTTTGTGTTTTTGGGGGTGGGCATATTGCTTTCCGATTGGATTGTGGCTTTGTATGGCGTTGTGTGGTTTGGTGTGTTCATTGTAGAGTCTGCTTTGAGGCGGGCACGTAATACTCGTCTTTCCCCGCTGTTGTTTTAGAGTAGTTTTCCTTCTGCGATCGGTATGACTTTTCCGCCTACGTTTACGTGTATTTTTCCTTGTTGGTCTTTTTCGGCTCTTAGGAGTAGGAGTGATGGGCGGCCTATTTCGTATCCTTGTTCTACTCTGATGTTAATTTGTTTTTGTCCGAAGTAGTTGTGTTTGATTAGATAGGCGGCTAGGCAGCCGTTGGCGCTTCCTGTGGCTGGGTCATCTGGTACGCCGTAGTAGTCGGCGAAGAATCTGACGTTGAGATGGTTTTTTCTGTGGTAGGTTTCGGGTGAGAAGATGAGTAAGCCTTTTGATTTGATGTTTTTGATTAGTTGGTCGTATTTGTCTTTGTCTATTTTGGCGCGTTTTATGGCGCTTAGGGTCTTTAGTGGAACTATGATGTCTGGGACGCCTGTGCTGGCTTCTTGGATTGGAAATGCGGTTTCTATGTCGGCTGTGCTGAGGTTTAGGACATCGGAGATTGTTTGGGCGTCAAAGGTTTTGCCGAAAGTTGGCTCTATTTGCTTCATCCATAAGACGTCTGGTTGTCCTTGAACGTATGTGGGTGTGACTGTGATCTGGCCGACTTTTAGGTTTAGGATTATCTTGGTCACTTGTTTCTTGATGATTTCTTGTTGTATTATGTAGGCTGTTCCTAGTGTTGGGTGGCCTGCGAAGGGTACTTCTTTCTCTGGTGTAAAGATGCGGACATCGTATCCGCCTTGCCGCTTCTTTTCTGACAGAATAAAGGAGGTTTCTGAAAAGTGCATTTCCTTGGCGATCTTCTGCATTTCAGTGGAGGAAAGCGGTTGGACATCTCTGACAACTGCTAGCTGGTTGCCAGCGTATTTTTCTTCGGCGAAAACATCCACAATGTAAAACGGGTGCTCTGGCATGTCTGACTCTTTCGTTCAAAGGTATCTTCTAAGCTTTTTGTTAGCAAGTGGCGGGCAGACATGACGATTGATGCTGGAAAGTAATGCTTATATGTATTATCTCTCGTATATACCTTAGGGATGTATTGTGGGTAAAGTAAGTGCGGTCACGGTGAAGGTTTCGGATGAGTTGAAGGAGAAGATGAAGCAGGTTAAGGTGAACTGGAGCGAGTACATACGGGAAGCTATCAAGAAGAAGATAGAGGAGCAGAGGGTGAAGCCTGCTTCAGCTAAGATAGACGAAGTTAGGAAGCGAGCCAAGCCTGTGCCCACGGACGAGCTGATGTCTTGGATTCGAGAGGATAGGGAGAGATAAGACACGCCAGGATACGTTGTAGATGCCAGTGTCATTGCAAAATGGGTCTTGCCGGGTGAGCCCTTCCAAGTGAAGGCTTTGAGGCTTAAAGAGGATCATGTTTCAGGAGCGACAGAGCTGTCTGCACCCAGTGTTGTTGTGCAGGAGGTGGCTAGCGCCCTCTGGAGGGCTACGAGGCTAAAGAGGATTTCTGAGGCAGACGCCAAAGAAGCCTTGAAGGCCTTGAACGACATGAGAATTGAGTTGCATAAACTGAATTGGGCTCAGTCAGCGGAGGCATTAAATATTGCGTGTGATTTGGATTTGACAATTTATGATACGTCGTATGTTTTCCTAGCTAATGAATTGAAGGTGCCGCTTGTCACGGCTGACAAAACACTCTACGAAACCGCCAGAAACCGCTTCAAAATCTTACATATTAAAGATTATTTGTAAATTCCTTTGCTATCCAGTATTGGGACTCGTATTCTTTTTCCTATTAGAAGGACCATCAGTTCTCAGTCTTCCTTCTTCAATCTGATTGGTCTACGTAATCTTTAAAAGTGTGGTGCGGTTACCCTCCTTATTCTAGGTTTACATATGTAAAGGTAATAAGGAGAAAGACAAAATGAGCGAAAGAGTAACCCACAACAGCGCTTACTTAAACGGTAAATCAACGAGCGGAACCACAACAAGAGTCAAAGACACCAGCCCAACCAGCGGCATGTGCCCCCTCTGCATCCGAGACTGCCCCATCCTATGCGAAATCAGCCTCAGCGCCTTCCGAGGAAGAGAAGCCCTCTATCCCGAACCAGTCCAATTCGGAGCCTCTACAGCAGGCGCCCTCAAAGACTTCCAACTAGACTGGAGCCACTTCAACATTCACGCCAGCCTCTTCGGCGCAGAAGGCATCGAACCCAACAGCGACATAGCACTGTTCGAAAACGCCGACGTAACAACCAGAGTGGCAGGTATACCATTAAAAGTCCCAATCTTAACAGGCGCATTCGGCTCAACCGAAGTAGCCAGAGTCAACTGGGAAGGACTAGCCATAGGCGCAGCCTTATCAGGCGCAATAGTCACAGTAGGCGAAAACGTCTGCGGCATGGACATGGAATCCACAATCGAAAACGGCAAAGTCACACACAGCAAAGAACTCAAACGACGCGTTGACCTGTTCCGAAAATTCTGGGACGGAAAACACGGCGACATTGTCGTCCAAACCAACGTCGAAGACCAGCGCCTAGGCGTAGACGTCTACGCCATAACCAAACTCGAAGTCAACGTCATCGAACGCAAGTGGGGACAAGGAGCCAAAGCCATAGGCGGCGAAGTCCGCATACGAGACCTAGACAAAGCCATCACGCTCAAAAACAGAGGCTACATAGTCATACCAGACCCAGAAGAAAAAGCCGTGCAAGAAGCATTCAAAGAAAGCGTCTTCAGATCCTTCGAACGCCACAGCCGAGTCGGCATGCCAAACCCAAAAACCTTCGGCGAAG
>Ga0315310_10002344_pt1 | contig 11849 bp, 15 predicted proteins | sample TDP5_MG_FD_203630 | JGI IMG/M metagenome (GOLD analysis project Ga0315310, IMG submission 203630) | Freshwater sediment microbial communities from Lake Towuti, South Sulawesi, Indonesia - TDP5 | ecosystem: Environmental > Aquatic > Freshwater > Lake > Sediment | place: Indonesia: South Sulawesi... | reverse complement strand
CTTGGCCTGGAAGGAGAAGAACAAATGACCGAGGAAGAAGTGAAGGCATTGATGGATCAGATCAAAGACCCAGTCGGACTATTCTACATGTTCACTCTACCATCAGCGACCCTCAACAGGAAGAGCGTCAAGAAGTGATCGGCTATGCAAAGAACTAGGCTGATCAAGATAGATCCAGCCACCAGGCTTGAGGGGCACGCCAAGATCCACATTCTCCTAGACAAGAAAGGCGATGTTGACCAGGCCTACTTCCAAGTGGTTGAGCTAAGAGGATTCGAGAAGTTTTGCGAAGGCAGGCCAGTTGAAGAGATGCCGAACATCACCACGAGGATCTGCGGTGTCTGCCCTTGGAATCACCATCTGGCTTCAGCGAAGGCTGCGGACGCCGTCTACAATGTCGACCCTCCAGAGGCAGCGAAGAAGATTAGGGAACTGGGCTACTGCGCGTTCTTCATACACGATCACTCAACTCACTTCTATGCTCTGGGCGGCCCAGACTTCATTGTTGGACCGGGGGCATCGCCACTAGAAAGAAACATAGCAGGCGTTCTGAAGAAAGTTGGCGTAGAGACGGGGAGCACCGTCCTCAAAGCCCTCCGGTACGCCCATGAAATCGAGGAGATAGTTGGCGGCAGAGCTATTCACCCAGTCTTTGCAGTCCCGGGAGGAGTCTCAAAGCCGATCTCCGAGAGCGACCACGAAAAAATACAGGAGATGGCAAGCCAACTACTGGACCACGCAAAGCACACAGTCAATGTTTTCGAAGAGACAGTCCTGAAGAACAAGAAACACTTCGAGATGGTCACCGACGATGTCTACAGGCTGAAGACATTCTACATGGGCATGGTAGATGAAGACGGAAGGATGAATCTATATGACGGAGATCTGAGGGTCGTCGATCCAGAAGGAAAGAAGCTCGCCCAGTTCGAACCCAAGGAGTACCTGAAGCATATTTCCGAGCATGTCGAGTCATGGACCTACGTCAAGTTCCCCTATCTCAAGAACATTGGTTGGAAAGGCCTGATCGAAGGAAAGAATAGCGGGGTTTACAGGGTCGGCCCCCTAGCACGTCTCAACGTGACCGATGGAATCCCAACTCCATTGGCTCAGACCGCCTATGAGAAGATGTATGACGTTCTGAAGAAGCCAGCCCATGAAACCCTCGCCTACCACTGGGCCAGGGTGATCGAAACCCTCTACGCAAGTGAGAGACTACTTGAACTTATTCAGGATCCTGATGTGAGAAGCACCAATGTAAGAACCACGCCCACGACCACACCGAAGGAAGGCGTTGGAGCAGTAGAGGCCCCTAGAGGAACACTAATTCATCATTACAGAACAGACCCAGAAGGCATTCTGCAAGCAGTCAATCTCATTGTCGCGACCACCCACAATTGCCCCGGGATCTGTATGTCGGTCAAGAAGGCAGCGGAGGGGCTGATCAAGGGCGGAAGGGTTGATGGCAGAATATTGAACATGGTCGAAATAGCCTTCAGAGCATACGACCCATGTTTAGCATGCGCCACTCACACCTTGCCAGGACAGATGCCGCTCGAGGTAAACATCTACAATTCAGACAAGAGACTGACCAAGAGAATGAAGCGCCTTTGAAAGCTGTCGTCATCGGAGTTGGCAATCCCTTCCTTGGTGACGACGGCGTAGGAATCCATGTTGCCAGAATCGTAAGGAAGGGACTGCCAGACGGAGCAAATGTCGATGTCAAGGAGGCCAGCGCCAGCGGGATCGGGCTGCTGGAAGAAATGATTGGATATGAATATGCAGCAATAGTCGATGCAATTGCCACGGGCAGTCCAGTCGGAGAGATATTCAGACTCAACCCGGACAATCTGAGCAACACAGCCCACCTCACAGCGCCTCACCACTTCAACTTCGCCACAGTCTACGAACTGGGAAAGACATTCACGCCAGCAGACATGCCAAAGAGAGTAAAAATCTACGGGATAGAAATACTGCCGAGAACAAGCTATTCAGAGAGCCTGAGCCCGAAGGTCATAAGAGCAGCGCGACTTCTCGCCATAGAAATCATAGAAGACCTGATGCGCCCCAGCTCCAGACAGCGTCCATAAGAGCTGAATATGGATAGACACTGACACCAGACAAATTGAGACCCTGCGCCTTTGACTAGGCCATAGCTTGAGATCGCCAACGAGACTGAGCAGATGCCTGAACTGGAAACTCTCGCTCGAAGATACAAGTTCTCATCAGAAACTCTCTCTGAGCTACAAAGGGTCTACAACGAAGATCTGGACGAAGTAGTTCAATCTTTGAAGTCGCCACCGCGACAGTACTATTTTCGAGTCAATACTTTGATGACTACCCCCGATGATGTCGTAAGGCGACTTGATGAAAGAGGCCTCCGGGCACATAGACATCCGGTAATAGACGAGGCTCTTTACTTTGAAGTCGAATCGTCAAAATCAGTTCAGAGATTTGAGAAGAAGATCGTTGTAGACAAACTCACGGCGGAATCCGTCCTACAAGGTGCGCACGTCTACGCCCCCGGAGTCAAGAGATGCCAAGGGCTGAAACTCGGCGACAAGGTCTCAATAATTGACGACCAAGGGCAAATGGTGGGTGCCGGAATCGTTCGAATGAGTGAAAACAGCATACTAGCCCTTCGACGCGGGCTTGCAGTTGAAGTCACATTGCCCCTCTTCAAAGTTCCAAGCATAAGAGAAATGCCAGAGTACGATCAGGGACTCGTATATGCGCAATCGCTGCCAGCAATCTCAACAAGCAGAATCCTAGACCCTCAGCCGGGGGATACAATTGTCGATCTCACCTGCTCACCCGGTGGGAAACTATCACATGTAAGCGCGCTCACGGGGGGCCGCGCAAGGATATTCGGATTCGATCGGAACGAGACAAAGATATCCCTAGCAAGAGAGACAATTCGACGGCTCGGGTGTGAGGGAATAGCGCTTGTCGTTCACGATGCCAGATATCTCGATGTGGACTTCCCAGAGATTGTTGCAGACAGATGCCTGGTAGATCCTCCCTGCTCTGCGTTGGGAGTCAAACCCAAGACATATGAATATACGTCACGCGCGGAAATCTATGCGCTCTCGCGATATCAAAGACAGTTCCTGAAGTGCTCTTCGAGACTGCTGCGCCCAGGAGGAGTTCTAGTTTACAGCGTCTGCACGATGACACTGCCGGAGTGCGAGGAAAACGTGAAGTTCGCAGTTGACGAATGCGGGCTGGAGCTGGAACGGCAGAACATAGTGCTTGGTTCAGCTGGGCTTGACACTGTGCTGCCACAGGCCATAGTGACACAGAGATTCCATCCACACATCCATGATTCGGGCTACTTTGTTGCAAAATTCACTAAGAAACGCTAGGCCTTCGCCACAGCAAGTAGTTGGATCAGCGACCTCAGCGGAACTCCATCTACATTGTCTTGACTACTCTTGTTCACGAGCACAACTATTCCAACTGGCTTCGCTCTGACGCTCCGAACCGTTTGAACCGCGGCCTTAGCTGTTTCACCTTCCATCAGTACTACGTCGACTATCAATGCTCTCTTGTTATCAACGGATGCGAATGAAGGATTGATTGCCCCAGAGAGTTTCTTGTCCGCAACTCTTTGAGGCCTGACCACTGCAAAAGGTTTCTCAAGCTCTTCTGCAACAGCCATCCCAAGTACCATTCCGCTTCCCTCAATTGCAACGACGACTTCGGGCTGCTCAAACTCTTTGCCTCTTACCGACTCTCGAGCGAGATCGGCGAGTGCCCAACCCGCAAGAGACAGACGACGAACGCTTGAGCCGATACGACTCCAATCGACAAAAAGGTCAATTGGGGCGGGCCTTCTGAGGCGTTCCTTTCCTCGAAGAAGAAGCCAAACGACCGTGTCCGTCTGAACCTTTAGCTCCTCTGAGATCTCTTGAGTAGTAAGGCCTCTTGCCTTGAGTTCCTGCGCCTTCTTGATCAGCTGGTCGAGCGATCTCAAGCAGATCTCCTAGACCTTCTTCTTCGCTTCAAGCTTTCTTAAAACCTTCCTCTTCAGCTCAGTTCCACAGATCTGGCACTCATTCTGTGAGTACGCCTGAGAATATCTTCTGGAACAAGCAGGGCAGTAGGAGATCCAGTTGAACTCGTACAATATGCCAAAGGTTGCGAGTGATGTGTATGCAATTGACAACTTCTCCGCCACGTTCTGGACCGCGTAGTCATCACTCACCAGAACAGGACTCAGACCACCGCCTTTGAGGTCGAGCGCCAACGCCAGGATCTGATAGTCAGCTTCAGAGAGTACCAACTGTTCACCTAGCTTCAATGATTCTTCAGCAACGTGTGATCGCGACATTTCGCTGGGTTTTCTCACCTCAAGCCTGCCTGAGTCGCGCGAAGTGAGGAAGCGAATCATGGCCATGCTTGTCAGAGAGAGTTCGCGTTCGACCGCAGGAACCGTAAATGCCTTAACATTTACTGAGAGGGGATTGAACCCTACAATGAATGCTGAAGTGTCAAGAACTAGCACTCTCACCTTTTCCGATCTCCACTCCGGGAAAGCGCACTAAGCTTCTTCTGACCTTTAGCCGGTCGAATTTGACGAACACCGCCTTGCGCTTCGACTTTCTTATCAAGATCGAGCTCCCTGGCTGAAAGTCTTCACGATGTCTTCCGTCAACGATTACGGTGCTTCTCGGAGCCACACTATTCAATTTGATGCTCAATTCCTTCTTTGCTGATAAGATCACTGGATGAAGCGGATCGACTGGACAGAGAAAGACCAGTACGAACGCATCAAGAGATGGATCCAACACCGGTCCCCCAGCCGAGAATGCGTGCGCTGTGGAGCCGGTGGGCGTGGCAACAACTAGCCCGTCTGCACGGCAATCGACAAGGTCGTATCCTCCGACTCTCATATTGACATCTATCATTTTGTATGGAAGAGCTGGCGCGATTAATGCCTCGTTTAAGCCATCGACTGTGGATCCGCCACTTCCTATCATGGACAGCTTCATGTGCTCTTCCAGTCGCATCTTTCCTCTCAAACAATCCCTTATGGCATCCTTTGCCTGCTCAGGCGAAACTTCTGTTAGGTATCCTCGTCTTCCCATGTTTACTGCCAAAATAGGTGTGTCAGGCTTAGGCATGACCATGGATGTCTTAAGGACGGTTCCGTCTCCCCCGACGGTAACTATCAGGTCAGCTCTCATTTCAGAGAGAGGCGTGCCGCCGCTAAGCCGCTTCAGCCTTGCGAACTCTTCTTCAGGCACCCCAACAAGTCTCTTTCCGGTTACGAACCTGAAGAGGCCTGCTGCTGTTTCCAATGCGTTCTCATCGTCAAGCCTCGATACGACGCCGATTCTCCTAATCAAGGAGGCAGCACCGGCCTCTAGTATCAATCCGTTTTGTTATAGGCATTGAGGTCTTGCAGTTTACAACTCAGACCTGGCGGATGCCATCTTTCAGTGCGACCTTTCCGAGTTTTCAAGTCTCAGTATTTTCTCTTCACTATTTTAGAGCTGGCATGCGGTATTGTCTTGCCTCTCTCATCCTCTTTAGAAACCTTCCGCAGCAAGTTTCCTCCTCTGATAGATGAAGAGCTTCTATACATGCCCTCGGTTGCAGGACATCCTCGCAAACCTTGGCCATCTCTTCATTAATCACAGTATCGTACTCACAACTAACTATTGCTTGCATATGAAGAAGGCACAACCTATTCCATATCTCCCTGACTTCAGGGTGATTTCTAATGATAATTACGTTCCCATCAATGGTTCTGGCTTTCTTTGTAAGCTCATCTGAAACCCTATCCATCTCTTCTTTCAGCTTCAGAATTTTGCCCATATCGCCCTTCATCATTGACGCGCACCTCTTCGATGCACATATTGCGTATGCTCTTAAACACTACCTGAAGAGGGGCTCGCGTTCGCCCCCACTCTGGAATAGAACATCGGTTAACGGTGTGTTCTATTTTGTCATAAACCTGCACCGCCTAATCGCCACAAGAATCCCGGTAAGCCTTTTTAGATCTGAACAGATCCTAACTCACTAGAGTGGTGCCGAAGATGAGTAGGCCTGTGGATGTGGGCTCACTAAAGATCGGTCAATACATCGTCATAGACGATGAGACATGCAAAATAGTGGAGTACGAAAAGAGTAAGCCGGGAAAACATGGAGCCGCAAAGGCAAGAATTGTCGCAATAGGAGTTTTCACAAACAACAAGAAAAGCGTCGTTAGTCCAGTTGATGGAAAACTTGACGTGCCAGTCATAGAGAAAAGGACTGCCCAGGTGATCTCTCAGACAGGGGATATCGTTCAGCTCATGGATGTTGAGACCTATCAGACATTCGACACGCCCCTGCCTAGCGAGGGTGAGCTGAGAGGAAAGATCTCTCCAGGCCAAGAAGTAGAGTACTGGCGAATTCTTGGCAGAGACAAGATCGTCAGGATAAAATCCTGACCACGACCAGTTCTAGCCTGTCCCAAAAGCTAGCACTAGTGGAGAAGATGAAAACCGTCGAACAGATGAGAATCCATCCGCGAATGACTGTAAGTCAGCTTGTTCAACAGATGGATGCGTGTGGAACCCTCGGAGCGGGAAGAGTTGGCCTGGCCAGTAAAATACTGAGTGAGATGTTCTCAGATGAAGAATGTACTGTATTTCTATCCTTGGCTGGTCCGCTCATTGCCGGAGGGCTAAGAAAGATCATCGTGGATCTTGTTGATCGAGGGTTGATTGGCGCGATAGTGACTACTGGCGCGAATGTAGTGCATGACATCATAGAAGCACTGGGCTATCGACATTTCATTGGATCACTATTCGCTGATGACATGCAGCTCTACAAGCGGGGAATAGGTAGGATTGGGGACGTTTATGTTAGGCTAAAGGCATTCGAGGCAGTGGAGAAACTGGTCACTCAAGCCTTAGATGAGATTTCTGAGGATATGAGGCGACAACTCTCTCTTCAGAGTTTCTTGAATCAGGTCGCTTCCAAACTCAAGGACCCATCCGCCATGTTGGTGAGGTGCAAGGCCAGAAACGTTCCCATCTTCTCTCCAGGTTTCCTCGACTCGATGGTTGGGTTGAACCTGTGGACGTACAGCCAAACAAGAGCCCTATCCATTGATCTGCTCCAAGATCTGAGACGTTTGATGCAACTAGGGTTGGAGGCGAAGAGGTCTGGTGCAATAATCTTGGGAGGTGGCCTGCCCAAACACCACGTCTTGATGGCAAACATTCTCAGGGATGGAGTTGACCTTGCAATCCAGATCACGATGGATCGACCTGAGGCAGGAAGCCTCAGCGGCGCATATCTGGAAGAGGCTATGAGCTGGGGCAAGATACGTCGGAAGGGAAAGTATGTGAGCATCATAGGCGATGTTACTGTGAATTTCCCGCTAATACTCGCCAGCGCACTTGAGAATGCGCCCAAGGGTGTAAAGGGCGCCTACCGCGGTGGTTCTTGACGTGATCTAGGCAAGCGTATCTCCAGTATTCCCCGTTTCATCTCATAGGTCAACTTGGTCGCGTCAACAGCTTCGGGAAGATCCAACATAGCACGATAGCATGTGAACTCTCCCGTTCGGTGTTTGATGCCCAGGTCATCAAACCTGACGGTGTGTTTCGTTCTGGCGTAGACCTCAACAGATCTCTTACCACAAACCTTGACCGCGACCTCCCCCTCGTCCGCAAGAGGCAGATCTACCGTGATCGTAAGCTCCTCAGACCCAACCGTGACATTCGAGAGAGGCTGAATGCAGCATGCTACCTCATCCCACCCAGCCCCAAAGACATCATCTGTGCGTTTCTCGATACACTTCAATGGACGGCCCACAATGTCAGAGGAACCTCGTCGTCTCCGCCTAGACATCCTAAGCTCGCCTACCGATAGAGGGGCGGCACTTCATACTCGTGTGACTTGCTCATCTTGGACATCTCTTCCTGCGTCCTTCGCATAATGTCTTTCGCCTTCAAGCGAATCTCCTCTCCCTTCTGAAGAAGCTCAGAAACATCAACTCTAATGCCAGCAATCTCTTCCAGCGACTCAAGTACTGCAGCAGCTGCCTCAGGGTCAGGGTAGTTGTAGAATGATTGAGCCAGCAGAGTGACACCATCAATCCTCGAGTCATAACACTTCTTAAGGATCAAAGCGTAAGGCCCTACCAAGTATCCTTCTCCCAATACCTCCGCGGAATGCCCAAGTAGATCAATTAGTTTTTCATCAGTCAAAGCTGCGAAGACTTTAGGCTTGACAACGTTCTGGCGATTTTGAACCGCCATACCCCCAACAGAAATGACCATCTTGGCCTTCTTTGAGCCAGCCCATTTCACAATGGCGTCAGCAAGTCCGTATACCGTCCCTGAGGGAACAGCAGTTTCAGAAACTACCGCTACAATCGACTCCTTGAGGAAGATCCGTATCGGAGATCGTGGCAAACCCTTATGAAGAACCACCAGAGGCGGAAAGGTCTCAGACTCAATCGACCCAACCTCCTCCATATCAAGAGAGGAGACCAGATGTGACACCGCCAACACCCCGACGAGGCCTACGTCTGGAAGTCCATTTACAAGCGTGAAGCCGACTGGCACATCCTTTCTTTCAATAACGGTAACGGGTTCCAAATCTTCTTCCATCGTCTTGCCTTGCGCTAACTCAGAAAAAGCTTGTTGCATCCGTGCAGCTAATGTTTAAGAGATGAGGTGAACTAATCAGCCTGAACGTATCAAGAAAGCTCAGTTCAGGAAAAGGTGGAGACGGAAAACTGAGTGCCCTCGACAGTATTGGGAAATCTCTGAACGAAGCCATAAGGAAGTTGTTAAGACTTCCACTGGTCGATGAGGCCTCAGTAAAAGAACTGGTAAGAACCCTTCAGAGGACCCTGCTCCAAGCTGATGTAAACGTCGATTTGGTCCTTCAACTGTCGTCCAAGATACAGGAGAGGGCGATCAAAGAAAGTCTCCCGATAGGAGTATCAAGAAGAGAACATGTGATCAAGGTTCTATATGAAGAACTCACCAAGTTCCTAGGCGAGGAAACACCTGGAACACTAATCCAACCAGGAAGAACCTATGTAATGATGCTAGTTGGAATTCAGGGTTCCGGCAAGACCACGACCGCAGTGAAGATTGCGAGATTCTACCAGAAGAGGGGACTCAGAACTGGACTTGTGTGTGCCGACACATTCAGACCCGGGGCCTTCGAACAGATCAAACAGCTTGCAGACAAAGTAGGCGTACCAACATACGGGAACCTAGGAGAAAAGACGCCGGAGAGAATCGCCAAGAATGGAGTAACGCATTTCGCAGAGGAGAGGTTCGACATCGCGATAATAGATACGGCTGGGCGACATAGGAACGAAAAAGACCTCATGGAAGGGATGAAAGGACTGGCAGATACGATACACCCAGACGAAATTGTACTTACAGTTGATGGAACGATTGGGCAGCAAGCCATGGCTCAGGCCAGAGCATTCGCGGATGCAACAAACCTCGGCTCAATACTTGTCACGAAGCTAGATGGCTCGGCGAGAGGAGGAGGAGCTCTCTCGGCCGTGGCAGCCACCGGTGTCAAGATCAAGTTCATAGGAATTGGTGAGAAGATTGACGATCTGGAGGAATTTGTTCCTTCCAGCTTCGTTGGTAGACTTCTCGGAATGGGAGACATCAAGGGTCTCATTGAGAAAGTCAGAGAGGCAGAGGTAGGCGTCTCCGAGCAAAAGGCAAGGACCTTCCTAGAAGGCAGATTTTCGCTCAGAGACATGTATGACCAGATGCAAGCACTGAGAAAGATGGGACCACTCAAGAAGGTGTTCAGAATGATTCCGGGCAGCTTCAACATACCAGACGATGCCATGGACACAGCTGAGCAGAAATTGGATGCTTGGAGAGTCATCATACAGTCAATGACACAGCAGGAAGTTCAGGAACCCAAGGTCGTTGATTCGTCTAGGGCGAGAAGAATCGCAAGAGGATCTGGAAGAAGCGAGAGAGAAGTGAAGGAACTGATCAACCAGTACACGAATATGAGGAAGATGATTAGAATGATGAAGAGAAGACAGGCCACGATGTTTAGGAAAGGACTCTTCCAGATGAAGACTTAGCGAAATGTGTATATTGAAGAGGGGCGGAGAGAGGGCGCCTAAGCACGCTCCAAGGTGGAGCTTATGGTCAAGAGGTCAAAAGGATATCGCTCCAGAACCAGATCTCTCTTCCGGAAAGATCACAGAGAGAGAGGCAAGATCAGCATCAGCAAGCTACTGCGAACATACAATGTAGGAGACAAGGTTTGCATTAAGACTAATCCAGGTGTACACAAAGGTATGCCCCACAGGAGGTTCTACGGAAAGATCGGAGTCATAGCTGGACGAAGGGGAAGAAGCTACATTGTTAGTGTCCCAACGGGAGGCAGGACCGCCAAAATTCTGATTAGACCAGAGCACCTCGAGGGACGCAGGGGAGTATGAGGCGATGCCAAGAAGGATCTCAAATCAGAAAGACATAACGATCGTAGAGGCGAAACGCATACTTGAGAAGTTCAAGGAGGAGGAGTTGGGAGAGTTTCAAAGAAGAACCTTGGCTTTTGCAACGAAATTTAGTAAGACAAGCCCCGCGAAAGCAGAAAAGCTCCTAAAGGAACTTGTTGGCAACTTCAAGCTAGACCACGCCGATGCCATCCAGATAGTGAACTGTATGCCCCTAACAAAGGAAGAGCTCAGAACGATACTTGCGACAAAAGGCAGGGTGACCGGGACAGACCAGCTCGAAGGAATATTGAAACTGGTATCTCATTTCGCCGAAAAGCAGTAGAAATCTCTGAGCTTACGACAATCGAATCGTCTCCTTTGAATAATACACTATGGCGTGTATCAGACCGCGCCGTCCTCGTCCACAGACCTATGGACGGTTTCCTTCAAGAAGAAAACCTAGGTCATCCAACGAGCAGATACCCCACGAAGCTGATTAACGGATGATGATGCCAAGCCTGTCAGACGCTGAGCCGGGATTGGATGAGGCGTTTCAAGGGCCTTGTCGTTTGGGAAGGTTTATAATATGAAATTCCAAGACCTTCTAGAGAGCGGTCCTGAAACAAATGAAGCCTTTCGCTACGCCAGCGAGTTCCGTCCAGATCTCTGAGGGCAGAGAATAGTTAGCAGAGGCTAGAGGCAGGTATCCATTCTTGACTGAAACGAGTAGACCGCCCGAGAGAGATATCGGACTCGACGTATCAAAGCGACTCTACGAGGAATATGCCTACGTGCTGGATTTTCTGCCTACAGGTAGGTCGTCGCCTGACAGACTACGACACGTAGCGGCCCCAACAGTCCAAGTCTTGGGCGAAGACTACTTTACGATGCTTGAAGCAGAGCTCAAGCCGGGGGTTTCTGTCGAGCCTCACGAAAGAATCTATGTGGGGAAGGAGAGAAGGGAGAAGGTCGACCGGATAATAGGCAGAATCGGTTACGACAAATTGACTGCTTCAGCAAAGGCGGAACTCCCCGTCGTCTTGGAAAAGCTGATTCAGAACCAAGAGAACAGATTTGTAGATTTCTTCAACAAGGCCCAGGCACTCACTCCGAGAATGCATGCGTTGGAAGTCCTTCCGGGCATAGGCAAGAAGTCCATGTGGCAGATAATCGACCAACGTGAGAGGAAAACTTTTGACAGCTTTGCCGATATTCAGAAGAGAACAAGCGTTGCCTACGCAGTGAAAACTCTTGCAAAGAGAATAATTGAGGAGTTGAGTGGGGAATCGAAGTACAGGCTTTTCACGAGGGCTGTCTAGAGTAGAATGTTGCCACCGGATAGAGGTCGGACCCGTAGCCTTAGACGGTTAGGTCAACACTTCTTGGTCGACCATGGCGTGCTCCAAAG
>Ga0315310_10002343_pt1 | contig 11852 bp, 20 predicted proteins | sample TDP5_MG_FD_203630 | JGI IMG/M metagenome (GOLD analysis project Ga0315310, IMG submission 203630) | Freshwater sediment microbial communities from Lake Towuti, South Sulawesi, Indonesia - TDP5 | ecosystem: Environmental > Aquatic > Freshwater > Lake > Sediment | place: Indonesia: South Sulawesi... | reverse complement strand
AGCGCTAGTTTCTCGTCAGCGCCGATCACCTTAACCATGTGCTCTTTAAAGCCCAGGGTCCTCAGCTCTTCTAGCCGGCTCTTACCCGCAACAAGCTCGTAGTCACCAGAGCCTAGGTCACGGACCACAATATCCTGAACCAGGCCAATCTCTTTAGCTGTACTCTTCAAGAGCGCGCGCTGCTCCTCGTCGAGTATGCTCGAAACGCGGACGTCAGGGATCCGGATGGCCTCAAGAGAAACAGTTTTTAGCTCAGCCATATTTTTCTCCCGGAGAAAATTTGTAGGGCCGACAGAATATATTATTTTTGGGAAGAGTGCGACTTTAAGCCGCAAATCCCCTAGACTAAAACACTAAAAAGTAGTGACTTAACCGTTTTTCTTACGTTTAATATGTGATAGAGAAAGACTTAATAAGACGGAGAATTATATTTAATATAGGTGAGATATATGGCGAACCAATGGGAAAAAATGGACGTACGCGATATATGGAAGCTAGCCAAGTGCGGCAGCGGCTTACACTTCAATGTCCCCAAAAGTGTGATAGACGCCTTTGAATTAGAACCCCACGACGAGATCCGCGTAGTATTAATCGAAGTACGGCGCGCGCGGCTGAAGGGGTAGAGAGGGAGAAGTGGCTGGAAGTGAACCTGGTTAAGCAAGTGATCGGGTGGACCGTCCTATTTGTATTAGTGGCCGCGATCGGAGTGTGGGCCTACTATTTGCTGCTGGGAGCTTAAGGGAGGCGAAAATGTGAAAGGTGAGGAAGCCCACCAGAAAGCGATAGAACCAGCCGATGAAGCCTACAAGAAAGCGAGACAACAAGTCCGGGAAGCCTACAAGAAAGCGATAGAACAAGCCGATGAAGCCTACAATAAAGTGATACAACCAGCCGAGGAAGCCTACCAGAAAGCGATAGAACAAGCCGATGAAGCCTACAATAAAGTGATACAACCAGCCGAGGAAGCCTACAATAAAGCGAGACAACAAGCCGATGAAGTCTACAATAAAGCGAGACAACAAGTCCGGGAAGCCTACAATAAAGTGATACAACCAGCCGAGGAAGCCTACAATAAAGCGAGACAACAAGCCGATGAAGCCTACAATAAAGCGATACAACCAGCCGAGGAAGCCTACAATAAAGTGATACAACCAGCCGAGGAAGCCTACAAGAAAGCGAGACAACAAGCCGATGAAGCCTACAAGAAAGCGAGACAACAAGCCGATGAAGCCTACAAGAAAGCGAAGCAGGTGAAAACATGAAATTTGAGCAGTACATGACAGAGACGCTTAAGAAGATCTGCGAGAACAAACCTTATGACCGCGCGCTCTGGAAGGCCAGGATCCTAGTTTACCTTGGCCTGATAGCTCGAGGTGTCGACCCCAAGAGGGCCAGATGGATGATGGATCTGTATATAGATTACTAGGTGAGAAAGGCTGGGAGATGGGCTAATTTCTTGGGAAACTCGTTCAGCGCTTAGCTCCTTCAGCAGCCCCGTCTCTCAGCCCTCAACCGAGAAGGAGGGAAAACACCATAGGGTCAAAAAGTGGGAAATGGAAACTATACGCGCTATGGGGAACCCTGGTGCTGTGGTCGCTGATACTAAGCTGGCCATACCCACCGTGGCACATAATCAGATAGAGAGGAATCAACCGGTATGTCCTGGCTGCTAGAACCCTGGCTCTGGTACACTATCATCGCTTGCATCATCGTTTGTGTAGTGCCTCTCCTAGTGATCTGGCTTTTAATAAGTTTGCCGTTTCCATGGAACACCATACTATTCGTTGGAATCATCGCGGCAGCGGGCATACTACGAGGACACCGAGAGTACCACGAAACCCACAAACCATAAAACCCCCTCTTTTTTTTGTTGCAAACTTATTAGGAAAGTCAGCGCAAAAGGTTATATGTCCAGAGCTCACGTATTCTAGCTCACAACCTCGCGCAGGTGTGAGCGATGAAGGACCCTAAACATAGTGTACGTTTTCGTCAGGCTATTAACGCCGCGTTGTTAATAGCCTCCCAAAAGACGCCGGAGCCGGTTAAAGCATGGCTCCGAAGAGTCTACCACCAAGAACTAGATGAGATTGCCTATTTGCTGGCGATCGCAAACAAACCCACAGGGATAGAGGTGAGACGAAAATGACGGAGGAACCCCATGTTATAGACGGCGCGGACCGACGAAAGAAAAGACTCCTCGAGCTGTTGAGTTACATACACACGAACGGAGGCGCCACCAACCTAGAAATGCTGTCGTTTTTAACGATTAAGTTTGGGCTGAGACATCAGACAGGGGCGACGTACATCCAGGAATTACACCTAGCAAAACTCATAACCCAGGAAGGATTGAAGTGGCACACCACGGCGAACTATAAAAGACTCGCAGAACACCTCTACGCTTAAGGACACATCCTTGGCTCCAACGCCCGGGATCTCATCCCGGTGTTTTCCCTCTTTCTTTTTCTTGTTTTCTTTGTTTTTCTATATGTTATATTGAAAGCGCGAGCCTTTTTCAGCGTGGTGTGGACGTCTGGGGACGTCTCGAGGTGTATATGTGTGTTGTTTGTTAGGGAAATGAGGGGGAGGGAGTTAGCCTTCAGCACGTCGGCTGTACGGTTCCTCTTTAGCGTCCATGACCCACTTATCTATAACGTTCGCCGTTCTGAGTTCCTCAAGTTTTGTCTGCACCGCGTTCCAAAGCTGATCTTCTTTAGCCAGGTCGAATACCATGGTAATGGTTAGGTTGCCTTTTCTCATTTTGAAGCCTCTTCCTTCTTCTTCTCTGCGGGTTTCGGTTTTAAGATTTTTGCCAGGATCTTAGCGTCCTCTTCAGCCTCAGCCATTCAAACACCCTTCTTTAAAGCTAACTTGATCTCCTCGAAATGGACCACAGCGGCGATCAGGTCCTCCGAATATTCCAGGGCTCTCAACCTCTCTGCCAACTCCTCGTTAGATATCACCTCAGCCCTGAATAAAGTTAGGGCCTCACTCTCGGCGAGTTTCTGGATCCTACGAGCTTCGCGGCGTGCCTCCAGATCCACAGCAGGGGGCTTAGGAACAGGTCGCCGGGCCTCTTCAAGATCCGCGCGTGCCGCAGCCTCAGCAGGATCAAAACCAGCCGCGATCAAAGCAGCAATCAACTCCTCTTTCTCAAGTTCATAACGACTGTACTGAGCGACAAGCGCCAGACCTGTCAACCGTTTAACCTCAGCCTCTACCCGGCGCCTTTCAATCTCTTCTGGAGGAATCGGGGGCGGTGGACGTCGTATGTCCTCGAGCTGCACGGTCGCAGAGGCCAGGGCTTCAGTTAAATTAGCCTCTATAAGGCGCGTCTCTAGTTCATCACGATCTATCTTATAGGCCCTGAACTCTTCCACAGCCGTGCGTGCAGCCAGGGTTTGAACCCGCGCGATCTCCTTAGCACGCGCGATCTCCTCAGCACTCGGCTTAGGCGTCGGCCTCTTCAACTCTTCATAGTCACCCCGAGCAGCCGCGACCGTAGGATCCACACCGGCCTCAACAAGCATCGTGACAAACTCAGGCTTTTCAATAGCATAGCGACGATATAACTGGAGAGCATAGCTGACCCGGTACTTCCGCACCTCACGCTCAGCCTTTGTCTCAGTCACAGGTTTAGGAGGAGCCGGCCTACGATACTTTTTGGTGTACGCCTTCTCCGCGCGTAGATCTGCGACCTCAGGCACCACAATGATCTCGGTTAATCTGTCTCGGAACTCCTCCTCAGTTACGAGGTCCTTCTGGAAACCATCTTCATACAAATCAATGAGATCTTTCAGCAGCTCACGCTCACGCTTTTTTATGGCATACGCCACATAGTAGTTGATCCTGGTTGCGCCTATACCTATGGCCTCGAGATTAGCTCGTAGCGTGTCCTCGAGAATGAAACCGTCCACAAAGTCACGGATCCACTCGTCACGGACCTTAGAGATCTCCTCAGTCATGGCCCGGGCCTTCTGAATGTCAGCCATCAAAGGCGCGTCCTCTTCATAGCCTAGGAGCTCGTACCACTCAACAAGCTCGTCATCGCTGAGTCGGCCCATCTCCCAACCGTAACGGAGATCCACCCGCGGAATCAACCGCTTGATTATACTCCGCATGATCTCCTGGTCACTCTTAGTGACCCCAGGTCTAGGCTCAGGCTTAAAATCGTGCAACACGATGTACTTATTCAGCTCCTCAGCCGTTATCACTTTACGGTGGAAAGCGTCATAGAGGTGATCAGGGCTAGGGAGGATCCAGTGAGCTTCCCAATACGCACGAGCCCATTCTCTTGAATAGCCATAAAGAGGCATAACGTCAGAGAAGCGATCTGGCGTTATAACCTCTCTCACGACAAAACGGATGAGGTCCTCTACCGGCGGCAGCATAGGAGTGAAGGCACGATTCATAAATTGTTCGTAGGGGACAAGCAGGGCCTTATCAGCACCGATAGAATAGATTTTTGCGGCGAGTTCCCAGGCCGCGCGGTTCGTAGGTGTGCTAAGTAGCTGAGTTGTACAGATGTCCAACTGACCGGCCGTGACAAGTTCCACGGCAATGTTAGCGAGAGAAATCCCCCAGTATCCAGCATTCGCAACCGTAAGGTGTTCCATCGCCAGGTTAAAGGCCTCGTCGGGTTCACGCGGCGAGTGCGCCGCAAACACCTTATTTAAGGCTGTTATCAACGGCGCTCCGAGGGTCTGAATTTCAACAGACAAAGCGCCTACGTCAACCGCAGTAGTTAAACCCTTCAGCATAGAAATAAAATCCACAACAGCGTCAGAGAGAGGCCCCAAAATCGCGCCGATCCCCCCCATCAGATTATGCAACGTCTCACTGAACGCGTCACTAACAGACGCAACGATCCAGCCAAAACCCGCCGTTATTTCATCCCTTAGCCACCTAAACGTGTCAGTGGCCCACCGTAAAGCGCCGTCAACCCAGCCCCAAATGATACCGGTGATCCAGCCACCGACGTTAGACACTTGCTCATTCAACCAGGCGCCTATATTACTGAGACAGGCAACGATGTTGTTAATTCCAGCCGAGATCTGACTGAGCAGCCAGCCGGCGCTGTCACTTATCCAGGTCCCGATTGAAGTGATCGCGGTACTAACAAAAGTGCATATAGCCGATACGCCGCTTGAGATCCAACCCGCGACATTACTGATCCAACCCTGGACCGTTGCGATCGAATTCGATATCCAAGTCTTAAGGCTTTCAACGGCGCCGTTGATCCAGCCAGAAACAGCCTGTAAGCTCGTAGTAACAAACCCGGTGATCCCAGAAACAGCGTTAGATATCCACGTGTTAATCTGGTCCCAGAGACTCTCAAACCAGTTTTGAACAGCATCCAGCGGCCAAGGCCAGCCGCTGTGATGAATCAGCTCGGGTTGAGACATGGTTAAAGCCTAATGGTTGTGGGTCCAGTCTCACGGCGTTTTTTGATGTCTTCGCGTATAAGCTCGGCTTCTTTCTCAGCGCTCCACTCTTTCTCAGGGATCGTAATAAGGCCGGGGGTGAGCCCCTTGACCGTGTACGTCACGTAGATTGTAGCTTGGGGTTCGCCTTCGGTTGTAGGAAGCGCGATCCTACTACGGCGGACCTGGACCTCTTCAGCCGCCGGCTTCTCTTCCGCCGCCATGTTCAACACCTTTTTTCATAACGTCCTTTGACATGCTCTCGGCAATTTCACGAAGGATATCCCCCGCTTTCTTATCATCTCCCTTACAAGCAGCTAGCAGCGCAGCAAAGAACGCCCTAGACTCCCACGCGCCAGGCGCCTCAGGAAGTTTAGGCGAACTCACTCAGAGGCACCTCGCTCTATTAACTGGTGGAGACCGGCTAAACCGACGAAGGTCCCCGCCCAGGCGACTATGTACGTCCGTATGGCTATGAAACACCAAGCGGCAGGATCCGCGACAACAATGATCCACTCCTGGACCGCAAAGAAGTTTAAAATCCACACACAGAAGGCAGTGACAGCGGCGACGATGGCAGCGTCCTTAAGAGTCATAGGGTTTCCGTTGTTAAATGGGTTGGTGTTCAACCGCATCTTTTCACCATTACAAGGTTGCATCTACGCCGCAATTAAAGTTTTTCAACTCCCCTCGAGGAGTACCCATTTCATAGAGCCCGAAACAGGGCCTGAAACGATAACAAATTTTCCAGTAGGGCTTATGGCCACCGCGCGGACACCGTCCGCGTCGATTCCGAGATCTCCGTCCTCCAGAGTTTGTAACAGGGCGCCGTCCTTGAAAATGTAAATCTTGTCACAATCTCCGGCGCCTGCTGACCTTGCCATAGCAACGACGTATTTACCATAAGCGCTCTTCCAAGATATCCCTGGTTGAGATCCGTCGCTCCAAAACCAATAAACATCGCTCTTGATCGCGGATCCTAAGGTTTTCGACGAGATAGTGTATGCTTTAACAACGGTGTTGAAACCATCAACGATTAAGATCATGGTCTCGTCGGTGTTGAAGACCGCGTCTTGACGTAAGAATCCATTACTCGCGTCAGGATCTGAGAAGGTATCGTATGCCGCATACGAGGAATAGTTACCTTCTTCCAACTCAACCACCGGAGGAGGAACTAACCACCAGAAAGGAAACAGTTTCGTCAATTAAAGGTTATGCCACCACACACGTTAAACCGTCACCTACGACACGTTTAGCCACTGGAACCGTGTACGTCACCTCAAGATAGGGCATATAGGCTGTACCGTAGCCATAGAGCCTAAGATATTCATTACCACTCGGCTTTGTCCCCTCTCGATCACTTTTAAAACGGAACTGAGTGTGGCCAGTGAGGTTGATGCTGGAAGCCAGGACACTGTGGTTATAATAGGTGTTAACAGATTTCCCAGCAGTGTTGAAGAACACGCCTTCATCAACAGAACAGTCATCCCAATCCAGGTCGCCAGTGCCAGTGAAAACATCTTTGCCGCTATAGAAGTGAAGGTCAAAATCTGCGTCAGAAGAGTCACTTTGAATGGCAATATAAAGGAGTGCAGCCGTCACTGTAGCGGTGCCACCGAGACTAGACGTATCAAAATCCAAGAAGCCACGCCAGACACGATGTAGGTAAGAGTAGATGTCAGCATAGAGTTGAGTTAAACGATTCTGCTGACCCGCCCCCATGTTTCCGAACATGGCACCAATCTTCAAAGCGTTTAAGGCTGCGGTGGTCCAAGGCAGCCCAGTCCAAGGATTCGTGGACCAGATATAACTGTAGAAATCATACACTTGACTCAATGCACTCCCACCACCCGGTTGAGCTTGAACACTCGTATCGGTTTCGAGACACAGCCTAATGTTGCCAGTCGCTACGGTCACCTTCTTCGCGCATGCCGTTAAAATAACTTCAGCCCAATCATAGGTAACTCCCATCTCGTCTATGACAAATGTGTCTCGATCCCAAATCAACTCGGCTGGCGCTGTCTCTTGAACATAAGTGCCGTCACCATCAGCACTCACTTCGTTGACCTTATCATAGTGGCTGCCGGTAGCTGGATATTGCCCGTCAAATTGGATAGTGCCATTCGCGGAGGGACGCCGAGTTAAAACCTTATATAAGGTGGCAGACCGATACTGTCCAACATAAGGGTACGCTGCTAAAGATTTGGTTTCAGTTGTTGGGGGATAAAAGTAGTTTTCTCTAAGAATTTCATAACTCGCCCCTGGATAGAATGTTCCCACCGGATCAGGATCAAAAACCGCTCGTTTACTACGAGCATCATGGACGCTGAAGTATCGCCGGAAGTTGCGACCAATTAACTCGAGAATGTAGCCTAAGGCTGCTTGCCTCAGAACCTCACGAGTCAACCATGCACACATTCGCATCTTATATCTCCTGATAGCCTATATCGTAGCTGATGGTCCCAGCGTCCGACAAGTTGATGAACAGGTCCTCATCTACAGCGCCTTCCCAGTTCGCATCAATAAGATTAACCATCCACCCAGACTCAGCCGCAACCTTCTTCTTATGACGTAACGTCCCGGTTGAAGTCAGTCTCAGAGCCACAGTGACAGAGCCAGCCCCATTATTCCAAATCGCCATATATTTGATCCTCAGTTTCTTACCAGCGGACACGCTGACGATCTCGGTGTTTCCGGAGAGAGTGGCTTCCCCACTGGCGAAAGTAACAACGTTGTCATGGCTGCTTATCGTACGATCCTTTTCAGCCTGAGTGACAGTGGCCTTAAGGTTCGCCGCCGTAGGCTGAACAACAGTGAGGGTGCCATCAACCGTCAAACTACCAGCGTTGTCATCAACAGAGAGGGGCTCCTGGATAGTGACGGACCCAGATGTGATCGTACGATCCTTTTCAGCCTGAGTGACAGTGGCCTTAAGGTTCGCCGCCGTAGGCTGAACAACGGTTACAATGTCACTCGCGGTCAGCGCGCGTATGGTCCTAGGATCTATCTTGGTACCGTCATAGTACAGAGCCATTTTAAAGAGGTCTAAAACACTGTCGTAGGCTATGGCTGGGTTCTCAATGCTTATGGGAACCGAAGCCCCGATCGTTGGATCCTTCAGACTCACGCCCTTAACCTTGATGTGATCCACAGTGCGATCTTTCTCAGCCTGGTACACTGTGGCTTTAAGTTTAGTTTGATCAGGCTGCTCGACTGTCGCTGTACTGTTATAGAGTATAACATAGAGCCTGCCTTTAATGTCAAGCAGCAGTGGACCACGCGATCCGTCTGGGAGATCCTCAGGCGTGAGATCATACTCACCTATATCGGAGATCCCTGTCTGACCCACTGGGATCGCAACATTCACCGGCACCACGTACATATGATAATCTGGCATATCACCCATGCTAGCGGAACACCCCCATACGACTGAGGAGCCGCGTAAGCAACTCAATAACCGGGATCATGCTAGCCACAGCTTTAGGTAGAACGGTGATTCTGACGGTTATGGCGTGATCGTAAGTGGTGCCAGGGCTACAGCCCACAAACTTAAGCTGATAGGGTGTGGTCCAGAGCTCAAAATACTCTGGCGACGTCACGGATTCATCGTCGCCAGTAACCCACTCTCCACGCGACAACGGAACCAGCTGAGCCTCTTCATGGAGCAGCCGAACACGGACCATGCCGTGACAGCCGCGGGCAAACTTGACGTCAACCTTAGTTATGACGCCCTTCGTTAACTTGAGGATCTGTGTAACCGGGGCCGTTGTCAGAGTGCCCTTGGGAATGGTGATGTCCCAGGCGAAGAACATGGTCCGCGCCTATTCTTTTCCTAGGTTGATGGGTAACAGAGTTCCGTTGATCATAACCTCATAAACTTGACTTGTGCTAGTGGCCTCGAAATAGGCGAAGGGTCGAGCGTGCTCAGGGATATCCACGTCTTTGACGATCACGCAGCCAGGGTTTTCCCCGCTCGCCGATTGAACGTCGTGGCCTTCTAGGTAGTAATAGACACCGGCAAGCTCGTAGCCTAAGTAGATGAATTTCGCCGTGGTATAGTCTCCTGGAGCTAAGGTGTAGATGGTAGCCACAAAGTGAAGCATGTGTAGTTCTTGACCTTTTGGGATCCTGCGTAGGTAAACGGTTTTGGCGCTGGCACTTCCAGGCGCCTTCTCTCGGTCGTGATATCTCATGTAACCACCTTAAGCGTGAATTTGAAAGAAAAAAGGGGGGGGTTAAACCCTGCGGAATTGTTGGGTGACTACATCGACGTTGCCGCTTGTGCCGCTGGCTCCCGCTCTGAGGCGTAGGGTTAGGGTGCCGACTCTGGTAACGTCGTACCAGTCCTCGATGAGATCGGGCTTGCCGAATGGAAGCTCAATACAGAAGTGCGGGTAGTTGCCGAGTACCGCTCCATGGAGCTCTTGGCCCGCTGCTCCCTGCACGTAACCAATGCGTCCCCCTTTCAGATAGCCGGTGTGGTAGCCTGTTTGGACGGCACCAGTTACTGAATATACGTACTGGAAGTAGTCGGTGGGCATAACATATCGATAGGTTGTTCCTACATCGTAGGTGGTATCGAGTTTCTCGTGTACAAGCGGGTAGTTGGAGCGTTTTTTGTACAGCCACGCCTCTAGGTCTGTTATGTCGTAGGGTATCCTTTTGAGGTTGTCTTCGTCTAGGCGGATTTCTTTGATTTGCAGCCATGGTTCATAGTAGTAACGGTACGGGCGTAGAATCAGTTTTCTTAGGGGGAAGTCGGTAGGCATATCGATGTACTCGTAGCTGTTCTCAGCGCCACATACATAGCTATAGTACGTTTTGCTCATTAGGAACCCGGATGGCACTGGTTTCAGCTCATCGAAGACATCGGCGTACACGCTCAGCTTTAGGGCGGTCGCCCCGGTATCGCTGACTCGGTAGTTATGGGTTAGTTTAAGCTGCGGGTTTTTGAACTTGGTGGGATCAAAGGCTAGCTGTGGATCATAGAGATAGCGTCCGAAGTTGATGAAGAACTGGGCGTGCGTGTCTACGCCGCCGTAGCATGAGAGCTCGTTTCCAGGGGCCTTACCCATCTCGTACGTATTGAGGCCTTGACATTCTTTTCCGCTCATGCTGAAGAGAACATCACTGCCGTCTACGAGTTCGATTTTGGTCAGGTCGGCTGCCGGGTGGTCATCCATAGCATTCTTGCTTTTGGTGCATTTAGCGATTATTAGAAACCGGCTGATTATGTCGGTCAGCGTGATATCTATAGTTTTTGTTCCTGCTACTGCGAAAGACTCTTCGGCTAACACGGTTGTTTCTCTATATCGCATCACTTTCACCTTCTAGGCCCGGCGCTTCTAGGCCTTGCCTTTCAGCGCTTTAAGGCCTCTCAGGTTCTCCAGCATACGCGTTTCACGGTCAGCGTCCGTCTCTTCAGCCAACGCGTCAACCTTAGCCAAATGAGTTGTCAGCATCGGCTGGAAGCTGGTGATGAAGGTCGCAACCTTTGCCTCTCGTTTCGTCACGCCGTCAACAAGTTTGTCAGCACCAAGGTCATGCGCATACTTGAACCACTCACTCATGGAAGTCTTTTCCAACGCGGCCTTTCTGCGGCCGGCGTCAATAGCCTTTCTGGTTTCAGCGGCGTACTTGTCCTCGGTTGCAATGCCTCTCGCAATGGGATCAGCCTTAGGTGAGGCGATCCCCTGTAAGTAATTGGTGCGTCCAACAGATCTTAACGTGTCGAGTTGTCGCTTTTTCCAATCTTCAGGGCTAATAACCCTTTTCACTGCTGCCAAATTTTCCTTTTCCTACAAACTATGGTTTGCGAGAACTTCTATACGAACCGTTAAATATTAAGTTCAGAATAGAATTATCCAGCTCCGAGCTGAGGAAATTCTACAATGGCGAACAGAGAAAAACGGGGGTGGCAACCCCGCGAAATGCAGATGCTAACAGAATGGTTGACAAAGACCCAGCACGGGAAACGCTGGCTCACAAGAGTACGCCTAGGCTCCCCAAAACCAGAGATCCCAAGACCCGAGATGAGTGTAGAGGAGCGTGCCATGATAGGATCCTGGCGCCGCTGGGCCGACGCCCTCATCCTAGAAAAAGACAAAGTAACCATCGTAGAAGCCGCGATCCGACCAGACCCAGGAAAAATCAGCCAACTAGAACTATACGCCAAACTCTTCCCGCACACCCCAGAGTACCAAGCCTGGAGCGGCGTACCCATCGACCTCATTCTACTATACGCGATCGAAGATCCAGCCACAAACCTGCTCGCCAGAGAGAAAGGCATCCGAGCCATAGAGTACAGGCCACCCTGGTTACCCGCATATTTGAATTTACTCATGCCGAGAGAAAGACGCGGAGTGAGAGCATGATGTACATGGATTTGCGTCGGCGCAAAACGATGTACATAGGTGCCGCCCCAGCGAAATT
>Ga0315310_10002341_pt1 | contig 11858 bp, 12 predicted proteins | sample TDP5_MG_FD_203630 | JGI IMG/M metagenome (GOLD analysis project Ga0315310, IMG submission 203630) | Freshwater sediment microbial communities from Lake Towuti, South Sulawesi, Indonesia - TDP5 | ecosystem: Environmental > Aquatic > Freshwater > Lake > Sediment | place: Indonesia: South Sulawesi... | reverse complement strand
CTCTTTCCGCACGCGGTTAGTCCAGCTAGACAAATAACAGTCTTTTTCCTGTGCAACTTCATGATGCGGTTCTGCTCCGAACAGCCCGCTTCAATGATTCTCGCAGGCAACCCTGACAGAGTTGCCCGCCGAACATGCGTTGAGGTCTCTTGCAGCTTAAGGGCAGACGCCTTAATTCAGAAGAAGCTTCCAACGGGGCTCCAAAAAGAGTTTGACCGCACTGGGCACAGCGTGTGGCGTTGACTTTCGATCTTCTGTAGTGTATGGTTGAGCCACTGCCACTTGGTAGCTTGAGCACGCGCCGTTTAATGCCTTTTGTCCTCTTGTGAGGCTGAGGCATGCTGATTAGTCCGCTCCCAGTGATAGACCGAACACGCGCTGGAATATGGTTCCGAATAGGAACGAGGAGAGCATGTACCACCAGAATAGGGGAAGAGGAGTTACGCCGCTTCCAAAAAGCCCTGGCAAGTATGCAACAGCTTCAATCGGTCCGAACACTGGACCTAGAAACAGATACCAGATGAGGAGGAGGGGGACAAACCACAGGAACGTGGTTTTCGTTGATTGCCACATGATTTTGGACTGCAGCTGCATCATGTGTCGCTCTTGTTTTTTCACCTTTGCCATTAGCTTTTTGTCGCCTGAGCGGGTCGCCTTCAGCGTGTCGGCTCTCCACTGTGAAACTTCTTTGTTCCAAGCCCTTAGTTGTTCCCTGTTGGTCAGAAGCCTGTTGCTGAGTGAGGTAGCGAAGGAGATTGCAAGGGAGACGAACAAGATTAAGAATGTTGAATTCGGAATCACGGTTAAAGATTCAAAGGCCATTACCTAATCATCCTCCGAAGAAACGTCTCAGTGCTGGATACATTTCCGTGGCCCGTTCCTGAACGAGCAACTGATAATACTGATACAATATGCCCACTGACAGTAAAACGCCCATGCCTGATCCGAACACTCCAAAGAAGTCTGCAACCGATGCGATCAGTCCAACAATGGCTCCACCGAGTATTGTCACTGTTGGGATATAGCGTTTCAAAACCTGTTCGATGGGTTTCCCTGAGCGCCGGAAGCCTGGAATCTGCATGCCTGAATCTACTAGTTGTTTGGCAACGGCTGAAGGTCCCAAGCCGCCAACTTCTAGCCATGTGAGTGAAAAGACTATTGAGAAAGACACCAGGATTCCCGTGTAAGCCAGTGCTCTTACTGGATCAGCCAGTAGGTCTTCGATGCTTCTAGGCGAAATAACATAGTATACTAAGCCTCCAATAGGCACTGTGCTGCTGCTCGAATCGCTGGTTTGAACCTGATATTGCCCAAGAAGGTTGAGCCATACGTTCGCGTTGCCTTGGTTGTAGTTACTCCAAACGAGCTGTGAGATGAAGTATATGTTGGCGAATAGTGCTGAGGCAAAGATGACTGGAAGGTTGGAGACGTAGAGTAACTTGATTGGATAGCGACCGCGGTAACCTCGGTATCCGGCATATGAAATTGGCATTTCTACGCGCACCCCTTCGACGTATATGACTATTAGGAAAACTGCGACCGTTGTGAAGAACCCGATTAGGCCTGGCAGATTTTGGGGGCGAGTGAGCACTGATGTCCAGGGTTCTCCATATGCAATTGTTTGTATGAGGGCGATTAGGGCCCCGTAGCTCTTGTTATCTTGGTGCAAGTATGGCGGTGTGAATGCTAGGCTGCTCCAGACTACGGTTTGTGCTACTCCTGCCATGATGAATAGGCTGATGCCGCTTCCTATTCCCCAGCCTTTCTGTATCATCTCGTCTAACATCATCAATACTAGGCCTGCGACTAGTAGTTGCATGAACACTAGTACTGATGGTACGGGGAGCAGCGCTCCGTAAACGCCTCCGATTATGTAGGCTGATGCTTGAACTGCAATTAGGATAAATGAGAATATCTTGCTGGCTGTGGTGAAGAGCATTCTGTCGTCTGGGTTTGACATGTCGCAGCCTATCATGCCTGAGCCTGCCAGCAGCTGTAAGATGAGGCCGGCGGTTACGATGGGTCCGATGCCTAGTTCCATGAGGGAGCCTCGGTGGGAGGCGAAGATGACTCGTAGGTAGAGAAATGGGTCGCCTTGTTGGGGGTTATATGGTATTCCGTAGAGGGGTATCTCGGTCATTATGAGGTAGAGGGCTAGTGCCAGGCCTGTCCAGAAGAGTTTTTCGTTGAAGCCTATTTTTCTCTTTGGTGGGGCTACTTCTGGGGTGAATCTGGACAGGGGCTTGAACATTGAGAGAAATCTGCCGGCCATGTGGGTGTTTCACCTGGGTTTCATTATGGCAGTCTGGGCGTTGGTAATTAAGTTTTAGGCGGTTCCTCCGCTGTCTTTTCGGGTTGTTGGGGAATTTCTTGGGTTTTTTCTTGTGGTTTGCTTATGATTTGTCCGCCTGCTTCTTTGATTTTTTTTGCGGCGTTTTGTGAGTATGAGTCAACTTTGATGATGAGTGGTTTTGTTAGTTTTCCTGTTGCTAGGAGTTTTTGGTATCCGTGTTGTGTTAGGTCGATGTAGGTTTTGCCTTTCTTTTTTTGGATTGTTTTTTCGTGGGTGAGTTTGTGGATTAGTTGGTCTAGTTGTCCGATGTTGATTGCATGTATTTGTTTGTGTAGTGCTTGGATGGATGTGAAGCCTTTTTTTCCGAAGTAGTTTGGTTCGTATTTTATGACGTATGTCCAAGAGCCTTTGTGTCTTCCGACTTTTCGTCCGCCTTTTTGTCCGTGTTTTCGGTGTTGTCCGACTTGGCCCCAGCCCATGGTTCGGCTGCCTCTGAGTTTTCGGATTTTTCTTAGTTTGTGTGGTGTCATTGTTTGGATGCGTCCGGTTGGTTGGCTGTGTTTTGTCTTATCCATGTTGTGTGGTTGCTTTTATTCTTAACCGTGAAGTGGCTGTTGATGAATAGTGATGAATGGGGATGGGAAGGTGTTGTTGGGAGGCGGCTGTGTCAAATTGGTGCTTTTAAGTTGTTTCCTGTGACTTAGGGTGACTTAGTGTAACTTAGCGTTATTCTGTGTTGGTTTTTGTTGGTTTTTGTTGGTTTCTGTGACTCCGTGTGTGTGGTTTGGGTCGGTGTGGCTGTTTGGAGGTAGAGGTCAGCTGGTGGTGTTTTGTGTCTTCTTGTTCTGTGTTGGCTGGGGTTTTTGTGGCGCTGATGGCTGTGTGGGTGTCGTCGTCAAACTGTTCCTAGTGACGATGACGTCCTAGCATGGCTGTGGCTTTAGGCTGCTTGGGTTTGGGCGTGAATAGTTGTAGTAGTACACGCGAGACTGTGCTGTACTTCTTCTTCTTATGTTGACTGTTGGGGTGAGGAGAGTGGGGTTCTGTTTTTATGTGTTGTTAACTTCGGCTTAGAAACCGTAATAATACCGAAGGGCGTTTGCCCGGGAGCTGGCTTCTTGCTTATGTGTTATTGATTTCCGTTTGGTTCAGTTGGTGGTATTCTGTGAATGCTTAGGTGTTGATGCACTTCAAGTGTGGCAGGTTCCGCTGGATGTTTGTGCACTAATTCTTTTGTTGGATTGTCGGCTATGTTTGTATGCGTGTTGATGACAAATTGTGCCTTCTGGTTTTGCCTGCAGGGATATTCTGGTGAGTGGTATGGTGACTTTATCCCTTTTAAGGATACTATAAGATAGGAAGGGATAGTTGCTTGCCTTCCAGACCTTTGAAAAATGCATTCAAGACACTGTACGCCTCTCCTTGTATCTGTTCTCGCAGTCTCTGGTCTTCTGGTGCAAGAAAATAGGCGACTTGGAAAGGTCCCTCAGACCGCGTGGTTCTGAACTTTTCCTTGATTTCTTCCAAAGCTTCGGCAATAGCAGGCTCATCCAGAAAACTGCGCACTTTCTCAGCTGCCTTTCTGGATCCGCCTTTATAATGTCGAAGAACAAAGTAGATGTCATAAGCGTCTTTTTCTTTGTATCGACCCATTAACGCGAAGCCTTTTGTAGCCAAGCTTCCTACAACGTCAGAGACTTTAGCCGCCGCCACGGTTTGAGCTCCGCTAGGTAGGGTGCCACTTATCTTATGCTCAAAGTTGTGAGAAAAGACGACGCTGGATCCTCTGATCACAACGGCGTGCAAGTCTCTCTGCACTAACAGAAACTTGTCAGGTGAAAGCTTTTTCATAACGTCTGGCTCGCTTATGAAATCAACCTCAATCTTGTATTCAACACCGTCTGAAGGCGACTTGACACTGCGATAAAACCTGAAAGGAAGAATCTCGCCTTCTCGAGCAATGTAAGGCTTATACCCTCTTTTTTCAATCAAAGATACGATGGTCTCATAGACCTTCAAGTCGATCAAGCTGGGATGCAGGACAAAATCAATATCAACGGAGCCACAGTGCACATCACCTTTGCCAAATGCCTCCAAAATGAAGTAAGGCGCCCATCCACCGGTCAAAACGAGATAATCCTTATAACTCCCTAGAATTCTCAAAACCTCAACTAGAACACTCTTGGAAGATTCAGTTACGCTTTTAGAATACATGCCGATGTTCCAAGCGACCATCTTTGAAACCTCTAGAAGCCAATAGCCTCTTTTCGTAAGTACTCCGCGGCCTCTCTTCCACGTGCAGGATAATTGTATAGGTCAACGTACAATTGAATATTCGAAACCACCCAGACACGCTTATGTTGTTGAGCTTTGTAGAAGACGCCTTCATCGTAGGGGTTCACTAGAAATACATTGCCTCCTAATTCGGCCAGCTGAAGATTGAGAAGCTCATGCCATTCTTCCATCCTCTCTGATTTCACGTACAGATGGAGGCTGGCAGGCCTGACGTAGGGGGAAACCAACGCTGCTCCAGCTTGCAGCGTCAAGGCATACGTCAAATCACGACTAGTTGCGACAGATAATCTTCTAATAAGTCTATCCAAGTCTTCATTCTGAGAGAAGTAGGAATTCACCTTGTTGAGCGTGGTGAAATCGTAGTAGCTCGCCCATCTGCTCAGAAGCTCACCAGCGTTCGCGACAACTACTTTTTCAGACTCAGTCTTCCTACATAGGCCCATCTTCAACAAAGTCTCGACAACCCTGTAAGTGTGACCGTAGCCCGTCTTAGCTTCTTTTGAAAGGTTGAGAATACTCCAATCTCGTTTCGGATCGATCAGGAAAACACGCACAACTCTGGAAGCCACAGGGGAGAATATGTTCCGTACGCTCATGAAAACACCCTTAACTAGTGTTATCCCTCAACTATATATACTATCCCTAAAAGGGATAACTAGCGGGAATAGGCGCAATCACACTCTACCAAAACCCTGGAACACACGAACAACCAACTGTGGGTGTAAGCATTAGCGACATACGCCGCAGAACAAAGAGAAAACGAACAGCAACCATTCATAGCAAAATAAACTTCCCAAAACCATTGGGACAGTGCAATAAGCTGCTATGTGGCTTGGATAGCTTGTAGTAATGTGAGTACGTCGGCTTGTTGGGCTCTTTTTGTTAGGTATTTGTGGTCTAGTTTGTTTGCTTGTCTTATGAGGATGCTTTTTGCGTCTTGTTCGTCTATGGCGCCTCTGTCTGGTCTGGCTAGTTTGTTTACTATGAAGTCTTCTGGGCTGATTATCCATGTGTTGATGGAGTCTAGCTTGACTTTTCTTCTGCGGTTTAGGGTTTGTTTGTCGAATGTTATGCCGTCTGGTTTGAGCCAGAGTTCTGTTTCGACCTGTTCTTTTTGATCTACGATTATCATTAAGGGGTTGTTTGGCGAGTAGTTGGTGACTTCTATGTCGATGGCTTGGAGCCATTTGCGGAGTTGGTCTATTTCTTGTTCGGTTTTGACTGCGACGGCTATGTCTAGGTCGAGTGTTGTTCGGATTCTTCCGTAGAATGGGAGGGCGTAGCCTCCGATGATCATGTAGGGGATGTTTTTTTCTTCAAACAGTTTGACGAGTCTCTGAAGTGACTTTAATGTTGCGGACAATTGTGTTCAGCTCCATGAAGGTTTTGAATGGTGCGTGACCGCGGTTAACGAGTCTCTGTGTGTACAATGCATCTTTAACTGCGTGTTCTAAGTCTTGTTTTCTGGCTCTGAGCGGCTTGGTTTTCAGTTTTCTGTAGGTTTCGAGAAAATCTAGGCCTAGAGGCGTGCATACTATGTTTTTCTTGGGTCTGCCTCGGTTAGCAGATTTGACTATTTGGAACTCGATTAGTTTTTCTTCGTTCATTCTTTCTGACAAGGAGATGACTGTTGATGTTCGCCACTTCAGTGTCTGAGCTAAATCTCTGATGCCGCAAGAGGCTGATTCAGCCGCTTCAAGAATTTGGGCTTTCTGCTCCAAAGACATTTCGTTTCCCAAATGGAAATTTATTCAACTTGATAACTATGGGAAATCTTGCTTTTAAGTTTACTTGTTGTCCAGTTTGCTTCCTTGTCTGACAAGTCCTGATGGGATGTGGAAATAAGGGTGCTCACCTTTTAATATTTCAGGATGATTCATACTAGGCTAGGTGATAAAACATGTTAAAGTGGTGGTTGGCGGTAGGTCCACCTGAGCATTGGAAAATTGCTTTTGAACAAGGCAGTATTTGGGGGCTTGAGGGCACTCCTTGGCATGAAGCGCGCTGGAAAGACATCTCAGAAGGCGATGGGGTCCTCTTCTATGCAACCCGTCCTGTCGGTGGGGTAATTGGATATGGAACAGTCCAAAGAAAGTTTAGACAAGATAAACCACTCTGGCCCGTTGAAGTACAAAAAGGAAAAGTGATATGGCCGAACCGATTTGAGATTGATGTGAAATATCTTCTCCCTCAAGACCATTGGGAAACGCATAAGGTAATTGTTGCTGCTCTTGAAATTCGTGCCCGAGGAGGTTTTCGAATTTTGCCAGAGGAATTGGCGAATGAGGCCATCAAATCATTCCCTGCGGAGTCGATACCAAAGGAGGTTATCGAGAAAGCAGCTGTTTCTCTTCATGATGAAATGAAAGCAAAACTTGTCGAGATAGGTCGTCTTCAAAAGCATATTGCGGAGCCAGAATACAACCTAGATGGTGGAAAACTCGATGTCGTCTGGCGGAGAATTGAAAGGGCGGTGCCAGCTTATGTTTTTGAAGTTCAGATTGGCGGTGATTTATATCATGCCATAGGCAAGTTGAAACATGCTTTTGACCTTTGGAACAGTAACATTTTCTTGGTTGTTGCTGAGGAGGACCTTCGCAAGGCAAATGAACTCCTCTCAGGGACATTTCATGAAATTCAAAACAAAGTCAAACTAGTTGAAGCTAAAAAGATTGATGAACTTCTCAAACGCAAAAAAGCCTACAGAGATTTTGAGGCGGAACTTGGCATTATTTAGAATGTTCTTTTTTGATGGTTTGCAGGACTATGAGCGCCCCTGCTTGTTGGCTTTTTTGTTAGGTATTCGTGGTCCAGTTTGTCTTTTTGTCTTACGAGGACGCTCTGTACGTCTTGTTCGTCTATAGCGCCTCTGTCGGGTCTGGCTAGGCTGTTTACCATGAAGTCTTCTGGACTGATCACCCATGTGTTGATGGGGTTTATCCTCAGTGTCTCCTTTTTTTTGTCTCTGTCTTCAGATTCTCTAATAGGCTGTGTAGTCTGTTGAAGTTCTTGACAAAATGGTCTCCGATTTCATTCAGGGTTTCCTCGATTTCTTTGATCGTTTCTTTTCTTGTCATGTTCTCACGAGCCTCGCGCTATAGGAAGAATCTCCATTCACGAATTACCTGTTGTATGGGCTCCAAGATTCTTCTTTGTATTTTGTTCATCTCATCGTTGAAGGCATCAATCTCGCTTCCCGGTATCGGAGGGGTCATCTCCATCCTGCGTCGTGCCAATTCTCGGCAGAAGGCTTCTCCAACAAGTTCGGATAGCAAGATTCTTCCTTCGGGAGTTTCAGCCCCTTCCAGACCGCTTCCTATGATTCCAGTGACCGATGGGAACTTAATGAAGATCTTGATAACGCCCGTGTTTTTATCATAGAAAGTTCTTTGAGGTGGTGATTCCTCTTCATCAGGTCTAATGTCGGATATAAATCCGCCTTTTGATCCTGTGAGTTGGCCTTTTTCTCTTGCCCTGGGAGGTGACACTTTGACCCTCGCAATTGCTTTCCGACTTCCGAGAGTTGCAGTTATAACACCTTGCACATCATCAAGGGTACCAACGATTTTGAAATGAGAATACAACATCTTCTCCGGATACTTGGGATGCTTCTCTAGTGTTATCTTAGTCTCCTGAGGTTGGATGGAAGCCGTATCTGATTCCACGTCTACCTTATCTCCTTCCGTTTCTACGACGCCAATTGGCGCGTAGATCGACAAAGTTCTAGGTTTCTCCCGTTCCACATTGACCCATTCTGGCTTTAGCACGAGATCTGAAATGTCGGGTTCTGGGTCAATTGGTAACTCAGCAAACTCTTCAAGTTCCTTCCTTGCCAATTCATTGAGTAAAGTACACAATTTTCGCAGCATCTTTCTTGTCGGCTCTCTAAGCTCCTTTTCAGGTGCTCTTTCTAACTCCTTCTTCTTCGCCAAAATGAACGGTTGCAGAGTCTTCTCGATTTCAGCTTCAAGGCATCTGCAGTACTCATGGGTCCACTCTAACCCGCCTCTATTGAAGTCGATAAGTTCTGACTCACCTTTTCTGAGCCTGTTTTCAAGCCCTTCGCACAATGCCTCTCCGAAGAAATATAGAGCCGCACTGTCGTTTTCAAACCTGAAAAGCTTATTGTCAAGAACTGCTCCTCTAGTTTTTATCAGGATTCCTGCGAGGCCATACGGAGTATTTCTCGGAGAATCCAAAGGCAGAATGCTTTCTCGAAGAGTGAACTTTATCCGATCGCCATATATAGGCATCTGAATTTCCTTCTCCAATACCTGCGTGTTTTCAGGATATGAAAATGTTATTCTGCAATGATGGGCTTGTCGGCGTTTCATATCATTGAAATGAAGGGTAATGTTGCGGTAATTGGAGCTATTTATGTCTCTTAAAGCGTAGTGTTTAGATGACTGATCTGCAAAATTCTTGAATTCAGCAATTCGAACCCCATCACTGGTTATTCGTATGCTCACCTCAGTTCCATTCTGGTTTGAGGTGTTCTCAAAGCGATTCAGCATGTCGTCATCATACTGGGGCTTCTTGGCTTTTTTGTCAAACCATACCCGTGTCTTACACAGTTTTCCATTTTTGATCGAAGTTATTTCTCCTTCACCTAGCGCGAGGATCGTCTCTTTTAATCCTCGACCGAAGAAGCCGCGTACTGTCTTCCCTTTGGAAAAACCGCTGGTCTCTCCTGCAAATTCCAGTGCTTTCTCCAGTTCTTCTTGTGTCATTCCTTCCGCCGAATCCCTCACAATAAGTGTATCACAGGCGCCACCTTTTTTCCGGCTAACATTAATATCGATTATTCCGCTCGTTTGTTGTCCTTCTTCTTCTAATCTTTTGTAGCTATCATCACTGTTTGTCACAAGTTCAACGATTCCATCCACCAACGTTTTTACTGTAGCCTTCGATAATTGCTCAATCATTCTCGGATTAATCGGCAAGTCTTTAACCATTTGTCTCGCTCCGCCCATACAGCCTCTTTTTACATGCTGATAAAAATCGGATGATGTCCTTTTCGCCATATAGTTCCGCAATATTTTTATGGTATTCTAAGTTCTGCTTCAGAACCCTTTCAGGTGTTTCAAGTGTGCATCTTAGAAGACTCCTGAACTCCGTTTCAGATATTGTGAAGCTCTGAGGATTCTCTTGGAATCTTCTGAATGTATCGCTTTGCTTGAGATTCTCAATGATCTTATCGTCGAGGCTTCTGCCTGTAGATTCGCGTATCTTTGCAGGAGTGGCTTCTTTTCCAAGGAGGATTGATTCCGTCTTATATGCCAAGTCTTGGCCAAACCGAGTCAACTCAAAGTGACCCCTGACACTTCCAACAATCAAACCCTTTTGTCTGAGAGTTCGCAGAGGACGGTCGAACTTAAGGGAATCAGGCCATCTTGAATATTTCTTGAAACTGAAGACCCTTGGAAATTTCTCAAAGCACTCTTTTACCAGCCTTTCATATGTGCATATCTCTCTTTTCTGCGTGATCGAATGGATCGCGTAGATGATTAAATCCTGCATCTTTACGTTTTCATAGATTTTCGTCGGTTTAGTCTGAACATTCATTATTTTTTGCCCACTATCCCCTTCGAGCGGGTTCTTTCACTTTTCATGCTAGGTTGTTAGCGTGTTGTGCCTATCCACCTCTTCTCTTTGCGACACCTATGCTGATTTTTTCAGCGAGTTTAGAGCAAACTTCACTGTAAAGCCCCTCGCCCGTGCCGTGTACTATTCCAGGGCCATCTACTCTGTGCCACCATTTCTCATCGATAGGTCTGCGAAAATCGAGGTCGCGATGATCTGGCGTCTGCTCTAGAAGGTATCCCAAGTACTTTGCCATGTTTTCTTTAGAAACGTCCTTATCCCGTGCACAGTAACCATATATTGTTGGAAACAGTCTCGAAAGACTAGACAACCCGATAGTACCCAGCATCATATAATCTCTAGGCTTCTGGAAGCATCTAGGATATATCGTTGCCAGTGCAGTCCAATATTCTGCAAGCAGTTCAGCTATATCCTTGTCGTACGTCTCGGAGAATATACTATCTTTGAGTATTATTGTTACATAGCGTGTGAAAGTTTCATCTGTCGTCAAGTGCTCTGAAGCATTAGGCTCACCGACCTCTTGAATTCTTCCTTTGAATGGGCTGTCCAAGTCCAGGTTAAGATAGTCCACGATTGTTGCTGCAATGGCTTTTCTTCTGTCGGCACCAACCATCATCGTTCCTTCAATCCACTTGGGTGCCACTTTATCATAGAGCATCCTCTGCAATATTCTGTAGGCTAGACCTGTTGGTACAGACTTCGCCCTACTGTTTACTAAAAAGAACATCAGCATCTCATGGAATATGTCCTCGTTGGTCATTGTTACGATTACAGGGTACGTTGCCAGTTCTTCTTCTTCCCTCATGGCTATCTTCAAACCTTCGAGTCTGTGTTGGCCATCAACAACGAACCACGTAGCAGAATCTGGAACTATCAAATCGCCAATCTCTTGCTCGCTTCTCTCGCTCTTTTTTTGGTAATCCAGCTGCCCTTGCTCACATCTGACATTGACCAGAATCGATGTAGGGAAGATTCCCATCTGATCTAGTAGATATCCTGCGACGCCAAGTTTGCTTCTTGACAATCTTTTGTCCTGTAACTCTCTTTGATACCCTTCTCTTCTTGTCGGAGTTCTTCGGAAAATCTCGGCTTTTTGGGCCAATACTGCTGCTGGAATTGTCAGGATATACAAGTCTACTCTGCCGGCGCCCTCTCCATATCCCCATTGAACTATCCGTCTTACGTTTTCAATTCTCAACACAGTTCATCTCTGATCTAATTTCAATCCTATTTAATATTTAGATCAAACTTGCATATAAGATTATCTGTCAGATCAAAACTTCGCTAGAGTTGCAGTGCTACGCCTTATGCTTAGACTGTATAACCATTTCCCAATATATGTTGGCAAGTTTCACAGAGAAAGAGCCCATCACAGTACAGAAGAGGTCCGAAATTTCCACATTCTTCGCAATAGTCTTCCAGTTCCTGTTGCATTTCATAATAGGAGAAGGGTTTCCGATCTTCAACTGTCCACCAGACATACCTTCTGTGGGGGTATACGTTCCGAATGGTCCTACCTTTATCTTCTTCAGAATCATCAACCTCCGACCAGTCAGTTGCTCCTTCATCTTCGAACTCTCGTTCAGGTCGTTCAATTTCCGGATGCTCTGCTCCAATGCGCATTCTTGGTAGATCCTTGAAGTCCAGATGCAAACGATAGTGCTCC
>Ga0315310_10002340_pt1 | contig 11859 bp, 8 predicted proteins | sample TDP5_MG_FD_203630 | JGI IMG/M metagenome (GOLD analysis project Ga0315310, IMG submission 203630) | Freshwater sediment microbial communities from Lake Towuti, South Sulawesi, Indonesia - TDP5 | ecosystem: Environmental > Aquatic > Freshwater > Lake > Sediment | place: Indonesia: South Sulawesi... | reverse complement strand
AGAACGAATTGAGATAAATATTTTGTATGCAATGTTTAAACAACTATAAATCTCATGGACTTTTCACTGTACTATACTAAATTCTGACTAGGCTCGCTTTCTGAAGATTTTGCCACCATCGTTGTAGTCGCCAGTCACATACTCAAATCCAGCTTCAACAAGTTGGCAAGCTTCTCCAACATCATGCGCTACTCTCGAAATGAACCCATCGCTTGTGTTGTTGAGGGGAACTAATGTAATATTGTTTCATTAACGATAAATAGAAGGTTCGTACATCACATAACCGCTGAGAAAGGAGAAAAGAGGGAAAGATATTGATTTCGAAAAGCGCATTGGGTATAGCGTTGATTTTGGTGCTAGCGATGACACTGACTGTAGGTCCTGTGGCTCGCTCTCAGGGTGGACCGAACGGTCCTCGAATGAACAATCTGCTAATGAAGATGTATAGTGGTGATTTTCCAATGTTCAGAGACTTAGGACTCTTCAATCTCGATATCGCTGAGTGGCCAGTGACACAGTTTTGGAGCAGTACATGGAAGGGGCCTTCGGGCAACCCGTTTATAATGCAGGTTCCGTACGCTGGGCTGGACATATTCAGTTTTGACTTGAACAATCAGAGATGGCCCACCGGCGTCGAGACTCCAAGAGTCTACGACCCGGCCACGGACTCTTACAAGAACTACTTTGACGAGACGGATGTGAGGCACAATCAGTCTTGGTGCTTCAGGGTGGCGTTGGCCCGCTTGACGAACAAGCCCGCTTGGACGCCCACTTTGACGAAATCTGTTGACTCGTTCGTGCCGGACCCCGCGGCTGCGGGGTGGATCTGGCCAGGGTTCAGGCAGACACCCACGCTCACATACGACCTACCCTACGGTCTTGGACCGGAGCCGTACCACCACGACTTCAACTCAACTAGGGCTAAGGAGATACTCGACGCCGCTGGCTTCACTCAGACTTGGTACGGTGACCCAGACGGCGCCGGTCCGCTGGATACTGGCTATTGGAGGGAGGACCCACTTGACCCTGGAAACCCCCTACCTGTGCTAGACATTTACGCTCCGATAGGCGACTCGCTGAGGCAGGCGTACGCAACGAGTTTCAAAACCGAGCTGATAAGCGTGGGCATACCAACCAACTTTCCAGCAGTAAATGAATACTATTGCATAGATCGAGTCAATATCCTATATGACTTCCACATATACATTGACGGTCGATGCTGGGGGCCGGACCCCAGTCGCCCCGACTACCTATACGACTGGTTCCACTCTTGCGGGTATTGGGGCGGTACACAGACTAGCTCGGCGGACGGCGAGGCCCGGAGCACGAACTACGCGGGCTTCTGCAACGACGACTACGACGCCGTGTCCCTGCTCGTGAAGTACCCGCTAGACTACCAATCTGCAATGTACGGAGCATACGAGTGCCAGAAAATCTTCGCTAAGTATGTTGGCGCCATACCGCTCTGGAGCACGTGGGGAATCAAGGCTTTCAATGTAGGATGGGACGACGTAATCAACGAAGAGGGAGTTGGCATAGACAACAAGTGGACTTTCTTAAACATGTACAATACTGCGCCTACAGTACCAGCCACGATCAGAGATGGAATCCCCTTCGGCTTGGAACATCCCAACGTGATCACGTCCAGATTCAGGTGGGACCGAAAGTTTCTGGGTTACATCTACGACACCCTGTTGGGACTCGACCCATTCTTTCTAGGCCAGGAGTACGGCTGGTTGGCCTTGCCGCGTGGGCCAGGACCTGATGGAATATGGGACACGGTGGACGACGTGTTCGAAACGGTTGGCACGTGGGATCCTCCAGGGCCAGTCACGACTGCGACGACCGTGACGTTCACGGTGCGCACCAACGCCAAGTGGCACGACGGCACAGCGGTCACGCCAGACGACGTCAAGTTCAGCCTCGAGTTCACAAAGGCCTCCGGACCAGAAGTAGCGGCGAACTACGAGTCTGTGAAGGATGTTGTCGACGTTCTCGTGTCCGGAAACGACGTGACAGTTCGCTTCGGAGTCCAGTCCTACTGGGCAGCCCACTGGGCAGGATTCCTACCCGTCTTCAGCAAGAACATATGGCTAGCGGCAAACGCCAAGTGGGACTGGGGCTACGGAACAGCCTATTGGGACCCAGCCAAAGTGAGTGAGTACGCTCCATACGCTCCGTATGTGGCTGGCGATCCAAACAAGTGTGACGGCAACAACAACGGCATAGCCGACTTGAAGGAAGACGGCTGCGGACCGTGGGTTTATAGTGACATGGACCCAACGTTGTCAGTGTATGCATCCTTTACCGCTGACCGCACCTACTTTATGACTCAGGGAGACAGCGCGATACCATATCACATTGACGAGATCTACGACTACTTGGTCGACGCCTTCCACAGGGCGGGCGACGTCAACTACGACAAGACCATTACGGCTACGGGTGACGGTGTCAGGATCGCCCGAGCCCTGGGCACCAACAAGTGGGACTATCCATGGGACGAGACAGGAACCCTCTGGGACTACTACAACCCCTACGCCGACCTTAACAGCGAGGGATACGTCAGCGCCTTCGACCTCTACCAATACGGCAGACACTACATGTATGTCGGCTGGCCTCCACACGGAATGTAGTCAAAAAGCGGCGCACCGAGCAAAATAGCCATCCTCCCTTTTTTTTGAAATAAAATTGTTGTCAGAAAAAATCCAGAATACGTACGAGTTAAGCTCTTTCTTCTTCTAAGAGCTTTCTGAAGGAACGCTTCATGTTCCTAATCGCAGTCCTCGGCGATGGCAACCATGGGCTAGCGTGAAAGCAATATAGAAAAAAGAGGGAAATTGCGGGAGATATCTCCACTGTCACATTGTTTGTTTAAACAATTATAAATCTCATGGACTTTTCACTGAACCATACTAATACAAGCCCTAAACCATTGGAGGGAGGAATTGCAGGAGATATTTCCATTTGCCCGATTCAAATTCTACCCCGAACTTTCAGTGGTAGGGCGAGAGGTGAGCAATTTAAACGAGAATTTAAATCTATCCCAACAAGCGTGATTCGCCGCTATTTTGCTAAAATAGGCTTGTCTTGGCCATTTTTCTATGGGCTGAGTTTATGCGGAAAAATTAATAGCCGAACTAAGCAAAATGAATTGAAAAAGCGGCTATTAGAATGGTTAGGCTATGCAATTACAAGATTAAGCTAACTGTTGCACCTGAGGAAAGTAGCATAGCTGTTGAGGCTGTCATAAGGCTCAGCTTAGAAAGTAGAGATGTTGGCTGCTTAACATTCAACCTGCATAAGGAGTTCTCTGTTGATTACGCAAGAACTGATAAGCCGCTTGAGTTTGATTTTCCAAGCGACAACAAATCGTCAAATCCTTTCATGCCTGATGCCAGACTCCTAAGAATTGATTTGCCAAGGAAACATCCGAGAAAAGAGAAGGTACTCTTGAGGTTGAAGTATGCAGGTCCGCTAAAGGACTGGACATCGAAATGGAAAACAAATCGCGTTACTTGGGAATGGACTGAGCTCGGTCTTTACAGCGCATGGTTTCCATTTAACCCTGATTACGGAGAGTTTACCTATTCTGTTTTGGTTAATGTTCCAGATAAACACAAAGTTGTAGGACTTGGGGAAGTAAGCAGGACGAGAGAGAGATGGCTTCTTGTTGAGAAAGAAAAAGTCAATGATATAGTGGTTATTGCGAGCCCAAGACTGAAGAGTTCACTGGTCAAGAAGGGTGAACTAAGCATAACTCTGCATTATGTAGAGTTGAATGAAGTTTTCAAAGATTATCTGCGAGAAAACGTATCATGGTTGTTAAGCCATTTCCAGTCTTGGTTTGGAGGCACTTCAAGAAAAGAAATAACAATTGTTGTTCTGCCTAATTTCCGTGTTGAGGGTGGCGGTTATGCAAGGAAGGGTCTCGTTGTTCTGCTCCCCGAGGAAAAGCCGAATGAAGAATCTTTTCGCTACATTGCCCATGAAATCGCCCATTTATGGTGGATGAATGCACCTTCAGCCAGTTGGGAAGATTGGTTGAACGAGTCTTTCGCGGAGTATTCAGCTTTAATGTCCTTGAGAGAAAGATTTGGTGATGAAACCTTTCAAGGGTTTCTTAGAAGAAAGAGTGAGAGAGTAAAGGATTTACCACCGATTTTTGGATTGCAAAGGGATGATCAAAAGGCTTTCAATGTTCTCTATGATAAAGGTCCAGCCATACTTGGCAAACTTGAACGCAAAGTCGGAAAGGAAACGTTCATTAGAATACTAAGAGAATCATCGACGCGAAAAGTCAGACTGACAAGCGAATTTCTGGATGTCTTGAGCTGCATAAGCTCGGCGAAAAACAGAGACTGTTTTGAAAAGTTACTGGAGACCTGAAGCAAAATTTGGAAATTCCCACACTTGGCAATAGAGCTTTCTTTTATTAGTCCCTATAAGCCAGTCTCTTCAGTTCCAATTTGGAGAAGGCTGGATACAACTCGGTAATCCAATTTCGCTGTTCGTGAGATATCGCCACTGCTGCAGTGTGTGTTTGAACATCTTTAAATTTCATTGACTCGCACTTACAATCATCTCTGAGCGGTTCTCTCGGTACGCTTAAATGCTCTCCCATGCACTTCTCAGAGCGACTGAAGGGATATCTCGATGGTTGATGGGAGAATCGTTGGGGTTGCGAAGCTTCTTGTCGACCACTCCACACACACAAAAAGCGGAGATCGAGTTTTGATTCGCACAGGCGTACCGGCAAAGGATCTTGCACTCGAAGTCTACAAGCACGTTCTGCATCGAGGAGGACACCCCTGGATACACACCGACCTCCCTGGAGCCACATACGTCTTCTACAAACATGCAAGTGAGGAGCAACTAGCCTTTCTTCCTGAACACGAGCTTGCCGAAATCAAAAACACTGATGTCTACATCTCGCTTGGTGCTCCATTAAATGTTAAGGAACTTACTAGCATTGACCCTTCCAGAATCAGCACTAGACTCAAAACGATGAAACCTGTAACTGACTGGAGAGTTGAAAAGACCCGGTGGGTCGTCTTCGCCTACCCAACGGAAGCATTAGCTCAGGAGGCTGAAATGCCTCTACAGGAATTCGAGGATTTCGTCTTCAGCGCATGCTTGATCGACCGGAAAGAAGTATCGGGAAATCTCCACGCGCTCAAACGCCACGTTGACGCAACTGACAAGGTGAGAATCGTCAGTCCAGACACTCAGCTAGAGTTCAGCATCAACGGCAGAAACTCGATCGTGGCCGACGGAGAGAAAAACATGCCTGACGGCGAACTATTCACAAGCGTAGTCGAAGACAGCGTCAACGGCAACGTGAGATTCGACGTCCCAGCAATATGGTTTGGCAACATCGTTGAAGACATCAACCTGACCTTTGACCATGGGAAAGTAACTGGGGCCAAAGCGGGCAAGAACCAACCTTTCCTCGAGAAAATACTGGCGACAGATGAAGGAGCCAAAAGAATCGGAGAGTTCGGCATAGGATTCAACTATAGAATCACCAGATCAATCAAGAACATACTGTTTGACGAAAAAATCGGCGGAACAATACATTTCGCCTTAGGAAGAGGATACAAAGATGCCTTGAGCCAAAACGAATCTGCGGTTCACTGGGACATGATAAAAGACCTGCGCAAAGACGGCGAAATCTACTTCGACGGAAAACTCGTCATGAAAAACGGAAAATGGCTAAACGTTTAGCCTCCAATGATTAGGTTTTCTTCTGTGCCACAATGTGCAAGTGTCCACCGTAGCCAACTATGCTTTGCTCCTCGCAGAATCCAAGCTCTATTTCCAGCACTTTTTGAACCTTGGCTTTGTCCTCTAGTATGGCGCTGGTTTCCGGTCTTGTCATAAACATCACAGGCTTGCCAACAATTTTGACAACTTCGAACCCGTGCTTTGAGAATAGTTTCTTGAGGTCTCTTGGTGTGAAAAGCCAGCAGTGAAAATCCCAATCTTTAGCGTAGAATCTTTTCTTTTCAAATACTTTGTGAAATAAGGCAAAGTCAACTTCAGGTTGGTTGAGCATTCGACGCAAGATGGCATAAAGGCTGTCCACTCCACCAGATAGATAACAGTTTGGCTTAAGGACTCTCCCAAGCTCTTTGACCGCCAGGTCTGGGTCGGAGCAATATGATATGGGATCACCCTCAGCTAGGACAAAGTCGAATGTGTCGTCTGCAAAAGGCATGCTGCATATGTCACCTTGACGCAGCGATATGGTCTTCTCCAAGCCTTGCTCCCTTACCTTGCTTGATGCCACATTCAACATGTCTTGTGAAATGTCAAACAGAACAACTTTCAATCCTTTCTTTGCGATCGGAATAGACCATTTGCCGGTGCCTCCGCCTGCATCCAAGACAACTCCAACATGTGGCAAGTAAGGCTCAATGTAGTGCCAAGTCACATTGTCATATATCTCCTTGAAAAAGGGCACTTCATACTCTTTGTCATAGTCTGATGAGGTTCTTCGATAGTAGGCAATTACTCTTGCCGATTGCTCATCAATCACGTGGTTTCACCATGCATAGATTGTGCGATCGCTCGAATTTAGTTTGCGCCGTTAGCTGTTGTTGAAAGTTGCGGGCACGCAAAAACGCTCAGAGCCACATGTCTTCACTCGTTGCTAATAATTCTTTAAAGCAGTAATTGAATATTACAAGCAATCATCATGCGGATGCAATAAGGGCGGGTCTACGTGGCTAATCAGCAGGAACTGAAAATTCGAGCACAAGAGGAAAAGTGGAAGCAGGAAATCCTAGCTAAGACGCTTGAAAGGTTTCCTGAACGCAAGAAAGAGTTCAAGACAGACTCTAACATACCTTTGGAACGAGTGTACACTCCAAAGCACATCGAGAATCTCGATTACACGCGCAGTCTAGCCTTTCCAGGCGAATATCCATTCACACGTGGCATCTATCCAACCATGTATCGCGGCCGCCTCTGGACAATGCGTCAATACGCTGGCTTTGGAACAGCCGAGCAAACAAACAAGAGGTTCAAGTATCTGCTTCAGCACGGTCAAACAGGCCTCAGCGTGGCCTTCGACTATCCAACGCAGGTGGGCTATGACTGCAGCCATCCAATAGCGGTGGGAGAAGTGGGGAAAGTTGGAGTGAGCGTTAGCAGCCTAAAAGACATGGAAACACTCTTCAATGAAATACCGCTCGACAAAGTCACAACTTCAATGACGATTAACGCACCGGCAACAGTTCTTTTAGCCATGTACGCTGCCGTTGCGGAGAAACAGGGCGTCCCACAACTCAAGCTTGGCGGAACGGTTCAAAACGACATTCTGAAAGAGTATGTCGCCCGAGGACTATACATATTTCCGCCCAAACCGTCGATGAAGCTGGTCACAGACATTTTCGAATACTGCTCAAAGCACATGCCCAGATGGAACACCATAAGCATAAGTGGCTATCACATACGTGAAGCGGGGGCAACAGCTACTCAAGAGGTAGCCTTCACCTTGGCCAACGGCATGGCCTACGTGGACGCAGCCATTAAACGAGGACTCAACCTCGACGACTTCGCCAGTCGGCTCTCCTTCTTCTTTGCATCGCACAACAGCTTCCTAGAGGAAGTAGCCAAGTTTCGCGCTGCAAGGAGACTCTGGGCCAAAATCGTACGCGACAGGTTCAACGCCGAGAACCCAGCTTCATGGCAGCTGCGCTTCCACACGCAGACATCAGGTGTAGCCCTGACGGCGCAACAACCACTTAACAATGTCATTCGCGTCACGATGCAGGCTTTAGCCGCCGTTCTAGGCGGAACCCAGTCTTTGCACACCAACTCGTATGACGAGGCCTATGCGCTACCAAGTCGAGAGGCTGTGACCATAGCGTTGAGGACCCAGCAGATAATCGCGCATGAAAGTGGAGTCGCCGACACAGCTGACCCGCTGGCAGGGTCGTACTGCATCGAGTATCTGACCAACCAGATAGAGGAGGAAGCGACACGGTACATAGACACCATAGATCGTATGGGTGGAGCCGTCACAGCGATAGAGAAGGGCTACATGCAACGCGAAATAGTGGAAAGCGCCTACCGAAACCAACGCGAGGTCGAAGACAAAGACAAGATCATCGTAGGCGTCAACGAATTCACGACTGAAGATGAGACCCCCATTAAGACTCTGAGAGTCAACCCTGCAGTGGAGAAGAAACAGAGCCAGAGATTACACATGCTTAAACGAAAGAGAAACAACGCAAAGGTCAAGGCAACTTTGGCTCGACTTCACAGTGCAGCAGAACATGACGAGAACCTTATGCCAACGATGATTAAAGCCGTCAAAGAGCACGCGACAATAGGAGAAATCTGTGATGTCCTGCGACGGGTTTATGGGGAATACAGAGCACCCACGATCTTCTGAGAACGCTATTTTATAAGCACTAAAACGTCGCCTTCGTTCACGGCTTTGCCTTCCTCTGCCTTCACTACGTCTACCACTCCGCTTTTGGGAGACGTGATCTCGTTCTCCATCTTCATGGCTTCAAGGACGCAGACCACACTGCCTGCCTTCACAGCATCACCCTTTTTGACTCTGACCGAAATGATCTTGCCGGCCATTGGAGCCGCAATCACGCCCTCACCTAATGCTTTAGTCGGTCTTGCCACAAGTTCTGAAACTGGCGACGGCACCGCAATGCCAATCCTGGGCGCTGCTGGAGGCAACTTGAGTTCAACCTTGAAAGCAATGTTGTTGACTTTGATTGAAAGTGGCGAGTTTTTCTGCAAGGTTGAAAGTTCAACTTGGTACGACTTTCGGTCGACTCTTATAGTGAAGGTTTTTGAGTTTTCAGGTTCCTGTTCAAGGGTGACCTCACGTGGTCTGCTGTTCACCTTGACTGAAAAGGGTTCGCCAATTGGGCATTCGGTCACCTCAACTTGATAGGTTTTTCCGTCTATCGTGATTTCCCTTTTCACCGTTCGCACCTGTTTTATCGTAGAGCTTTCTGCGTGGTCAGCTCTTCCCGACCAGCCAAGCTCCAAGCCGAGAATCTGCGAGGCCGTCTCGTGGGAATGACTGCTATGATCTCGCTTCTTCCCTTCAGATAGGCGGCTATGGCCGTTGACACTGCGGCAATCTCCTCAAACTCCTTTCTTTCTTCTGGAGGTAGAAGTGTCTTGAGCGACTCTTCTTCATAAGCTGTCTCTCTCCTCTTGAAGAACTCGAGCGCCGCCTGAGGGAACAACACGTAGGTTAAGGCGTCTTCCTCGCTTTGGAATAGTTGTCTAGCTTCTTTTGGAATGGTTTTCAACTCTGGCTTGAGCAGATCAGCTGGCCGCTTTGTCATCGTTTTTTCGTCTCCGATGATTATCTTCTTGACGCGCTTATCTATCGGTGCAGGCGGCCGACCGTACAGACCTTTCACATAGTCTTTCACTTCTTTGGGCACAATGCTGTACCGCTTTCCAGACAGGACATTGAACACCGCTTGAGTGCCAACAATCTGGCTGGTCGGTGTCACTAGAGGCGGGTAACCTAATTCCTTGCGCACTCGTGGCACTTCTTTCAACACCTGCTGCAGTTTGTCCATGGCGTTCTGCTCCCTCAACTGCGAAATCAAATTGGAGAACATGCCCCCTGGAATCTGATGAACAAGAATTCCTGTGTCGATGCGTTCGGCGATAGGGTCGATCAAATGGATCGGATCAAAGTACTTCTCACGCAGCTCTTTGAAATAGTTGGCGACTTCAACCAGCAGGTCCATGTCAAGCTTTGGGTCGCTAGGCGTATTTCTTAAGGCGGCTACAACGGTCTCAACTGGAGGCTGTGAGGTGCCGCCTGCAAGTGGTGAAAGAGCCGTGTCTAGCACGTCGACGTTGGCGTCGCATGCTCGAAGGTATGTCATCAGCGCCATGCCGCTTGTGTAGTGACAGTGCAGCTGAACTGGAAGCCCTGTTTCCTTCTTGAACGCTCTTATTATGTTATAGGCATCCTTGGGTGAAAGCATGCCTGCCATGTCTTTGATACAGATTGAGTCACAGTCAAGCTCGGCTAAACGCTTCACTATTTTCAGGTAGTGTTCTATGGTGTGAACCGGGCTGAGTGTGTAACAGACTGTGCCCTGCGCATGACGACCCATCTTCTTGACCATTTTGATGGCCGTTTCTAAGTTGCGCGTGTCGTTTAAGGCGTCGAATACGCGAAATATGTCAATGCCGTTTTCTGCCGCCTTCTGAACAAAATTTTCCACAACGTCATCTGGATAGTTTCTGTATCCGACCAGGTTTTGGCCTCTGAGCAGCATCTGCAAGGGCGTTTTCTTAATATGCTTCTTTAACTGGCGCAGGCGCTGCCATGGATCTTCGTGTAAGAAGCGTATGCAGACGTCGAACGTGGCCCCGCCCCACACTTCGAGGCTGTGGAAGCCCACTTGATCTATTTTCTCCGCTATGGGCAGCATTGAGTCTGTGCGCATGCGCGTGGCCATCAAGGACTGATGCGCGTCTCGAAAGGTGGTGTCAGTTATCTTAACCGGTTTCATTGCAGTTCTTAACTCGCCAAGTCACCTTGTGGGGATGACAAATCAGTTTGAGCCGATATTTTAAGTTACCTTGAGTTGACCTCTCGACATGAACTGTTAGACGTCTCCACTATCGCGTTTACTGAAGTATATTATGCCACGGTGTTCAACATAGCCGCATTTCTCGAAAAGCCGTCTTGAAGCCAAATTGTCATTATCAACAAGAGCCGCGATGATTCTGAGGCCACGTTTGCGCACTGTTTTCTCTGCTTCAGCTATCAACGCTGCGGCAACACCACGACGCCTGTACTCTGGGTCTACCGCCAAGCGATTGATCCAGCCTCTTCGCAGGTCGGAGCTAACTACGACTGTTCCTACAATGTGGTTGTTTTCAAATGCTCCTAAGAAATAATCTGGATTTGCTTTCATCTGAGCTCTGATCGAGTCTTTGCTGTCTCTTACTCTACGTCTGAAGGACAAGTTCGCTCTTAACCAGAGTTCAACCATTTCCTCATAGTGGTCAATGTTCAATCTTCGGATTTCCACAGCAACTCCTCAAACAGCCTCACGGCATCAATCCTTATACTCTTTCTGGAGCGTATGATATGAGGACCTTCAATATGACTTTTCCAAACCAGCCGCGTTATAGAGGTATGTTGGCGTGTTTTTTGCTGGGTCGCGGCTCCCGTTTGGTTATGAGCATTTCCAGTGCCGTGATCAGCTTTGGTCTCGTATGCGCCGGTTCGATGACATCGTCGATGTAAGCTTTCTGCGCAGTGATGTATGGATTGGCGAACTTCTCTCTGTATTCACTGACCAGCTCTCGACGCTTTTTCGCCGGGTCTTTCGCGGTGGCGATCTCTTTTCTGAATATAATATTGATTGCACCGTCTGGTCCCATCACTGCTATCTCAGCCGTGGGCCAAGCGTAGTTTATGTCGCCTCCCGAGTGTTTGCTTCCCATAACGTCGTAGGCTCCACCGTACGATTTGCGAACTATAACCGTAATTTTGGGCACCGTTGCCTCACAGTAGGCGTATAGCAATTTGGATCCATGTCGAATTATGCCGCCGTGTTCCTGATCAACGCCCGGCAAGAAGCCTGGCACATCGACGAACGTGATAACTGGGATGTTAAAGCAGTCGCAGAAACGCACGAAGCGTCCAGCCTTGGTTGAAGAGCTGATGTCTAGGGCGCCTGCGAAGAATTTCGGTTGATTTGCCACTATGCCTACGGGTCTTCCGTTGAGGCGGGCAAACCCTATGATTATGTTAGGCGCCCAAAGAGGCTGAACCTCAAGGAAGTCGCTGTTGTCCACGATTCTGAGAATTATCTCTTTCATGTCGTAGGGTTTGTCGGG
>Ga0315310_10002339_pt1 | contig 11864 bp, 12 predicted proteins | sample TDP5_MG_FD_203630 | JGI IMG/M metagenome (GOLD analysis project Ga0315310, IMG submission 203630) | Freshwater sediment microbial communities from Lake Towuti, South Sulawesi, Indonesia - TDP5 | ecosystem: Environmental > Aquatic > Freshwater > Lake > Sediment | place: Indonesia: South Sulawesi... | reverse complement strand
ATCGAAACCCTTGGAGATACATCAATTAGTGAAAAAGATCGAGGAATTGCTTTCTAAATCGTAACTTCTGAGAAAAGACCACTTTTGCAAGTTATGTTTAAAAAAAGATATAAACTCCACCAAAATACCGAATAATCGAATTTTTTGAATTTTATCTTAGATTTAAGCAATTTAATCGAAAATTTTTCTATTTTTATCAAAAAATAAGGTATTAAAACAAAAAATTAGGCATTTAGATATTCAACTTAAAAAATATTTATTATTTTTTACTCAATATATCTGCTAATTCTAAAGCACTATTTGCTGCCAATTCTGTGCCAATTCCCCATCCACCAGCTTCGCATCCCACAATATATAAATTCTCAAGTGGTGTAACTTGCGATGGACGCCGATCCCTTACTTGATCTATTGTTTGCCCGACTCCAATAATATTGCCATCTTCTCCGGCAAATTGCTCTACAAGTGCGGGTGTATCAATATTGAACCAGAGGATATGATCCATTATTTCGGGAAGGACCTTTTGGAGCGATTCTAAGCATCGTTCACCCCATTTCTCCCAATTTAACTTACGCCAATTCGAAGAGATCGTAGTTCCAAGAAATATTAACTGCCTTTCTTCGGGAGCCAATCCCGGATCATAGTTTGATGGAACTGTAATCATCCCTCCTACTTCATCTGGAATTTGGCCTTTCATGAGTTGTTGAATATATTGATCCATATCAGAATAATCAACATTAACATGCATTATTAATTTCTGATCAGTAATTTTCTTATCAAGGGCAACTTTAATGGACATACAATGCTGAGCATATGTAAGTTTCCTAATTTGATTCACATACTCTTTAGGAAAATACTGTTCACCAACTAGATTTTTAACCGTATTTTGAATATCCGCATTGCTAATAATAATATCTGCCTCATATTGAGTACCATCTTCTAATTCAATACCTGATGCGCTCTCACCTTCCACAATAATTCGTTTTACTGGAGCATTTAAAGTAACTGTTCCGCCATATTTTTCAATCCCTTCAACATATGCTTTTGGTATTGCAATACACCCACCAATCGGATAGGCACTTGCTTGTTTTGTCAATACTGCTTGAAAACATCGCAGAAATTCGCCAGTTGAGGCTACCTTCGGAGCAATACAAAAATACTGCCCGCAAATCATTGCAATAAAAGTGTGAAAAATCGGATTGTTTGAATAATTTTGATTTAGATAAGTTTCTAAATCCGTATAATATAAATCTTGTATCTTTTTTTTCCGAATAGACATGCTATCTGCAAAAAATCTCATTACAGTCTCGTATTCCGATGCTGGTAATAACTGAGCCATAGTGGTGCGTGAATATACTGATATTTTTCCTTTATAATACATAAGCGGCCGGGGATTACGTGATAACACCCATTGTAGTGCATTTGGCATACCAATCTGCTCTAGAATTTGTTGAAGTGGCCCCTTAGCCCCTTCTCCAAATAAGTGCACACCTACATCAATCGTAAAACCTTCCTTCTGATAACTTGTGCAGCGCCCTCCTATAAGATTATTTTTATCAAACAGACTCACCTGGAATCCTCGATGCGCTAATAAGGCTCCAACTGCCGTTCCGCCAATACCTCCACCCACTATAATCACAGATTTATTCAATTAAATCATCCTTTTATGATATCTTATTAAAATGAATAAAAAATATATTTTTAACAAAGATTTTTTTAATTTTTTATAAGCATCCCTAAAAAGGGAAAAAAATAAATGAATATTTATATTTTACTTATTTGATTTAATCGCATTTGAGGGACAATTCTCTTCACAAGCACCACAATCGACGCAATCATCTGGATTGACTATTTTCGCTTTGTCATCTACTATTTCAATTACTTCAGAGGGACAATTGTCCACACAGGTTCCGCACCCAGTGCAGGCATCCTCATCTATTTCAGGTGGCATTTTTTTAACCTCTTATTCTTGAATTTTTTGAATTCCTTTATTTTCTTCGATTTCTTTTAGTTATTTTGTAACAATTATTAAGTTAGGATTTATTAAATTTTTGAAGGTATTCATCAAGCTATATATAAAAACATAATTTAGGGGACTTATGAACTGATTAAAATTATCCATAACTAATTCCTATTATTAATAATCAAAATTTAAAAAATTTCAATTAAAATTTTTATAATATGTATTCCATTTGCCAATGCTGAATTTCCCCAAACAGGATATAACTCTTTTCTATTTTTCTATAACCTAATTTTTCATAAAATCCTATACTGGGTTCCCGTGCATCCAAGATTAATTTTTTCAATCTAATTTTTTTGGCCATTTGATGTAAAGTCAAAATTATTTTTTCCCCGATACCTTTCTTTTGATATTCAGAATCTACAGCCATATATCGAATTTGACCTACTTTCTCGGAATTTCGTTGCAATCGAGCAGTCCAAACTATTTGATCATTAATTATAGCTATGATTGGAATTGCTTTTTCCCCAAGCTCATCCTTTTCTGATCCTTCAGGCTGATTCCAAGATTTTCGTAAAACAAACCAACATAAGAAATACATTGCTTTCAATTCTCTTTCATTAATAGGTCTTCTAATAAAAATTTTATAAAATTTTAATTGATATTATTTAAACCATTTCACATTTTTCATAAATCATTTTTTTTTATTTATACCAGTAAATACTACCTTTATCATATGTTTTTTTCTTTAGGACCGGATGATTTCCACTGAACATTTCATTAAAAATCTTTTATTTTTATAATTTTTATCTAATTTTTTAAAATATTAATTAAAAAAATTTTGTCGAAATTTATTTAAATAGATTAAATCTCATAACAATCAGAGTAGTTTTAATCTTATACTTGATAAAATTTAAGAAATAATTTTAATCTTATTTTATTTTTTCAATGGAAATGATCGGGTATTCCAAATTTGGTACTTTATTAATAATATGATTTAATATACTAATATAGTTATGATAACTATAGTACCCTTTATCAAATTGCATTTTTTCAAGAAATAATTATAGTTCCAACATGACTATATTATTCATATCCAAATTTTTACTTTCATGAGCTTCTTTTATTAATTATAATCTAATTCTGATTAATATGGTCTTTAATTTTTGTAAAATTAAATATTATATTGTTGAAATCATAAAAATCCCACAGGAATCAGAATTACTTTAATATTACAAAATCTTAAACTTAATCTTGAGGTCGTGAAACAGGAATTTCACGACTTACAAATGTATTAGATTTTTGTCTTATAATTAAAAATTTTTTACTTTCAGACATCTCTCCTATCTTTTTGAAAAGGCTCATCCAGTAGAAATATGGGTATAGTATAACAATAATATATTAATAAAAAAACGCCTCATAAACCTCTTTTTGAGAAAAAAACGACAAAAAGACCTTCCTTTAGAATTTTGAGAATTAAGGATTCTTATGACAAAAAAAAATTTATCCATATTTTTCAGTTTTGCATTAAAAAATATACGTTTCTTCAGAATAAAAATTGATTCTTTAGGTTGCGAATTTCTCAATTTGCCTTATAAGTTTAAATTTAATTCACTCAAAATATTGATAGCCATTATTAATAAGATATTGTATTTTCTGCCCATTTAGCCAAAAACTATATAAGGAATAATATCAAAAAAATTAAACAAAAAAATCGAAAAATTTTGATATTAAGAAAAAAAAGAAGGATGAATAAGATGGAAAAACCCGGTGAAAAAATAAGCCCTTTTGAATATAAAGGTAGGGGTACTTTTGTACCAACAATAAATATTAAGGAATATCTTTTTAAAATTATAGCGAATCAGGGACCCATTACACGCTCCGAACTCACAAAATTAACCGGAATTCCTCGTACTACTATATATGACACGATTGTTAAATTAATGTTGGATGAGCAAATTAAAAAATATGCAGTCCCCTCCAAAAAACGAGGACGGCCCAAAGTATTTTATGAAATAAAAACCCCCTTAAATAAATAATTTTTTTAGAAATTCTTCTTTTTTTTTCTCAAAGTATTTAAAGTTTAAAAATTTCTTCCTCCTCTTCTTCTTCCTCTTCTGATTCTTTCTTGATAGTTATTTTTTCTTTCTTTTCTTGTTCTTCTTCCTCCTCCTCTTCTTCATCTTCTCCAAATAATTCTTCCTTCTCCATAAAACTTGGTTTAAAAGGTGTTGATAAGGGCATAGATATAGAGATAGGTGCGGGTGGTTTCTCCTCTGGAACAACTTCTTCAAAACGTTTTGCTTTTTCTCTCAATCGCTGCAATTCCTCGGGCTTCATTTGTTCGAGGATTTTAATATTGGCCCGAACAGAATCTATGAATTTACCATAAACATCTACTTTCTCATCTAGCGGAGTAACTGGAAAGACATCCTTTAGTCCGCAAGCGCCACATTGAACTAAGGCGTAATCCTTTCGTAATTTGACCTTAATGTTAATAGTTCGGAAAGAGCAGTTTGGGCATCCCAATTTAGCTCCGCCTGGAGTAAATCGGATAATAGAAAACGTATCAGGGTCTGCTTCCCATTCTTTTGCGGAATAAAAACTGGATTTATTGCAATTAGAACAACTAATTCGAATAGAATTCGTAGATTCTATAAATTCTATCGAGACGGTTTTGTCATTACAATTCGGGCAGCCAAATTTTATGGGAAGGTGAGTAGGATTAGAATAATGATATTTCTTACCGCAGTTCGTACAATTAATATCAAAAGTATTTTGCTCTTTATCGAAAGTAACAGAAATTGTCTTCTTGGAACAAATGGGACAGTCAAAAATATTGGGTATTTTTGGTTTGGGTCTCATTTGAATTTTTGTTCGCCGTCTTCTACCCATTCTTTCATCCTCTGACTATAATTTTCATAATTTTTCAACTATTAAGAAGGTAATGTATAAGTAACATTTATTTCATCTTTAGTTTCTTCAAAAGGGGACATTGAAGTGACAATAAGATAGGGCACTTTGTTTTGGATAAATTTGAGAATACGATTGAATCGGGTTTTATCGTAGGCTCCCATAACTTCATCGATTATAAAGAACGGGAAATCGGGTGCATAAGCTTGTTTGGCAACAAACATAGTAATAATGGCAAGAGTTAATTTCTCAGAAGAACTCAATCGAGAGAGTTTCGTATTGACACCATCTTTTCGGGTTAATTGAAAATCCAGTTCTGGTTCATTTCGAATCATTATTTCACTGAAATTCGTATATTCCATAAGATTGAAGATTTCACTTAATTCATGATTAAGTTGAGCAACCACACCATAAATAATATAATGATATCTCTGCTCTAAATAGCTCAGGAATTTCTCTAATTCATCCACAATATGAGAAGCATCTTGAAATTTATCTTGAACTTCTAATTTCTGCTGTTTCTCTTTTTCTAATTGTTGTAATTTTTTATCTAAATCTCGTGACTGTTTTTGGAGATTAATAATTTTATTTTTTAAATCTTCACTCATCCCAGTTAATTCTTGCACTATTTCTATATTTCTTTTCATTTGCTTTTCTATTTCACTAATTTCCCTATTAATAGTGGTTATTTGATCAGTCAGATTCTTTATTGCGGTTTTTAAAATGGGCCCTTTATTCTCTAAATTAGTGGTTTCTTTATTTAATGAGAGTATCTCCCGTTGATAGGCTTGAAGCTCCCGATTGATCCGTTTTATTTCATCTAATTGAGAACTATAATTCTTAAATTCTTCTTCTAATAATGCTTTTTGTTCTTCCAGCTTCTTTATTTCTTCTTTTGCTTCATCTAATCGACGTGTTAATAGCAGAATACATTCGCCAATAACTGCTTCACCGGCTTTCTGGGCTTTTAAATTATCAATGGCAGCTTGATCTTTCTCGCTAGAAGTTTTTAAAGCAGTAATTTGTGCTGAAATACCTGATTTCTCCCCATATAATTTTAAATTAATCTCATTTTTCTGCTTATTAATTAAAGCTTCTTCTTTTTTCTTTTTTTCCAATTCCTTCTCTAAATAATTCATTTCTTCTTGAATACTTAACTTTTCTTTTATAATTTCTTCCTGTTTTTTTGCATTTTTTTCTAATTCTCTTTCTTTCTTATTCCTTTCATCAATGGACTTATTCAAATCTTTAACTTTTTTCTCTAATTCTTTTTTCAGTTTTTCGTATTTTATAGTTTCATCTGCAGCGCCTAGTTTTGCTACTTTTTTCTCTGCATTCGATAATTCTAGATCTATTGCATTTTTTTCATTTTTCGAGTCAAGAATATCTTTTTCCAAGTCATCTAGTTCGCTCACTTTTATTGCTTGTTCGCTTTCTTTCTTTTCCACCTCCTTTTCTCGGAGAAGATTTGTAACAATTTTAATGGCGGTTTCATAATATGAAGACCCAGATATATCCCTCAACCATCGTTTAAATAATTCTCGATTACCCTCTCTAATCATTTGGACTAAGGGTGAATCAGGATTGCAAAAACCTAAATTAACAGCCCGTCTATCGTCCCACATTAATTTATTAGAGACAATTTTAACTTTATCATCGGGTGTCTTTAAAATTTGGACATAAAAGTGTCGCTCATCTTCCAAATTAACGCTCCCTGATGTTTCATATTCATTTAGAATATCCTCTAAATTTAAAGTGTTTCCAGGACATAGAAGTAGGAGCGCCTTAACAAAACTAGATTTACCCACCGCATTTGATGCCGTTATCACTGATATTCCTTTTTTTAGCGTTATTACTGTAGCTGGTGACTTTCTGAATCCTCCTATGCCTTCTATTGAAATCTTAATCTCATTTCGTGACATATTCTAAGATTGCCTCTATTATTTTTTCGACCGACATTTCCTCTTTGATCATTTCGATAATTTTTTCCTCTAATTCGATTACTTTTGGATCCGCATTCAGTTTTGGGTCTGAAATTTTTTTACATCTCCCGATGGAACTAATTCGCTTTGTATTAATACAATTTTAATCAATTTCGTTTTTTCAATTCATTAACTTTTCCAATGTTAAATTTGCTAATTGTAATAAATTCTGGAAATTAAAAGATATTTCGTTAATTAGATAGCAAATGATAATTATATTTCATTTTTTTCTGAATCCATATCTTATTTACTGATTTTGATTTTGATCTTAGGCATCCGTTAACGATTTAATTAAAATCTTGACTTATTAATCTTAAAAAATATTTATATTAAGTTTATACTGAAAATTCGGATTTTCATAATTTTTATATAAAAAGTTCTCTTATAGATCTTATGCAGGAAGTTGTAGTTCTTATCGTGAAATTCACAGATAATGGAAGAAACGATGAATATATTAATACTGAACTTTCTTTAAATGAAATTAGAACAGCTTTACACTTTTTTGAAGAGCGAAAACGTAAAAATATAAAGGGTGGTCGAAGTAAAAAAGTAGAGAAATGGATTCAACGTATTTTGAATATTAAACATTACTTGACTTTTCAAGAATTGGAATTGGCTTATAAAAATGGGGAAATTGGACGAGATAGCTATTACCGTATTTATCGAGAATTAAAATCATATGGATATAATCGTAAATACCTTGATACTTTATATGATTTCACTCAAATCATTCGTAAATTCCTCTATTTAATTATGAATTATGAAAAATTCCAAGAAGCAAAAGAAATCTTTAAAAAAGCGAGTCAGACTTTATGAGCTTCTTCTAAACTTTAAAGAGGTTCTTATTTCAAATAGTTTAATAAATCCGCAATAGAATCTAAAATTAAATCTGGTTTGGGTCCTGAAGATGGTATTTTCTGTAGTTCCCGTAAACCTGTCCCTGTTTTCACTAAAATCGTTTTGATATCTGCTTTTTTTCCCGCCAAAATATCAGTAGAGTAGCGATCACCGATAATTACTGCCAATGCTGGCGGCATTTGTTGCTGCTCTAAAATATATTCAATCATAAACGGATTCGGTTTTCCAATGATTATCTCCGGATCGCTTCCTACCGCCGTACTAAGTGCAGCGACCATGCAGCCAGCTCCTGGAAGTAGCCCCTCTTCTGTCGGTAGGCATGGATCGGTGTTTGTGGCAATAAATTTTGCTCCCCTTAGAATTGCAGATGATGCTCTTGCAAGTTTTTTATAAGTTACATTCCGATCAAGTCCGACCACTACTAAGTCAATAGGGTTCTCTAGATCTTCCGCCTCAACTATTTGGAATCCTGCTCCTTGAAATTCAGTGATAAGCCCTTCTTCTCCTATAATATAAACATTTGTATTAGGATAACTCTTCCGAAGAACCTCCGCTGTTATATAGGCGCTTGTGATAATTTGGTCCGAACGTGCTGGAATACCTAACTTTCGTAGTTTCTCCGAAAATTTTGCACGTGTTTGCGTTGCATTATTTGTTAAAAAAAAGATCTGTTTTTTTTGATTTGTTAAAATTTTAAGGACTTCTTTAGCCCCAGGAATCAGTTCATTGCCTAGATAGATGACTCCATCAAGATCAAAAATAAAAATTTGAAGGGTTTTCAAATTCAAAGTGAAGCCTCACCTAAGGATTCGACTAAATTCTTCACTTTAGCATACGCAGCTTCAATCATTGGTCGTCCATGCGATGGAAAAACAATATCAAACTCATAATTCAATAATTTCTGAATAACTCCTTTTGCTTCCTCAAAATCCATACAATACATTTCAGGTGGTGCAATTAATCCTCCCTCATCAAAAATAGTATCGCCTAAAATAATGGCTTTCTGCCTCGGGAGATATACCGAAATATTGCCTTCAGTATGTCCCGGAGTATGAATGATTTCCATATTGCACGATTCCAATCGCTGCCCATCTATTAAAAAGAAGTCTGCCTTTTCGGTTATATGCTCGGCTTCCGTCTCATGATACGCCAGTGTAGCTCCTGTCTCAGCTCGAATTTTTTTGATATTAGCCACATGATCTATATGATGATGCGTGATGATGATGAGGGTCAACGGCTTGCCCAATCCATTTATATACTCCAATATTTTGGGGGCATCCTTCCGATTCATCCCTGTATCAAACAACACTAAATGATCACCACAATCCACGAGAAACACATTTAGGTAATCCGTTCCATCTATTATATGAATTCCATTCAGTAATTCACCCATTCTTAACACACTCCAATAATTGTTTGTAATTCAATAGTCTAACAATTTTTATATAATCTTTGACCTTTATGACTACCAATTAATGAACCTATAAGTAGTGAGCTTGCATGGCAACTAGTGGTATTAAATTCGTCCCCCTTCCGGACGAGTTACAGGAACGCGTTATTCGAGTCATGAAGAAAATTGAGAACCATGAAATTGATCCTGATTTAGGAGGCGAACTTTTCATGAATTATTTTGCCCAACGTCTCGGCATCATCGCTGATAACCATCCTAATAGTGCCCAATTCCATAAAGCAGCCAAAGGTCAGCGTCTGGCGCTCATCATTAGGGGCTGTATCGATTATAGTGCGGTGTTTGGAGACAAAATCACAGAATTCACTGCTGAAAAGGGGAGTAAACCAAGTGATCCCGCCATGATTTTCAACGATATGGATACCTTTCTCGATGTAATCCTCAATAAAAAAGATCTCATGCGGGCTGGGGTTGAAAAGAAAGTGGAAGTCCGGAAAATGGCGCCCTTTTTCAAATGGATTGCTCCTATTATTGCACTTAACGATGAAAAAACGCAACAACTGTTGGAAGAAAAATGCCCAAAACTCCTTGAGGCTGTGATTGATGAAATTGAAGCAAGATTAGGGATAAAATAAACTAAAGAGTATTTATTTACTTTAAATTAAGCAACTTGGTTTGACTATAAAAAAAGTAAAAGGATTTTATCATTTGGTTAATAGAATAATAAATTCATTATTTGATAAATCGTAACACTTTTTGATTGAGAAAATTTATAAATTTATAAAAATAATCATATTATATCTTAACAATTAAAACCGTGTCTTAAGGGAAGGTTATGCAATTACTGTCGCTGGATAATTTAATTAGCGCGCTCTTTGTAATGATTGCCGTCACGATGACTTTTATAATAGCAATAAAATCTTATAAGAGCTATCGCGAAACCAAAGCAACCCTGACCTTGATAATTACAGTATCCTCCTTCCTTGTGGCAATAGCCATGATATTTTTGACATTAGAAAAAGCCCTTCTCATTGAAACACTATCTACTTTCAATACAGCCCTCGCATTGCTTTCCGGATCGATTGCCATTGTCATAAGTGGGTTAGCGGTATTAGCATTTTGTATTTTTGCATATGAAATGGCGTTTCCCAAAAGAACTAAAGTATTGGCGGGACTTAGTACCATTCCTATAATTATATATCTTTACTTTTGGTTAAATGAAGCAACAATCTCCCTCCCACCCCCACCCTACGAGGTTATATTTTTGGATAAATTCGGATTTGGGCTCAAAATAACTCCACTAATTATTTATTTTGTTATCACTCCCCTATTTTCTGTTCCAATTATCATTCTGTTCTACTATGCAATAAAAATACGAAAGGAAAGTGCGCTTAAGAGTAAAAGGGCTGCTGGACTGGGTACCGGTGGATTATTCCTCGCAACCGCCTATATCGTTGAGATCATTGGACTCGATCCCGCCTACGTTGTTATCATTGTAATTTGTAGATTTTTCTTTGTCATTTCTAGCATCTTCTTTTATTGGGCCCTGTTTAAACTTAAATCCAAAGAATAAATCTGCTGTGTATAATCTTCCTTTTTTTATTTCAAGTCTTATATATATCAAAATTTTATTACACTGTAAATCGGTCCAAAATATTCTTTTTTAAAAAATCTCCGCCTGTGTGATTCTGGAACATCTTTCATAAAACTATTATAATGTTATCATATTATAGACAATTCCAATCGAAAATATTATTATAGTAGCTTTATTTTCGATATTCTTTCTATAATTCCAAAGTAATACTTCTATCTTATTTTTCTCATAATACATTATTCTCCTTGTTTTTTTTTCAAAAATGTGGAAAATATTTGTGATGGTTTATAAAAATTTATAAACGATTCATCAACCCTAAAAACTTTAGAAAAACCATATTTCTATTTCTTTTTCAAAAAAAAAAACAAAAATATAGTAATTTTCAAATTTCTTACAATTATATTCCTCTTTTTATAAAAACCGTCTTAAATAACGGTTTTCCAACCCCTTGATTTCTGATGGAACATCCGGATAGTACGGTCATAATACCTAAAAAATAAAAAAATCAAAGAAATGAGAGAAATTTGAAATCTCATAATAGAAAATCACAAACAGATCATTTATAAATTTAATAGATATATAAAAAAAGGATATAGTTTAATAGATGAAAAAAGAAAAGCTTTAAAGCTGAAAAAGAGAAAAATCCTAAAATCTTGAATATAATACATTAACAAATTCAAATATTTCTTAAAATAATTTTCAAATAAAAAAGATGCGATTTAATATTGCTTTTCACATATATTCCTTTATTAACATTTGTTAATCTAATAAAAATTTGTCATTTTTAAGGTTTTTCAAATAATCCTATTCACATATTGACTTTCATATTTACATTTTCACAATTATACAAAGTTAGTATCAAATTTCAATCTCCAGTGGAAATCAAGGGGTCATTCCATTCACTCATGATTAACTTTTAATTATAAAAGATCTCCAAAAAATAGAAAATTTTAGAGGAGATCTAAATTGATTATTTCACAAACTCACTTGATTCCTAAAATTTTGAAACTGCAATCGAAATAATCCTATAAATATAGTAGATGTTTAGTAAACAAAAAGTGGATTTAGCCAAATTTCTTTTTCATTCGACATAAATTGCTATTCTTCATATTAATTGGCTATTGAGGTATATTTATTTGTTTTGGTAAGGCA
>Ga0315310_10002338_pt1 | contig 11864 bp, 10 predicted proteins | sample TDP5_MG_FD_203630 | JGI IMG/M metagenome (GOLD analysis project Ga0315310, IMG submission 203630) | Freshwater sediment microbial communities from Lake Towuti, South Sulawesi, Indonesia - TDP5 | ecosystem: Environmental > Aquatic > Freshwater > Lake > Sediment | place: Indonesia: South Sulawesi... | reverse complement strand
GAGCCCGGCGCGAGACGGAACGAGCACACACCGCACATTCCAGGGGCCCAGCGCCAGAGTTCGCAACCGGAGGAGATGATGGCGGAGCGGAATGTTGTCTCCAAAGCAGCAACTGGTGTAAGCCCCAACCCGGAGGCCACCGGGCGACGGGCCGCGCGCGGCATCACTGTGAAACGCTTCTTCACCAAGCCCGGCGTCCATCCTCTCGAGGAAATCGGCTGGGAACTGCGCACCGCCTCACTCCAGAACGAAAAGGGCCAGACTATCTTCGAGCAGCGCAACGTTGAGGTCCCCAAAGACTGGTCCCAGACAGCCACTAACATCGTGGCCTCCAAGTATTTCTACGGCAAGCTCGGCTCGGCCGAGCGCGAGTCGAGCGTACGGCAACTGATCAGCCGCGTGGCCGACACCGTTGCCCAGTGGGGCGTTGAGGGCGGCTACTTCCGGAGCGAGGAAGACGCCGAGACCTTTCATGCCGAATTGGTTCACCTGCTGGTGCGGCAGAAGGCATCTTTCAATTCCCCCGCGTGGTTCAATTGCGGCCTGTGGCACAAGTACCACCGCAGTACGGAAGGCGGGGGGTGGTACTGGGACCCCGCCACGGGCGGCGTGAAACAGGAGACCGAGGCCTACCGGCATCCCCAGTGCTCTGCCTGCTTTATCAACTCCGTCCAGGATAACCTCGAAAGCATCCTGCGGCTCGCCAGGACCGAGGGGATGCTCTTCAAGTGGGGTTCGGGTTCTGGGACGAACCTCTCACCACTCCGTTCCTCCCTGGAGCCGCTGTCGGGTGGCGGTAGAGCCTCGGGTCCCCTGTCGTTCATGCGCGGTTACGACGCCTTTGCGGGAGTCATCAAGTCCGGCGGCAAGACCCGGCGGGCTGCCAAGATGGTGATCCTGAATATTGAGCATCCCGACATCGTGGAGTTCATCGAGTGCAAGGCGAAAGAGGAACGCAAGGCCTGGGCGCTGATCGATGCCGGTTACGACGCCTCGCTCACCGGCGAAGCTTATAGCTCAATTTTCTTCCAGAATGCCAACAACAGCGTGCGCGCTACCGACGACTTCATGAAGGCGGTGATGGAGGACAAAGACTGGACCACCCGGGCCGTCACTACCGGCGAGCCCATGAAAGCCTATCGGGCGCGCGATTTGATGCGCCAGACCGCCGAAGCCGCCTGGCAGTGCGGCGATCCGGGGATGCAGTTCCACACCACCATCAACAAGTGGCACACATGCAAGGCCAGCGCGCCCATTCACGCCTCCAATCCTTGCAGTGAATACATGTTCCTGGACGATTCGGCCTGCAACCTGGCTTCGCTGAACTTAATGAAGTTCCTCGGACCCGATGGCAAGTTCGACGTGGAGGCCTTCCGCCAGGCTGTGGACATCATGATTACGGCCCAGGAAATCGTCGTCGATAACGCCAGCTATCCCACCGAGAAGGTGACCGTCAATTCGCATGATTTTCGCGCCCTGGGCCTGGGGTACGCCAACCTGGGCGCGCTACTCATGGCCAACGGACTGCCGTATGATTCCGACGCCGGCCGCGATTATGCCGCTGCCATCACCGCTCTCATGCACGGCCAGGCGTATCTGACTTCGTCCCGCCTGGCGGCGGAACTCGGCCCCTTCCCCGGCTACCCCGTGAACCGCGATGCGATGCTGGGAGTGATCTCCATGCACCGGCAGGCGCTCGCCAATATCAACCCGCGGAACGTGCCGGAGCAGATGTGGGAGACGACGAAGAAGATTTGGGACGAATGCCTCGCTTACGGCATGAAATATGGCTATCGCAACGCCCAAGTGACGGTGCTCGCCCCCACCGGAACCATCGGCTTCATGATGGATTGCGACACCACCGGCATTGAGCCCGACTTGGCGCTGGTGAAATACAAGAAACTGGTGGAGGGCGGACTCATCAAGATCGTCAACAACGTCGTCCCCATGGCGCTGCTCAAGCTGGGGTATACAGAGCAACAAGCCGCCGACATTGTGAATTACGTCGACCAGCACGGCACCATCGAAGGCGCACCCGGCCTGAAGCCCGAACACCTGCCCGTGTTTGACTGCTCGCTGCGACCCGCGGGCGGGAAACGCGCCATCCACTATATGGGCCATCTGCGAATGATGGCAGCGGTGCAACCGTTCCTCTCCGGAGCTATTTCCAAGACTGTGAACCTCCCGGAGGAGGCCACGGTGGAAGACATCGTTAGTGTCTACACCGAAGCCTGGCGGCTGGGCCTCAAGGCCATTGCCATCTATCGTGACGGCTCCAAACGCATCCAACCTCTCAACACAAAAGGCGCAAAACCAAAGAAGGAGTCAGACCGTCAGCCGACGGACAGAAATCAGAAGTCAGAAGAAATCTCGAATGCCTCGCCTGCGGGGCGCCCGCTGCGCCGCAAACTTCCTGACGAGCGTCGCGCCATAACCCACAAATTCTCGGTGGGCGGCCACGAGGGCTACCTCACGGTGGGTTTGTATGAGGACGGGCTGCCGGGGGAAATCTTTATCACCATGGCCAAAGAGGGTTCGACCGTCTCCGGCCTGATGGATTCCTTTGCCACGGCGATTTCCCTGGCTCTGCAATACGGCGTGCCGCTCAAGGTGCTGTGTGACAAGTTCAGCCACTCGCGCTTCGAGCCCAGCGGTTACACGCCGAATCCGGAAATCCGCTATGCGAAGTCGGTGATGGATTACATCTTCCGCTGGCTGGGCTTGAAGTTTCTGCCCAAGGATGCGCAGCCGCGAGAAGAGACGAGCGTCGCGGCGCCGAACGGCACCGAGGTGGAGAGCGCCGCCCAATTGGCAACGCAGTTCACCCGCGCCGCCGGCGGAAAGACTACCGTTTATCCCAACGGTTCCATCCAGCCGAGCCTGGTGGGCGTCGAGCAGAGCGAGGACGCACCTAGTTGCGCCGATTGTGGCGCCATCATGGTGCGTAACGGCTCTTGCTATAAATGCATGAATTGCGGGTCAACTTCGGGTTGCTCGTGATTCCAAGGAAATGACAGACCGAGACTTGAATTCACCACGGGGCAGAATTCGAGGCTGCGAAAATCCGGCGGGCCGTTCTCACCTCTGGGCGGCTCGTTTCGTTTCGCGGGAGGGGATGCATGGACGTTTCTGAAGCTTTGCGCGCCATCTGCACCACGGGCGAGGGCTACTGCTGGTACTGTGACCGGAGATTGCCGGCCGCCGAGGAAGCCATTCGGGATGGCTGGGACGTGCAACGGGTGAACGGAGACCGGATAGCCAGCATCATCCTGGTTTGCCCGACGTGCCAGCGGGAGAAGGCGGAGCTGGGCGAGGAGGGATTCCTCCGCAACCTCTCCCTGCGCGTCTGCAACTCGACCTGCTAGGCGCCCGTTGGCGCCAGGGATGGGTGGGCGAGCGGCGGCATGAATTGCCGGTCCGGCGGTATCCGTGCCGGGCCGCTAACGGAAGGCTGGCCGAACGATGCAAGAGAAGAAAATCAAGTCCTATTTCATGCAGCAGGTGCGTCTGATTCTCGAACGCAGCGCCGAGGAGCCGGAGGGCTTCCGCGCTTATTTTTCAGGACGCGACCCGAAGGACGATGAAATTCTAGGCATCCTCGCTGTCAACACCATGATGAGCGGGGAGTTTCAGATGGGCGACAGCTTCCCGACGCCCCTGGAGGCTCTCGCCGCGCTCTCCAGCGCCAGCCGCACCGAGATTTGCCGGGAGTTCCGCCGGGAACTCAAGCACTGCCTCAGCGAACTGACAACCGCGTAGGTTCCAGGGAACAGGTGACAGGTTACAGGGAAGCTCTCACGAAGGCTCGGGACTCAGCAAACGGCTTCTGAGTGCAGTTAACATCTTGCTGATCTCCGCGATTAGGCTCAGCGCTGGTGCTGCTTGGTCGTTGCCTAGGTAATTCAAGCGGACGGCCAACATCACAAATGTTTCCGTCTCCATAAGCGAACCCTTGGCAATTGCCAGAAAATTCGCGTAATCCCTTCTGCTGCTGCGAGCGTGACCTTCGGCAATGTTCGCGGGGACTGAAGCAGCCGCCCGAGTGAGCTGCGTCACCAACCGATAGGTCTCACTCGATGGGAGTTTTGCTGCAAGTCGGTAAATCATCACCGTTAGGTCCATCGCTTTCTGCCACACCACCAGATCCCTGTGCGATTCTATGCGACCCATATCCTCCCCCGCCTCCCCGACATCCCTTTTTCATGCCGTCCCCTGTCACCTGTAACCTGTTCCCTGTCCCGCCTCTGCCCTGTCACCTATCCCCTACCTGGCTCAGCCACACATCCAGCCGCGGCGTGTGCCAATTGTAGGGCTTGCCGAGGATATCGAGCGTCCCGTTGCCGTCCAAGTCCGCGATCCTTGACTCGTGGAGATCGAACCCCCGATCAACGATGGTGGTCTTGAAATTTCCGTCTCCATCTCCCAATAAGAGATAGATCTTGGCGTCGGGGTTTCCGCCATCCAGGCGCATCTCCGCGCAGAAGATGTCGAGGTTGCCGTCGCCGTCGAAGTCCACGATGGCCAGACTGTGGCCGTTGGTGACGTCAAGCAACTTGTGGCCGATCCAGGTGCCCTTCACCCACTCATACCACATTAGTGGACCTTCGCCATCCCCCACCACCAAGACAACCTCGGGCCGTCCACCTTTCTTCAATTGCCCGGCTGCCACACGCGAAAACGAGTAGCTCGCGTCGATGAGGTTCTCCTGGAAGCGCAATCCGCCCAGGTTGCGAAACCAGCGGCCCCCGCCCACGATGTCGAGCTTGCCATCGCCATCAATGTCGGCCTTGGCCAGCCCCTCGTGCTCGTTCATGGCTTTGAACGCTGCCGGCTTGCCGCGCTGTTCCGGCTCGCTGTCTGCGCTGTAGGCATAAATCTCGCTCAACGGCCACGGCTCGGTCTTCCTTGGGTCATCAGGAATCTTGGCCAAGAACAGCTTCTGGGCCTCCTGGTTCCAGAAGACCAGTTCCTCTTTTCCATCCCCATCGAAGTCGGCAAAAATCTGATCGTGATGCTTGTTGGCGCCCGAATTCTTGATGAGGTGCCGCTTCCAGGGAACGTTCGGGTCGTAGTTGGGATAGGGATTCTCCCACCACCAGACTTCGTTGCTTTTCCAGTCGCCTCCGAAGACGACATCGAGGTCGCCATCGCCATCGATGTCTGCGACCGCACCACCAGCTTCGATGTGCAGGGGATGGTTCTCGACGACGTACTTCGTCCAGTCATTCTTGCCGCGTCGGTACCAGATTACCGCCGGCACCGCTGTGCGCTCGGTAATCACAAAATCGTTCACCCCGTTCTTGTCCACGTCGAGCACCAAGCTCGCCGTCTGCTCGGTACCAAGATTCGGCGCTGGCAGCTCGCCCGTCTTGCTCGACAGGTGAACCCATTTCGCCCCGCCCAACTTCCCTTCGCCGCAATAGAGCGAAATCGCCAAGGCGAGACTCGCCACGGCGCAGGAAACAAGAAGAACTTGTCTCTTCATTGCTTTTTGTCCTTCCACGGAAATTCAAGACCGTAGAGCATACGCCGGCAGGGGGGGATTTCAAGTCGTGCCGTGCAGGGTCTGTCCGGCATCTACAAGGAAGGTGCCGATTCAAGGCTGGCATGTACCTCCGAGAGAGCCGCAAAATTAGGTTTCCGCGCCTCAACACGGCGGCAGCAGCTCAATGGTAGAATTCGGCCTCTGGCAGAGCAGAGAGGAGAAACAATGAAAGTCATCGACCCTGTCTGCAAAATGGTGATTGATTCCGAAAAGGCTGTAGCCACGAGCGAATACAAGAGCCAGACCATCTATTTCTGCGCTCAGGGCTGCAAGGTCGCCTTCGATAAAGACCCGGAGAAATACGTGGGCAAATGAATCTGGGATTTGCCCTCCTGAATGCGACGTGTGCTTATGGCCCGCCCGGCACCCTCTGCCGGCCGCAGGCGCCCCGGGCCCCCCAGCGCTCTGGGATGCCGGAGTGCTCTTTTGCCTCCTCGCGGTGGCGTCTGCCGCCCGAGGCCAGGACAACTACGAGGTTCAAGTGTATGGGAGCGAGACCGTCCCCCCGCACCACGCCATGCTGGAGTTTCACACCAACTTCACCGCGCAGGGAAACCAACAGCCCGTGAATGGTGTCCAGCCGACTCACCACGCCTGACATGAAACCATCGAGGCCACGCACGGCTTTGCTTCGTCGTTCGAGACCGGGTTTTACATCTTCACCAGCGCTCGCTCCGGAAGTGGTTGGGACTTCGTGGGCAGCCACATCCGTCCGCGCGTGCGAGCTCCAGAACGCTGGCACTGGCCGGTAGGAGTGAGCCTCTCCAGCGAGATCGGCTACGAACGCCGAGGGTTCTCGGAGGACACCTGGACGTGGGAGATCCGGCCGATCATCGACCAGCAGAAGGGCCCGTGGTACTGGTCGTTCAACCCCAGCGTCGGACGAGCTCTGCATGGCGACAACACCCGCAAAGGGTTCGAGTTCTCGCCCAACTTCAAGTTCAGTTGTGACCTCGTGCGGAAGGTCACGGCGGGGCTCGAGTATTACGGCTCGCTCGGTCCAGTTACGGAATTCCATCCCCTTCGCGACCAACAGCACACGATCTTTCCTAGCATCGACCTCGACTTGGGGCCAGAATGGGAGGTCAACTTCGGACCCGGCTTCGGACTGACCAGCAGCGCCGACCGCTTGATCCTCAAGCTCATTGTCGGCTACCGGTTCGACTTCTGACCGGTCGGCGGGCACAGCATCCGCGGTGAAGCCGACCGCCGCGTCTGCCAGCGAGCGCAACGGCTAGACCCGCTACTTCTGCCGCCATTCTCGGATATAGTAGTGACACACGGCGAGAGGTTACGTTACGGGCAAGCCAGGGATTGAGAGTGTCGGAATCTAGACCAGCTTTTCGGCGCCGTCAGTATTCTGCCCGCTGCGGACAATTGATGTTTGAGTACTACTGCTCGCCCGACGGCCACTTCGGGCTGGCGGACTCACTCGATGACGCGGGCCCCGGCAGCAGGGCCGCCTCTCCACGCGAGGTTCGATGCCCGACGTGCGGCGCCCGCTACGAACTGCTCGAACGCCTCAGTGCAACGGGGCAACCCGTCGCCAGAAAGTAGGCAGAAGGCAGTAGGAAGAACGCTGAACACTGAATTCTGAACTATGAATGCTTGCCGCTTCGCCTTCAGGGAGGCGCTGAGAATCCCCGAGGCGAGGCTGGTGGACAACTCACTGGGCGGCTGGGATTGAACAAAGGCGTCCTGGAATTCCCGGCTCAGCCATGAGTTGTAAAGGCAGCCCGTGCTCTGGAGCCGCGAGGAGGGGCTCCGAACACGGCAGGCAGCACGCAGCAGGGCGGGGATCTTGTTCGGTGCCCGTGCAAAACAGCTTCGAACCACGGACCCGGTTGCCTGAAACCGGAGACTGCGAGGAGCAATGAAACGCCGTTCTTTTCTCCAATCACTAGGAGCGGGTAGTATGGCCTTGGCCTCGCCCGCCAACGCTGGGACCGGGAGCCCGCCGCCGATGAAGATCACGCGTCTGTGCTTCTACCACAATCCCGCCTCCCGGCCCATGATCAACCAGAGCTTCCACATCGTGACCGTCGAAACCGACCAGGGCATCACGGGGGTCGGCGAGGGCGGCTCGAAGGACACCATCGAGCAGTGCGGGGCGATGATCATCGGTGAAGACCCGTCGCGCATCGAGCATCTGTGGCAAATGATGTTTCGGGGATACTTCTATCCCCCGGGGCGGGAGAAGCTACACTCTCTGGGGGCCATCGATCTGGCCCTCTGGGACATCAAAGGCAAGGCGCTGGGCGTTCCCGTATACGAACTGCTCGGCGGGCTCTCGCGAGATCATCTGGAATGCTATTCCACGGGATTCCCCGGAAAGGGCAGCCTGAAGGAGACAGCACAGGCCTGCATTGAGGCCGGATTCCGCGCCTTTCGGCACGGAGTCGCCGACCCGCCACGGGGTGAAGCTTTTGAGCCGCACCGGATGGTGCGGAAGACTTACGAGGAATGCGTCCAGATTCGGGAAGGCGTGGGGAAGGAGGGCGACTGGGCCATCGACTATCACACCCGCCTCGACATGCCGGACGCCATCCGGCTGAGCACGCTGCTCGAGCCCCTCGAGCCGTACTTTGCCGAGGACCTCGTGCGGTCGGAGAATCCGGGCATCTACCGCGAACTACGCAAGCAAGTGAAGCTCCCCATCGCCGTGGGCGAACAGTTCGGATCCAAGTGGGACATCAACGAGCTTGTCGAGCAACACCTGATTGACTACGCGCGGGTCAGCCTGCCTAACGTCGGCGGCATCACGGAGTTCATGAAGATTGCCGCGCTGTGCGAAACCCACTACGTGGGCCTAATCCCACACTTCACGGGGCCGGTATCGGAAGCGGCCCTGGTGCATGTCTGCGGCGTCTTTTCTGGCCCCGCGTTGATGGAAATACTGGGCGATGGCGCGCGGCGTGAGCCGCACTTGCCGGAAGTTTACGACTTTCGCCAGGGGAAGATGTGGCCGAACCGGCGCCCCGGCTTGGGTGTGACGCTCGACACCAGGCCTCTCCAGCTCGTAGCCGAGGTTACGGAGCGCTCTCGCCCCGTTCCTATGCTCCATCGTCCGGACGGCTCGATCACCAACTGGTGAGGGGCAGGGTCAGGATAGCTCCTGCTTCGCTTGGGCGCGGGATGCGGAATCGGGGTTGGCAGATTACTTGCTAATGATGAAGAACGAGGGAAGAGCAGCGCAAAATGTCATGCGCTCTACAGTACTCACTGGGCCGTGCGGCTCCCAAATGCATCTAATAGTTAGACCAGGAAAACCCGAAAGGAAGACGTATCAATGAGCACGCAGGCAAGAAGACCAAGAGGTAAGAACTACATTTGGCGAGTAGGTTTGGCCGCTCTGGTGGTGTTGCCCACTGTGGCTTTTGCTGCTGAGCTGCCTCGCTTCAAGCCAGGATTCAACCTCTTTTCCCGCGAACAGGATATTCAGGTGGGACGCGAGGGGGTCGCCCAGGTAGAGAAAGAGGTCCCGCTGCTGAAGGATCCCGCGGTGGAGCGCTACGTGAGCGATCTGGGGCGGCGCTTGGCAGGATTCGCGCCAGGCAATACCGACTACCCCTGGACGTTCAAGGTGGTCAACAGCCGGGACATCAACGCCTTCGCCTTGCCGGGTGGATTCGTCTACGTGAATCGCGGCGTGCTGGAAGGGGCGGAGGACGAAGCCCAGCTCGCTGGCGTGATGGCGCACGAGATTGGCCATGTCACGATGCGCCATGGCACCCATCGGGCCTCGCAGATCATGCTGGCTCAGATGCCGCTCGCCATCCTGGGCGGCGTGTTGGGCAAGAGCTCCAGCGTGACCAGTCAGCTCGCACAACTGGGGATCGGCTTCGGGGTGAATTCCCTCCTGCTGAAGAACTCGCGCGGGGCAGAGTCGCAAGCCGACGAGGTCGGAACGTACACGCTCTACCAGGCGGGTTACGCCCCCAAGGCGATGGCGCAGTTCTTCGGAATCATTGAAAAGAAGTATCCCCAGCAGGGACTCCAGTTCTTCTCAGACCATCCCAACCCCGAGAATCGCATCAAGAAAGTCGACCAACTAATCGCGCAGTTGGGTCCACCGCAGCAAGGGAGGACCGACAGCCCCGAATTCCAGGTGGCCAAGAGAAGGCTCCAGGCATTGCCCCCTCCGCCCAAAGCGAAGCCGACCGGGCAGCCCAGCGGGAGTGTTCCCAGTAGCCCGGCCGCTGCCCCTCCTGCCCCATCCTCGCGGCTGGTGAAGTATCAGGGAAACGGGTTTGCGGTCGCTTATCCGGATAACTGGGAAGTCCAGCAGAGTCAAGACGGCGTGACGCTGGCGCCGCCCGGCGGTGTGCTTTCTGGAGCGCAGGCGTACGGGTCTTCCTTGAGCAACTACGTGCCGCCGCAAAAGAAGTGGCGCTTGATCGATGCGACCCAACAACTGCTCGACTCCCTGCGCCAGTCCAATCCCAACCTGCGCGTGGTGAGCCAGACGGGTCTGAAGATCAAGGGGCGAGCGGCACTTTCTACGCTCCTTGAGAACGATTCCCCGCTCGAGGGCCAGAAGGAGGCCGACCAACTGGTCACCGTGCGCGTCAAAGATGGGATATTAGCCTTGATCTTCGTCGCACCGCAGTCCGCTGCCGAAGCCTATCGGCCCACCTTCGACGCCATGTTGCGAAGTCTCGACCTCCGCTAGCCCATCGCGCAGGTGGAAAGGGAGGAAAGAATGCTCTACCGGATAGAATCAAGGAAGAGTCTGGCGGAGGTTGCTCGCGCCCTCGAGGAGGCCGCACCGCGACACAGGTTCGGAATCCTTGCCGTCCACGACTTGAAGGCGAAGATGAAGGAGAAGGGTGTCGAGTTCGATCGCGACTGCCTCGTCTACGAGGTATGCAATCCGCAGCAGGCGAAGAAGGTCCTGGAAGCGAACGCCGAAATCTCCACGGCACTGCCCTGTCGCATCGCGGTCTATCGCGAGGGCGCCGGCACTACGCTCGCCACGCTGCGACCTACCGCCCTGCTCGAGATGTTCCAGACTCCGGGGCTGCGCGCCGTGGCCGCAGAAGTGGAAGAGGTCATCATCACGATAATGAACGAAGCAGCTAAGTAGTTCCGTGATTTTCTCCATTCTCAGTGCTCTCGCTGATCTCATTCCGAACTGGGAGCCCTCGGGAAGCTCTTGCCTGCCCTATCTGCTTTCTCCTCTGGCTTCCGTTTGCCCGCCTCTTTGTGCATTCCCCAGTTGATGGTAACATCGGCCACGCTCAGCGAAGTCCAGGGTAAAGGAGGACTGTCAGCCGCTCCTTCCCCGCCCCGTAAGGAGAAGAGAAGTTGGTCACTGCTGTATCCAGAACGAGGTTGATTGCGCGGTTGCTGGCAGGTCTTTTTCTGGCCATCACCCCTCTGGTGGCCGTCGCCTCACCGCCGCAACAGAGCCTGGGTCGTGTCTATGTGATCCTGTGGTTCGACACGGAAGACTACATACTGCCGCAGAGCGATGACGCCGCGAAGCGGCTCGCCGTCTTCCTGACGCAGCAAAGCCTCAAGGCCACTTTCAAAATGGTAGGCGAGAAAGCGCGCGTGCTCGAACGGCGCGGGCGTCGAGACGTCATAGGCGCGCTGGCCCAGCACGAAATCGGCTATCACACCGACACGCACAGCCAGCACCCCACTCCCGCCGAGTACGAGTCCACGCTCGATTGGCAAACCGGCATCGATGAGTTCACCCGCCGCGAGCGCGCCGGCTTTGACGACGTGCGCCGCATTTTCGGCCAGGTACCCGCCTGTTATGGTCAGCCAGGCAGCTCCTGGGCTCCCCAGGCGTATGCCGCCCTGAAGAAGTGGGGCGTGAAGGTCTACCTCGACGAGGGCGAGCAGGTGGGCCTGAACGGCAAGCCCTTCTGGTACGGCGGCCTGCTGAACATCTTCAACACTTCCGAGGGCAGTCAACTCCATCCCGACGAGCAGTGGTCAAATCTGGCCGACGCCAAGACCCGCTTCCAGGAATTCTATCTGCGCATGACTTCCCAGCGTGAGGGCGGGATCGTAAGCCTTTATTTCCATCCCTGCCAGTTCGTGCACCGCGAATTCTGGGACGGCGTGAACTTCGCTCGCGGCGCTAACCCTCCGCCCGAAGAGTGGAAGCTGCCGGCCACCAAGACACCCGAAGAGAGCGAGAAAGCCTTCAAGTACTTCGAAGACCTCGTCACCTACATGAAGTCTTTTCCCCGCGTCGAGTTTATGACCGCGTCCCAGGCCTTGAAGCTCTTCAAGGACACAGCCCAGAAGCGCGTCTTTTCTCTGGAGGACCTGGCCGCTGTCGCCAGGCAAGTTGATGCGGAGG
>Ga0315310_10002337_pt1 | contig 11864 bp, 17 predicted proteins | sample TDP5_MG_FD_203630 | JGI IMG/M metagenome (GOLD analysis project Ga0315310, IMG submission 203630) | Freshwater sediment microbial communities from Lake Towuti, South Sulawesi, Indonesia - TDP5 | ecosystem: Environmental > Aquatic > Freshwater > Lake > Sediment | place: Indonesia: South Sulawesi... | reverse complement strand
CAATACGTCCATTGCATTATAGATTTTCGCCATATGATCCTCGTTGTATCCCATTAACCCCTTCAGCGTCGTGTACTCGTCTGCGAATTTTATCTCCCCCTTCAGATAATTCATTCCGTGTTCTAGCGCCAATTCTGGTAGACTCCAGCCGTTACTGACTCGTGGAAGGGCGTGGCAGTAAACCCTAACGTCTACGTCTGGGTTGTTCTCCCTGAAGATTTGAATTCCCTGAAATTGCTCATCATATGGTTTTCGCCAGAGCTGATTCATTTGGACCATCCCAATAACTCGCGAGTCCTCTGGAAAGCCTAGGGACCTCCTCAGTCTTTCCTTTGTCACTTCTCCTTCTTCAGAGTCAATTTCACCTACCCATGGTCGATAGACGTTTTGGTTCACGCCTAGGAATATGGGGGCTGAAACGTTTTCTAGTCCCAAGCCCGTCAACTGGCTCTCGAGCCATTTTGATGTTGGGACAACCTTAATCGCTGGGGAGAGGAACTCCGCGTCTACCCTTTGGGGTTTGAAGTCGATGTATGCCCAAGGAACCCATAGGACATCCCCTTTTGCGGCTGATTGAGGCAACTTGTTGAAAATCCAGACATCACAAGCTGTTATGTAGAGGTCAGCGCCGAAGTCCTTGCAGTGACTAAGGAAAATGTCTTCCCCATTCATTTCTCCAAGCTTAGGATAGAAAATGACGCCTTCAGATTCTAGACATCCAATATCGTATCCTACTGTTGCGAATAAAGCAACCGTGTGGTGTTTGGAAAGCCTCTTCAGAATCAGCTCGTCGGCGATTTTGGAGTAGGCTGAAGTGAGGTGGGGGCTGTCCTTACAAAACCACAAGATCCTAATTTGGTCTTCCCCCTCTTATGGAGCCATTTAGCTTAAGCCGAACCTATGGCTCGATAATAAACGTAGCCTGCTGGAGAGCCGTAGAACCACATCGATCCTGGTCTTATTCTAGGTACTCTTGTTTGGTAGGTGGCCTCGCTATAAGCGGACTTTTTGGTCAATGAGGGAGTAGGTGATGCCGCAAAGGGTCTGGAGAAGGTTATGTAAGCTGAGCCTCCCGTTGGTGGCGCTTTGCTCCCAACATCCTCGAAGTAGGTGAGTTTTCTGCGTGCGATAACTTCTGACCCCAAGGCTCTTTGCGCTACGGGTGCTGTTGGAAGTATTGAGCCGATGGCGGAGCTTCCTATAGCATGTGGCACAAAGAGACGCTGGGCTACAGGAGACGTGAAGATGTTGGACTCCATTTTGTCACTTACTACTCGGGTTCTTCGTATGATAACGGTTGGCATCTCGCTGGTTCCTACCTGCCTATAGTTCTAGTCCCTCGAAACTGCAATAAAGATCAGATGCGCTTCCAATTGATCCAGAGCTGATCTTAAACGTTCCAGGTCCAAATGTGTGGACTGGTTCCTTTATGTTGCCAATTCTAGTTTCCATGCCTTTAGATTCGAAGTAGATGAAGTCGACTGAACCCCTCACTTCACTCGGGTAGGGTGTTCCATGAGCACGTATAACGAAGTACATAAGTGGAGTGCCAGTAGCCAAGCCTAGGTAGGTCATTAGGAAAGACGAACCGGGTCCAACTCTGTGACTGCCCACTAGAACGGATCCCTGTCCAGCACTAATATGTCTCCTCACGGCTCTTTTCACAGTCAGGGTTGGGATGATATCGTCTATGAATTCCTTCTTCCGATAGTCGAAGAACTCCCTCCGTTCCACTTTTACCTCTATGGACATCGAGCATCACGCTAACGGTTTTAAATGATGTTGTCTGACCTTGTTTAGTCACCGACAGCTATGTAGTTGAACTTCACTTTCGGTGCAGGTCCTTGCGCCTTGTAGTAGGCGTAGCCCGACGGTGTTCCTCTGGCACTGGCGCTTCCCTTTCGGATCCTCCTTATGAAGAGGTACGAAGCGGAGCCCGCTGCTGGTGTTGTAGTTGGTGACCCTCTTGTGATTTGGACGTTGGGTGACCCTGCGAATGGTGTGCCGAAGGTGATGTATGTAACCGCAGCTAGGATGTTCGCGCTCCCTGTTTGGGTTGCGTTGGCATAGATGTCGGCGTAGTTGTTCAGTGAGCCAGGCGAGGTAACCTTCGCCCGTGGGGTGATCTCCGGCGACCCAGGTATCCCAGTAATGTCTGGTGTCAAGTGTAGGCTGGTTAGCGACCTTAGGCCAAGTGATCCTGCCCTTACCCTCTGGTAGGTTGCGAGAGATCCATATGCTATGCTGATTGTTCCCTCGCTGATTCTTCCTTCTCCTAGTCCTTTCGGCTTCTCTATCAAACCAGTTCGGCTAATAGTGATCGTAGGCACTGATTTTTCACCGCCACTACGCTATGAAGGTTTTACTGACCAAGAAGGCGTATGGAGCTACCACGAATCCCAAAGGTCGGAGGTTGTCGTAGCCCGTCGTTTCAACGAAGACTTCAAGGGTGAATACGCTGATGGGTCCAGCTATGTAGGGTTCAATGGGCTGGATCTGCATGTTCGACTTCCTAATCTCTTTCACATCAATGATGGGGTGTTCAACACCTCCAACTGTTTCCTTTACCGCAAGGGTTCTTGGAACCGGCTCAAGGTTTTCGTAGCCAACGACCACGAGGTGAGTATACTTGCTGAGGGTCTGGGAAGATACCAGTGTTTGCCAAGTGGTTGTGGCCCAATTGGTTCTGAGGGTCCATGTTGTCGCTAGGTTGAATTCCCTAGGTGACAGGGGGTGAATCCCTATCTGAGCCGAGTTTGGAAGCATGCCTCCGAAGGCCATTCCGTGGCGCCTCTTGCTCTGCTCAACAGCCTCCTTAATAGCTGTCAAGGCCCTTGGAACGAAGGTGGCGGGTAGAACCGTCTTAAGAATTGGCTCAACTTGGTCGCGTAGAAGCTCTTCTTCCTCTGAGGTTAAAGGAGTTTTCTCAACAGCAACAGACATATTTGAACCTCAAAGTTAAAAACGAGGTTAAGAATATAAGTGTATGATTGCTGTGATTGATTGAAATCACGAGGAGCTTCTATGAGCCAGCGGAAGTACGAAAACATCTTCATTCGTTGCAGTAAAGAAACGAAAAGAAGGTTCAGGATTTTTATGGCAGAGAAAGAGCTTTCAAACTTTGAGCAGGCTTTGCTCCGTCTTCTAGACTACTATGAGGGGAAAATCAGTAAGGCGCCCGTTAAAACCTATCCCTAATACGTTTTGATCTTCGCCACTTTCCCAGAAGAACCCCCGACTCTTCGGATTCGCGCTTGGGCTGTAGCGATTAATCCTTTCTCCATGATTTCGCTGATTATGGGGCCCTTCAGAATCTGTGGAGTTCCTCTGCTAAGAATCTTTATCCGCTTCCTAGCCTCTTCTATCAAAGACACATCGCTCACCTTAGTAGGTTTTTATTTTCGCAGTATAGGTTTTAACCCGCGGTTTCTCGTAGACTTCCGGAGACGGTGAAGGTGATGCCACTTCCTCTGCTGCAGCTCCCTCAGCTGGTGGAGCCCTAAGCTTTTCAATTCGCTCCCGAGCCGTGGCAATTAATCCCTTCTCCCTGATTCTCATCACCAGGGGTCCTTTGAGAATCTGGGGAGATCCTCCGAGGATGCCTCCGCTTGAACTTGAGCCTCCGCGAATCTCCTCTATGCGGGTCTTAATCTTGGTTCTGAACTCTTCAGCCCTCGCCCTAACGGTTTCAGCCATAGCCAACTTGATCACCTAACTCATCCAACGTCGTGTGATGTCAGCTTGCTTGTTCACGAAGCTGACAGTCCCATCACCAGCATGTTCAATCACGTAGGTCACGGCTTTCACAGGCTGCAATGAAACTAGCTTTCTCCCGCCTTCAAGCACTGTTTCAACGGGTTTAGTTACGAGGTCTGGAACAGCGTTGATTCGATCCCTCATGTTGCTCTTAACCTTGTCGAAGATTTCAGGCATAATAACCAACTCACTACTTTTAAATCAACTGAACTACTTAAAAAAGTTATGCTTATGGTTGAGAACGCCGTCTGGGCGGTGCATACTGAACCCAATATTCTGGTGGAACTTCGGGCGGTTTCTCTTTCACTACTAGAGGTTTCTCCTTTGGTTTGAGAATCGGCAATATGGGTTCTTTAGTCCTCTGCTCTATTCTCTTTAGTAGTTCGTCAAGAAGTGACATAAGTTTTAATTTAATGTGGGTCTATATAGGTTTTGAGGTTTAAGATATGATCTTGAGGCAAGTTTTAGCGGAGAGAGTTTCAGGTTTAAAGAGACGTGTGGAACTGGAAACACCTATTGTTGAGGAAATTCCAAGAATGGCAAAAATCTTAAGTAGTATAGAGATGGCCTTCGCACCTACTCCTCTAGGGCTGGTTCCTATCATAGTTCGAGGTAAAGCATATGGTGAGGTTGCTGGACTCTGGTATCGCGTAACATTTCCAAGAACCTTAAATGAACCTTCTGTAGCTGCGGTGGGGGAAGGAAGAGGCGGTGTCATTCCTACACCTAAAGCCCCAACCATAACTATACCTGCCGTAAGTATAGGAATCGCCAAAGCTCCATCCATAGCAGTAGCCAAAGTCCCAACTATTGCAGTAGCTCCAGCCGCTGTTCCCAAGGCTGCAAGCATAGTTATCCCAGCGGCACGCACGGGGAAGGTTCCAACGAGCCTAGGGCGATTCAAATGTGGCTGGGCCATAGCTGGGCTGACCGATGGGCTAAACGACCTAGTTGAAACCTTGGAGTCCGTCTTGGTAAGGATAAACGAGGTAGTAGATGATTTAGTAAGCACTGTTGATAACACTAAGAAAAGTGTAATGTCTCTAGATGCCAAAGTAGATGACCTAAGAACAAAGGTGAATGATGCCCTAGACAAGTTGCGTGCCAACACGGAGACAGCGGTAAACACAGGTTTAGATACGTTGCGCACAAACGTAGAGCCGGCGGTTAATGCTGGTCTAGACGCACTTCGGAAAAACACTGAGCCAGTAGTAAATAGTGGGTTGGGCACATTACGCACAAACACCGAGGTTGCAGTGAACGAGGGCTTGGCAAAAGTTATTCCTGCTCTCTACGATGCGTGGGGCATACCTAGAACTATGGCTATCACACCAATACATATCAGAAACGTCACCAGCATGGGGTTTGAATTCCAAAGCTTCGGACGGACGACATGTTACTTTATAGCAATCGGCAGCCTACGATAACCTTATGTAAATCGCACACATATATTGTGTCCTATGGGACTTTCAGCTGAATATTTGGCTGGTCTAGTTGATGGCGAAGGTTACATAGGGATAACAAAGACACCTAGCAAAATCTACAGATTAAGGTATGTTTTGAAACCAATAGTTCAGATATGCATGACCAAAGCTGATGATTTGCTTCTAGAGATTGCTCAAACATTTGGCGCTTACTGTCTAAAACATCGTGTTAAAGCAAATTACAAACCTCAAAGAACCGTCATATTTAAAAATAGAAGAATCAAGCGATTTCTCACCTATATTCAACCTCATCTTCGTGTTAAGAAAAAGCAGGCTATTTTATTACTTGAGTTCCTAAAACTTAGAGAGAATCCCATCAAACATTATGACGAGGTTGCCTTGAAGCGGATGGTGGAGATTTACAATGAAATGCGTTCTCTGAATCATACTGGAACAAAAGAAATAACGGGGCTTCTTTCTGTTGATAACATCAGACCATTTAACGCAAGAAAGAAGGAATTTCTTGATTTATTACCTAAGAAGGAACTTGAAGAACTTTATTGGGATGAAAAGCTAACCACATACCAAATTGCAAAACTGAAAAGGTGTCACGTATCTTCTATTAAAAAATACATGCGTTATTATGGTATTCCAGTTAGAACTTTATCAGAAAGGGCAAAACTCCGTGAAAGTCGGATGCAGAGGCAAAGGAAGCAAGGTAGATTCGTTAAGGTTCTCTCCGCTGAGAATAATCTACATGGGGCTCAGTTTCAAATAGAATGAAAGACCAAACTAAGTCATCGGGGACACCTTGAAACGAAAAACTCTCCTTAGACCTGCACACTTCTCTCAACAGCTGATCCAAGTCAACGTTAGAGTCCAATCGAACACAAGTGGCTAACAGAAAGAATATGCTTTCCAATATTTCTTTAACAACCTCTTCAGTTGGATGATTTCTTCTCCATTTGTCTGTGGCGTTTATTATCTTCTTAGCAGATTCAAGCAAGGTTACATTTGGCGTTTTAGACCAATGATTTTGTTCACTGATTTTCCGAACGATAGTCACATACTCTTTTAAGCTAGGCAAGGAAAAACCTCCCAGCAAACATTAAAATGTATATCAGAGATAAGCCCAAATAAAAGGCAAGCCATGAATAAGTGTTTTCTGTTAGTTTTGACTGTTTCTCGGTTGTCGCTATGGCTAATAAGGCAAGTGGCAGGGTTAAGAGCATAATGTAAACGCTGAAGTAGATAGACAGAAATGTGTAGAAAAGAGAGCAAACGACCATCGTGGCTACAAGGCCCTTAGGTCCATAGGAGTTAGGTATGGTTCTGATTCCATAAGCCTTGTCGCCTTGGATATCCGGCACATCTTTGCTTGCTTGGAAGCCCATAACCCAAAGAAACGCCAAAACTGAATACTTCCACGCGTCATTCACGTTTCCGTAGACACTGAAAACGGCGAACATTGGAAGAAAACCCCTTGAAAGGGCCATCCACCCAGTGTTTAGGAGAGGGTGAACCCTTCTGGGGCTGAAGGGGACTAGAGAATAGAAAATGGCGAAAAATAAGAGAACCAAGACGACTAACCCAAAGAATGTGCTGATGGTAAAAGCCCTTGCGACGGAAAACATGGCGAGAAGCCAAGCCAAGCCCAAAGCTTCCTCTGACCCAACTAAACCTGAAGGCAGAGGTCTATACGGCTTAACCAACTTGTCCAAGTCTCTGTCAGCATACTGGTTCACACATTGACCTGCTCCCTGCGCCAAGGCTAAGGTGACGCCCACATATATTGCTGTTACGATGTGGCTGAAAGTTATTTCGGGAACAGGAGTCAGCACGCCAAATATTCCTGCCAACAAAGGAGCAAGCAAAGTGAAGGGTCTTACAAGTTGAATGTAGCCCATGAGCTTTCCAAACCGCTTACGTAGCCTTGGATAGCCCTTAACTATGCCAAGGTCACTTGTGTTCACTGACATACCTGCGGAACCAGCTAAACCTTATTTGACCCCAACCTCGCTCGTTACTTTTCGGCTCTCCATACATTTCACATATTTTGAACACAAGATCCGTTGTGAATGGAACTTCTGGCAGTTCCTTCTTAAACAGCTGCCTAGCTAGTGCAATTAGGCCAGATACGTGGGGTGTCGCCATGCTTGTTCCAGATATGGCAGTGAACCCATTGCCCAGGTAGTCCGAAACATAATCAAGATACGTGTCCACGGTAATACCAGACCATATATTTACTCCGGGTGCTACGATGTCTGGCTTTACTCTATTATCGGGGGTTGGTCCCCTGCTACTAAATTCGGCTATTGCCCCATTGATGTCTATGGCTCCGACCGCTAACACGTTTGGAAGGCTTCCCGGGGCTGAAGTTGTGCTGGCGTCTGGTCCTTCGTTACCGATGGCTGCGCAGGTGATTATGTTATCTTTTATTTCTTGGAAAACTGGGAACATTGGGTCTTCAGCAGGATCTTTTGTTGGTGGACCGCCTAAGCTGAGGTTGATAACTTGAGCGCCCCATTGAGCGGCGTATTCCACTCCTTTAATAACGTCTGAAGTGTTGCCCATACCCACAGGACCTCTCAAAACCTTAACGCCTAAACCCGTAGCCTTAGGCGCTACTCCCCAAGCCTTCAAGCCAAGAAAACGACTGACAAATTCGCCTCCTAACGCTGTCGTGCTCACATGTCCACCATGGCCATTCTTGTCACTAACTTCCTCGATAACCGTATGCCCTGTTACTCTTCCCCTAAGTTGGACGTGGCTTTGGTATCTTGGGCTGGAGTCCGTGTCGACTACAGCTATTTTTATTCCCTGGCCTTCGTAGCCTTCAAATCCCGCTTTGTCCGCTTCTAACAACTTTCGCGATTCGCTCGTGGGAACCCATTCTGGTTTGCGAACGGTTACGGCTCTGCGTGCCCTGAACTCAGCTAATCTAACTAGCATTCGTTTGATGGGCTCGAATGTGATGGCTGCACCTCTTATCTCTGGGACTCGCACTTCACGGTCAAGATAAATAGTTTCTACGAAGTTGAGTTGTTTGACTTCGTCTATGATTTCGTTGGGTAAAATTGTTGCAAACATGTTAAAGCGGGGGATGGATAGACCGTGAAGTTTAAAGTCAAACATCAATCGGTTCTGTAGCTCTGAGAGGAACTCTCGTTTAGTCTTGATTATGACGGGCGTGGCGACGCTTCCCCTTATAGCCTGCTCGAGTTGGCGAGTAAGTCTTGCCATTTAACGGCTCCTTCTTTTCTTTAGGAGCAGATCAACTCGTTTCTGAACCCTACGCCTTAACGGTCTAGGCACAGATTCCCTCGCTGTTTCCTTCAGTTCTTCAACAGTTTCCTTCGCTTCCTCGGTGATTCCTCTAACATCAGATTTAACTTGTTCTATAGCTTCACGAAGCTTACTTTTCCGTTCCATACTGAATCCCATATTTTAAATACCCATTTGCTCTTAATTCTTTTCGGTGTTCACATGCAGGAAAAGACGAAAGAAGAGTTGAACGAAGAGGTAAACAAGCTACTAGGAACGTCAATAGACCTTACTAAGCTTACAAAAGACGACCTGACCGCTCTTCACGAAGCACTTGTCAAGTTTAAGGAGGCTTCGGAGTTCCCCCTTCCCTTAATCGACAGACCCATCGGCGAAATCCTAGACAAGAAGTTCATGAACCGTCCACTCAGAGAGTTGACGCTGAGAGACGTGTTGGGACTTCCAAAAGAGAGGAAAGGCTTATTTGGATTCGGTTTGTTAGGTAGATTGTTTGCGTCTTCAGAGAAGGAAAAGGTGGAAGAAAGTGAGTCGAAAACTTGAGGATTGGATAACCTCTTGGGGAATAATCATAGAAGGCCCAATCCGGAAAGGAGCGAGAACCTTACTCGGCGAGGCACTGGGCGTTCCTGGTGCGCAATTTCCTGTCCTCAGTTGGATAAGAAAGTGGCTTCGACCCGGCTAGACACGGGGATGGCTCGCAACACCCCACAACAGGCGGTTAGCTACTAGAAAATAAATCACACCGAATAGCATGAGTATTATTGCTTCTAGCCAGGGCAAAACCAAAGGAATAGGCGCATATATTGTCAGGATCTCTTGAACGCTCATGTTTCTCAACTCTTTTTCTCGAACATAGAGGCGTGGTTTTATAAGTTTGAACAAATAATGAGCGACCAAAAGGACCAAAACGCTTAACCATATAAGTCGGGTGATGTCGAATTTTTCCAACAACATAAAAGCCCCAAGAACGGGAACGTTAACGAACTTTATCACGCCGCCATAAACCATGCTGTAACCTGGTGTGAACTTGCCATTTTCGACTTTGGCGCCCATCTTCACTAAAATATTACTTCGTTCCTTCAACTCCAATTCTTTAAGATGCCCCGACCATGAAATCTGGAAAAGAATTGTCATGAAGAAGTAGGCTAACAACAGCCAGCCAAGCCTGTCAAGAGAGTTGTGACTTAGAGACCATCCCCATGCACCCATGGCTGTGAAACATATTGAAATAGGGAGGAAACTCAGCAAGCACTCTTTGGATAGTCCTGCGTTGTATGCATATCCAAAAACAAACCATAAAAAGATTGAGACTAGAGCAAGTGTTGGATTTGGGGAGAAGGTTAAACTGATGAGGATGGCTAAGACTGCGCCCCAACTTAAACCCCAATGTATAACGTTGTGAGCCGATGTCATGCTCAATCTACCTGCAACAAGTGGGTGATGTCTTTTAGAGGGGTCTTTGAGATCATAGCCCATAGCTGTATCCATCAGACTATTATGACCAAAAGACACCAAATGGATGAAAAGAGCGAACAAACCAATCCCCAGAGTTTCCAACGAAAACAGAGACGCGTTGGTTAAATATGGAACAAGTATCAGTAAAATGGTAGCTGGTGCGGTGAACACGACTCTAAAGTCTTTGTGCCCGCATCAGTTGTAGCCAATCTCGTGCCATCTCTTTCTTGGAATGCACGGGTTAATCACCTCCAAAAAACTTCTCACCCTATTTCCTTAAGTGCATTATACACATCTTCCGCAAATTCTCTATCTTTCACCTTCAGTCTAATTGTATAATCGAATTCTGGGTATTTTCCCACCATATAAGGTTGCTTTCTTACGTTCCCATCACCTAGAAGTGCCCCGAGTAAATATGCAAGCGTTTGAACCTTTGAAAAGTCGGGGGAAATCATAGTTAAAGTTTTTAATCTTGAAGCTAATTAAGTGTTGGGATTGCTATGGCTGAGGCGTGGGAGCGTTGGATCCCTGTTGCTGACGCTTTGGTTCTTCAAGCCTATTACAGAGTCCTCTCTTTTGTGTCGTTTCATGGACCGATTGATGAGGCTATTCAAGCGGTCAAGTATATTGCGAAGACTAAAAGGGGTGGAACCGTCTACACCGTGGTTCCTGACCGTGTTTATCGCTGGGATGGTGTGGAAGTCTACCCTGGAATCAAGATGAACCTTTGGGTGTGGGGTTCTCCGCTTCGCCGAAAGAACACGGTTTATGGTCGTGTCGGATTTTGGACGCTGACCCTCATGACTGAGGCTTTAAGGGCTAGGGCCAAGAGGCTTGCTACCTAATATTTTGCTAGGATTTCTGTTAGTGTTTTGTTGTGGGCTTGGAAGGCGTTGGTTAGTCGTCTTGTTTCTTTAGCGAGTTTCCTCGCGCCTTGAGCTACGGACTTGAAAGGTGTAGGGTTGGGTTTTCCTTTTTGGATGGAGTCCGTTAGGTTGTTTAGGGCTGTGATGAGTTCTCGTGCGGTTTGGTTCCACTCGTTCCCACATCGGAGAACCTCGTCGACTCGTTGCCGCATCTCTTGTCGAAGTCGCCCAGAGAGAATGTCACCTATCATGGTCATGCGATTTTCTCCAAGATGGGTCTGAGTTTATTGAAGGATGGCGTGTTTTGGACTTCGCCCCAGACTGAGCGCATGAATTGTAGTGCGCGTGGTGTTCCAGCCGTGTTGCTGAAGTATTTGACCTTGCCGGTCAGCCAAGCGTCGAAGAGGTCCCAAGCCATGTTTGTGTCTGGGCGCCTACCCAAGAAGCACCAGATTAGGGCTCGTTCCCAAACTCTGATTTCGTCGTCCACCTGCTTTGGGTTCCTGACGATTTTGAGGACTCCGCCTTCTATTCTAAAGAAGGCTTGAACCTTGACGTTGCGCAGGGATTCGTCGGTAATGTCCAGCTCTATGGTGCGCCCGCCGGGAAAACCATAAGCCTTCTGAATATCACCAATTTTGACCTCTGTGTTAGAGATTTCAACCACTGCCGCCATTATGTCGATTAAGGCGTCTCTGGCGATCTCCTTGAGCCGTTCCTTCAAGCGTTCCATGAAGCTGACTCCAACGGGCTTAGCTTCAAGGATTTTCTCCACGCCTTTAACTATTGGGCCCGCTAGGTTTTCAGGTAGGAAGGGTTTACCTTTCATTACGCCCTTCCGGATATCCATTGAAAGTGGAATAGAACCTAAAGGCTCAACCTCAAACTCCTTACATAAGCCCTCGAGGTCTACATTGCCGAAGATATCGTAGGTTTTTCCGCAATCACACGAAAAGCTAGACATGTTTTGAACCACGCCTAGCACGGGGACGCCTTCGCTCTTGTGGAGTTGAAGCATCTTGCGGGCTGACTCTACATGCGCGGGTTGAAGGACGATGATGGCGCCGAGTAGGTTTTC
>Ga0315310_10002336_pt1 | contig 11868 bp, 17 predicted proteins | sample TDP5_MG_FD_203630 | JGI IMG/M metagenome (GOLD analysis project Ga0315310, IMG submission 203630) | Freshwater sediment microbial communities from Lake Towuti, South Sulawesi, Indonesia - TDP5 | ecosystem: Environmental > Aquatic > Freshwater > Lake > Sediment | place: Indonesia: South Sulawesi... | reverse complement strand
CGCCGTGATCTGTTACCTGCTAGAAAGTAGCCCATGACCCCTCCAAAGGAGTTTAACAAGTATATCGCGAAAACAATGCTCGTAGGAAGAGCGGAAGCTTTGGCCAAGCCGGAAATAAAAACAGGTAGCGGCGTGAAAAGTATGCTTGAAGCCAATGAAAAGAGAACCAGGCCGCTACAGAAAGCTCGTAGATTTTCCTTCCTTAGTCTTTCGTTTACCGAAAACCCATTCCAGATTTTTGTCAACAATGTTATGCCTCTGTATGCAAAGTCTATTGTCTTCTCTATGCTTACTAAACGTCTTTCAAAAATAAGAAGCGGATCTGTTACTAAGATTAGGGATGTTAAAAAAGCAACTAGATTCAGGATACTGCATAACAGTAAGATTGATGCTGCGCCAAATCCATACGTTGACATGAGAAACCCTAGAAGCAATCCAATAAGCAAGCCAGTTTCGGTGAAGCCTTCATAAAACGCAAACGTCTTTTCCCATTCTTCACGGGAGTATAATTCAGCTATGAGAACATTTTTTGGTGGATCATGAGCCACATGAAATACGGACATCAACGCGTAGAGAATTATCAATAAACCTACACTCGTTATAGCAGTGAAAAAGTAAAGGATGATGGTTAATGCAAAAAATGAGAGGAGAATGTAACGTTTGTAGCGTCTTGTTCGGTCGCATACATAGCCCCAAAAGTAGGAGGATGGAATTACTAGGAATAGGGCGCTAGCCGACATTATCCCTACATCGACCAACGACCCCCCTATAGATATTATATATAATGGCAAGAAAACCGATAGCAAACCGAAAGCCATTTCGTGGAAGAAGAACCCTAGCCGCCACATAGCCACAGAACGACTTCAAGGTGGAATTAAAGCTTTTACCTACTGAACCTTAATTTTTGACTCCGGAATCTGCTAGGTTTTCATAAATCCTTAATAGAGAGATATTTGACTTTCATAACACTATTGGAGACTTATCACCAATGGCCAAGTTCAAAATAATAGTATCAGACCCTGGAGCTGGAACTTCAAGGATTATTGAGGTTGAAGAAGCACGAGCCGTGCCGTTAATCGGAAGAAAAACGGGTGAAGTAATTGATGGTTCAATAGTCGATTTGCCAGGGCATAAAGTGCAAATAACTGGCGGTTCAGACAAGGATGGTTTTCCTATGAGACCTGACGTTCACGGCGGCGTTCGTCGAAAAGTGGTGCTAAGCGGAGGGGTAGGCTTTAACCCCCAAGACTACGGAATGAGAAGGCGCAAAACAGTCCGGGGCAATGTGGTAACGGACGAGATTGTGCAGATAAACATGAAAATCCTGGAAAAACCGAAGGTACAAAAAGAGAGCAAGAAAGCAAAAGAAAAGAAGGAAGAGACTACAAAAAAAGAAGCAGGGTCAGAAGAACAAACAACAAGTAGCGCTTGACAAGAGACTTAACATTTATTAACTCGCACATTCAATCCTTCAATATTCTCAGATATTTATGGGAAAATAAGAAATGAGCAGCGAAAAAAGTAAAGCTCTGCCAAAGCAACCTGAAGTAAACATAGGTACCATGGGCCATGTTGACCACGGCAAAACAACGTTAGTGCAGGCGTTAACTGGCGTTTGGGCTTCAAGGCATAGCGAGGAGTTGAAAAGGGGAATCACCATAAAGTTAGGTTATGCTGATATGCCAGTTTACAAATGTCCCAAATGTGAACCACCCCAAAACTATTCCACACAGTCCGTTTGTCCGAATTGTGGTTCAAAAGCTACTTTTGTCCGAGGAATCAGTTTCGTAGATGCACCAGGCCACGAAGCGCTGATGGCCACGATGCTCTCAGGAGCAGCAATAATGGATGGAGCCATACTCGTAATAGCGGCTGATGAACCATGTCCCCAACCGCAAACAAGAGAACACTTGGCGGCAGCAGAAATTATTGGTATAAAGAATATTGTTATCGTGCAGAACAAGATTGATATTGTCAACGAAGGAAGAGCACGCAAAAGCTACGAAGAGATCAAAAACTTTGTCAAAGGAACAGTTGCTGAAAACGCGCCCGTTATCCCTGTTTCGGCACAGCGCAGCGTGAATATTGACATTCTCATTCAAGCTATGGAAGAATTGATACCAACACCAAAAAGGGACGAGACAAAACCCCCGCTCATGTATGTGATTCGCTCCTTCGATGTCAACAAACCCGGCACTCCAGTTGAAAAGCTAGAAGGAGGGGTAATTGGAGGCACAATACTACAAGGTCGGATCATGGTTGGGGAAGAGATAGAGATCCGACCAGGAATGAGCGCAGAAAGAGAAGGCAAAACTACTCACAACCCCCTGTTCAGCGAAATAGTAAGCTTGCATGCAAGTGGAAGAGACGTAAAAGAGGCACATTGCGGCGGACTAGTAGGGATAGGAACACTCTTGGACCCATCGTTCTCAAAGGCAGATGGATTAACTGGAAACATAACTGGAAAATCAGGTATGCTACCACCAACACTGTCAGAACTAACCCTAGAAACACACATCCTTGAACGGGCAGTTGGAACAAAAGAACTCATCAAAGTTGAAAGAATCAACATTGGCGAAACCTTACTGTTGCACGTAGGCGCTGCAATAACCGTAGGAAAGGTTGAATCACTGAAAAAGGACACAGCAGCAGTTAAGCTTACCAGACCAGTTTGTACACAAGTGGGTTCAAGAGTAGCTATAAGCCGCAAGATAGCAGGTAGATGGAGACTTATAGGATACGGAATGATGCAATAGCATGACGGCAGAACCTAAGCATGCAAGCAACGCTTTGAAAATAATTTTAGATTCGAACGCCTTGTTTGTCCCGCTTCAATTCAAAATCGACATTTTCAAAGAACTAAAAAAACTATTGAACAAGAACTTCGAGTTCGTTCTTCTCTCACCAGTCAAGCGAGAACTTGAAAGACTTGCACAGGAAGGATCACCGAAAATGCGCAAAACCGCCGCTTATGCTTTGAAACTGGCCGAAAACTGCATCATTTTTGAGACCGACGAGAAAACTGCAGGTTCTGCAGACGACGCAATCATTCAGACAGCGCGTGAATGGAATTGGCCAGTGTTCACAAATGATAGGGAACTTAGAAAGAGGCTAAGAAATATAAATGTGCCAGTCATTTATGTGAGGCAAAAGTCACGCCTAGAAGTTGAAGGGATGATATGATTAATGTTTAAACTCATCACTCTTGAAGACACAATTCGCATCCCACCTGAAACATTTGGTAAACCCCTTGAGTCAGTTGGGCATCAGCAGGTTAAGGCAAAACATGAAGGGGTTGTCGATGAGGAACTGGGCTACGTTATAGCTGTAACCGATGTGAAAGTGAGCCCTGTTGGAAAAATAATTCCAGGGGATGGAGCTACCTACCATAAGGTAACATTCGCTCTATTAACGTTCTTACCTAAAATTCAGGAAGTAGTGGAAGGAGAGGTTGTAGAGATAGCGGATTTTGGAGCCTTTGTACGCATAGGACCTGTTGACGCTTTGCTTCACGTCTCACAACTTATTGATGACTTCATTTCTTACGACGAAAAGCAAGGTGTACTATTGGGGAAGGAAACGAAAAAGAAGCTGACGAGCGGAGACCAGGTTCGTGTTCGAATAACAGCAGTTTCACTTGGTAAGGCTGGAAGCTCTGGAAAAATAGGTGTGACCGCCAGGCAGCCCTTCCTTGGTAAGCTAGAGTGGATTGAACAAGAACTGCAAAAAACAAAACAAACAGTGGAGAAAAAGCCAACAGAGAAAAAGGAAGCGGTGCAGAAATGAAGGGCCAATAGATGAGTGAAAAAGCTTGTTCAACATGCCACTTCATAACAAGACAGAACGTCTGCCCAAGATGTAGAGCAACAACTTTAAGCGACGATTTTAGCGGATTAGTGATAGTTTTTGACCCTGAAAGGTCAGCCATCGCGAAAGCCATGAACATCAAAGAGAAAGGACGCTACGCATTAAAGGTTAGATAATGACAGTTTCATACAGTCTTACACCAGACCTTCGTAGAAGACTTAAGAAACCGATCGGCACACTAATTCAAGGCTCATTTGCTGAAACAATGAAGAGGTTAAAGGACATTGTAGATAACGAAAAACCACCAATTATAATCTCTGTTGGAGACACCGTCTCCAAAAACCTTGTGAAGAACCGCATATTTCCTCAACTAACCATAATAGATAACATAGTTATGAGAAAAGGCATACAGCCAATTACTCTCACAGCTGAAAGATCAATCTATGTCAAAAATCCCGCAGGAACAATAACAGAGGAAGCTCGAGCCGCAATCGAAGAAGCGTTGAAAAGTTATAACCGTGTCAAAATAGTTGTTGATGGGGAAGAAGACCTACTCGCGCTAGCCGCCGTCTTGTACGCACCTAAAAACTCCTTTGTGATATATGGACAGCCCTACGAAGGCATCGTTATTGTTAAAGCCACATCAGAGAAAAAGGCAGAAGTTGCTGGAATCCTTAAAGCCATGGAAACTGCTCGAAAAACTAAATAATAGGATATTGTATCAAGTCAACAGCACGTGCGAGGAATATCCTATGGAAGTTAAAATAGTATCAAGGAAGGAAAATCCATTGCTGAAACGAAGGGAAATACGCTTTCAAGTGGAACATGACCAAGCAGGTAGCACGCCACCGAGGCTAGAAATTAGAAAAGCAGTTGCCAACGCATTAAAAATAGATGCAAATTTAGTTTTTGTCAAAAAACTAGAAACCAAGACCGGAATGCAGACAACAGTTGGAGCGGCAAACGTTTACGATTCCATTGAACAAGCAAAACTCATTGAACCTGATTACATCATCAAAAGAAATGTTCCACCTGAAAAACCCAGAGAAGAAGGAAAGGAGTAGAAAATGTCTTCAGAAGTAGAAGAAGTGCCGAAAGAGAAAACAGAAAAGGTTGAAAAAGCGGCGAAACCTGAGAAGAAAAAGAAGCAAGAAAAAAGTGTTTTCACGTTATATAAAATAGAAAACGATAAAGTTGTAAGGCTACGCCCAACATGCGAACGTTGCGGGCAAGGATATTTTATGGCTGACCATGGCGACAGATATACTTGTGGGCACTGCGGTTTTACACGATACAAACCTGCTGAAAAATGAACACCTTTAAATTACGCGGTGTCTTGATGTTTTCGATGGATTTGAATGATTAGGGTGAACGTCTCCATAACTAATGTCTCAGCTGACAGGTTTTGGGATATTACAAAATCTATTCCACCGATTCAAATAAACACGAACCTCAATCTAGTAGGGATGGAGAAGCGATCGGAAAGCTCGTTGGAAGTTCCCTTTGTATTGACGATTAATTATAACCCGTCGATAGCACAGATAAGCCTGAAAGGAAGAGCATACGTGGCAGGCGATAAGAGTGAAATTGAAAAGGTTTACAGAGAATACGAGGAGAAGAAGCCTCCGCCACCAGTCATAGTACAGTCAATATCCAATGTCGTTTTCATAGAATCCATAGTGATATCCAGAGCGTTAAATATTCCACCTCCTATTCCGCTGCCACAAATACCAGAGGCTAAGCCGCCAGGCAAAAAGCCTTCAGACTTAAACTACAGGGCCTAAAACTGCAAATGACGAACTATTTCAATGGAACGTACATTGAAGAACGAGAGGCGCCGATACCAGGAGTCCCGTGTTTTACTGGTTTATTTGTGATAGCAAATTCGCCTAGGTATTGGCCAATCATTTCTGGTTTTATTTCCACTTGAACGAAATCCTTGCCGTTGTGGATAAGGAGTTTCATGCCAACCATTTCTGGCAATACGATCATGTCTCGCACATGTGTTTTGACCACTACGTTGCTTCCAGTTCTAAGGGCTTCTTTTGCTTTTCTTATTTTTTCAAGCAGTATCCTCTGCTGCGGCGTCAAGCCACGATGAAGACTTCTTCTCTGCCTTGAAGGGAGTAAATTAATGAATTCGTCCATTGATATGGCCTGCAGTTGGTTAAGCGTATATCCGCGGTATGTAAATTCCCTTGGCATTTTCCCTCACCCTAATGGTGGCGTTAAATGCTATAAACCTTCTGTTATGACGCTATTGGGCTCTCCTTTTCTTTTTCCGTCCAGTACCCCTAGCTGCAATTAATCCGACTTTTTGCCCTGGTGGAGCGCCATGCGAAGTTGTCGTTACTTTTCGCGCGCTTCTTTTGCTACTGCCATATGGATGCACGGCTGCAACCATTGCTCGACCCCGGGTTCTTGGGTATTTATGTCCCTTCGCCTTCATCAGATGAAATTTTTCACCAGCCTTCAAGAAGGGCTTCTCTGTTCTTCCAGCTCCTGAAGCCACTCCTACCGTTGCCATGCAATGATCATTGATATACTTGGTATTGCCTGACGGAAGCTTGACCATCGTTCCTTGGGCTGTGTGTGCCCCAATTGTTGCGTATGTTCCCGATGATTTTGCGATTTTGCCGCCGTCTCCCGGGCGAAGTTCTATGTTGAATACCATGGTACCCTCAGGGATTTTTCCTATTGGAATGATATTACCCACTTCAGCCAAGGCTTTTCCACCCATCTGAATTTGCTGACCGACATAAACTCCCTCAGGGACAACGGTGTAGCATGTTTCTCCGTTCTCAAATCTTATCAGGGCGAGCGGTGCTCCCCGTCCAGGGTCATGAACAAGCTCTTCAATAACACCTTTGGTTGCGGTTTCAAAATATTCTTTTTTAATCATTGTTGGTGGATATTGTGAGGGGGCTACTCTCTTGTGAGTTGAAGCCCTAAAAGTGGGTCCACCACGTCCGCGTCTTTGAGCTCGAATTCTTTTTCCCATGACTCATTCCTTCCCATGACTTATAATATGCCAAGTTTGATTGCGACGTCAGTGGCTTTATAGTCCGGGTGAAGTCTGACAAAGGCTTTCTTTTCTCCTTGGGGCGTGGTTAAGAGGTTGACTTTTTCAACTCTCACCTCGTAGAGTTCCTCAACTGCCTTTTTCACATCGCCTTTGTTTGCCTTCAAACTCACGGCGAAGACCAATTTGTTTTCTTTTTCTATCATCAGACTCGCGGCTTCAGTCATTAACGGATAGAGTATAACATCATAGGGATCCATTATGCTCTCTCTCCCTCGCTATTAAGCTCGCTGAGCTTTTTGATTGCACCCTCTGTCCATATTGTTAACCTTCCAGGATGTGCGCCTGGAGCAAGTATTTCGGCATTCAAACTGTTAACGGTGACGATGCCCACACCTGGTATGTTTCTTGCGGCTTCCATTACTCCCTTGTTCTCAGCCAAAACTATCAGGGGGCCTACAGCCTGCTTTATTCTTCTCCCTCTCCGTTTACCTTTTCCAGCCCGGATTTTTCTACTTTCTCTCACCCTGTAAATGTCTGACAAGACGCCCAAGTGTATTAGGGTTTCTTCAACCTCTTTGGTTTTCTTCAACTCTTCTAAATCATCTGCAACTATTAGCGGGATCGATAGAACATCCTCAATTGAGTGGCCTCTTGAGGCCACCACCTCTTTAGATGCCGTAGCAGCTATTGCCGAAAGTAGAGCGAGATGTTTTTCCTTCTTTGGGATACGTTTAACAATATTCTTTTCAGAAGTTGGTGGATGCGCTACTCTTCCGCCTACCGTTCCAGGAGCCAAGGCAGCTCTTCCTGCCGGTCCCTTTGTTCTGGGAACCCTAGATATTCCTAGGCCTACACCTCTGGACTCTGCCGTTGTTCTTTTTCCAGCCATGGGGTCTCTGCCTTGCGGTTGAAATCTGTTTGATTGTATTGCAAGAACGGCTCGTTTTATGACGTCTGGTCTCAGCGGCGTTCCAAAAATTGGTGGAAGATTTATTTTTCCTATTGGTTTTCCCTCGAGGTTGAAGATCTTTGCTGTTTTCTTTGCCATTATTTTCACCGTTTATTTGCCTTGAGGAGATTTGAGGGATATGTAAGTGACTTGAGGTGGTTCTTCTGCTATGTGTTTCGGTGGACGCGCAGGATAACGCAGTCGTATCGGCCGTTTTTCTGGGCCTGATATGCTTCCGTCTAGAAGCATGTAGGGTCCTTGGACTATGCCATACCTCAAGAATCCACCTTTTGGTGTTATTTCTTTTCCGTCTTTGCCGACTTTTAGGATGCGCTTGTTGTATTCTGTTCTTTGATGAAAGCCCATCTGTCCGGCTCTTGGAACGCTGTATAGCACATGGGCTGGTTTCCATGGACCTAGGGTTGCTATACCTCTCTTTGTTTTTCTCCCTTTGTGCTGGAGTTTTGTTACTCCCCAGCGTTTCACTGGTCCTTGGAAGCCTTTTCCTATGGATATACCTACCACATCTAGGTATTGGCCTTCCTTGAATATCTCTGTAGGTGTCACTGTTTTTCCTATCAGGCCTTTTGCATATTCAAATTGCTGCTGAACTGTGCCTCCACCCATCTCTATTTCTGTCACATCTGGCTTTTTCTTTGGCACACTGGTTTGTTTCGGTTGCGTTATTGCGATAACACGGATTTTCGCCACTTTGTCCAAATTTTCTTGGATTCTCTTTAGGTTTTCTTCCATGTTGAAGTTTTCAGGGATCGTAAATACTCTTTCAAGGTCGCCTGGTGGGTCTTTCATCCAAGCTTCCGTTAAGCAGTTGAGACCGTAAGGACTTTTCTTATAGGCTCTTACGGCACATATGAGCATCGGAGGCGTTTCTAACGCCGTTGCTGAACGAATGACCTCCTTGCCATAATTTGGTGAGCGTTTTCTATCTTCTATTGCAAATACGTGGGTCATACCAGCCTTATAACCAGTAAAACCTAGAAGCCTAGGCGTGTCCGCTTCTATTTTTGGCCAGTAGCGGATTCTAGCTAACAAACGCTTAGCACGTTTCCTAGGTAAATAAGCGAGCGAACCATGTCTTGGCGCATGCGTTTTTCTATGACCCATCGCTTTTCCCGCTTCGCGTCTTTTAGGAATGAGAACAATGAGTTATAAACGTTACCGTGTGCTTTTCAGATAGTCATAACCAACATAGGATACCTATACCTTTTCTTACGCGTTTTCGGACGCAAGTCTAGGGAAGTAGCCCCGTCTGTCCTCATCCAATGAATCTCTAATAGGCTCCAAATAGGCTGGAGCCCATGCTTCTAACGACCTCAATTAGCTACTACTCTCTTTGCATCTTTTAGACAGGTATGTTGAATTGTTCTGGACATGCTCCGTGACTGCTCAAGAGGTAGTCACTAATCGCTTACAGCATAGCCAAACGGTCTTCCAGTTTCCTCAAATCGTTTATTACGAATCTTCCGCTCTTTTCGCGGGTTCTATCTAAATAGAAGCTCTTGATGCCGATTCTTCTTGGGGAGATGAAGTCAGAATACCATTCATCGCCTACATGCACAACGGCACAAGGTTCGATTTCCAAAATCTTACAGACCATTTCATATAAATGAGGTGTCTTCCTAACTTCCATACGATCCGACACTGAAGAATAAACACGTTTGAAATAATGTTTGAACTTCTCTATCATGATCTCGATAACATTCCTCGTAGCTCCGCTAAGAATGATCAAATCATATTTTTGGCTCAAATTGCCAAGAACTGACGGCACTTCCGGGTAAGATCTCACTTTATCGGCATGCAATCTAAAAATCTCCAATGAATCTTCGTCAAAATTGAAGCGTTCAAACCAGTATTCGGGTAAATACCATCGGATATCATTGCTGCCTATGCGGTCATACTCCTTCAGAACATAATTCTTTGCCTCTCCCAAGCTGACGCCTCTTCTTCTGGCGTATAATTGAGGAATTGCTTCCTTCCAAACATAATCTTCATAATAAAAATCCACCAGTGTGCCGACTACATCAAAAGACACAACTTTGAACACTATTATCACATCTTCTTTTGTGTTGAATAGAAAATAAAAGTGTTGAATTCGCTTTTGGGATTTTGGTTTGGGTTAGAAATTCATTGCAGAAAACCTGGAGCAGGTATACTCTACACCCTCTTTTCCTATGGTATCATAAGCTCTAACGGCGTCAATCTTTCAGTCACATGATCACATGTAAAACCAACAACCCAAAAGTCGTCCCCAAACATATTTGTGGTTTGAAAGTGGTTTGGGCAATTGTTAAATTTGCAAGTGTATAATCAATTCGGGGATTTGGCATGTCGGGTGCTACGGCTAGAGTTGCTGATGCTCTTTACAGGTCTGGTTGTTTGAAGTTTGGTGGTTTTAGAATTAAATCCGGAGCTTTGAGCCCATATTACATTGACCTTGCATGTTTGCTTTCTTCCCCAATAGACTTATGCAGTGTCGCAGAAATTGCAGCGGGTGAAATAAAGAAGATCATGGCGTTTGACAAGATAGATAAGTTAGCCTCAATTGAGCTGAAAGGCGCGTTGATCCTGCCGAGCATTACATGCCAGTTGAGTCTGCCCTGCATCGTAGTCAGAAAAGACGAGAAAGCTTACGGCGTGACTGGTAGAATTGCCGGAGCGGATGTTGCCAAAGGTGAGCACATACTGTTTTTTGACGATGTTGTCAGTGAAGGGTTGTCTAAACTCGAAGGAATAAAGCCTCTGGAAGATCTTGGGGCCAATGTTAGAAACGTGATGGTTGTAGTGGACAGAGAGCAGGGCGGCAGAGAAAACCTTGAAAGGCTAGGCTATAAAGTTCACGCCTTAGCGAAGATTTCAGAACTAGTTGAGTCCCTTCTTGGATCAGAACATATTTCAAAAAAGCAGACCCGCGTCGTTTTAGATTATATCAAAAAGTTTAAAGAGGAGCAGCATTAACTAAAAAATCCTCTGAAAAACGTTGCCTTCTAGTTTCCTTTTCAATTATCTAAAATGTGGAATTACCGATTTTGCAAGGAGCCTCATGCCGTCAAGGGATGGAAAATCGTAGAACCCAGCTACAATTTTTTGTGCGCCAGCCTTACGGTACTGTTCTATTCTTTCGAGGCATTGATCCGGAGTTCCGATAAGACACGCCAGCTTTTCTATAGGCTTGCCCATGGAACGAACCAACGGTTCAGCTAACTTTTTGACCAATTCTTCATTTTCTGCTATTAAGGCGCAACCGCTTCCTCCATAAGCCACTCTTAACTTGTGAGGGTCTCTCCCTAAGCGTTTCATTTTTTCCTTAATCTCCACCACGTCACTTGCCAATTGGTTTGGCGTCGGTAGAACGGGTATCCACCCATCAGCCATTTCAGCAACAACCCTTCTGATGGCGTTAGAGTTCCCACCAATCCACAAAGTGGGATGAGGTTTCTGAAGGGGTTTTGGCTCTACAGTTGCATTCTTAAGTTGAAAGTATCTTCCATCAAAAGACACCCCATCTTCCGTCCAAAGCTTCTTTATTACTTTTGCAGATTCTTTTAGCCGTTCAACTCTTGCTGAATGCCTGTCCCAATTGAACCCAAACTCCATATGTTCAGCCTTAAACCAACCAGCACCGATACCCAACTCAAGCCTTCCCTTAGAGATGTTGTCTAGTGTCGAAGCCATCTTAGCGACCAGTGACGGATGGCGAAACTGATTGCAAAGGACATAGGTCCCTAACTTGATTTTATGCGTTACCGAAGCCAAAGCAGATAAAACCGTCCACGCCTCTAGCCCATAACGACGACCTTCAGGGGAGATAAGATGGTCAGAAACCCATACTGAATCATATCCTAACTGTTCAGCTTCCTGTGCTATGGTTGAGAAAGTGTCCCAACTGGCATAAGTGGCGGTAACATGAAGAACTATGCCAAACTCCATTCGAATCCCAGGCAGTATACCCCTTAGTTTTCGCTTAGAACTATAATGTTAGTGATTTTTAAGCCTAGTTTCAAATTCCTTTGAATCATCCTTCAAGTGTTTAGTTGGTTATATCCAAGACTACTTTAGCGTTTGGCAT
>Ga0315310_10002335_pt1 | contig 11871 bp, 8 predicted proteins | sample TDP5_MG_FD_203630 | JGI IMG/M metagenome (GOLD analysis project Ga0315310, IMG submission 203630) | Freshwater sediment microbial communities from Lake Towuti, South Sulawesi, Indonesia - TDP5 | ecosystem: Environmental > Aquatic > Freshwater > Lake > Sediment | place: Indonesia: South Sulawesi... | reverse complement strand
ATCTCCCTGATTTTTTCTCTTCCGAAAAATCAAAACTCGATCAGCTTCTGTCTGAATATCTCAATTTCGGAGGCTACCCAAGAGTAATTCTTGAAACCGAATTCAGGGAAAAGATAAGAACGATCGACGAAATTTATCAGGGTTACATGGAGAAGGATATCACATATCTTTTAAGAGTTGAAAAAATAGAAGCTTTTGGCTCATTGATTAAGCTGCTTGCTGATCAGGTAGGTAAATTAATTAATTTTTCAGAAATTTCCAATACCCTTGGCCTTTCTCTTCAAACGCTGAAGAATTACTTATGGTATGCTGAAAACACATTCATCCTACAAAAAGTTACCCCCTACTTTAGAAATGTGCGAAAAGAGATTAGCAAATCTCCCACGGTTTATTTTAACGACACGGGGCTCCGAAATTACTCACTTGGAATTTTTGGCCGGCTTCTTCGTCAGGATGACTTGGGCTTTGTTTTTCAGAATCTGGTATTTCTCATCCTTATAGGAAAACTTCGCTGGAGCAATGCAGAGATTCATTACTGGAGATCAAAATCAGGGTCGGAAATCGATTTCCTTATTGATCTTGGCAGAAAGGTTCTCCCCATTGAGGTAAAATACAGGGAATTATTCCAACCAATTATCCCCCGTTCCTTTCACGGGTTTATAGAAAAGTATAAACCGGAAAGATGTATGGTCATCAACAAAAATCTTAAAACCACCGTTAATTTAAAAGGTAGCAAAGTTTCATTCCTGACAGTTTGGGATCTCATTCAAGAGAATATTATAGAATTTTGAATCGCAACAAGAATTGACCTCTTCTTTGCTGTGGGACTGACTGCCCAACGATCTAACTTTTTTACGTTTTACGGGAAGATCTTAATTAGAAGAAATGACAAGTTGCTTTAGAACCTACGTCCCCTTTTTTTGCTTTTTTCTCGATATCAGTCCCACTTGAACTTCAGGGGTTATAATTTATTTGTTACCAAAGTAAGAACCGAACAAAGAATCCTTCACATGTCAAAACTACAAGAATACGTTTTTGATGTTTCTTTCCTTTTTGCAGCAATCGATTGGTTCAGGAGGGGAGTACACCTACGAAGCCTGCGGATATGTCCGTGATGAGACTTATTGATTTCTAATTAAACGCAAGACGGTTGCCCGTGTGGTTAGGCGGGTCACAGTGAAGCATATGTGCTATTTATTCCTCTTTTTACTTGTTGTTGGCTCCCCGCTCAAAACAACGACAGTGGTACTTTCAGGCACGCCAGATTGTTTCAAGAGCTGGTTCCAATCCTTCTCATTCCGAAAGCGGTTAGTCTCGTAAATAACGTACAGAAAGTGTTTCCAGTCTTTTGAGGTATAACCGCGTGTATCAGCCAGAATCTGATCTGCTATCACTCCAATATCTTCTTTACGGGAAAGAAATTTGTATTCGATAAGAGTCTCTATTGAAGGAATCCCTGTATCAGGTTCGAAGTTTTTTATCTGCTTTGTGAGAATCGGTTTAGTTTTTAAATCAGGAAAGACGCATTTCAAAATACCCTCAATGCGAATATGTACATCGCTTTCGTTGGCCGGAGTAGTCCCAAAAAGATCCTTATTGGTAATGACGTAGTTGATGTCACGAATTATTTGCAATGGATCTGCCGTGATCCTGATATGGCCTTTTTCGGGAAAAAAAGATTCTAAAACGAGAACAAACCTCCTTATCCTTGACAAACTAATCGAATATGGAGTGCCATCAGAATGGGTATCACTTTTGCAAAAACCCTCATTGGAGTTCTTGATTGAAGAATATTCTGAATGCACCATTTTGCGAAACTCTTCGAGTTCAAGGGCCTCGGAGATAGCTAAGACTTGAAGAAAACACGCTTCGATTAACCAGGACGGCTCAAAAAAATCATCATCCGTATCGATCCATCGATCAAAAGTCTGGTTTGCCCGTGCAATACGAGTCCTTAGGTTGTCTATAGCTTCTCTAATATTGGAAATCTGCGTCATGTTGTGATAATCCTCTTTGGTCTCGTGCCCTCGATTACTGAATGGAATATACGCTTTTTACTGAAAGGGGTCAATCAAAACTTTCGGGAAGCAAGAATCGCATATCAAGACAGAGGACGCCAGATTAAATCTGCTCTACCACGGCCTTAATATAGAGCGGTAACAAATGAAAAGGGGCGGCTCCAAACTGGAGAACCAACCCCTTAAACATTTTTGGTGACTTTTTAGTGACTAATTTCGATTTTGAAAAACCCTAAATTTCTAACTCATTGAAATTATTGGCTGGGGGACGAGGAGTCGAACCTCGATTCACGGAGTCAGAGTTAGAGAAAGGCAAGAATTACAACACTACGCAAGAATAAACAAGCTAACGAAAATATTAAGAAACTCTAAAATTTGAAGCAATGATGGGGGATTCTTGAAATGCTTAAAAAGGAATCAAACATGTGACAGAATCCCCCACATTTTCACTCTGGAGTCACATCAATTTTCACAATACTATTTTTGGATTGATTCGGGTTGGCAGATCGAAGGTCATCCTCATAATGTCTCTTATGTCCCCCCTGAACAGGCAGATTCAATGGAGGTTGGCAGCCTAAAATGCGTGCTTGGACTTCGCCTCATTTTTGCTTGACAATTTAGAAACGATACAGGGGATGGCGCAAAATTGCTCATCTGTTGGAAATTTTTTACCCTAAACAAGAAAAAGAGATTTTTTGACTTCGGGAATATCTAAATATTATTAATAGGTTACGTTTTTATATAGAGTGGTGTAAAAATTGCTTGCATAATTAGTAGATTGAAAATACATGCTTTGCCCCATTGTTTTGCGCTTTTTAAATTGTTATTATTTAATCTGAAATTTTCGTTGACAAAAATCTTAATTAATGGTATGTGAAAGCCAAAAATTTCTACTGATACGTTACATTTTATAAGCTTTTTTCCTCTTTAACAGGGAGTATGTGAAGATGGCAACCAAAACCCCTATTGTGGTCCGAGTAGACGGCAGAGTGGAATGCAAGATTCTAAAGGCAAAAGGAGGTAATTGGGTAGCAATTTGCGACCCTCTTAAACTTACCCTTCAAGCCGACACGTGGGCCAATTTGATGGAAGACATAGCTTTCACTTTAGACGCGATACTCAAAGACTTACTCAGTTCTAATGAGTTAAATCGATTCATGAAAGAGCATGGGTGGAAGCTCGTTGGACAAATTCCCCATCGCCAAGCAGACATGCGGTTCGATCTGCCATTCATTCCTGCGATAATGAGCTCACATGGTTCGCAGAGAAACCTTCGTTAATAAAATTCGTACCTTAGAGTACCATTACAAATCCAAGCAGAAGCGAACTTATCTTTACCGTAAAACCGGAGGAACTCACTACATTTCCGTGCCGATGGCAGACTTATTGGAAGACGAGTTTGTCATAAGTACTCTTCGACAAGCAGGCTTGAAAGAATCTGAAATTCAAGATTTTTTAAGATCCGCAAAAAGTTAACGCCATTTATTGGTTTTACGAACTTCCCCAACAATTACCGCTCTCACTGCCTTTTCTGGCGAATCAACAGGCCCCTGATGAAGCACCGCAAAGAATCCCCTCTTCTCTGAGTTATCCAACTCATGAGACCATGCGTAGCACCGTGTAGCTTTTGGGTGACCATCTAAATCAAGTACTTGGGCAAGTCCTTCCCGAACGGTTTCGCCTTCAAATATCTCTTCGACTGGGATGGATTTTATCCATGTGGCTATGTAACCATGGAGATCGTAAATCGCTTGGCCAATGCTTTATAACTTACGGTCTGGTTCACCCGCACACATAGATTTTGTACCTTACCAAAGTGTAGAAGAGAGTATTATATTTGAACATTATGACCTTATTTTCTTAATAGATTTGTTAATATATTGCTTAATACATGGGTTAATACAGAGGTTAAAGAAGACCGATCTCCAATTCTTATTGGCACCTTGTTCTTATCACACAGACCCACCCATTTTCACTCTGGAGTCACATCAATTTTCACAACAGTCTTTTCAGAATGATTCGGCTTACCAGAACAAAGATCACCTCAATACTATCTCTGTTCAGATACCGCTTCCTTCCTCGTTTCGTTTGACCTATTTCCATAAAGCATGTATATTCCAAGCATTAATCCTTAGGCAGCATATCCGAACTTCGTCTATCTTCCCAGTTCTGGTAGTTGAATTTCGGCCATGAAAAGGAGTCGGAAATTGAAGAAAATAGATGTGACTCCTGATAGAGCCACAAACAACGTTTTTTCCTTTCTGAATTCACTTGGTATGCCGGGATTGAGATTTTGCGAGAGTGACCCTAAAGTGAGAACTGTCCTTTTAGGAAAAGGATTTAACAAAACCCCCGACCTTATTTGTGGTCCTGATGATCTCAATGAGGCCCCTCTTGAAGGATTTTTCTTTATTGAAGTAAATGAACCATCTGGGGATTTATTGTTCAAGGAAGCAGCTTCAAGAAAGCTCGGAACTAATGTTGCACAAAACTTCCGCACCCTCCTGGGTGATGAGGATAAATTTGAATGGGGTTTGGAACAACTGCCGATAGATCATCATGCCGATTATTTGAGTGTATTAAATAACAAACTTTGCAAGTATTCCTTTCTCAGATCTCAAACATGTAACACCGGCCTTGTTCACTTCTTTGACCTTGGTGAATTAACAAAGGAAAGGTTTGAAAACCAAGATAAATTCTTCGCCATGCTTGATTATTTACACTTTTATACAAGACTCGAATGTAAATCTGGGAAGAAAGTTCTTGTGGAGGCGGGAAAATACCTGCTAAAGGAGTTAACTGCTGAGGAACCGAAAAGACCTTGCCTCATATTCGTGAAAAGGGATAGTCAAGAGCCCATTCTTTTCTTGATGGTTCATGTAATCACTCACAGGAAGGGTATTCGATTTGATTTTGGAATTATCATGGTGAACACAAATATTAATGAAAACAACCAGGCCAAATATCCGATTCATACTTGGATAGTACAGTTGATTTCAAATTCCCAATCGGTATCAATTGATAGAGAATGTGACGGCACAATTAAGATATCAGTTCAAAGAGACAAGTTACCTTTTGCATAGAAGATTTTGTTTGAGTATTGTACGAGAAAAAGAAAGGGAGACGTTTCTATTTTTCAGAATGCCGAAACTTCATTCAACACAATATTAGTGCTTCGATCCTTCGGGAAACAGCGGGGTTTCCAACCGGATATTATCGACCATAACCTGGCTGTTTCGTCAGTAAAAAGAATAGACCAATTAGCGTAATAGCAAGACCGACAGTAGAAAATATCTTCCAGCAAGGATAAGACATAATAACCCTCCTTTAATTTAAACTTATCCACTTTACAGATTTTGTAAAAGTGAACTGGTAATGAAATGGGGTTCTATTAATTGTTTGTTTGACGGATAGCCCACTATTGAGTGATCGATCATTAAACGTATGTAAAGCTTTCCTTTCTGAATCTTATGTTTCGATTCCCTCCTCTTGCTTCGGGCCGCCAGATTTTCAGAATGTTACCCGTCCTCCTTCACTGCTCCTTCCTCATTCCGTGAATGATAAACTGGAGCAATTCATAGGCGTCACGGGTAATTCTGTCGTATTCATCCTTATCAGTAACTCCCATGAACCTTGCTACCGATACAGGTCCAATGGATCTTACATCCTTGAACTGCTCTTCTATGTTTCTTAGCGCTTCTTTCATCAACCCATGATTCCCCAATTTCTTTAATTCAGAGAGAACCGACTGAGGACCTTCCTTATAATATCGGGCAAGCATATAAAGATCATAAGCATCTTTTTCGCTCGCCCTTTCGCCTAAAGCTACGCCTTTCATCACAAAGCAGGCTGTCACATTCGCCACTTTTATGTCCAATTCAATGTTCGCTCCACTTGAAATCGGCCCTGATAAATGGATGATTTCTGTCTGGTCAAAAACGATATCGGTTCCACGCCCCTTCCTTGCCAACATGTCTTGTATGACTTGATGTCTTCTCCTCTTGGGCGAACCACCATACTCAGGAGCTAAGAAATCGATTTGTACCTCTATCTCCTCTCCATCCTCGAAGATTACTTTCTTTAAGAAACTTGCTGGGATGTCTTTGCCCAGATTATCCTTCCTTTGATAGAACTCCCTCTCCTTGAGGATCTCAAGGATGGTCTTGTATGCACTCTCTGGGATGGAAAAGGCATTCAGGGCGACATCAACATCAAGTGAACCCACATGTCGGTCATATTCACTGCCAGAAGACGAATATTTTTCGAGGAGGAAATAAGGCACCCAGCCTCCAATGAGCACGATTTGGTTACGATAAGGTTTTAAATATGTAAAAAGCTCTCGCATCACAATAACGCATGCCTCTATTTCCCTTGGTGTGTATTCGTTCTTAACGTTCATCTCAGATTTTTAAAATCCGCTCTCTCAAAAAATCTGCCTGTTCCCTTCCACGTCCCTTATAATTGTATAAATCGAGATAAATTTGTATCGGATTTGCAATGATAAAGGAATTGACTTCCTGAGCTTTATAATACACTCCTTCATCATAAGGTATTATTATTTGTAGATTCGCTCCTGAAGGAACCTCTTTTAGTTCAAGATCTCCTCTTATTTTTTCGATATCACCACTAAAATAGCTTGTGGCAACATTATATCTCGTGAATGGAGCAAGGCGATTAGCACCTGAAAAAAGTGTAAGAGCATACTGTACTCCTTTGACCTTGCAATATTCGGCAAGCTGTTTTTCGATTTGAGGTATTTGCTTCATTGAATAGAAACTCAATATTCTGTTTCTTTCGAACCGATAATTGTCTCTCCATAAGTCCAGAAGTTTTGTCTTATCGAGTGCTTTCACACCCTCTGATCCTTCTACCCAGAATCCTAATTCATCCAATTTCTTGTTAACTTTCGATACCTGACCGAGACTGACAGAAATTTCTTTTGCTATTTGTCTATAACTTTGCAGCGATTCATCTTTCTTTTGAAATAAGTAGAACCTTAATACCCTTTCCCCTTTCGGGTTAAAAAGTCCTGAGAGCTTACCCAATGACTTGAATTTGTTTGGTTTACCTTCTACCTCAAGATAGAAAGAGTTAAAATCAAGGTATGCATTTCCAGAAAGATCCAAGAATCCCACTCCAATCTTTTTGCAAATTTCTTTTCCTAACTCGGATATGTAAGGAGCAATAATTACTGGATACCCCTTCTTGCCTTGTTCGCTCGTTTCCAAAAGCTGCAATCCTTTTTCCCTTATTTGTTTTGGAAAGCTCTGGCTAATAACTTCGCAAAGAAGCGCTTCCTTCCTTCCTCCTATTTTCAAGCGTAACACAACATCTACCTTTCTCTTTTTTCCTAAAGAGTGCTCAAAAATAAGAGTAGCATCTTTCAGCTTGGGGAAAAGATCTTTAAAGTCAGATTTGAATTGTTGCTTAATCTCTTTTTCGGTCATAGGTTGTTCACCAAAAAGGCATTGTTCACCATTCAGTGAACATTATAATTTAAGTGAACGTTAATGTCAAGAGATGAGTATCTGAGATGAGTATCTGATGGGAGATGTTTCAGGGGGGTATAATTACTCTTTTAAACTGCTGTAATTTTACCTGATAATATGGACCTTAAATTCTTCAGGATTTCCAAAACCGGAACAATTTCAATTTTTTCCTCGTACATTCGTCGATTTCCCATGTAAACGAGGTATGCCTTTGCCATAGGATAATCCACTAAGAACGATTTCAATCCTCCAAGCATGGTGGATGTTATTCTCGATGTTCTTTTTATTTCAAAAGAAAGCAACCCTTTAGGGCCGTACATGACAAAGTCCACTTCCCTGCCATTTGAAGTACGCCAGTAAAAAATCTTATAGCCAAAATTCAAGGCGCTATTAAGGGCAATAAGTTCTTGAAGGAAGAGTGTTTCCAAAGCGATTCCATCAACCTCTTCTGGAGCATCGAGCGGCCCCATAGGTCTCAACGTCCTGTAAACTCCCACATCAAAAAAATAAAATTTTGGGTGCACTATAAGTCGTCTTTTTGCCTTCTTGGAGAAAATGGGTATCCGGTAACCGATCATCAAATCTTCAAGGATTGAAAAATAACTCTCAACGACCTTTCTCTCGATATGACATTCCCGTGCCACAGCAGAAATGTTCAAAATGGACCCCTGGGAAAAACTCGCCGCTTCCAGAAATCGAGCAAATGCCGACAGATTTCTTGTAAGCCCTTCCTGACGAATCTCTTCCTCGAGATAGGTCCTGACATATGCCTCAAGATATTTTTTCGGGTCAGCCTCCGTGTAGACACTGGGTAATTGACCATACCTAAGAGAATGCTCCAATCGAAAATCATCTTCCAATTCAGCAACCGATAAAGGATGCATGGAAAGCGTTAACGCCCGGCCAGCCAGAAGATTTGGACCCTTTCTTTTAAGCTTCCGAGGACTGGACCCAGTGAGAATAAACTGATATTTTTTTGTTTCAATCAAACGGTGGACCTCATGCAAAAGATCAGGGATCCTTTGAATTTCATCAATGATGACCCAATCTTTGAAATCAGGAGGGATAAAATTCGACAACCTTTGCGGATTCGCTGTCAAATCATTAAATAGCTCAGCTTCTAACAAATCAATATAAACAGCTTTTAGAAAGGCAGACTTAACCCACGTGGTCTTTCCGGTTCCTCGGGGACCGAACAAAAAGAAACTTTTTCCTTTGGGCGGGGTGATGAATCTGGAATACATAATTCCATTTTACATATAAATTTGGAGTTGTCAAGTAAATTTTACAAGCCTCTGGAACGGTAGGGTATTTGTAAACTGTCTCTGGCTCTCGGCAATAAAAATGGGTTCGATTCAATTGAACCGAACCCATTTTTCTTCTATGGCTGGGGGACGAGGAGTCGAACCTCGATTCACGGAGTCAGAGTCCGTTGTCCTACCATTGAACGATCCCCCAACATTACCACAATATCTAAATCCGAAATCCTAAATTCGAAACAAATTCGAATGACCAAAATTCTAAACATAAACTAATGTTTTTGAACATTCGATATTAGAATTTTTGACATTGTTTAGAATTTCGTGCTTCGGATTTCGTATTTAAAAAATGATACCACTAACGAGTCTCTTTTTCAATCTCCGATGATTCTTCTCTTTAAAGTATTCACAAGATCCTGCAATGGGATTTCTTCTTGGGATTTGTCTTCCATGTTCCTCAGGACCGCCCTACCCTTCTTCAACTCCTCTTCTCCAAGAATGAGAACATATCGGGTCTTCAACTTATTCGCCCTTCGCATCTGGCTCTTCAGACTCTTTCCGATATAATCCAACTCGGCTCGAATTCCTTGAAGATGGAGTTGATTAACTAATCGATAAGCCTCTTTGTAAGTCTCTTCTCCCAAAGCAGCAATGAAGAGATGGGGATTTCGGATAAATTCCTTTCCCTTTGGTAAAAGGGAGACGAGCCTTTCCATGCCGATCGCAAAACCGATTCCTGGAATGTCGATACCTCCGATCTCCTGGAAGAGATCGTCATACCGTCCCCCACCTGTCACTGCGTTCTGGGCGCCTAATTGATACGAGACCACCTCAAAGGCAGTCCTGGTATAATAATCCAAGCCTCTCACCATCCTGGGATTTAAGATGAACGTAAGGCCTGCCATTTCGAGGTATTCCTTCACCTTTTCGAAGTGGCTTTGACATTCATCGCAGATGTAGTCCATCACCTTGGGAGCATCGGCAATGGCTTGTTGACAGGTTTCGACCTTACAGTCAAAGATCCTCAAGGGATTGGTGTGAAGCCTTCTCTGACAATCTTCACATAGTCGAAACGAGCGCTTCGTTAAGAAATTTTTTAGCTCCTCTCGGTACCTGGGACGACACTCCCGACAGCCTAAAGAATTGATCTGAAGCTCAAGTCTCTCCAGCCCTACCCTTTGCAGAAAATGGACGAGCATGACGATGACCTCAGCATCCACCATCGCATTTTCAACACCAAAGACCTCTGCATCGATCTGGTAGAACTGCCGATAGCGTCCTTTCTGGGGTCTCTCGTAACGGAACATCGGACCGATGCAGTAGAGCTTTGCCACAGGATCAAAGGAGTAGATTTGGTGTTCTAAATAGGCCCGTGCCATGGACGCTGTGGCTTCAGGACGAAGGGTCAAGGAATTGCCGCTCCGGTCCGTAAATGTATACATCTCCTTTTCAACAATGTCTGTGGCTTCGCCGATACCACGAGAGAAAAGCTCAGTTCGCTCCATGATGGGAATGCGAATCTCTGAGAAACCAAATCCCTCAAAGACCTCGCGGGCGGTAGATTCGACAAACTGCCACTTTCCAATCTCATTGGGAAGGATATCATTGAAACCGCGAATCGCTTTAATCTCCATGCTGCATATCCCCCATTAATTTTTGTAATTTATCTTATCCCTGATAAAAAGTCAAAATTGAGACGGTTGATTATTGGAGAGATTTGAATTAAGGTTAAGGTTCAGGTTGATGTTACGGGAAAGGCAAAGAGGAAGAAGCAATGAAGATCAATCCGCAGATTTACAGAGAATATGATATCCGGGGAATAGTCGATAAGGATTTGACTCCTGACATTGTCAATAAATTGGGGCAAGGATTTGGAACCCATATGGTCCGCCGGGGCAAATTGAACCTGATGGTCGCCAGAGATGGAAGGCTTAGCTCAAAGTCTTTTTCAGAGGCATTGATCAAAGGTCTCACCTCGACCGGATGCAGCGTTATTGATATCGGCCTCTGCCCAACACCCGTGTACTATTTTTCCATTTTTCATCTTGAAAAAGATGGTGGGGTGATGGTCACTGGAAGTCACAATCCACCCGAGTTTAATGGATTTAAAGTATCCGTGGGAAAAGGCACGATCTTCGGAGAAGAGATCCAGGATCTCAGGCGATTGATCGAGAAGGGACAATTTTTCACCGGTCAAGGGAACCTTTCGGAAATGGGCATCATCCAACATTATCAGGATTATATCAAGAAGAACATCCACCTCAGAAAGAAACTAAAGGTCGTGATCGATGCAGGAAACGGGACAGCAGGAGTTGTAGCCGGACCTCTTCTCCGGGATTTGGGATGCGACGTGGAAGAGCTCTATTGTGACATCGATGGCCGATTCCCAAACCACTTCCCCGACCCGACCATCCCCGCAAATTTGAAAGACCTGATCGATCGAGTCAAGATACTGAAGGCGGATATTGGGATTGGTTATGATGGAGATGCAGATCGCATTGGAGTAGTGGATGAGAGCGGGAACATCATCTGGGGTGACCAATTGATGATCCTATTCTCCAGGGAAATATTGAAAGATAGAAAAGGAGTCACCTTCGTTGCGGAGGTGAAATGTTCTCAAAATTTGTTCACCGACATCGAGAAACACGGTGGAAGGGCCATCATGTGGAGAACAGGGCATTCATTGATCAAGGAGAAGATGAAAGAGGAGAAGGCCGTTCTCGGTGGAGAGATGAGCGGACATATCTTCTTTGCAGATCGATATTTCGGTTACGACGATGCCATCTATGCTTCGTGCCGCCTCGTTGAACTCCTCTCTAAAACGGATCAGAAATTATCTCAACTTCTGGACGATGTTCCGAAGGCCTTCATCACTCCAGAGATTCGAGTCGATTGTCCGGATGAGATCAAATTTGAGGTGGTCGAAAGGGTCAAAGAGGAACTGAAAAAAGACCATCCCATTATTGACGTGGATGGGGTCAGGGTCCGATTTGAGGATGGATGGGGTCTGTTACGGGCCTCAAACACGCAACCAGTATTGGTGCTCAGATTTGAGGCCCTGACGGAAAAGAGACTTCAGGAAATCAAGAAACTTGTCGAGGATAA
>Ga0315310_10002334_pt1 | contig 11872 bp, 9 predicted proteins | sample TDP5_MG_FD_203630 | JGI IMG/M metagenome (GOLD analysis project Ga0315310, IMG submission 203630) | Freshwater sediment microbial communities from Lake Towuti, South Sulawesi, Indonesia - TDP5 | ecosystem: Environmental > Aquatic > Freshwater > Lake > Sediment | place: Indonesia: South Sulawesi... | reverse complement strand
CCCTGATGTTCAGCCACAACCTCACCCGATTTTTTAAGTTGTCTTATTTTGACAATCTCACCAATCTGTGGGTAATATGGTTCTTTTATTATCTCTTCCTTCTGTAGCTTTTCTACAAAAAATGCCTTTGCTTCTTTAATGACCTCGAGTTTCGGACCTTCTTTCTTCAAACTTTTAATTAACCTTTCTATAGTCCTTTTTGCCTCAACAATCTCTTTCTTATATTTTTCCTTTACTTCATCGAGTTCCTTTTTCTTTTTTGACTTCAAATCGGCAAGTTTGCTTTCGTAATCCTGTTTTAAGGCAGAAAGACCCATCTCCTCCACCTGGACAGTCTTTAATTGTGCTGATAGATCCTGAAGCAGTTCGTTTACCGACATCTTCTCCTTATCCAGATAGGACAACGCCTTTTCAACAATGGTTCTGTCCATTCCCATCTGCTTTGCCAGTTTAATGGCATTGCTTGGCTGTGGAATACCTACAATGAGTTGATATGTGGGGTGGTCTATATACTCCATTCCGGCATTCAACATCTCTTCCTTTTTACTCACAAATATCTTCAAATTTTCGTTATGGGTAGTTGCCAGGACAGTGTCATTTCTGTGGGCAAATTCTTCCATTATTGCCATGGCTAATGCTGAACCTTCCTCTACCGAGGTCTGATTCATCAATTCATCGAGGAGCACAAGATTATTGGAACTTTTTGCCTGTAATGCCACATTTATCTGTTTAATATGGGCAGTAAAAGTAGAAAGGTTTGCCTCGAGGCTCTGCTCGTCTCCAATATCTGCATAGATGCCTTCAAAAAATGGAAGAATCGTTCCTTCATCAGCCAGAATGAATAATCCACACTTTGCCATAAGGGCTAAGAGACCAACTGTTTTTAAGACAACCGTCTTACCACCAGCGTTTGGCCCTGAAATTAACAGAACTCGTTTATCGCTATCAATCCTCAAGTTTAAGGGGACAACATTATCATTGAGGCGCTTTAGAATCGGATGATAGCCATTCCTTATATCAATATAACCACCGAATTCGGGCTTAGTCCCATTGATATCCCCGGCAAAGGAGGCCTTGGCAAAAAGGAGGTCAAGGTCAACAACCGTATCAAGGTCATTTTCAATATCATCAATCCGAAGGCTTACGATATCGGTTAGTGCCTTAAGAATTGCCTCTATCTCTTCTTTTTCTTTCATATCCAGTTCAATCAATTCAGCACTTGGCTCAGTTGTCTCAATAGGCTCAATGAACACAGTCTCGCCCGTGTTTGAATATGAGTGAACAACCCCATGAAAATCTCTCTTAAAATTACACTTAATAGGTAGGACATAACGACCGTTCCTTTCAACAATGTTTTGGTCAGTAAACATACCAGGAGAGGCAGATAACATGTTTCTAAGGACCCCTCTTATATACTCCTTTACCTTTTTTTTCCGCAATCTGATTTTATAAAGACTGGGAGAGGCGTTATCCTTAATTTCCTTATTCTGGTCAATCTTCAACTCAATTTCTTCCACAATCTCATGGTATTCTTTTAAACTAATAAAGTAACCCTTTAAGGGAGTGTTCTTAAATCTATTCCTTAAGGTATGGACATGAATCAGAAAATCCTTTAAAAGAGAACAATCATCTATTGATAAGTAAGCATAAGCTGCAATCATTGTCTTCAATCTGCCCGGCATGAATGGAACATAAAAAAGCGTAAACTCGCCAAATTTTCTCACCTGTTCAACCCTGACCAATTCAAAATCAACATCCTCTCTGGTCTGCATAGGAATTAGGTTTTGTGCTTTTATTTTGGCAGGTTCTGTTTGGCAAAAATCGGCTAAGAAGTTGAGAACTTTTTGCAGCTCTAAGACCTCTTCAGCGTGAGTTCTTTCTATAATTCCTCCCTGAGCCGTCTTAATTCCTTTTTCCTTGCCGCAATAAAACGTCTCTTCCTCTTCTCGCTCGGTTTTTCATAAACCTCATGCTTCTTTATTTCCCTTAAAATACCTGCACGGTCGACAGATTTACGGAAGCGACGCATTGCGTTTTCAAAAGATTCGCCGTTGTAAACGGTAATCTTTGTCATCCCTAAATTGCACCCCCTTTCATTATTGGTGACATAAATAAATGATTAATATTTATATTATATTGAAAAATTTCGATTTGTCAAGGGGTAAAATGATAAAAATATTTTATTGTAAACATATGTTTACAATAAACTCTATCTTAATTAGCCCTATTCTTCAATACAAGGGCATACATGTGGTCAAATATTATTTGATAGTGGCCTCGAAGAAATTGTGCAATATAATAGTTACCGCCTCGATTTCCCATAATAATTAAACAGTTTGGAAATTCTTCCATATTTAAAATCTGTGATATTGACTCAGGTGATTTGAAAATCTTTTTTCTATATATAAGCATCCCGCTTGTAACAATTGAAATCCTATCCTTTGCTCCAATGTTTATATAGGACGGGAATACAACCAATGGGGAAATCCTTGGCAGAAATTTTGGCGAACTGTATTCTCTCCGAAATCCCTTCTCATAATCGAAATCACCCTCATATATTATGCTATATTTGTCTAATTTCAAGTTATTTAAGCCATTATAAAGTTCTTCTAATCTTATAGAAACTGAACCCACAATGATATAGAGATAAATTGCTTTGATTATTAAGACTCCAAGTATTGAATACCTAAGAACATAAGATATACTGATATGTTTATTAAATCTTGGTGATAAGGAAGCAAAAATAAGCCACATTGCTGGATAATAAAGGCGTGAAGCTGGACGAACCAGTCCAGCAATGTTCAATGGGCTAACGATTGATAAGAAAAGAATAATGCCAATGGTAATGGGCAAAAACAGGTTTTCGTCTTTATTTATAAGAACGCTCCTTAGCCAGATGAGACCGAGCAGCAAAATACCCAAACAGAATCCAAGATTGAGGATACCGAGCAACCTCATAAATGTTATAGTGCTGTCATCTAAGAAAGGATAAAAATGTAAGAAAGGGCAAAATATCTTTATCGCCACGAGGAATATAGCTGTAAAAGAGGCAGGGATTGAGGTCCCAAATTCAAGATAGATACAATAACGAGATAGGTAATATAAGGTATAGATGAGCAACACGATAAATGATGGCGTAGCGCCAAGGATTAATTTGACATGCGATACTTTTTTATGACCGAATAGGAGAAAGATAATAATAAATAAGAGCCAAATAAAATATGATACGGCATGGGAAAAGTATATTAAAAGAGATAGGATAAGGACAAACCACAGGTTTACTTTTTCCGGTTTGTGTTGGGACCTGATCAAATAACCCATCCCGTAGAATAAAACTCCAAGGCTGAAACTATAGTTTATATTACCTTGAAAAAAGAAATTGTTAAAGACTAAAAGGAAAGGAAAATAACCCAATACACTCTGATTTTTAGAATCGAATCCATTTATCAAATAAATCGAGCCCGAGACAAAAATAAGGACATAAAGTGTCAGGAAAATTTTACTCGATACATCAGTTGTAAAGACAAGATTAAGTAATCCTAAAAGGATTGTTGACGCGGCGTTGGGAACCGAATAGGCAATAACCTGGTAATCAGGCAATATCCCTCCTTTTAGTATCTGGGAAAATAGAAAACCCTGCAAATACCATTCTGGATAATCCCGCATGGGCATAAAACGATGTAGCCAGATAAACAAAACCAAGACTAAAGTTAATAGTATATAAATGAAGAAATTAGGAAAGCGATTATGATTAATATTCACTGTTTCTTTCTGAATTTATTATACAGTTATATCTCATAAAGTCAACATCCATATACATCAGTCTCGTAGAGAACTGCTTGATTATTTTTTTAAAATGAATATAATTTACTAAAAGGAGAAACAAATGGACGAAAAGAAACAACAACAAATAAATGTCGAAATAACCCCCGAACAGTCCGAAGGAATTTATTCGAACTTTGTTTTAATCGCCCATTCCCCCTCGGAATTTATTCTTGATTTTGCCAGAATAGTACCTGGATTACAAAAGACAAAGGTATTTTCAAGAATTATTATGACCCCTCAAAATGCCTTTCTACTAAAAGAGGCGTTAGAACAAAATTTAAAGACTTATGAAGAGCGCTTCGGGAAGATTAAAATCTTTGGTAGAGAAGAAAAAGAAATCGGTTTTAAGTAAAATAATTGGTTTCTTTCAAAATTCTGATTATCATGCATACCTTGTGGGTGGGTGCGTAAGAGACTTGATAATGGGAAGGGATTTTTTCGATGTTGATATAGCTATAGAGGGGAACATTGTTAAGTCCTTAGAAGAGATGAACCGGCAAATCAAAGGAAGAACAATCTTACATCGGGATTTTGGCACTGGTTCAATCATTACTGAAAATTACCGCATAGATTTTTGCCATACCCGCAGGGAGAAGTATCCAGCACCAGCAAAACTGCCTAAAGTCTATTTTGCCACCATTTATGATGATATAAAACGGCGGGACTTTACAATCAATGCTATTGCTATTTCAATTTCCCGAGGTGATTTTGGTGAAATACTTGACCCATTCAATGGCCTGAGAGATATAAAGAATAGAATTATTAGGATTCTGTATAAAAAAAGTTTTATAGATGACCCAACCCGAATCTTTAGGGCACTGCGCTATAAAAACCGATTCGATTTCCAACTCGAAAAAGAAACAGAGCAACTGTTGAGCGAGGCAGTTAATAAAGGCATGATAAATTTTCTTACCGGACAACGAATTTTGAATGAAATAAAACTCATATTTGCAGAAAAAACATATCAAAAAACATTATCTGACCTTTCAAGATTTAATATTTTCAAGATTGATAAAAAGGATTTAGCACGATTACATTCACTAAGAGATCAAAGAATCTATTTTTTTCTTTCTAAGTTACCTTATGAAGAACTTCCACTCAAAAAGAACGAAATGAAAATTGTTAACGATTTTCGTAGATACAAGATAATTGCAAAAAAACTCGCCCATGTTACAAAAAATAGTGCAATTTACAATACCCTCTCCCCTATCTCTGACCGGGTGGTTAATGAAATACCATTTCTATATCCTGCATTAAAGAAAAAAATCAAGGTCTACAAACAATTAAGAAATATTAAACCATTTATAAAGGGTGATGACCTAAAATCACTGGGATTTATACCTGGCAAGAAATTTAAGTACCTATTAAAAAAATTACGCAACCACCAGCTCGACAAAAAAATGAGGGCTCGAAAAGAGGCAGTTGAATATCTGAAAAAGCTTAAAGAAAGATGAATTTTCCTGATATCAAATATTTAATTTTATCCTTGCCAGCACTTTTATACGCATTGACGGTCCATGAATTCTTTCATGGATATGCAGCACTAAAGATGGGTGACCCAACAGCCAAGCATTACGGCAGATTAACATTTAATCCAATCAAACACATAGATATATTCGGATTTTTCGCATTCTTATTATTTGGGGTTGGATGGGCAAAACCTGTGCCTGTAAATCCCTATAACTTTTATAATTATAAAAAGGGTATCTTTTATACATCTATTGCTGGTCCATTATCAAACTTTTTATCCGCCTTCTTGTTTGGGCTTATTCTGAGAATCTTCCCGAACAATAGTAATCTGCTCTGGCCCATTGAAATGATGTTCTGGATGGGTTTAACCTTTAATCTAGTGCTCTGTATATTCAATTTGATACCAATCCCTCCCCTGGATGGCTCGAAGGTATTGTTCAGTATCTTACCACAACGATATGAGCATGTTCAATTTTGGCTCGAACGGTATGGTTTTATGATTCTTATCGCCTTGATATTCTTTGACCAGATAACAGGCATCCCTATACTCGGGGCATGGATCCACCCATTTGTAAGGTTTTTCGGAAGACTATTTGCTGGCTCATTCGCTTTGACGTGATTAGGAATTTAGGTGTCTGGGTGTTTAGGTATTTAATATATTCAAGGAGGTAACATGAAGAATTTATTGAAGATATTAATAATTGTAATCGCCATAATCTTGAGTTTGGTAATTATTGCCTATTTCGTTGTCAGGGCATATTTAACACCCGAAAACATGCGCTACATTACATCGAAGATGATTACTGAGGCTATTCACTATCCGGTCAACATCGGTGCTATATCTCTAAGATTTGGTTTTAAGATTGGCGTTACAATTGATGATATCTCAATACCAAATCCGCCTGGTTTCAGTCCTGGTCAAATGATTGAGATTGACAAGACATCACTAAACTTTAAACTTATTCCTTTATTAAGGAGACAGATTGTCATTGGCAGTATCGACCTCTCAGGCATGAATATCATAGTCGAAAGAAATAGGCAGAATCAAATAAACACCCTATTAATCATACCAAAAGAGGCAAAAGGAACTGGCTGGTCATTGTCACTTTCTTCAATTAATATGACAAGATGTAATATACAATATCGTGATGCAATTACACAAATGGAAATCCATGGTCGTGATATAAATCAGGGTATAAAGTTTAGAGACCATGACATTACGGTGGTTGGTAGTCAGTCAATATATATCCTGAAAAGTAAAACACTACCTGAAATGGTTGTAAAGGTCAATAACAATATCGAATATGCAACATTAAGAAAGAATATCAACATTAAAAAAATTACCCTGGCTTACGAACCACTCTATCTTGATATGGCAGGTACGATAGAAAAATTGGAAAGGTTAAATATCAATGCCAGTTTGAAGATTGACGAACTTTCTAAATTATCCTCCCTGATTCCAGCCAATTCAAGACCCCAGAGACTTGCCGGTTCAATTAGTGTTGGTGCTGTTATATCTGGCACCATCAAAGACCCATCAATCAACGGCCAGTGCGAACTGAAGAACATCTCAATCGGATTAAAGGGAATGAATCGGGACATTGAAAAGATTCAAGGTACTCTATCATTCGACCGAAAATCAATCAAAAATATCAATATGCAGGGGCAGATTGCTAATGCGAGGTTTAATGTCATTGGTTCAGTAAATGACCTTAATGCACCCCTCCTTGATCTTGTCTTGAAGGCCTCAGGCAACCTTAAGGACATAGAATCACTGACCGATGAGATGAAGGATGTGAAGATGTCCGGAGTTTTTAATGTTGATGTCATCATTAAAGGGACTACCAAAAATCCGTCATATTTTGGTGAATACAATATTTCCAGTGCACAAATTGAAGGTATTGGACTTGCAAGGCCTCTGGGTAATTTCAATATTAAGGGAAACATACAAAAGAATGCGGCAAAGATAGATATGTGCAGTGGCAATATCGGGCGCACTGATTTCTCGCTGAGTGGCAATATTTCAAATTTCAAAAAACCTATAATCCAGATAAACTGTAGTTCTAATCTTATTGACCTTGATGAACTGCTCCTCAAACCACAACCAGTAAAAAAGCCCGAAGGAAAACCAGTCCTGCTAACCCTTCAAGGTAATATTCGCATAGGTAGATTGATTGGTATGGATATGGAATTCAAAAATATCAATACAAATTTCTCATTCGAAGGTGGCATAATAGATCTAAAAAACTGTTCTGCAGAAACATTTGATGGCCGGGTCCAATTTGACTTCTATTATAATTCAATGAGCCCTGAGCCTTTCCGCATAACAACAAAAATGACAGAAATTTCTGCAAGGAAGATACTAAAGAGATTCTTAAATTTTGACAATCTCGATGCAAAATTGAGTGGTATGGCAAATTTCCAGGGCCGAGGGTTGAATAAAAGTAATGTAATAACTAATCTCTCAGCAGGTGGCAATATTAAATTTAATAATGGCATCTTTAAAAATTTTCCATTCCTTACAGAACTTCTTTCCTGGCTTGGAATGAAGGATTATAAAGAACTACACTTCAAAGACCTTGTCTGTTACTTCAACATTGATAATGGAAGGGCGAAGGTAAATGATTGGGCACTATCAACATCAATCGGTAATTTTTTGACCAATGGAACTGTGGGACTCGATGGAAGATTGAACCTTGCAATAACCACGACACTCAATAAAAAAGAATCGGATTTAATAAAGGCGTATCATGGCGATTGGCTCTTCTATTTTGATAAAAATGGTCGGGCGATTATTGATATAATTGTCTCAGGTAACCTAAATGCGCCTCAGTTCAAACTTGATAAGGACAAAATTCAAAACCGTTTGAAAGGAAAAATAAAGGACGAATTTGACAGAAAGAAGAGAGAACTCGAGGACAAACTTAAAGAATTACTTAAGAAAAAATAACAATGCCTGAGCTTCCCGAAATTGAAACAATAAAGAGGGAATTAAAGCCGAGGATAATAAACCAAAAGATTATAGATTGCATTATTTTACGCAGCGATATCATAGGTTATCCAAAGCCTAAACAGTTTTGTAGTTTAGTTATTGGTGAAAGAATAAGCGATGTCATAAGAAGGGGAAAGTATCTAATATTACAACTGACAAATAACAAAAGAATTGTCTTCCACCTCCGTTTATCAGGTGCATTACTTATACTAACCCATGGTGATGGAACCCCAAAATTTGCAAGGGTTATGTTAAAATTGAGCAATTTTAATCTAATTTTCGAAGAACCAAGGGTATTAGGTAGGGTATATGTAATTAGAGACGACGCAAAGCCTTGGGTTTTAAAAGGACTCTTTACGCTTGGTTATGAACCGATATCACCCGAATTCGATTTCAATCATTTCAAGAATAGAATCAAAAACAGAAAGGCACATATAAAAGCGCTCCTCTTAGACCAGAAAATCTGCGCTGGGGTTGGCAATATCTATTCTGATGAGGCACTCTTTCGAGCAGGCATCAGACCTTTAAGGAGGACAAATACATTGAAGATTAAGGAAATCTTTAAACTACTTTTAGCATTAAAGGATGTTTTGAATGAAGGAATAGAGAACTTTGGCACCACAGTCTCTGATTACAAAAGAACGAATGGTAAGAATGGCAATTTCCAAAAATTTTTATATGTATACAGCAGGGAAGACAAACCATGCCATATCTGCAACACAAAAATCCGGTTGACAAAAATAGGTAACCGCAGCACCCGTTTTTGCCCCAGGTGTCAGAAGTAAACTACTTATGGTTGGGGTAGCAAAGCCACCCCGCCCAGCTTTCTATTTCACAAATATAACCTTCTCCACCTGTTTATAATCCCCAGCACACAGCTGGACAAAGTAAACACCCGCAGGCAACTTGAGACCGGCATCATCTGTGCCGTTCCAGGCAATTTTGTCTGATAGTCTCATCGTCTCATAGTCCCATTGTCTGACCAATTTGCCCGTTGCATCATAGATTTTTATGTTATATATCATACATCTTGCATCATGTATCGTGTATCTTATGTTTATCTTTTCAGAGAATGGCTTCGGATAAACCTTTAATAATGGCTTATTTAAATTGAATGGTGAGATAAAGGCATCCTGTGGTCCACCCTTACCTGAAGATTTTTCGTATTCAAAGAGTACCAAAGTCGCACACAAAGCATTGTTACCGAATATCTTAATATCAATCATACTATCAACATAGAAATTAGCCAGCAACATCTTTCTATAAATAATCAAGGTATCAGGTGGCAGTATCATATTACCAATCTGAATATTGTCAACCTCAATTGTCAAGAAAAGATTTATCAATTTACCGGCCTAAAACTTACCAACATATAGTATCTTGAATGAAACAAATGGGGGTTAGACTTTTGTCTAAAGGAGCCAAATTAAAATCTGGCACCCATAACTTCTCAACTTTTCTCAGCCCGTCAGGCCAGTTATTTTGAAGTCATCAATTAGGAGATGGGGATAACGTCCATATTCATAGAGACTGAGGATATTGCCCACCATCATCACCTTTTTGAATAGATCCGGCAATGAAATCTGAAATCTGAGATTCTTAATCGGTTTATCAATCTTACCATTTAACACTGAAAAAGTGCCATCCCTTGTCATGCCGGTCAGAATACCCTCTTTCCATGAGACAACCCTTGTATACCAGAATCTCTTTATCAAAAGCCCTTTCCTTATCTCCTTCAACATATCCTCAGGACTATTTTTTCCTGGCACGATACTCATCGAAAACGGAAATCCACCATAAGGTGAAATGAGATAAAATGCATTTCCAGTGGACTTCTTGCCAACCTTATGGGCAGAATATGAATCGTAGGCAATATTCTTTAGAACACCATTTTCAACAAGAATAATTTTCTTCCGTGCTACACCCTCAACGTCAATCCCTAAACCTGGAAGGTCATGAATCGGTTCATCATAAAAGGTAAGCAATGGAGAAGTCACTTTTTGATTGAGCATACCAGAAAAACAGGAGCGCCCATCATCATAAAACATACCACTAAATCCAATGAACGATAAGTGTTGAAAGAGTTCATGAACTGCAAGAGGTTCGAGAAGCACCTGATACATACCGGGCTCAATATTAACAGGATTGACATTTTTGAGTGCTGTATCTATTGCCTCACTGGTGAGTTTCTTGATATCAACCAAATTCAAATCATAGGCTGTGGCTGTGGCATATCCAGTTCCTTCGCCGATTGTCGTAATTGTGAATGTAGCAAAACTTGTCCGGTCTTTTCTTTTCACATCAAGGGAATTTTCGACCTCCTGTTCGAAGAGCCCGGTTGATAAAAACCCAGCTGCCTGCAGACCATTTTCCTTACAAAGTTGTAATATATCTTTGACCAATTTTGCCCTCGTCTTTGGTGATATATCCGAAGTAGCATCAGAAAAACTACCTTTGAATATCGGTTTCCCAGCCTCATCTGGGTCAGGGAGTGATACAAAGTCGGTATTCTCTTTTGAATTGAGCGCTATCTCCTTTGCCATTTTGAGATTGGGTTCCCTGCCAATTGAAGACAATATACCAATTTTCTTATCAATGGCAAACAGAATTTTAGTTTCGGTTTCGTCTCTCACTGTATTCTGGTGTATTGTTGAATTGGCAAATCTTGTAAGCCCTTCATTCATCCTATTTTTTAAAATCTGATACTGTTCCATTATGCCCCCAATCTTACATTCTTGAATCTAACGGGTGGTGTTCCATGTCCTACCTTCATAATTTGCATGGGCTCACCCTTGCCACAACTCGGTATACCATAAAGAACCCACGACCCCTTTCCACCGACAAAGTCGCAACTCCGCCAGTATTCATAACTTATACCAGAAACAACAGGATTTTTTATCAATTCTATTTTCTTACCATCTTTAATCCGCCAGCCAATTTCAGCCCCAAGATTAAAATTTAGCCTGCGGTCATCAATCGAGACCGATTTAAAACCATCAAGCAAAAATCCATCGGTCCTTGCTACGATTTCGTCGAGAGTTCCTTCCTTATGTTTTAAATTGATATTGGTCATCCTGATTAATGGCATATGACACCATCTTTGTGCCCGCATCGTCCCGTTCGATTTTTGATTCAAAACCTTGGCAGTTTCTCTTGAGGTTTGGTAGCCAACAAATATTCCATCTTTAACCAATTCAATTTGTTGTCCAGGGACACCCTCATCATCATACCAGAATGAGCCTAAGCCATTTGGAATCGTCGCATCTGCTACAATCGTGATTAAATCAGAACCAAATTTAAAGTTATTCAATTTATCTGGTGTTAAATGAGAGGTGCCAGCAAAGTTTGCCTCGGTGCCCAGGACGCGGTCCAACTCAGTAGGGTGGCCAACCGATTCATGGATAAAGATACCAACCAATGGCGGGGTGAGAATGATGTCGGTCGTCTCACAGGGACAAGGCCGGGCATCGAGTAACATTACCGCCTCTTCACCCACGCGTTCACAATGAGCCAATGGGTCCAATTCCTCAATCAACTCATAACCACGATTCAAACCCTGGCCATGGAATGGTGGATAGGTTCTCA
>Ga0315310_10002332_pt1 | contig 11875 bp, 9 predicted proteins | sample TDP5_MG_FD_203630 | JGI IMG/M metagenome (GOLD analysis project Ga0315310, IMG submission 203630) | Freshwater sediment microbial communities from Lake Towuti, South Sulawesi, Indonesia - TDP5 | ecosystem: Environmental > Aquatic > Freshwater > Lake > Sediment | place: Indonesia: South Sulawesi... | reverse complement strand
AACTTTGTTTCTTTCCTCACCAGATAATTATTGAACTCTAGAAACTCTCTTGCTAGCTCAGTCGTTGGATCTGCCATAATTTCGACGTCATAGTATCTTTCGGTTTCTATTATATTAAACACTATCAGATAGTCGTGGCTAGGTATTCGGATCTAAATCCAAAGCGTTAGAACTTTTGTCCAAGACAAAAATTCGAAAGGTATAATTGAATCATCATTAAACATATTTTTGATTCCGGTCGGATATCACTGATCAAGCGGGATAAAACGTCTCCTAATTGAACACCCATTGAGAGAGGTGGTGGTCCGCTTCGATGTGGAATATCGGGGTCGACATAGTCGACATCGATAGGTTTAGGAGGGTTCCCTACTCCGACCACAAGAGGTTCTATGATCGAGTCTTTACCCCCCGTGAGATCGAATATTGCCTGTTCTTTGGGAACCCAGCTCAACACTTCGCGGCAACCTTCGCCGGAAAGGAAGCTGTCTACAAGGCTCTCAACGAACATCTCGATATTAAGCTCCATGAGATCGAGATTGTAAGAGACGAAAGCGGAACACCCCAAGTTAGCCTAAAAACCGGTCTCCCCGTAGAGGTTAAGGTCAGCCTTTCCCACTCGTCATCACTTGCTGTTGCCTTCGCTATCGTTAGGTTTCCAGAACTGGGAGTGAAGTCTGGGTAACCAAGGCGTGTCCATGATGGCTCTCAAGAATGCACGAACTGACTCATCGACAGAATCGCAGTTGAAGAAGATACTAGACATGGTCAGGAAAGAGCCCACCCACCTCAACTACTGGAACGCTTACAGGCAGATAGAAAGGCTTGACCTAAGCGAGCTGACTATCCCCTCGGGCAAGAAGATAAAGATAGCTCTCCTGAGTTCCTTCACAATAGAGCCCTTGGCAATGTACCTCGATGTGGGAAGTAGACTCGTTGGTTTGTACCCTGAAATATATGTAGGTCCGTTCAATCAGTACTCGCAGGAGATCCTAAGCGAGAGCAGTGGACTCTACAGATTCGACCCTGACGTCATTGTATTGGCGGTTCATGCGGAGTCGCTTCTAGATGAGGATTTCCTGCCGATGTTTCACACATTCTCAAAAAGGAAGAAAAGACGATGCCAAACCGAGATCATTGACCGCATTAGGGTTCTCCTTTCCATGCTTGTCACGAAAACCAAGTCGCTCATACTAATGAACAATTTCTTGGTGCCCCATTTCTCTCCTCTCGGGATCCTTGACAGCAAAGCCGAGACGGGTTTGAGAGAGTTCTTTCAAGAGCTGAATCGAATGCTGACCAACCTTTACAAAGAGAGCAGACAGATCTACTTGGTCGATTTGGAAAACCTTGCGAGCATCCATGGAAAGTCTAGACTCATCAACTATGAGATGTACTACCGAGGAGCTTTCCTCTTCAGCGAATCTTTCTTGCCAGCCGTCGCGGAAGAAATCATGAGCTACATAAAGGCTCTCAAAAATATCATGAGGAAGTGCATAGTTCTGGATTTGGACAATGTCCTATGGGGTGGAATCATCGGAGAAGACGGTTTCGAGCGAATCAAGCTCGGCGGAGATCCTACGGGCAAAGCGTACCAAGACTTTCAGAGACTTCTGTTAAGCTACTACAATCGAGGAATAATATTAGCCATCAACAGCAAGAACAATTATGACGAAGCGGTCAGGGTCATCCGTGAACACCCCAACATGATTCTTTGCGAAAGGAACTTCGCATGTATGAAGATAAACTGGCGCGACAAAGTCGAGAATATGATCGAACTATCCAATGAACTAGACATAGGCTTGGAAAGCACGGTTTTCGTCGATGATTCGCCCCAAGAGCGTGAACGGATGAGACAGGCCTTGCCCCAAGTTCTTGTGGTCAATCTGCCCGTTTCGCCGTTTCGACATTGTCAGGCCCTTCAAGCCATAAGCGATTTCAACGTACTCGTGATGTCAGAAGAAGACAAACGCCGCGGCGAAATGTACTACGCGCGGAGAAAACGTGTGGAACTTATGCAATCGAAGAGTAGCCTAGAGGAATTTCTCAAGTCCCTAGATATGAGCGTAGAGATCAAGTATGCTGAGAAGTTTTCTATACCCAGGATCACGAGCCTCTTAAACAGAACGAACCAATTCAATCTTACCACCCGTAGGTATACCCAAACCGAAGTTGAAGACATGAATGCCCGGCATGATAGGTTCCAGATCTACGGCCTAAGAGTCACTGACAGGTTTGGAGATGAAGGGATAGTCGGCGTGGCAATAGTCCGAAAGGAGGAAAAAACATGGAATATCGACTCGTTCCTGATGAGCTGCCGCGTCATAGGGCGCCAGATCGAGACGGCCTTCCTAGCCAAGATCGTGAAGGACGCAAAGATGAGCGGCGTCGCCCACCTTATTGGCGAGTACATCCCCACAAGTAAGAATGAGCCAGCCCAATCCTTCTATGAAGATCACGGATTCGAGAGGATTCAAGAAGCTGAAAACGTAACAAGATGGAGGCTGGACCTTAAAGCCGCTACGGTCAATGTGCCTGACTGGGTGAGGATCAAGAATGGTTAGCCGTGAAGAAGAAACATTGAGGAAGATAGTAAGCAAGATCCTCCTTCTAAATGAATCCACTTTTGGTGACGATCTCTCACGAAACGACCTAGAAGCTTGGGACTCTCTGGCTCACCTGATGCTCATAAGCGAGGTCGAGTCGAGTTTCCAAGTAACCTTAAGCGACGACGACATTGTAGCAATAAACACGGTTGGCGACCTCAGAAGGATGCTGAGGAAACTTGGCGTGGGGGTCTAACGGCACTTTCGTGGTCTTCAACTGGATAAGTTTGGTCTATTTTAGCTTCATTATTGCGCGCGCCGGGTGACCGCCGACCATGGTATACGGGGGTACATCACGGTTCACGACAGCACCTGCGGTTACGATGGCTCCTTCTCCGATGGTAACTCCTGGTAGGATGATTGCGCCTGCTGCAATCCATGCTCCACGCCCTATCTTTACCTTTTTCGGTCCCTCTCCATAGATACTTAGTCTCTGGTGGAAGGGACTGGCGCCTGAGTGTGCCATTATTATTACCCCTGGACCTATGCTTGCTTCGTCTTCGATCTCTATGTATTCTGGGTATTCGCCATCGATCATCACTAGGAAGCCCACGTAGACATCTCTGCCCGTCTTAACGCCACATCTTCGCAAGAGGCTACATCGAAACTGATAGATTGGGGAGATCCATGCTAGGATTCGCAGCAGCCTACCTGCCGTTTTGCCCATGCTATCAACTTACCCATTTTCATACACTTAAAGGAGTCGTAATGAGTAATCCATAAACGTGAAGTTATCGATGTCGCCAGTTAAGAGACAACAGAACGATGCGCCGTCCTTCCATTTTCCATGCGTACGCCAGTAGTTTACTGCATCGGTAACTGTCGGAAACCATCCGTCTAGTTTTGTCCCATAATCAAGTACCTGCCTGAGCACATCGATGTACTTGGGCTGTCCGATTCTTATGGGGTGAAGGTCGAACATGATGGCTCCGTGATCTTTGGCTGCCATTCTGGCGGCGTTCTTCAAAATCTTTACCATCTGCCAATTGTTTAGACCATACGTGTCGATCATTCCGTCGTCCGACCACTTGCATAACGGAACGCAGATAAACTCTGATTCGCGTTTATCCACACGGATTCTGAAAAGATGTCTTCGTTCCCAATATATTGGGTTATGCCCAATTCCGCCATCCCAGAGGAAATGATGTCTTTCTAGGAGCCTAGGGGTATGCTCCGTATATGCATTGTACGGTGCCCTAAATCCATGGATTGGAACGTTCATGCTTTTGAAAGCCAAGATGCTCCTCTTAATGTCCATCGCTTGCTGTCTTTCCGAGAGATATCTGTAGTTTACGTGTTTGAAGCCGTGAGAAGCGATCTCATGGGGCGACCGGAAAATTTCGCTGATAAGAGCCTGATTCCTCAAGGCCGTGGAGGCCACAATTGGGAAGGTGAACCTTGCGTGATACTGCTCCGTGACTTGAAAAATATTCTCGAGTAGGGTCTCAAAGCGCGTTCTATGGAACTTGGCCATTCTTATGAATTGAAGTAGGATCTTGTTCCTTCGGCTCCTCCACAGATACCTCAACCAACCGGTCCCTATCAGCATCAGGAATCACTTATGGTCGAGACTTCTCATCTTTCTTCTTCCAGAAACTCGACGAGATACCCGTCCGGCGTGTATATAAAGGCGATTCTTCTCCCCCCGTAAAGCTTTGATGGGGCTGGCTTCGAGATAATCAGGGAATTCTGTCGTCTGGCCTCCTCCAGGTTTTTCTCGAGATCCTTTACCAAGTAGCAGATGTGATATAGACGTATTCCCCTTCTCAGAAGGTTAGACACGGGGGAATCCTCTGTTAAAGGGGCGACCAATTCGATCGGGATCTTTGCGTGAGATGCTGAGAGTAAGACTACGCGAACCTTGTGAACAGGGTCTTCCACGATCTCGGTTATCGGATGGAGCTCAAAAAGCGTTTCATGGTGACCAATCGCCTTCTCTAGGTCGTCTGTAGCAATCCCGACATGGTGTAACCTCATGAAAATGACACTCCTGCAGACACCTACTTAACTGACCTCGCTATTATTGTTTCTGGTACTGATCAAAACATTCACTAGCCTCATTTTCACCTTATGCAAAGTCGATCACGGAGACTACAATACTGGTTGATGAGATGTTCAATTCCAGACTTATCTCATCTCGTCATATCAGCCTAGCTTTGACGTTTCGAAAGGTGAACAGTCAAGTGATAATTCCAAGCGCGCTACTAGAACAGCGCAAAATCTTAGATATCCAAGTATGAAAAGTGTTCGTCGCATAGAAACACCAATATCTTAATATGAGTAGATGTTCTTTGATGTACGCATATACCAAGGAGCGGCAGATGTTTCAGAGAAACAGGTGGTGACTTGCCCCAAAAAGTGTTTTGCTCACGGTGCAGCACAATTCTGTATCAAGATGAAGAATTGAGACCGCCTGACGAGATCATTCAGATGTATAACGGTAAATGCCCGAATTGCGGCAAAAAGCTATCTTTAATTCCTCGCACCGTCGAGATAATACCGATAGGACCTTCCCAGTGACCGTAAGCCAAATAAAATATTGTTGAGATTCGTTAGAGAAGTAGGCGGGGATCCAATGAAGGCAAAAGTAATATCACGGATTAGCCAAATAGGCTCATGGCTTAGGAAACTTGGGGCGCTCCGCCTCGAAGTTTCTCACTCTTCGCTCCTACATGGGTCTTCCATCTTTCTCATCCTCCTAATTGCATTTCTAGTCCGGTTGTTGCCTATCCGCTGGATTCCATCCCCTTGGATTCCAGATCATTATTATCTTTCAGAGTTCGACCCGTATTTCCAATATCGGATAACGGAGCATATCGTGGAAAATGGCTTCTTGTCCTGGCTCAATTGGCATGATGACATGGGTTGGTATCCGTGGGGCCGAGATATGGCCACAGCCTCATTCCCCGGGCTTGCATTGACGGCGGCATCGTTCTACATGATCGTAAGAGCTCTTGGTGCTCCGATAGATCTTGTTCAGTTTTCCTTGGCTTTCCCAGCTGTAATGGGAGCTGTGACCTGCTTTGTCATGTACTTTGTGGGGAAGGATATAGGCGGTGAATCAGTGGGCTTATTCTCGGCTTTCTTTCTCGCGCTTAATTCATCCTATATTGGACGCACTTCACTAGGTTTCTTCGACGATGAGACCGTCGGTATCTTCGGTATCTTGCTCTTCATACTGTTCTTTCTTAGGGCGATTGAGAAAGAGAGACCATTGAAGGACGGGATAATGTGCGCCGTGGCAGCCGGGCTATCACTTGGCTATCTATCCGCCTCTTGGGGTGCTACGCGCTATCCTATGGATGTGACCGTTCTATTCGTCTTTGTATTGCTTTTGGCGGCCCGATACTCCTCTCGATTGTTCCTGGATTATGGGGTATGCTTCGGCGTAGCCCTGCTTATAGCGGGAAACGTTCCAAAACTGGGCATAGGTTTCTTAAGGGAAGTTTCAGTTCTGCCGGTATACGGAATCTTCCTTATCCTGTGCGCGTTTGAAATTTACCACCGAATGAAGACACAAAAGATGAAGGTCCTAGGCGTCGCCGGTTTCTTAGCCATCATCTTGGTCATCTTTGCCTCTCTGTGGATTCTGGGATACTTCGAGACGCTTGCTGGTAGGTATGTCTCCGTCTTAAACCCTCTTGAACGGGCGGCATCACCTCTCATAGAATCTGTGGCGGAACATAGAGCTTCCGCTTGGGGAACATTCTATTTCGACTTTGGAGTACTGGCCCTTTTCATACCTATCGGATTGTTCTTCGCAGTTCAGATGGCAACCGATAGGAGCATATTTGTGAGCATATTCGTACTGACATCACTGTATTTCGCAGGCTCGATGGTGAGGTTAACGCTGATTATGTCCCCAGCCGTATGCCTCGTTTGCGCTCTAGGCGTGGTGCGTTTGATGAAGCCCTTTGTCACACTTTTGAATGAGTCTGCTGCCACCTCTAAACGGAAAGTACTTTTTAGGACACGTTTAGGGAAAGAGTTCAGCGTTGGATTTCTGATCGTGATATTTCTACTTTTCACGTTGACTTACGTTGTTGGAACCGATTCGAGGTCTCAACGTCCAAGAGTCTTCGATCAAGCCTACTCGCCTGTCACAATTGCTTCTGCCAGCATGGGCTTCAGACCTGGCGATATCATTACCGACTGGTTAGACGCCTTGATCTGGATGAGAGAGAACCTGCCCCCCTCACCTCCTTGGCAACCGCCCCCTGGCAGCAACCTCAAACCTACGATCGTTGCGAGTTGGTGGGACTATGGATACTGGATAACGACGATAGCGAATAGGACCTCGCTTGCCGACAACGGCACATTGAATACAACGCAGATAGCACAGATTGCCCAAATGTTTATGTCACGGGAAAACGAGTCGATCGAGATACTGAAGAAATATGACGTAACTCACGTTGTTGTGTTCACTACCGCTGACAGCACGGGGCAGGATCATAGCTGGGGTGAAGCTGGAAAATTCACATGGATGATAAAGATCGCTGGCCTCAATGAATCCGATTTCGGCTCATATTCTCAACAAGGCGCATGGCAATGGAGCAGTTATGGACAGAATACAACCTTGTACAAGATGATGACCTATGGCAAATATGTTAACCTCGTCGAGGAAAGGCAGCAGAATGCCCAACTCGCACTCCAGCAATACTACGAACTGTTGGCTCAGTGGGAGTACTTTAATAAGTGTTTTACGCTAGTCTATTCCTCCAAGGGTCAAGGTGTATACCTGGGGACGTCAAACAACGAACCCGTATACTTGTACGCGATTATACTCGTATACGAAGTAGTATACTAACGATTCTAAATCGTGTTAAGTGCTAACGAAAAGGATCTGTCTAACGTCGTCCATCCTGTCAATTTCATCACAGGACAGGAAGAGAAAGCTTCAACTCTTGGCTATAGCGAACGCAAACGAAACGTCTACGCAGTATATCCCTCATTCTGTCACGGTTTCTCGGGTTCTGCGTAGAGAAAAGATTGGCGAAGTCGATACAGTTTATAGTCATAATCCACAAGGTAGTCGCAAAGATCATCGATCTCTTTTGGATAATGATACGCGGCAATTGCCAAGTTAGGCCTGAATTCTCTAAGAGTCTTCTCTGCGCCCTTCAATAGTAGCAATTCAGCCCCTTCCACATCTATCTTGATGAAATCCAACCTCTGAACCTGGTATTCCTTGGCTGCCGTATCTAGGCGCTTGACGTTAACTAGAAGAAACTCTTCAGTTCGCGGCATTATGGAACGGGGCATAATTGAATGGCCACCACTATTCAAATTGGCAAGATAAAGCTTCACATAGCCATCTGATTCTCCTAGGGCGCAGCACACGGCCTCAATATTTCCTATACTATTGAGTCGAATGTTGCTATTGAGAACTGCATAATTTAGCGGGTGTGGTTCGAATGCTAGAACTCTTCCCTTCGGTCCGACAAGTTTCGAAACTTTGATGCTATAAAGCCCTACATGTGCGCCAGCATCTACGACGCCATTCCCCGTGTGGGGATGGTTCAGCTTATCATACACGCGACCGAAATAGACCTCCTCCAGAATTCCTCTTGATATATCATCTTGAACCAAAAATCTTGAGCTATCTGGCGAAAAGACCAAGGAATAATTACCTACTGGTATTCTGGCACCAAAGCGATCAAATTTGATTGCTCTTGAAAACCTTTCGTAAACTCTGTGGTCTCTGAGGAGCTGGTCCCTTCTCTTCTTTCCGAGAAGGGCACGGATCCCCAATCTAAATCCCAGGTAGTTCAGTCTGCCTATGGATCTACAGAACTTGTTTAGCCTGGAGTCGATATCGCTTTGGTCCAATCTATCTCTCCATCTTCATCTCAGAGACTTCATTCGTGAACCTTCGGTCTCGCCACAGATTCTCAGTAACCTCTCGTCATTTCTTGCTCCATAGATGGATATTATCATTGCGGCAAACATATTCGTATTTTGCCTCAGCTATTTTCCTATGTGGCTGCGAAATTTGAAAAATTGGCGCATAATCTTGGATTCTGAAAGGACATATTCAGAATACCCGAATCCAACGGGCAAGGTCACGCATCCAACTTTCTTCTCATTTGTGGGAAACCGCTAGGCATGCGAATAGAAATCCTCCCAACAATACTAAGAGGAAGTTGTTGATGAGATCTAGGTTCTGACGAGATATGAAATCGTTATGGACGATGTTGCCATTTTCGTCTATTACTATCAGCCTCATCTGAGCTGAGTGTCGCCAATAAGACCCATTATAGTCGAAACGGTATTTCAGATGGTTACACCCTGAATTCAGCAAGGTTGTGTAGACTTTTGTGAAGTAAGTCGTAGCTGCGAGAATACTGATATTTTGGGCCTTGGTGGAACCAATCTCCATCTCTAATGTGGCTGTCAAATCTTCATCAAGGCCAATCCGTGAACTCTTAACAAAAACTTCCTGCTTGCCGCCACCGCTTTTTCTGCCCACGACGCTAAATAAGCTGGCTTGTCCTTTTGGAAGGCTTAACTTACTGACTAGGAAGGCATACTGGCCGAACAAGGGTCCGAGCTGTTGTTCATCTAGAGGCTTATACGATATCTGAAGTTCATCTATCTCGCCAACAAAGTAGCTGATCTTTCTTTGGCTATCTCTTCCAATTTCTAGATCATAAGAGGAAACTTTGATGGCTCCTTCAGCTGGTCTTGAGTCTACGAGCTTACCATCCACAAAAGCCTCCATCCTCTTGTTGCCATAGGTAAAGATGAAGTAATGCCATGTTCCGTTGTATGGCTCTAGTGGAAACGATAGACTTTGCATGGCGCCTAATTCAAAATAGATCTTGCTATTCCAGACGAAAATGGCGAAAGACCCTCCTAAGGGTGGGTAACCCTTGGATAGGATGGTATAACTTCTCGTGGGTCTAGCTTCCTCGATTTTCGCAAAGAAACTTATTGTTATTGCATTCTGAGTATATACGGCTTCATTGATTCGGATTGAGATATATTCCTTGCCATCAAACCTCACAGCTTTACCATAGTACCCCTCAATGACCTTCGCCCCGTAGTTTGTGCCGTAATTTCTGAACCCACCATGGTCTATCACGGTGGTCTCATTTGCATCGTCAAATGTGATCTCTAAGAATGGTTCTGTTACATTGAGTTTGGGCAGCTTCGAAACACTAGGCTTTTCAGGTTTTATTATGCTGGAGTTTGCATACTTCTTGATGTAGAGGTTTGCATATTCATACGAGGTCGTGTCGGGGTCAGTACTGATAAGGAACCTCGTATTGTTTGGGGCTATCTCGACCAACTTGAGGAGCTCTTCCTCTGTATCTGGTAGAGGTATCAGCAAACCTTCTTTCAATATGTCGTCGTTTATGTATGTTCTCATATGTATGTAGTTGTTAGAAAGAACTAGGCTGCCTTCATCTTTATTTTCACTGAGAGAGTCACTTATTGTGGAAAGACCGAGATCTTCATGCAGTCGAGAATTCTCCGCAAATTGCCAGTTGAAATAGACGCCATTTATCAACATGATGACTGTTGAGAGGCAAAAGGCCATCTTTTTCACATCTATCTTTCTTGACGCAACGATGTCATCCTTGATGGCAAATCTAACCCACAAATATTTTCTCGAGATGAGCAAACATAAGGTTATTGTCAGAGATATAAGCTCGATCATGATCACATCTACAGTCCATGATCTGTATGGAAAGTTATATCCGATAAAAACGCCGTCTTTTTCCCTCGATAACCAGGTATTGATCCACAGAAGAATAAGCGCCCCACAGAGAATCGGCAGAAGTCTTGAGAAGCGTGAGCTTTCTTTAATTTCTTTCAAAATCATCATTGCTAAGGGCATCCAGAGCGGCACCATCCAAAGGGAATACCTGCTGATGTCACGAAGAAAAGCTGGTAAAGATTGAAAGTGGAACGTGAAGACGCTCATAAATACTAATAGGGCCAGAATCTTTGTCTGGAAATCTCTATGCACATCCTTCTGCAGCATAATAAGAGGGAGGGCGGTGACTACTGCAGTGATTATTATGTTCGAAAATTCTGGAGATAAGAGCGTATAGAAGTAGTCTACACGATCACCAAAGCTTTTAGCAAAATACGTTGAAGCAGAAAATATCAGGTACTGAGCCGGACTTGCAAATAGGAAATTGCCGAATAGGCCTGCGAGTCTGCTATCTCTCATTATCCGCATGGAAATGACGTAAGGAACATCAACGCTGAGTTCATAAGCCAGAGGCAGAAGCACAATCGCCAAGATCTTATACGTCTCGTTCGAACTGCAAAGTTTGTGTCGAACTATCAAGTACATCAGAATTAACCACATGGGGATCAGGATCAATAGATTAGTCTTAACCAATGATAGAACAGCTAGGCCTAGAAAAGAGTAAACCAGTTCTCCGAAGTCAATCGAGACGCGGCAGCCTATTTTTGAAAGAGACTTGACAAAGGATAGCGTCGAAAAAACTCCGTAGAAGGCTATGGTTAAATCATTTAGTGCCAAATCAGAGAACCCGAGTAATAGGGGATTGATCAACGCTAACGCTGACGTAGCTACACGCAACCATTTATCCCTAACTAACAGCGATGTCGTTAGAGAGGTCATCGCTAAGAACATTGTCCCGAGCAATCCAGCTTGGTACGTTGGTAGACCTGTACAAGCCAAAAATGAGGCTAAAAGGTATGTCCAGAATAACCTGCCATTCATCAGAGCACAAAACTCACTTCTATTGGGGGTAACACCAACTGGAGGCGCCTCGCCGTTTAAAACCCCCATTCTAGCTGAGAATATGTAGCTTGTTTCATCCATATTCGGGTGAAATAGGCGCGGAAATCCGCTGAAATAAAGTAATAGGGCAACATATGATGAGAGTGTGAGAGTAAGTAAGAGAACATCAGATTTGCTAGGATTAGACATTGTTCTTCTCACCGGCTCCCTCACGGTAAAAAGTAACACAAGAACAAGCGATACTAAAGAATACCAAAACAGATTTAGAGGAAGATTTGACATAAACATAAATGATGTCAATGTCGTCAATATCAAAGTCGAAACGAAGAAACCTTCAACAATCAGCTCCGGTAGTTCATCATTAAGTCGCCGTTTTGTAACCGTCAGCAAAGCTATACCTGGAAGAACGAATAAGCATGGAAAAACCAGCAGAGCTCTTAGCAATGGCGGTGTTGCCACGAAGGAGAGAGCAAAGTAGATTAACTCGAGGATTACTGGTAGGTAGAAGAGCTTCCCCAATAGTAGTGCCCCTGATGTCAAAGATTAG
>Ga0315310_10002331_pt1 | contig 11876 bp, 17 predicted proteins | sample TDP5_MG_FD_203630 | JGI IMG/M metagenome (GOLD analysis project Ga0315310, IMG submission 203630) | Freshwater sediment microbial communities from Lake Towuti, South Sulawesi, Indonesia - TDP5 | ecosystem: Environmental > Aquatic > Freshwater > Lake > Sediment | place: Indonesia: South Sulawesi... | reverse complement strand
GGCACGGCAGAAAGCAGAAGGCGGAATTTCGAGTGCCGAAATGTGTCGTCGCCTGGGATTGAAAAAGACAACGCGCGGCAGATAACACACAAGTGTTGCCGAATTAACCCGCCCGAAAGTTTTGACAACCATTGATTGAGACAGTATCCCAGTCCTCGTCGTCCCAAGGATTGTCCCAAAAGTCAAGGCTGCTCTCAGCGGCCATCAGCAAATCGTCGAAGGCATCATCGGCCTGGATGACAAAGACGATCAAATGAGCGCCTGTCGGGAATGGAACGGACAATTCAACGCGCCCATTCTCTTTCACTTCAACGTCGTACTTCAGGGCAGTTTGCTGTATCATAGGAATAACTCCAGCTACTTGCAGCTTTTGGGGGTAATTATAACATAGAGGGTGGCGGCAAACAAACACTCCGCAATGTCAGCAGGCTTGGCGTTTTGTGCCATTCCATCCCAAACACCGACCAGCAACTGCTGGCCCAGCTCAGTTCGCTGCTGATGCCGGAGATGGTGGTGGGGTGAGCCGGGCCGGACTTTCGAGTCATCGTGGTGTTGCCTTTCATTTTCCGTGTTTGCTCTGGGGCACTTCGCCAACCCGCCCCGCCGCCTGTTCGGTATAATGCCACGAGTTGAGGTGAAATATGCAAATCGAAAAGCCGATTGTTTTTATCAGTCATGCCGCAACCGATCAGCCAATTGCGAACATCTTAAAGGCAGAGATTGATCGAGTATTTGCAAACGGCGTGTATGTCTTCGCTTCAAGTGTGCCCGGCGTGGTAAAGCCAGGTGCTGACTGGCTGAATGAGATTAAGGAGAATCTTGAGAAGGCGAAGGCCATAGTTGTCCTTATCACACCTGTTTCTATTAATAGGCCGTGGATTTGGTTCGAGGTCGGTGCTTCTTGGTTTAGGATGCTGGAAGGATCAGGGCGAATATATCCACTGTGTGCCCCCGAGATTGACTTCTCGGACTTACCGGAACCACTTAAAAGACTTCATGCCTTGTCGCTTGGTAAGGCAGAACACGTTAAGTTGTTCTTTCAGACGCTTTGCGATCAGTTCGGCTTCGGAAACATGAAAGGGTTCAAAGGAAGTGCAATTACAAAACGACTTCCCAAATACTCTGATTTGAAGATTGACCAGAATGATCTAAAGACAGGCACAATATACTCTGGTCCTTACGAAGGGTATTCTGACGATGAATTGAGCGAGGTGCTAGATGAAAATTACGTATATGAAGAGTGGCACCATTTTACGTTTGCTCCCGAGCTTTCTATATTGAGAGGTAGATCAAACATTTTCGCAGGAAAGTTGGTTCACTATCACGAGTTAGATGAAAGACTTAGGTTGCCTCCAGGTACATCTAAAAGACTACTCAAAGAAGTTGCTGCGCGATACAAATTGACTCCTGACCAGGAGTGGGAGAATTGTATCAGGTTTGTATATTGATTTGATGCACTGTTACCAGGAGTATAATTCAATGTCCAGAGTCATTGTCACCACAGAGGCAGAGCTACGAGCCGCGATGAAACGGCGCGATTCTGAGATCGCAGTAGCAGACAAAGATCTAGCGCAGAAAGTACACCGGCTGAAAGCAATTGCTCCGTCTGTGGCTATTGCAGCCATCGCCACGGTAGGCGCTAGCACGCTCATGGGGCCAGCGGGCTTGCTGCCGACCAGTATTGTAGTGAGCCTCACAGGTGCGGAAATAGTTATTATCGTGGCTCTCGTTCTCGCCGTCGGTGCGGGCCTCACCCTCGCGCTGGTGAAAGACTATGACGAAGTGGAATTTGACGCTTCCAGCGGCAAAGTCATTCTAAGACGGCGGTCGAAGAATTAGTCAACTTGCTATAACGCCGTCGGCGGCTTCGCCTAAACCCGCCGCTCGATAAACGCTCATTGCTGCGCCATGCGCTGGCTACGGCATCTATCTACGGCGGTTGCGGGCCATCCAGCCCTGCGCCCGCATTCGCCGGCGCGGGCTTCGCCAGCCCGCCGCTTGTGGGCATAGGACCACTGACACCATTGAAAGCACTGATGGCACTGATTCAGTGCCGTCATCTCCCTCAGTGTTTCAGTGGTGGGGGACACGGCGGGCTGTCAACGGCGGGCACGGGAAACGCTCATTGTCGCGCTATGCGCTGGCAACGGTGTCTATCCTACGGCTTATGCGGCTGTGGGCCATCCGACCCCGCGCCCACATTCGCCAGCGCGAACTTCTCAAATGCCGGGGCCGTTATGCGATAGCCCACCCCGTTTGTCAGCTATTGATAAAGGTGTAGATACACAGCAGGAGTTTCCGTGGATCAGCGATGGACGCATCTTTTTGGCCAATTGCAGCAGCCACCGAATTCGGTGACATTATGAGATTGGCAATGTAAACTTGCACGAGAGCTACTCAGGCGAGCTACATACTCGCCGAAAGAAAGGGTTAGCACCATGTCAGCAGAAATACTAACACCTCCACGTTTGTCAGAAGGTAGTCCACCAGCGTCCGACAGCGTTGCGCAGGCTTTAGAGACCTTTCAAGTGGTCCGAAGCCGTGTCTTGCGCTGGGTGCTACGGCTGCTGCCCTGGGCCATCTTGCCTTACGTAATCGTCGTTGTCGGGGCCCGCGATCCCATGTACACTTCAGGGATAGTGGCCGCTGCCTTGGCCCTCTTCGTCTTCCAGTTCCTTGTGCAGCGCATCCCGGAGACCCTCGCCACCCTTTGGAACCGGAACATCATCGCGGCCAAGCCCACGACGGTCTTAGACGATGCGAACCCGATCGGAGAAGCACTCAACTCCACTGCCAACTCGTTGAACCCTGCCCCGCCGGAAAAGCAGTATCGGACGTTTATTCACGATTTTGAAGGCTTGCTGAATCACTCAGGTCAGTGGGCGATGGTCGTGTTTTTCGCTCTCTTGGGGTTTGCGAGCTTCCCCTACGAAGCCGGAGGATTGAAGGCCTTCATCGAAGACCTTAGGGGGTGGCACTCGTGGCGGCTCTGGTACGAACTCTTTGTAGAGCCCTTCACCGGTTTCATCCTCGGGCTTGTGGTCTGGCGGATGATCATCATTGGTGTGCAAGTCTGGCGGCTCGGGAAGAAATTCGATCTGACTCCCCAGCCAGGGCATCCGGATCGGTGCGGAGGACTTGAGTCATTGGGCAATCTGTGCCTGTGGAACGCTCTGCTCGTCACCATACCAGGAGTGTACCTAGGGGGCTGGATCATCCTTGGGCCGAGTACTGAATACGGCGACTTTTACACGCCCCTGTTCTCCAAGCTGCTACTGGTTCCGATGGCCTTGGCGGCGATCAGTTTCTTTCTGCCGCTGTGGAGTGTGCATCAGGCCATGGTAGCCAAACGGGCTGTGGTACGACAGCAGTTAGATCAACTAGCCCAGAGCATCAGTCACTTGGCGCGTGAGATGCTGGATCGGGCGGACGAGTTGGAACCGGAGGAAGGCGAGAAGATGGCTAAGAAGCTGGAACTAATGCAGCAGATCTATCAGCAGAATAAGTACTACCCGGTATGGCCGTTTAATCTTGGGATCTTGGTAAAGTTTATGACCTCACAAGCAGTGCCACTACTGGGTCTGACAGGCCTGGGGCAACCGATACTGAAGGCCATCACCGCCCTAATGGCTTTCCTGAGCCAGATGCAGACGCAGTAGATGAGGGGACCCGAGTGAGCCACGCAGCTAATCTCCCGAAGAGCGAAGGTAACGGTTACGGGCCATCCGGCCCTGCGCCCAAATTCGCTGGTGCGCCTTCGCCAATCCGCCGCTTGTGGACACAGGACCACTGACACCGTTGAAGGCACTGATGGCACTGATTCAGTGCCGTCATCCCCCTCAGTGTTTCAGTGGTGCCAGGGGACACGGCGGGCTGTCAACGGCGGGAACGAGAAACACTCATTGCTACGCTATGCGCTTGCAACGGCATCTGTCTACGGCGTTTGCGGCTGCGGGCCATCCGGCCCTGCGCCTAAATTCGCTGGCGCAGACTTTGCAAATACCGGGGCTGTTATATGCCATTGTCAAAAGATGAAGGAGATTGGCATGACAAAACAATTCAAAGTCATAGTTGAGAAACATCCCGATGGCTATGTAGCCTACCCACTTGGCCTCAAAGGCGTGGTTGTCGGTGAAGGCGACACCTATGAGGAGGCGTTAGCTGACGTCAAGTCAGCTATTCGCTTCCATATCGAGACTTTTGGCCAAGAGGTTCTTGAGGTCGAGTCGCCCGTGCTTGAAGCCTTTGTGGCCGAAGCGGGAGTAGCTATCTAATGCCCAAGTTTCCGGTTGATGCTCCCAAAAGGAGAGTCATCAAGGCGTTTGAGCTTTTGGGGTTTCACCTCGTCCGGGAACGGAAGCATATTGCGATGGTTCGGGAAAACCCGGATGGCACACGGACTCCATTGACGATGCCTAATCATGCCCGGATCAAGGGCTCAACTTTGAGAACGATTTGCACGCAAGCAGGCATCCCGCGAGACGGCTTTCTGAAGGCATATGAGCAAACTTGACTAGCGACGGCGTCCATCTACGGCCTACGGCGTTTGCGGCTACGGGACATCCGGCCCTGCGCCCACATCCGCTGGCGCGGACTTTGCCAACCCGCCGCTTGTGGGCACAGGACCACTGACACCGTTGACAGCACTGATGGCACTGATTCGTGCCGTCACCCCCCTCAGTGTTTCAGTGGTGCCAGGGGACGGCGGCTTAATCTAATGGAGGTCAAACCATGCGACAAGTGATCATCTATCCTGGAGAGGATGGCTACTGGGTTGCAGAATGCCCCAGCCTGCCTGGCTGTATCAGTCAGGGCAAGACGAAAGAAGAAGCCATCGCCAACATCAGAGAGGCAATTCAAGGATACATTGCTGCATTGGAAGAAGATCATCTTCCTGTCCCCGAGGAACACTTTGAAGCGCTTGTGGTGGCAGTATGAGCAAATTGCCCAGGATTTCGGGCCGCGAGTGCGTCAGAGCGTTGGAGAGGGCAGGCTTCTATTTCAAGCGGCAGACAGGGAGCCACATTATCCTACGTCGGGATGATCCTTTCGCAAGTCGTTGTCCCTGACCACAAGGAGTTGGATAGGGGCACTCTGCGCGCGATTATTCGGCATGCTGGTCTCAGCGTGGATGAGTTCGTGGAGTTGTTATGACGCCGTCCCAATGCGGCACTCTGCGCTGCACCTTCTGCGGCGTTTGCGGCTGCGGACCATCCGGCCCTGCGCCCAAATTCGCTGGCGCAGCTCCGCAAACGCTGGGGTCGTTGGGCGACATACCCAAAGGAGCTTGTCGGTATGGATGTAGTCAAGTCTAAAAACGATGTGCCCATCAGATTGCCAGAAGAGAGATGGATCCACATTACAGAAGAGCATTCGGAGATGGCCGGTTATATTTTGAAGCTCTTGAAACAGTGACGGATCCTGAAGCCATCTATGAAGGCAAGGCCGGCGAATGCCTGGCTGTAAGAGAGGTAGAAGGAAACAAATACATTGTGATCGTATACCGAGAGGTAAGCAAAGAGGACGGATTTATCATCACTGCGTTTCTGACAAAGCGAAGAAGGCAACTCGAAAGGAGGCGAAAGCTATGGCCGCGATAGAGGTAGAGAGTGTGTTACCCCTCGTGCCTAGATTATTAGAGATTCCTCACAAGAGGATTTGGACGACATACGATCAAGAGGCGGATGTACTTTACATCAATTTTAAGAAACCGAGCCATGCCGATGATTCTGAACTCACGGATGACGATATCATAATTAGATATGAAAGAGGACAAATTGTAGGCATTACCATACTGAACGCAAGCAAAAGAAAGATCAAGTAATGGGCACGGCGTGTAAAACGGGCTTGCTCACTTCCGCCTAGATGCTTCGCACTTTGCAGAACCTGGACGCGATAAGCGCTCATTGCTGCGCTATGCGTTTGTAACGGCGTCTACCTACGGCATTTGCAGCTACGGGCCATCCGGCCCTACATCCAAAGTCGCTGGGGCGAACTTCAAATGCCAGGGCCACTGGGTGCCATTGCCCCGACTGAGCGAGAAAGAGGGACAGACAGATGAGCGAGTTCTTGAAAGATTTCTCAGCACCAGCCCTGGTTACGGCCATCGAAGCCAATTATTGGAAGTTTTGGGCTTTCTTCGGCCGCTCGCCACAAGTAGAACTGCACGACGACCCGGAGGTGATGTGGCTAGTCAGCGATATTCCACACCCTGGGTTCAACGGTGTCTTCCGCACCCAACTTGCGCCAGGCGATATAGATGCGAGAATCGGCGAGACTCTAGCACACTTCAAGTCACGCCAGTTGCCCATGACCTGGTGGATCAGTCCATCCACACGACCAGCCAATCTAGGGAATCATCTGGGGGCTTGTGGTTTGACCCACACAGCAGAGCCTGGTATGGCCGTTGATTTACTGGCGTTGAACGAGGATGTGCCTCAGCCGTCCGGTCTAGAGATCGAACACGTCCGCGATGTAGAGACACTGAAAAAGTTTAGCCACGCCGCCAACATTGGCTTTGGGATGCCTGACTTGGTTGGCAACGCTATTTTTGACATCGAAGCCAGTCTGGGCTTTGAGCCCCATCTGCCGCGACATCACTATGTCGGTCTACTGAAGGGGGAACCTGTTGCAACTTCGACTCTGCTACTGGGTGCAGGTGTAGCAGGCATCTACACCGTAGCCACAGTCCCGGAAGCACGGGGGCAAGGAATTGGGTCAGCAATGACGTTAGCGCCTCTCCGTGAGGCCCGGGCGATGGGTTATCGGATTGGTGTCCTGCATTCGTCGCAGATGGGGCTCAATATGTACCGCTGGCTTGGATTTAAGGAATGCTGCAAAGTGAGCTTTTACTCATGGCCGGGTAAAGTGGACCAAAGCAAAGAGACGGACAACGGCGCATAACAACGCATTTACGACAATGCTTTTGTCGTGCCACGGCACTGCACAAATGCACAGGAACGATAAATGCTCATTGCTGCGCCATGCGCTGGCAACGGCGTCTATCTACGGCATTTGCGGCTATGGGCCATCCGGCCCCGCGCCCAACTTTGCTGGCACAGGACTTCAGGCCTATGCCATTATCCGAAATTACTGGCCTAAAGCAGGGAAGGAACAATTTCATGAATGAGACAATCAACTATCAACAGATCTTGATGGACGAGGTTAAGGAATTGCCGGAAGAAGCTTTACCTAACCTGCTGCAAATCGTCCGTTTATTCAAGGAGAGCGTCTTGCTTCAGAGCCGCCAGGCTGCTCTGGCTTTGCAGGCTGAGCTCGCCCAATGGGATCGGCTTAGCGATGAAGCACTAGTAGAGTTTGAGAAGGGGCTCTAACAACTATGGACATCGGGGACATCTACACTGTCGAGATTCCGCCCAGTGATGGACATGAGCAGGCTGGCACTCGCCCGGCCATCATTGTACAAGGCCCCCCGGTTCGAAAACCAGCTACCGACCGTGCTCATCGTGCCCTTAACCTCCCAGTTGGTAGCGCAAGCTTTCCCAGGTACGTTTTTGATCCATCCCGATTCCGAGAACGGGTTGACCATGACTTCTGTCGCCCTGGTGTTTCAGTTACGTGCCATTGACAAGAGACGGCTAAGGCGCGTGATTGGACGACTGAGCGCTCCCCATCTGGCTCAGTTGCACCAGTATATAAAAGCCCTGCTACAATTACCCTGATGCTAACCACTTGTGTGTATATTGTAACTGCAAACGCTTATTGCTGCGCTATACGCTTGCAACGGTGTCTATCTGCGGCATTTGCGGCTGCGGGCCATCCGGCCCCGCGCTCACATTCGCTGGCGCGAGCTTCTCAAATGCTGGGGCCGTTATCCGAAACGTCAGCCCAAGGGAATTGGACTGGCACATACGGAGTGAAGAGTTGAGTATCGAGCCCGACAATAGTGACCAGACTACTATTCGATTGGCGAGCGCAGCGGATGTCGGGCGTATTGCTGTGCTCTGCCAGCAACTGGGTTACCCCGCGTCTCAGGAACAGGTGCAGCGACGTCTTCACCAGATTCAGCAGGATGAGAGTCACGCTGTCTATGTCGCAGAACAATCGGACGGGCACATAGTTGGCTGGGTTCACGTCTATGTTTGTCAACTGGTGGTGACCGATCCGCAAACAGAGATTGGGGGGCTTGTCGTAGATGAAGGCTATCACCGCCGTGGAGTTGGACGGCTGTTGATGGAACAGGCTGAGCGGTGGGCTCGTGAGAAAGGATGTTGGGCAGTTCATCTACGTTCCAATATCGTCCGCAAGGGTGCTCACGTTTTCTACGAAAGGATTGGATACAGCAACGTCAAAACATCGCGGGTGTTTCGCAAAGTCCTGTGAGTGAGGCAAGTCATAGCCGACCCTTCGGATAACAACGGGTTGCCGTCCCCGGCTTCACCTTCCCAAATGCTCGCTTCGCTCGCACTTGGGCAACCTACGGAACGATAAACGCTCATTACCGTGACAGTATACGCCTTTTATGGGAAATGGGAGGAAGAAGATGCAGATTCTGTACAATGATAAGACAGATTTGCTCTACCTTCGCTTGGATGAGCGAAAGCAGCAGGTGATTAACAAGCGACTCTCCGAGGACATCGTGCTGGATATTGGGGAAGACGGCAGAATTGTGGGCATAGAGATTCTTGACGCTTCCAAGCATCTGAGTCTGGAGAGGCTATTGCCTGTGAAGTATGAGATTTCGCCTGAGGCAGTGTAAAAGGGACTACTGGCTGCGGCAGATAACAGGCGGCTTGCGGCTGCGGGCCATCCGGCCCTGCGCCCAAATTCCGCAGTCGCGGAACTTCACCAGGCCACGCCCTCAGGCGAAACGGGAGAGAAGAAGTATGGGAGGTAGGCTATTCCAGGAGCAGAGCAGATAAAACAGCTTGACAAGGACAAAGGTCTGTGTTAGTATATCCTTTAGTTGTGAACGTCTCTTAAGCAAAAAGTGAGGGAAAATTATGGAAGGCAATCGCTTGTGGACAATAGTGGTTATCGTACTGGTGGCTTGCGTGGCTACGGCATGTGTGGCCGGTATCCTCGGCGGTGGGTGGTGGTTGTACCGGCAGGGGAGCGTCGGACCAACCGCCAAGACGCCCGAGCCAGTCGTCCCTTCAGGACCCCGGGGCGCCACTCTGAACCTGATCGGCATTGATCCCCCCACCCTCGATCCCCACCTGAGCCAGGATGCCACCTCAGCCGCCTACATCGTGGAGATTTTCAGCGGGCTGGTGACCCTCAGTCCCGAATTGGAAGTCGTGCCCGACATCGCCGAGCGCTGGGAAGTCAGTGAGGACGGTACCGTCTACACCTTCTATCTGAGGGACGATGTCAAATTCCACGACGGCAAGCCCGTCACTGCCCGCGATTTCAAGTACTCCTTTGAGAGGGCCTGCGACCCCTGGACGGGATCGGTGGTAGCCGACCTCTATCTGGGCGACATCGTAGGGGCCAAGGAAAAGCTGTACGGCTTTGCGGACGAGGTCTCCGGTGTCGAGGTGGTTGACGATCACACCCTCCAGATTACCATTGATGCTCCCAAACCCTACTTCCTGGGCAAGCTGACCCACTCTTCAGCCTTCGTCGTGGACAAGGACAACGTGGAGCGCGGCGGGCGCACCTGGACGGACAAGCCTAACGGCACGGGACCTTTCAAGCTCAAGGAATATCGCTTTGGGCGGCGGATCGTCCTGGAGCCAAACGACCTCTATTACGGCGAGCCCAAGCCCTCTGTGGAGCAGGTGAACTTTATCCTGGCCGGTGGCTCGGCCATGACTATGTACGAGAACGGCGAACTGGAGGCTGTGCCCGTGGGCCTGAGCGACATCGAGCGGGTCACCGATCCGACCAACCCTCTCAACAAGGAGCTGACCATTGTTCCCAGCATGAGCACTTTTTACCTCGGTTTCAACGTCAATCAGCCGCCCTTTGATGACGTCAAGGTGCGCCAGGCTTTCAACTACGCGCTGGACAAGCAGCGCCTCATGGATGTCATCTACAAGAAGACGGTGCCAGCGGCCACGGGCATCGTGCCTCCCACTATGCCTGATTATCACAACGAAGACCTCAAGGTGCTCTCCTACGATCCAGACAAAGCTCGGGAGCTGATCACTGAATCCAAATATGGAAACGTGGCCGATTTGCCTGAGATCACCCTTTACACCACCGGGGTTGGAGGAGCTCCTTCGCGGCTGATCGAGGCCGTGGTAGGGATGTACAAGGAGAACCTGGGGATTGACATCGCCATCCAGCAGACCGAGTGGGCCACTTTTCTCAGTGACATCAGCCAGGAAGAGAATCCCTACCAGATGTACTCCCTTGGTTGGATAGCCGACTATCCTGATCCGGAGAACTTTTTGGATGTCTTTTTCCATAGCGAGAAGAGCGAAAACCACATGGGGTACTCCAACCCCGAGGTAGATGAGCTGTTAGAGAAAGCACGGACGGAGGAGGACCCGGAGAAGCGCCTCAAGCTGTATCAGGAAGCGGAACAGATCATCATCAACGATGCTCCCTGGGTGCCCCTTTTCTATGAGGTGGAATACTGGCTGACCAAGCCCTACGTTAAAGGCATGATCTACCCGCCCATGATCATTCCCAAGCTGCAATACGTGTCCATCGAGACGGATTGAAGGGGTGAAGGCAATGAAAGCGAGGGATAAAATGATCCATCACTACTTCGGTATCAATTATGAGATTGTGTGGACAATTGCCCAAGAAGACCTTCCGGGTCTTCTTCCTCTGATTGAAGATATATTGAAGGAGACCGGTTAAGCGATGGTGCGAGCATTACTGCAAGACACGTGTAGCGCACTCTAGAGGTAGCGCGGAAGTGATTGCTTACGTCGTCCGGCGCTTTTTGTGGCTGCCGGCTTTGCTGCTGATTGTCGCCTTTATCACCTTTGCCCTGGGATACTACGGGCCTGGTGACCCGGCGCAGGTGCTTTTGGGGCAACACACCAACCCGGCTGTCGTGGCCCGCATCAAACAGGCATGGGGTTTGGATAGGCCCTTCCCCGTCCAGTATGCCAATTACATTTGGCGGGCCCTGCACGGCGATTTTGGGGAGTCCATCGTCAAATACCGGGGACAGCCGGTGCGCCGCCTCATCGGTACCTTCCTTCCGATCACGGTGCAGCTCAACCTGGTCTCCGGGGTGTTGGGGGTGATGATCGGTATCCCCCTTGGCATTGTGGCCGCCCTGAGGCATGGAAGCTGGGTGGACCGGCTGACAACGGCGCTGGTGGTGGGGGGCATCTCTGTACCCACTTTTGTCCTGGCACCGGTGCTCACCTACATCTTCGCTCGCCTGTGGCGTATTCTGCCTCCGGGCGGTTGGGATGGCATCTTCAGCACCAAGATCATCCTGCCAGCGGCGGTCCTGGCCCTGGGGCCGATGGCTGTTTTCACCCGCCAGACCCGGGCGGGGATGCTGGAGGTATTGCGTGAAGATTACGTGCGCACGGCCCGGGCCAAGGGCCTGGTCGAGCGAGCGGTGGTTCTGCGCCACGCCCTACGCAATGCCCTCATCCCCCTCAGCACCATCATGGGCTTTATGCTGGGGGGGCTGGTAGAAGGGACCTTTATCACCGAGTTCTGGTTCGGTATTCCAGGGCTGGGCCGCCTGGGATTCGATGCCTTCTACGCCCGCGACTACCCCATCATCATTGGCCTGACTCTACTGATTGCGGCGGCCTACGGCCTGGCCAACCTTTTGGTAGACCTGGGCTACGGGTTCCTGGACCCGCGCATCCGCCGGGCGTGAGGTGGCTCTCATGACCCTTAGACAACAAACTTCTCTTGGTGAGGCGAAAATAAAAGGGCGCTCGCAATGGGGGGAGCTCTGGCGTCGCCTGAGGCGCAACCGCTCCGCG